>PPYE01662283.1_pt1 | contig 14885 bp, 13 predicted proteins | sample 1559881 | NCBI WGS metagenome assembly PPYE01 (sample SAMN08240022, study PRJNA423297) | Human gut metagenome, whole genome shotgun sequencing project. | reverse complement strand
TAAATCGAGTGCCATTGCACGAAGATTTCCACTTTCGAGTTACAAACGGTCAACGGGCTGAGGTAAAGCGAGCCTGCACCGCGAAGGAATATCCTGCTTTCCGCGTCCGATTCGTCACAAAGAAGTCTTTTGCTTTACAAGCGTATTTCCCCAACAAATACAAATTTCCTACCTTAATCTCCCGCTCTCATATCTGCTCTTCATCTGCAGAAACCGAACCAGCCCTGCATACCGTTCTTCCAAAGATTCTTCACGTTCTGCATATTCCAGACTTTCTGCAGCCGCCGTCAGAAATCGTTCGCTCAGTACAAGTCTGTGCTTCTTCAGATATTCCAGCTTTTCTTCATTTTTTTCAAGATCCAGAAATTCCAGAATCATCGTCATATCATCCTGCAGTGCCTCGGATTCACGAATCGGAGCAACTTCTTCTATCTTTTCAAAACGATATTTCTGTCCCCACTCATCTGCCTGCTCCCGGATTAATGGACTCATAAAATTCACCAGTCTGCTCACAAAAACTTTTCCCTTTGTTCTGTTCACCGCTACATAGACAACCATTTCTTCTCTCGTCTCTGTCGATATGGCACAATGCAGTATCTCATAAATACCACCTTTAAAATGACGATATTTTTCTCCTGCTTCTGGCTTTTTTCTTTCCATTTTTCTGTTTCCCTCTTTCTGCTGTCTGCATCTAACTGTCAGATTGTACTTTCTGTTGCTCTTTAACTGAAGAGTTTAAGGATCCGGAATCTGTACTTCCCGACTTTTAATATAATTTCGCACTGATTGTCTTTGGTCTGAATCCATTTTCATCCAGTGCTTCAAGAATCTTCTTCTTATGGTCTGTTCCAAATGCTTCCATGGTGATACGAAGTTCTACCGCTGCGTTTCGATTCGTACTTACAAACTGATTATGCTCAAGTTTGATAATATTACCCTGGACATTTGCGATCGTCTCTGCCACGCGTGCAAGCTCACCCGGCTTATCCGGAAGAAGCACGGATACGGAGAAAATACGGTCTCTCTGGATCAGTCCATGCTGAACGATTGAGGACATGGTAATCACATCCATATTTCCTCCACTCAGTACACAGACAACTTTCTTTCCTTTACAGTCAAGCTGCTTCAGTGCTGCCACAGAAAGAAGACCCGAATTTTCTACGATCATTTTATGATTCTCAACCATATCCAGAAATGCTCCGATCAGCTCATCATCTTCTACCAGAAGAATATCATCTACATTTTCCTGAACATACGGCAGATTCTGATCTCCGACTTCCTTTACAGCCGTTCCGTCTGCAATCGTATTGGCAGAATCAAGTTCTACAACTTCCCCTGCTTTCAGTGCTGCTGTCATGCTGGCTGCCCCTGCAGGTTCAACTCCGATCACTTTGATCTTCGGATTCAGCATCTTTGCAAGTGTTGAAACTCCGGTGATCAGACCACCGCCACCGATCGGGACAAGAATATAATCAACCGTCGGAAGTTCCTGTACGATCTCCATTGCAATCGATCCCTGACCGGTAGCAACATCCAGATCATTAAACGGATGCACAAATGTGTATCCATTTTCTTCTGCAAGCTTGCAGGCATACTGATATGCATCATCGTATACATCCCCATGAAGTACAACTTCTGCCCCATAGCTCTTTGTTCTGTTTACCTTGATTAAAGGTGTAACTGTCGGCATAACAATCGTTGCCTTGCATCCAAATTCTCTTGCTGCAAATGCAACTCCCTGTGCATGGTTGCCGGCAGAAGCTGTAATCAGTCCTCTGTTCCGTTCTTCTTCTGTCAGCGTACTGATCTTATAGTAAGCTCCCCTGATCTTGTATGCTCCTGTATGCTGCATATTTTCCGGTTTCAGATATACTTTTGCTCCCGTCTGCGTGCTGAGATACTCACTGAAAACCAGCTTTGTAGGATTTGTCACTTTCTTGACAAGTTCACTTGCTTCTTCAAATTTCTCCAATGTCATCATTTTTTTCTTCCTCCCTGTAGAACAGTGCCTTTACAAACTCTTCCGAATCAAACTTCTGCAGATCATCGATTGTCTCACCAACTCCGATATATTTTACCGGGATACCCAGTTCTGCCTGAATCGCTACAGCAATTCCACCCTTTGCAGTTCCATCCATTTTCGTAAGAACGATTCCTGTAATGTCTGTCACTTCATTAAATTCTTTTGCCTGTGCCAGAGCATTCTGTCCCGTCGTGGCATCTAATACGACTAGTGTCTCACGAAAAGCATCCGGATATTCTCTGTCGATTACCCGGTTGATCTTCTTTAACTCTTCCATAAGATTTTTCTTATTATGCAGTCTGCCTGCTGTATCACACAAAAGTACATCCGCTTTTCTTGCTTTTGCGGCTGCTACCGCATCATAGACAACTGACGCAGGATCTGCACCTTCCTGCCCGCCGATCATTTCAACACCGGCACGGTTCGCCCATTCCCTGAGCTGTTCTCCTGCTGCTGCACGGAATGTATCTGCTGCTGCAAGAATTACTTTTTTATTCTGATCTTTCAGCTTTCCTGCAAGCTTTCCGATCGTGGTTGTCTTTCCTACACCATTCACTCCGATCACAAATACTACAGATGTCCGGTTTTCAAACTCATACGCTGTCTCACCTACATCCATCTGCTCCCGGATACTGTCGATCAGAAGCTGCCTGCATTCCAACGGCTCTTTTATATGCTGTTCTTTTACTTTTTCTTTCAGATCTTCTATGATATCCATAGTCGCCCGTACGCCAAGATCCCCCATGATCAGGGTTTCTTCCAGTTCTTCATAAAAATCGTCATCAATCCTGGAAAATCCATGAAAAATACTGTCCATTCCTGATACGATATTATCCCTGGTCTTTGTAAGCCCGGATACCAGTCGCCTGAAAAATCCTTTCTTTTCTTCTCCCATTTCTGCCTCCTACTTCTCCAGTTGGTCTTCCAGAAGATCTACCGATACCAGCGTAGATACTCCCTTTTCCTGCATCGTAATACCATACAGACGGTCTGCTGCCGCCATGGTTCCCCTTCTGTGCGTAATAACAATAAACTGCGTATGCTTCGTAAGTTTATGAAGATACTGTGCATACCGGTCTACATTATTATCATCCAGTGCCGCCTCAATCTCATCCAGCAGACAGAACGGTGACGGTTTCAGATTCTGGATTGCAAATAACAGCGAAATCGCCGTCAGTGCTTTTTCGCCTCCTGAAAGCTGCATCATATTCTGCAGCTTCTTTCCCGGTGGCTGGGCAATAATCCTGATCCCCGCCTCCAGAATATCCTCGTCCTCCATCAGCTCCAGTGTACCTTTTCCTCCTCCGAATAACTGACGGAATACCTCATTAAATTCTTTTGCGATTCTTGCAAACTGCTCGGTAAACTGCTTCCGCATTGCAGTATCCAGTTCCTCGATAATCTGCACAAGTGATGCTTCAGCCTCTACCAGATCATCATGCTGCCCTTTGAGGAAAGTATATCTCTCCGCCACATTTTTATAGTCTTCGATCGCATTTACATTAACTGTACCAAGTTTACGGATCTCATTTTTCAAAACCTGGATCTGCCGCTTCATCTCTGCCAGATCGGTCAGATTTTCATTCCGAAGCTCCATCGCATGATTATAGGTAAGTTCGTATTCTTCCCACATATAATTCATCTGCTTTTCAGATGCTTCTTCATATCCCTCTTTCTGACTGTTCAGACGGAACGTCTCTTTATCAAGATCTGCAATATGCTTTGACAAATCTTCACGGAGCCTCAGGAAATCTTTATTCTTCTGATTCAGTTCTTCTCTCTTTGAAGTCTGACCGTGAATCTCCTGCCTGATCTCCTCAAACAGCTCTTTCGACTCTTCAATGGTCTGCTGTAATTCCCGGATCTTTTCTTCTTTTTCCCGGATCTCCTCAGATGCATTTCCCCGGCTTTCACCAAGTTCTTCCAGCTCATTGCAGAACTTCTGGATTTCTTCCTCAATACGGATCATATTTTCCAAAATAAAGTTATCCTGCTGCTCCAGACTTGCAAGTGAAAGATGCACTTCCTCTGTCTGCTTCAGTTGTGATCCCTCTTCTTTTTTCGTCTGTTCTAACCGGATCTGAAGCTGACTGATCTTTTCATTCAACTCCTTCTCCATATTTTCAGAGGTCTCTAATTCCATCTGGATCGAATCCTCATTATCCGTAATCTCCTGAAGTTCCTGCAGCAGACTTTCCTGTTCTTTCTGATAACCGTCATATTTCTGCCTGGCCTCTAACTGCTTTAACTGCGTCTGCTCAACATTCATCCTTGCAGTCGTCTCCACAACAGAAGCCTTCCTGAGCGTCTGCTGGATCTCATCCGTAGAGCTGTAGATTCCGGCTCTCAGATCTTTCACCTTGCGTACTTCTTCTTCCAAAGCATCCATCTCTGTCTTCAGCATCGCTACCGTCTTTTCAAATTCTTCGATCTCCCGGCGTCGGCTCAGCAGATTGCTGGAATTTTTAAATGCACCTCCGGTCATGGATCCACCCGGATTGATCAGTTCCCCTTCAAGAGTCACCAGTCTGAGTGTCTGACGATACTTTCTTGCGATTGCGATTCCATGGTCAATCTGATCGACCACGATGGTTTTTCCAAGAAGCTGTTCCGCAAGTCCGCTAAATCTGCTTTCTACATGAACCAGTGTATTCGCAAGTCCGATCACTCCCGGTTCTCTTAAGGCCTCTGCATTGCGGATTCCTCCACTTCCCCGCATACTGGTAAGTGGGAGAAACGTTGCCCGCCCGAACTTATTCCTTTTCAGAAATTCGATCATCCTCTTTGCAGTATTCTCATTGTCGGTTACAATATTCTGAATACTGCCGCCAAGTGCAGTTTCAATCGCAATCTCATATTCTTGCTCTACCTTGATGATATCTGCAACAACTCCGATCAGCCCCGGTTCCTGCTCTTTCTTTGCCATCACCTTCCGGATACTGTTGCCGTAGCCATCGTAGCGTTCTGTAATATTTTTCAGGGATTCCAGCCTGGACGACTCTCTGTGATAAGCGGTCTGGCCGATTTTCAGTTTTTCCTGCTTTTCACGCAGCTCTTTCTGTAACCGTTCAAGTTCCCGTTCATTCTCTGAAATCTTTGCATTACACTCTGCTATTTCTTTCTGAACTGCCTGCAGTTCTTCTTCATGCTTTTTCAGGATCAGATTCTGTTCTTCTGCCTCGGTTGCAACTTCCAGCAATCCTCTGGCAATAACTGCTTTTCTTGTCTGAATCTGTTCTCTTGTCGTATCGAAATGCTGCATCTTCGCAGTCGTTGATGCACGACTTCCAAGCAGCTCCATGATCTCTTTTTTGCACTGCTCAATCTCATCTGCATATTCAGCGATCAAAGACTGCGTATCAATCAGCTTCTGCCTGGCCTGTGTATCAGTCCCACGTGCCTTTTCCAGCTTTTCCAGAACATTCTGCTTTTCTTTTTCCAGTTCTTTTTTCTTTGCCGTCCTGGACTCAATTTCTGTATGGATCACTCCTGCACGATGTCCATAATGCTCATCGTTCATCCGAGCTGTATTGATCTGTTCTTTTAAGACGTTGATCTGTCCCTCCAACTGCTGCTTTAAAAGACCGGTCTCATTCATCTGAGTTCTTGCTGTCTCGATAGCCAGATCAATTTCTTCAACCTGCCCCTCTATCCGGTCATACTCCTCTTTCATCTTCTCATAACGGACATTTGCTTCTTCCATCTCTGCTGCAGCAAGCTCGTATTTCCCGGCAACATCCCTGATACGTTCTCTCAGCCGTTCTTCCTCCAGAAGGAACATATTAATATCACAGGTCTTCAGTTCCTCTTTCTTTTTCAGATATTCCCTGGCTGTCTCGGACTGACGTTCCAAAGGTCCCAACTGCTTCTCCAGCTCCTGAAGGATATCATTTACCCTGGTCAGATTCTGCCGTTCTTCTTCCAGTTTCTTTAAAGAAAGATTCTTTCTCCGCTTATATTTAACAATTCCGGCAGCCTCATCAAAAAGTTCTCTTCTCTCCTCCGGCTTTCCGCTCAGGATCTTATCAATCTGTCCCTGACCGATAATCGAATATCCTTCCTTTCCGATACCGGTATCGTAGAACATTTCATTAATATCTTTCAGTCTGCACGCTGTACCGTTAATCAGATATTCACTTTCACCCGAACGATACAGCTTTCTTGTAACTGTAACTTCTCCGTACTCAACCGGAAGCTTATGATCTGAATTGTCCAGTGTGATCGCAACAGATGCATAACTTAACGGTTTCCTGTTCTCCGTCCCTGAAAATATAACATCCTGCATACTTCCACCACGCAGTTGCTTCACTCTCTGCTCTCCAAGTACCCAGCGAACCGCATCCGCAACATTACTCTTTCCACTTCCGTTTGGTCCTACAATCCCGGTGATCCCATTATGAAATTCAAACTTTATTTTATTCGCAAAGGACTTAAACCCCTGCACTTCAATGCTTTTTAAATACATAAAGCCCCCGCTTATTTCATACTTCTATACATGATGATCGCCTGATAAGCAGCTTTCTGCTCTGCAGCTTTTTTTGAACGGCCTTTTCCACTGCCATAAGGCTGTCCGCCAATCCTGACTCTCACTTCAAACGTCTTATTATGATCCGGTCCTTCCTCACCAACCAGCTCATATGTAATATTTCCTGCTTTATTTGCCTGTACGATCTCCTGCAAGATAGTTTTACTATCATAAAAGAGTTTCTTATCCTCCAGATCCGTCAGGATAAACCGATGGATAAACTCTTTTGCACTAGTAAAACCACCGTCAAGATAAATCGCCCCGATCAGTGCTTCCATCGCATCTGATGTGATCGAATCTCTCATTCTTCCACCCGTTGCTTCCTCTCCTTTTCCAAGGAGAAGATAACTTCCCAGATCAATGTCTCTCGCACACATTGCCAAAGATGGTTCGCACACCATACTCGCACGTGTCTTGGTCAATTCTCCCTCGGATACTCTTGGAAGTTCCCCAAAAAGATATTCGCTGGAGATCAGTTCCAGTACTGCATCTCCCAAAAATTCAAGACGCTCATTGCATCTGTATTTTTCCAGATGCTTTTCATTCGTATAAGAACTATGCATCATAGCTCTTTCAAGAAGCTTGTGATTTTCAAAAGTGTATCCGATCTTTTTTTCCAGTTCTTTCAGTCTTTTATCCATAATTCACTTCTCTTTCTTTTATACGCTCCTGTATTGAAAATGAAAAAGCCCATTCGGGCTTTTTCATCTCACTTCCGATTATTCAACAGCCTTTTTTATCTGCTCAACTGCATCCTGCACAGTTGTGATCTTTTCTGCTTCTTCATTGTCGATCTCAATATCGAACTCTTCCTCAATTCCCATAATGATCTGAAAAATATCCAGTGAATCAGCACCTAAATCATCCACAAATGTAGTCTCCGGTGTAATGTCATCTTTCGGAACATTTAATACGTCCGCGATAATTGCCTGCAGCTTTTCAAATTCCATAATTAAAACCTCCTGAATTACTTCTCTTCTTTTTCTTCCACAACTTCCTGTTGGATTGCTTCCCTGATCTTTTCATTGATCTTCTGTTCTTTAAATGTCACACACTGAATGATCGAGTTGCATATCTCTGTTGACTTTGAACTTCCATGCGTCTTCACTACCAGTCCATTCAGTCCAAGCAGGGGTGCTCCACCATGATTACTTGTATCAAAATCCTTTAATACCTTTTTCAGTGCCGGCTTTACAAGCAATGCACCGATCTTACTCCGAAGAGAAGACATCATGCCTTCCTTCACCTTTTTCATAAGACCTCCCGCAACACCTTCATAAAGCTTCAGAATGATATTTCCCGCAAATGCCTCACAGACGATCACATCTGCCACACCATACGGAATATCTCTTGCTTCTACACTTCCGATAAAATTGATATCGCTGCATTCTTTCAACAGTGGAAATGTCTCTTTTACAAGTGCATTTCCCTTCTCTTCTTCTGCACCGATATTCACAATACCAACTGTCGGATTCTTCTTTCCCATAACGCTCTCCATATATATGGATCCCATCCTTGCAAACTGAACAAGATGGGACGGCCGGGCATCTACATTGGCTCCGCAGTCGATCAGAAGTGAAACTCCTTTCAAAGTCGGGATAAGCGGTGCAAGCGGTGGTCTCTCAACCCCTTTAATACGTCCTACAAGCACCTGACCTCCAACGAGGACTGCACCTGAACTTCCTGCAGATACAAATGCATCTGCCTCGCCCTTTTTCACCATCTTCATTGCTACTACAATAGAAGAATCTTTTTTCCCACGGATAGCTTTCACCGGCGGCTCTGCTGTCTCTATCACCTCTGTAGCATTTACAATTTCGATCTGTTCCTTTGGATAAGTATAAGCAGACAGTTCTTTTTTAAGAACCTCTTCTTTTCCGGTCAGCAGTATCTTGATATCATCTCTTCTCTGAACTGCTTCTACTGCTCCTTTTACAATCTCTCCAGGAGCATTATCTCCACCCATGGCATCAAGGGCAACTCTCGTTATCTCAGACATATTCTTTCCTCCTTGCACTACTGAAATCATTCTACTAAAAAACCTGATAAAAATCAATAAATATGTATAAAAAGGGAGTTTCCTCTTAAGCAAAAAATAGAGTGTAAACCTTTCAGGCTTACACTCTATTCTCAGTTTCAAATCATAAATTAGTCAACTGTTACGATCTCACGCTTGTTGTATGATCCGCATGCCTTGCATACACGATGAGGCATCATAAGCTCGCCACATTTGCTGCACTTTACAAGGTTCGGAGCACTCATCTTCCAGTTAGCTCTTCTCTTATCTCTTCTTGCTTTTGAAGATTTATTCTTTGGACAGATAGACATAGGTTACACCTCCTTAAAATTCTTAAATAAGTCACGGACAACTGACATTCTCGGATCAAGTCCCGGTTCTTCACAGTTGCAGGACCCCGTATTCAAATTCTGACCGCACACTTTACATAACCCTTTACAGTCTTCCCTGCACAGGACTTTAACCGGCCAGTCTGACAAAATCTCTCCATACAGGAGTTTGTCCACGTCAAGATGATATCCGTCAATAAAGTTTGATTCATCCAGCTCCTCTGTCAGTTCTGCGTCGGAGAGGCCTACGTCCACATGCTTTGCACAATCAAGTACAAACTCCCTTTTCACATCATCCAGGCATCTGTCACATGGTATCGCGACTACAATCCTGGTCTCAGCGTTCACGAGCAGTTCTTTTCCCCTTATATGCTCCACTCTAACATGAACCGGCTCTTTACTGATAATGGGGTAGGTTCCGGATTTCATCCGGATCTCTTCCATCTCCAGCCGCACAGTTTCTTCAACCGTCTTATGCTGGTCTGACAAAACGTCTGATAGGTTAATTAACATAATGTATTTCTCCTATTCATACCTAAATTATTATATCATGGAAAACTTTTTTGTCAACCTAATTTTTAAAAATCTTTTTCTGCTGCATGAAAAAGGGCAGTTATGTTCTCTCAAACTTTCCTGCCCTGTTAATAATCAGAATTTTTAATCTTTTATATCTTATTATTATGAAGTTTATTTTACAAGTGCAAGTGTCTCACGTGCAATAGCAAGCTCTTCATTTGTAGGAATTACAAAGACTCTTACCTTGCATCCAGGCTTTGTGATCTCACCCTGCTCGCCTCTGAACTTCTCATTCGCATCAGGATCAAGTTCAACACCAAGATATCCCAGATAGCTGCATACCTGCTCTCGTACATAGCTTACATTCTCACCGATTCCTGCTGTAAATACAATATCATCCACACCATTCATCGCTGCTGCATAAGCTCCGATATATTTTGCTACTCGATAAGCAAATACTTCCAGTGCGATCTTTGCTTTCTTGTCTCCTTCAGCCATTGCTCCTGTCAGGTCACGGAAGTCACTGGAGATTCCGCCTGAGAGTCCGAATACACCGGATTTCTTATTCAGTACATTCATGATGCCTTCGATATCAAGATTTTCCTTCTGTGCAATAAACTCCATGATCGCCGGATCAATATCTCCTGAACGGGTACCCATAACCAGTCCCTCAAGAGGTGTAAGTCCCATGGATGTATCAACGGATTTTCCATTGAGTACAGCAGATACGCTTGCACCATTTCCAAGGTGGCATACGATGGTCTTTACTTCATCATATGCTTTTCCCATCACCTCAGCCGCCTTTTTAGAAACATAGCTGTGGCTTGTACCATGGAAACCATAACGTCTTACTTTATATTTTTCATAATATTCATATGGAAGACCATACATATAAGCTTTTTCAGGCATTGTCTGATGGAATGCTGTATCAAATACTGCAACCATAGGAGTTCCCGGCATCAGCTTTTCGCATGCTTCAACTCCGATCAGGTTTGCAGGATTATGAAGTGGTGCAAGATCATTACACTCTTCTACAGCCTTTTTCACTTCCTCCGTAATCACAACAGAAGACGCAAACTTTTCACCGCCATGGACAATGCGGTGTCCTACTGCCCCGATCTCGCTTAAGCTCTTGACAACACCAGTCTTTTCATTCGTCAGTGCATCAATGACAAACTGGATTGCTTCTGTATGGGTCGGCATGGCCTTTTCAGAAATTTCTTTTTCTCCGCCAGCCGGCTGATAAGTCAGACGTCCGTCAATTCCGATTCTTTCACAAAGTCCTTTTGCGAGTACCTCTTCTGATTCAGCGTTGATCAACTGGAATTTCAGAGATGAGCTTCCGCAGTTAATAACTAAAATATTCATTTTCTTTTATTTCCTCCCGAAACAAATCTTACCATTCTTACTTATTCAGCCTGTGCCTGTACTGCTGTGATTGCAACAACACCTACAATATCTTCCGCACTGCATCCACGGGAAAGGTCATTGACCGGTGCTGCAATTCCCTGAGTCAGAGGACCGTAAGCTTCTGCTTTTCCAAGTCTCTGAACCAGCTTATATCCGATATTACCTGCATCGAGGTCAGGGAATACAAGTACATTTGCATGTCCTGCAACTTTGCTTCCCGGTGCTTTGGATGCTCCGACTTCCGGAACGATCGCTGCATCAAGCTGAAGTTCTCCGTCAAGTGCAAGCTCCGGTGCAAGTCCCTGAGCAATTTTTGTAGCTTCTACTACCTTATCAACATCTGCATGCTTTGCACTTCCTTTTGTAGAATGAGAAAGCATAGCAACAACCGGCTCTTTTCCTACAAGAAGCTTGAAAGAATCTGCTGAAGAAATTGCAATATTGGCAAGCTTTTCCGGATCCGGATTCTGCTCCAGACCTGCATCTGCAAATACAAATGTTCCGTCTGCACCCATATCGCAATCCGGAACTACCATCAGGAAGAATGCGGATACCAGCTTTGTACCCGGTTTCGTCTTCAGGATCTGAAGGCACGGACGAAGTGTATCTGCTGTAGAATGGCATGCTCCTGATACCATACCGTCAGCATCCCCCATCTTCACCATCATTACCCCATAATAAAGGTAATTATTCAGAAGCAGCTCTTTTGCCTGCTCCGGTGTCATACCTTTCTTCTGTCTCAGTTCAACCAGTTTTGCAATATAACCTTCTGTTCTTGCATCTGTAGCAGGATCTACGATCGCAGCACCGGAGATATCATATGTACCTTTATTTTTCTCAATCTCCTCTTTGCTTCCAACAAGCACCAGATCAGCAATTCCTTCTTTTAATACTGCCTCTGCTGCCTTATAAGTTCTTTCGTCCTCTGTCTCAGGGAGAACGATTGTCTTTTTGCAAGCTTTCGCTCTTGCCTTGATTTCATCAATAAATCCCATGACTTTTGTGCCACCTTTCTTTTAATTTCACTGCAATTTATTATAATACAAAGGTTTTTTGTATACAAGTGGGTTTCATGTGCATTTTCAAATACAATCTTTCTTTTTTCAGATCTTTTTTTATAGCTTTGTTACATATTTATCAATGTCAGACAAATTGTTCTTCAAAAAGAACAATCTCTGTCTCTTTCACACATTTTCATAGATGAAAAAATGCTGTCACAATATTAAAATAAACCAGAATTGTACACGTATCCAGTATGGTCGTGATCAACGGTGCCGCCATAATTGCCGGATCAAGCCCTAACTTTTTAGCCAACAGAGGAAGGACACATCCGATACATTTTGCCATCGATACAACAGCGATCATCGTCAGTCCAAGTGCACCTGCGAGCATCACATTCTGATCATACATAATATAGATGCGAAGTCCATTTACAACCGCAAGCATCAGACCTACAACCACAGCTACCCGGATTTCTTTGAAAAGCACCCGGAAAATATCTTTAAACTCAATCTCTCCCACTGCAAGTCCACGGATCACCAATGTCGAACTCTGAGAGCCACAGTTTCCTCCTGTTCCCATCAGCATCGGAATAAATGTGATCAATACCGGCATTACTGCCATGGCATCCTCATAATGCCCGAGTATCTCTCCTGTTACCGTTGCTGACAGCATCAGGAGCATCAACCATAAAGAACGGTTCTTTGCATGCTGAAATACTGAAGTTCCAAAATAAGAATCTTCATTCGGACTGACACCCGCCATAATACTGATGTCCTCTGTTGTCTCATCCTGCAAAACAAGCATGGCATCATCAACTGTAACAATTCCCACCATGCAGTCTTCATGATCCAGGATCGGAATTGCAACAAGTCCGTATTTGTTGATCTGATTGGCCACCTGTTCCTGATCATCCAGCGTTCTTGCATAAATAACATTCTCATCCATGATCTCCTCGATCAGCCTGGACTCCCCCGCTGTCAGCAGATCTTTCACATCCACCACTCCGATCAGCTTTCTCTTTTCTGTCACATAACACGTATAAATCGTCTCACGGTTGATCCCCACCTGCCGGATTTTAAGGATCGCATCTGCAACCGTCATCTCTTTCCGCAGGCTGATGTATTCTATATTCATAATACTGCCTGCACTGTCTTCCGGATATTGTAACAGAGTATTGATCTGCTTTCTTGTCTCCTCATCCGTTGCCATCAGCAGACGATCCACAACATTGGCCGGCATTTCCTCCAGTACATCTACTGTATCATCCACATACATCTCATCCATGATCTCTTTTAACTCAGAATCCGTCAATGCTTCAAGCAGTTCTTCCCTCATATCACTGTTCATATCAGTAAAAACTTCCGCTGCTTCTTCCTTTGAAAGGAGACGGAATACCAGCATTCTCTGCTTCTTATCCAGTTCTTCCATGGCATCGACAAGATCCACAGGATGCAGATTTTCCAATTCCTCTTTCAGTTCTTTAAAATTACGTTCTTCTAAAAATTTTATAATCTGATCTGCAGTCAGTTTCTGTTCCTGCTCCATGTCTCTGCACCTTCTTCACTTAAATTTTGACCCTGCTATCTTTTTATAGTATAATAGGTACAAAAATGATATACAAGTATTAACTGATAGATATAGTATTGCAATAGGAGATTTCTATGAAAATTGTTGGTCTGATCACAGAATACAACCCATTCCATAACGGTCATTTATACCATATCCGCGAATCGCTCCGCATTACCGGTGCCGATGCTGCTCTTGTTGTTATGAGCGGCGATTATGTTCAGCGTGGTACTCCCGCCATTATGCCGAAACGTCTCCGTACTGAAATGGCTCTTTATTGTGGAGCTGGAGCTGTTCTTGAACTTCCCGTCTGCTATGCTACCGGAAGTGCTGAATTTTTTGCTCTCGGAGCAATTTCTCTTTTAGACAGTCTCGGGATCGTCGATTCTGTCTGCTTTGGAAGTGAATGCAGTGATCTTCCTCTGCTGCAGAAGATTGCCGGCCTTTTAGTCGATGAGCCTGAACAATACCGTGAAATTCTCCGGCATGAATTAAAGCTTGGCAAATCATTTCCTGCAGCACGACAGACAGCAGTCGTTTTCTGCACCGGCGATCCTCGATGTGCCGACATTTTAAAAGATCCGAATAACATCCTCGGCATTGAATATCTGAAAGCCTTAAAAAAATGCGGAAGTTCTATCCGTCCTTATACAATCCGGCGAAAGGGAGCAGGATATCATAGCAGCCAACTTGACGAACTGTATAGCTCTGCTTCTGCGATCCGTTCCCTCCTGGCATATTCCAGCTCGTCCATTCATACAGAATTTGCAGGAGATGATTCCACAGAGCTTTCTTTTTCCGATATTCTCAATGAACTGGGAAATCAGGTTCCAAAAAAGTGTCTGGAACTTCTGTCTGATTTTCATAAGATCCAGTACCCGGTTTATCAGAATGATTTTTCATTAATCTTAAAATACAAACTTTTGAACAAGCATCCTGAAAGCCTCGTCCGTTATATGGATGTCTCGCCCGAACTCGCCGCAAGGATCTGTACCAGTTTAAATGATTTCTTTAATTATAAGCAGTTTGCCGGACTTCTGAAGACAAAGGAACTGACCCAAACCCGTATTAACCGGGCATTGCTTCATATTATGCTCGGAATCAAAAAAGATTCTGTATCTGAATATATGAACAGCGGATATAACTTCTATGCACGACTGCTCGGATTCAGAAAGGACTGTTCCCAGATTCTTACCGAAATATCAAAAAAAAGCTCCCTGCCGCTTCTGACAAAGCTTGCTGAAAGCCGGGAACTCTGTGAGCTTGGACAGCGAATGCTGCGGGATGATATCCTCGCATCAAATTTATATACTTCCGTTGTGACAGACAAATTTAAGACAGCATTTCTCAATGAATATAAACAGAGGATAATCAAGATATGAAATTTGTAGTTGTTGGGGTGAAAATGTTTCGGCAGCCAGAAAGATTTTAATAGAAGAGCATCCATATCCGCCCTTGCTGTTGCATCGCAGTGCAGGACCCGCTTTACCTCAGCCC
>PPYE01107500.1_pt1 | contig 14885 bp, 7 predicted proteins | sample 1559881 | NCBI WGS metagenome assembly PPYE01 (sample SAMN08240022, study PRJNA423297) | Human gut metagenome, whole genome shotgun sequencing project. | reverse complement strand
CTGCTGGTTCGCTCACGTCGCGCATCGGCGGATTCGTCGCGTCCACAAAAGACGCTGCCGGAGCGGTTGCCGCGATGGTGGTTTCCCCCTTCGTCACGCTGATTGTCCCCGCCGTCAAGCCGTTCGCCGTCGCCGTAATCTTCATTGTGCCGGAAGCCCCGTCGTGCTTCACCACGCAAAGGCACTTGCCGCTGAATGCGCTGTGACGGCTGCTGGAGAGCTTTTCCACATTCGCGCCGTGACCGTTGTCCGTGCCGATAATCGTTCCGCCCACGACCGTAAAGACCACGCTGTTGTCAGCGTTCGGGCAGAGCGTGCCGTTCTTGTCCTGTACGTCGCAGGTGATGTAGACCAAATCATCCGACGCGGTATTGACCGCTGTCTTGTCGCTGGAAATCGCCAACTTCGCGGGCGTTCCCGCCGTGTATTGAATGTCCTGCGCAATCAGGTTGCCGGAAGCGTCGTAACCATTCGCAACCAGCGTTCCCGCCGCGTATGCCACCGTGTAGGCGTACTGATTCTTCGTCCCGCGCTGCGCAAGCGTCTTCTTGCCCAGCGACGTTCCGTTCAGGAAGAGTTCAACCGACGCGCAGTTCGAGTACAGCCATACGTCGATATTGCCGGATTCGTGCGTCCAGTGCGGAAGCATGTGAATCATCGGGCGGCTGTCCCACATGGACTGGTACATGAAGTAAATGTCCTTCGGGAATCCGCAGGTGTCCACAATGCCGAAATAGCTGCTCTTCGCCGGATACTTGTTCCATTCGGTCGGTTCGCCGATGTAGTCAAAGCCCGTCCAGACGAAATGACCGCAGGAACGAGCGCTGCTTAAGTAGGCGTTCACCGTTTCTGCCGCCGTGTTGCCCCACGAAACCGCCTTGTTGTCGTAGGACGGATACGCCATGTTCGCGCTGTCCACCGCGTATACGCCGCGGCTGGAAAGCGCCGAGGTCGTTTCGCTGCCGTAAATCGGGCGGTCGGTCTGGTAGGTCTGGTTGTTGCCGGTGTAGTTGATGCCAACAACATCAACGATAGCCATCAGCGCAGATAGATTGCCGCCGGGGGCGTTGTTGCCCATCGTCGTCGGGCGGGTTGCGTCGAGGGCTTTCACGGCGCTGTTGACCATCGTGCAGACGTTCACAATCTCGCTGGATGAATAGTCGCCGAGCGTCAAATTCGTGCGAACTTCGTTGCCCAGCGACCACATGATGACCGCCGGATTGTTCCAGTCGCGGTGAATCGCGCTGGTCACGACTTCGGCGTAGTGGTCGGTGAAATATCGCCCGAAATCCTTCTGCTTCTTGCTCTTCGTCCAGCAGTCGAATAGCTCTTCCACCAGCAGAACGCCCTTGCGCTGGCATACGTCGAGGTATTCCGCGCCGAACGGGTTGTGCGTCAGGCGAATCGCGTTGCAGCCCATGTTGGTCAGGATATCCACCTGCCGCTCAATGGCGCTGCGGTTCTCCGCCGCGCCGATGCACCCGCCGTCGTGGTGGACGCACACGCCTTTCAGCTTCGTGTGGATGCCGTTGAGATAGAAGCCCGTGTCCTTGTCGAATCGGATGCTTCGGTAGGCGTAGGTCACGCGCTTTGACCGCTGAACCCGATTGCCGACTTTCGCGCTGATTTGGGCTTCGTAGAGGTTCGCCGGGGAAGCCGTCAAAAGCGCAGATAGCGCATTGCTGGGCAGAATGCTTTGCTGATAGCTTGCCGCCAGCCCCGCCACGCCGCTTGCGCGGATGACGGTCGTCGGGGCATAGGTGGTCAGCGCCTTGTATGCGGCAATTTCAGCGGCGGAAAGGGCGGTTTCCACCGGTGTAGCAAGCGCAGCCCAAATAAAAACGTCATTCTCGTCCAAAAACTGCTTAAAGTCATTGAGGGTCGTCGTGCCTTTTTCGGCGAATGCAAAGCCGACAAGGTTATTCTGATTGGCAATCGCCCCGCCGATCGTTTCAGAGCCAAGAGCGGTGGAAAAGTGCGTGCAGAGCACGTTGGACGTGTAAATGCCGCTGAACCACGCAAAGTAACGGTCAACCGCATTTCCCGTTGTTTGCCAGCTAAGCGACGATGTAACCTTGATTTTGGCGACCCGCTGCACATACACCCCGCGCGCCAAGTCCACCTCATCGCAGACCCACTGCTGCCCGCTTTCATCCGTGTAGTTCCCGCCGGATGTGACCGGGATGCCCGGCAGCGCGTTCGGTGTTTGCAGCGTCTGCGAATTGTTCGCGCCGTCCGACACCGTGACCACCACCGTTCCGCCGTCACCCGCGCTGACAATCGGCACGGGCGCAGTCGGGAGTGGCACGCCGTTCTGCGTGCTTTTGCCCCAGACATGCAGCGCGCCAAGCGGTTTTCCCGCCAGCGCGTTCTCGCACGTCAGCGGATTGCCCGATGCCGACACGCTTTTTCCGTTTTCCATCAAATCCCGCTGCTGCGCGTCGCTGATGTGCCATAGCTTCGGGCTGCGGTACACTACCGTCGCGCTGACGTTCTGCGTTTCTCCTGCCGCAATCACCGCCGACGCATCCGCCGTGCCGACTTTCGCGCCGTCCGGGTCGTACAAATCCACCGTGAACGTCGCCGATGCTTCCGCACCCGTCTTGTTCACCGCGTCGAACGCAACAACCGTTTCGCCGTTGGTCAGGTCACTGTCCAGCTTCGGGGTCGTTACGCGGATGTTCTCCATGCGAATCTGGTCATCCAGCAGCGTCACCAGTTCCACCGGGCGAATCATTCCGCTGCCGGAGTACCAGCGCGACGACGGCTGCTCATTGCGCACAAACACCGCAATCGTGTTCACGCCGCTGACCATCTGTTCCGTCGCATCCACCGCGAACGGATTGTAGCCGTAATAATTCTTGTGTACCTGCTGCCCGTTGACGTACACGGTCGATTCCATGTACACGCCGTCAAAGCACAGCACATACCGCCGCCCACTCTGCTTGTTCACGCTGACCGTCGTGCGATACCATGCGTCGCCGCCATCCAGATACCCGCCCTCATACGTCGCCGGACTGGACGCATTGAAGTCCAGCGCCACCGACCAGTCGTGCGGCACGCTGACCGTCCGCCAGCTTGCGTCGTCAAACCCCGCTTCCGCTTCCGCCGTCGAGGAATACGCCGTGTTCGCCGTCGCGGAAATCAGGTTGAACTTCCACGAATTGAGCGGAACAGCGGATACAAGCTGGTCAGCGGTCGTGACGGGGATGCCGATTTCCTCCAGCGCGCGAAGACGCGCATCCAGCGACGAAAACTGCTCCTGCAGCGCCGCAAGCGAGTAAAAACCGGGAACATCCGCCACGCGGTCGGTGGAAGAGGGAAAAACGCAGCCCGTTGCGGCGAAAATGCAGTTCTGCACGTCGCCGCTGGTCAGGGTGACATAGATTTCGATGTCGCCGGGCTGGGCGTAGGCGGCGGGCGGCAGGGTGACGGACGCAATGCTGCCCTGCGCGCTGCCGCTAAGCGGGATGGTTGTGCCGGTGCGCAGGTGCTTGACCGTGCCGGAAACGGCGGCGCCGCCAAGGTCAACGGGATTTCCCACGCGGAGAACCGTGACGGTGATTCGGTGCGCCCGGCGCGCATCGGTGATGAACAGCGCGGGGATGTTCATGCGGCGCAGGGGACGGGTGAGGTCAGCGGTATAAGTGAGAGTAGTGGTAATGTCAGTCAATTTCGCTCCTCCTTGTGTGATGGGTACGGCGGCGCGGGCAGGTACGCCGCGAAATATAGGAACTTACGTTCACTATATGCGCATGATAGCACGGATGCCCGCAATTGGCAAGAAAATTTGATTTCATTTGAATTGGCTTGATTTCATTTGATTTCGCTTGATTTTGCTTGAGATGGGGAGATAGAAAGCTGCGCCTATCCGGCGCGATGGCGTTGTTCGCTTTTCCCTTGCTCCTTCTGCGTGTTTATCCACATTCCTCCCGCCCTAATTTCGCCTCTCCCTCTTTCCTTTTCCCCCTCCCTATGGTATAATCATACTGGAATCCTATTTCCGAGGAGCAGAAGGCGTATGATGAAGGATCTGGTAGTCATCGGCGGCGGACACGCGGGTTGTGAAGCCGCCCTCGCAGGGGCGCGCATGGGGCTTGATACCCTCCTGCTGACGCTGAATATGGACGGCATCGCTCTCATGGCGTGCAATCCCGTTATCGGCGGCAGCGCAAAGGGGCATCTTGTGCGTGAACTGGACGCAATGGGCGGCGAAATGGGGCGCGCCATCGACGATACGTTCCTGCAAAGCCGAATGCTCAATATGTCCAAAGGCCCGGCGGTTCATGCCCTGCGCGCACAGGCGGACAAGCAGCAGTACCAGAACCGGATGCGTACCGCGCTGATGACGCAGGACAACCTGACCGTCCGGCAGGGAGAAGTCGCCGCGATTGACGTCGAGAACGGGCATGTCACCGGCGTGACGACAACGACGGGGCAGCATATCTCCTGCAAGGTCGCGGTTGTCGCGTGCGGCGTGTATCTCCGCAGTCAGATTATCATTGGGGAGAGCATCACGCCGGGCGGGCCGCAGGGGCTGATGAGCGCGCCGAATCTCAGCGGCAGCTTGACGCGCATCGGCTTTCCGCTCCGGCGGTTCAAGACGGGGACGCCCGCGCGCATCGACGTGCGGACGATTGATTTCGACGAAATGACGCCGCAGCCCGGTGACGAGCCAGTGACGCCGTTCTCGTTTATGACCGACCGCGCGCTGCACAATACCTACGCATGCTATTTGACATGGACGACGCCGGAAACGCACGACATTATCCGCCGAAATCTCCACCGCGCGCCGCTGTATTCCGGCAAAATCCACGGCATTGGGCCGCGCTACTGCCCGTCGATAGAGGATAAAATCGTCAAATTTGCCGACAAGGAGCGCCATCAGGTATTCTTGGAGCCGGAAGGAATGCAAAGCCGCGAATGGTATGTGCAGGGCATGTCCACATCGCTGCCGGAGGATGTGCAGTGGGAGATGTACCGCTCCGTGCCGGGCTTGCGGCGGTGCGAGCTGACGCGGCTGGCGTATGCGATTGAGTACGACTGCATCGACAGCCGGCAATTGCGCCCGACGCTGGAAAGTCTGGATGTGCGGGGGCTGTTTTTTGCGGGGCAGATTAACGGCACATCCGGGTACGAGGAAGCCGCTGCGCAGGGCTTGCTGGCGGGCATGAATGCCGCTTTGACGGCGCAGGGCAAGCCGCCGATTGTGCTCACGCGCGATCAGGCGTACATCGGCGTGCTGACCGACGACTTGACGACGAAAGGCACGGACGAGCCGTACCGCATGATGACGAGCCGCGCCGAGCATCGCTTATCCCTGCGGCAGGACAATGCGGATTTGCGCCTGACGCGCATCGCCTACGAGGCGGGTCTGGCGACGCGGGAGCGCATGGAGCGCACGGAACGCAAGGCATCGGAAACCGCGCAGCTGTTGGGCGAACTCCGCAAGGCAAAATACACGCCCGGCGTCACGCTGAACGACTGGCTGGAGAAGCATCATCAGCCGGAAGCGCAGAATGGGCTAAGTGCGGTGGAACTGCTGAAACGTCCGGAAATCACGCTGTCAGCGCTGGCGGAGCTTTCGCCGGAGATTAGGCAATTCGGCAAGCCCGCGCAGGAGCAGGCGGAAATCTCGGTGAAGTATGAGGGCTATTTGGAGCGACAGGAGACGCTGATTCGCCACGCGCGGCAGATGGAAGAGACGCTGCTGCCGGAGAATTTGCCCTACGAGGAAGTGACCGGGCTTCGGATTGAAGCGCGGCAGAAGCTGATGAAACAGCGTCCGCGGTCGCTTGCGGCGGCGAGCCGGATTCCGGGAGTGTCGCCCGCGGATGTGGCGGTGCTGATGGTGTTCTTGGAGAAGCATAAGGCTTGATGCTTGCGCAAGCTGGGGCTTCATGCTTCTTGGCTTGTGCCGGAACGTCCAATCCGAACCGTAGGTTCGCTGGATAAACACGCGGACACTGTATGCAAGTGTCACCAACTCAATCGCGAGAAAGGGTCAAGGGAGGAACTCCCTTGCAGGGTCAAGGGGCAGCGCCCCTTGCGGAGTCCAGAGGCAGCGCCTCTGGGGTCTCCCATAACTTATATGAAAGAAGGAATGACGATGGGACTGTTCGCAAAACTGCGTGAAGGATTAACCAAGACGCGTGATTCGCTGATGGGGCGCGTCGATACGCTGGTGAAGGAAACGAGGAAGATTGACGAGGACTTCTATGAGGAGCTCGAAGACATCCTGCTCATGTCCGACTGCGGCATGAAGGCGACAACCGCCATTATGGATGAACTGCGCCGCCGCGTGAGCGAAAACAAGGTCAAGGATGCCGATACCGCCAAGCAGATGCTCAAAGATATCATGATTGAGCAGATGGACATCCCGCGTCCGCCGCTGCGCTGGCCGATGGTTATGCTTGTTGTCGGCGTGAACGGCGCGGGAAAAACGACCACCATCGGCAAGCTCGCCCTGCGCTTCCAGAACATTGGCCGCCGGATTATCCTCTGCGCGGCGGATACTTTCCGTGCGGCGGCGGCTGACCAGCTGACCGTCTGGGCGGAACGCGCGCGTGTGCCGATTGTCAAGCACGCTGAGGGCGCTGACCCCGCGGCGGTCGTCTATGACGGCATCCAGTCCGCCAAGGCACAGGGCGCAGATCTGCTGATTGTTGATACCGCCGGCCGCCTGCACAACAAGAAGAACCTGATGGATGAGCTGAACAAGATGCGCCGCGTGATTGACCGCGAGTTCCCGGAAGCGGATGTGCGCTGTATGCTCGTGCTGGATGCAACGACGGGACAGAACGGTCTGGCGCAGGCGCGCGCGTTCAAGGAAGTCTGCGAAATCGGCGGCATCATCCTGACCAAACTCGACGGCACGGCGAAGGGCGGCATTGCGCTTGCCATCCGGCAGGAGCTGGAAGTGCCGGTGTGGTACATCGGCGTAGGCGAGGGCATCGACGACTTGCAGCCCTTCAATGCTAAGGACTTTGTGGAAGCGCTATTCTAATTAGGAGGGCAATTATGCCGTCTTTATCAACCTATTCGGCGGAGCTGGATTATGCCTACGCACCGGGGATGTTCCCGACGATGGAATGCCTGCTGCACCGCCCGGAAAGCTGCCGCCGCGTGCTGCTGCATAGCCGAAGCGCCGGAACTGAGGGCGCACAGCGGCTTCGCGAGGAAGCGGAAAAGCACCATATCCGCGTGGAAGAGGCGGACAAGGCGCTTTCCCGCATTTCGGGGAAGGAAAACTGCTTCGCGGCGGCGGTGTTCAGCAAGTTTGAGGATGACCTGCGCCCTGACAAGCCGCATATCGTCCTGCATCACCCGTCGGACAGCGGCAATGTCGGCACGATTTTCCGCACGGCGCTTGGCTTTGACGTGCAGGATATCGCCGTCATCCGCCCGTGCGTGGATGTGTTTGATCCCAAGACCGTCCGCGCCAGCATGGGCAGCATCTTCCAGCTGCGGCTGCATGTCTATGATGATTTTTCGCAGTATCAGGCGCAGTTTCCGGAATACGCGCTCTATCCGTTCATGCTCGACGGGTCGAAGTCCCTGCCGGATGTGTTGGGCGACATTCCTGACCGATGGACGCTGATTTTCGGCAACGAGGGCAGCGGCCTGCCGCCGGAGTTCAGCCGTCTGGGGCAGCCCGTGCGCATTCCAAGCAGCAATAAGGTGGATTCGCTGAATCTGTCCATTGCCGCGGCGATTGGGATTTACGCCTTTGCAAGGCGGTGACTTGTAAATTCTTCACCCACAGGCGAAATTTGCTTGACGCAGGGCCGCGCTCTGCGCTACAATGAAGAATGCGGAATCCCTTTTTCGGAAATTGGTAGGAGGAAAGAACCATGAAGCAAAGCATGAAAAAGGCGGCGCTGGTGCTGATGCTGGCGCTGGCGGTGCTGCTTGTGCCGCAATGGAGCAATACAGCGCTGGCGGTCACAACGCCGTCGGACATCACCACGGGCAGTGACCTGCCGCCCGCACCGCCGCTGCCTACGCCGCCCGCGAAAGGCGAAGTCGTTATTTCCGGCGCAAAGACGGTTCGCGGCGGCGAGAAGCTGACGTTCTCCGTCACCATCGACGGAAAAACCGTCCCGAACAGCGATTTGGAATGGACGCTGTACCCGGCGGATGCTTCGCTGGCGACCATCAAAAGCGGCGTTATTACCACCAAACGTGTGGCATACACGCACTATGTGCAGGTGTCGGCGGTGCTGAAAAGCGACCCGTCGCGCTATGCGAACTTCCGCCTGTGCATTGCGCCGGGCGTGAAAAAAATCACCGTCAGCGCGCCCACGACGTATGTTGATTTGAGCGGCAGCAAAACTTTGCAGCTGAAAGCGACGTGCGACCCGGAGGACGCGATTGCCGATGTCACATGGTCGAGCAGCAGCAGCAAAATTGCGACGGTGGATGCAAGCGGTCTGGTGACGGCGCGCAAAACCGGCAAAGTGACCATCACCGCCACGGCGAAGGACGGCAGCAAGGTCAGGGGCCGCATTACCCTGCGCGTCGTCAGCGGCGTGACGGGGCTGACCATCGAGGGCGCAGGCAGCGTCGCGGCGGGCAAGTCCATCACGCTTAAGGCAGTGATGACGCCGGCGGATGCGACGGAAAAAGGCGTCGTCTGGTCGGCGGACTGCGACAAGAGCATCGCCAGCATCAGCCAGAGCGGCAAGCTGACGACCAAGAAAATCAGCGCGATTACGACCATTACCGTGACGGCGGTGTCCAAGCAGAACAGCGCGATTCGCGCCACCCACACGGTCACGATTCGCCCGGTGACGACGGGACTTGCGATTTCCGCGCCGCGCCTGACGATTGACCTCGCTTCCCCGACGCTTCAGCTGACGGCAAAATGCATCCCGGAGGACGCCTCCCAGCAGGTGGCTTGGTCGACCAGCAACAAGCGCATTGCGACGGTGGATGCAAACGGTCTGGTGACGGCGAAGAAGGTCGGCAAGGTGACGATTACCGCCAAGGCGACGGACGGTTCGGGCCGCTCGGCGAAAATCACCCTGACGGTCGGAAGCGCGGTCGGTACGCTGGAAATCCGCGGCGCAAGTGCCGTTGCGCAGGGAAAAACCATCACGCTGAACGCCGTCATCACCCCCGCTACGGCGACGAACCAGAAGGTTATCTGGTCGGTGGATTGCGGCAAGGACATTGCGACCATTGACCGGCATGGGCGCTTGAAGGCTGGCAAGGGGCTCACCGCGCCTGTGACCATCACGGTAACGGCGGTCAGCGCGGAGAACAGCACGATTACGGCGACGCGCACCGTGCAGATTCTGCCCCCGGTAACGACGGTTGCTATTTCCGCGCCGAGAAACTACATTGATGTGGACGGCGAGGACAAGACGCTTCAGCTGACGGCGCGCGTTTTGCCGGAAGATGCCGCGCAGAGCGTCACTTGGTCGACCAGCAACAAGCGCATTGCGACGGTGGATGCAAATGGCGTTGTGACCGCGCTCAAGGCGGGCACAGTGACGATTACCGCGACGGCGACGGACGGCACGGGTGTCCGCGCGAAGTTCACTGTCAAGGTACAGAAAACGGTCAAGTCGCTGACTATCAGCGGCGCGGAAAAACTCGGCGGCGGGCAGTCCACGACCATCAAGGCGACGATTCTGCCCAAGGATGCCGCAAATCAGAAGGTTATCTACTCGCTCAACTGCCCCGCGAGTGTCGCGACGATTTCGACCAGCGGCGTGCTGACCACGAAGAACGTGACAGAAATCACGACGGTAACGGTGAACGCTGTCAGCGCGGAAAACAGCACAATTTCCGCAACGTGGACGCTTGTCATTTACCCCAAGACGACGAAACTCACCTTGACGGCAGCCAGCAGCTGGGTCAACGTTGGCGCGTCGGTGCAGCTGCATGTGTCGGCAACACCCGAAACGGCGCAGATGCCCATCCGCTGGCGCAGCAGCAACACCCGCGTTGCGACGGTGGATGCAAACGGCGTTGTGCGCGGCCTCAAGGCGGGCACAGCGACGATTACCGCCCGCACGACCGACGGCTCGAACAAGCGCGCGTCGTTGCGCGTGACGGTCGGCATTCCGGCGACGGGCGTGGTGATTACAGGCAACCGCATCGTCCGCGCGGGTGCGACGCTCCGGCTGATGGCGACGGTGCAGCCCGCGAACGCCACGGTGAAGCGTGTGACGTGGGCGGTCAACTGCCCCGCGAACGTTGCGACGATTTCTGGCGACGGGAAGCTGCGCGTGTCCGCAAACGCGGAAACACAAATTGTCCTCGTCACCGCGACGGTGAATGACGGTCAGCGGGTGAGCGCGGCATACCCGGTGTACATTCAGGGCAAAGCCCCGGTGCCGCCCACGCCGACCACCCCGGATGCGCCGGAAAAGTAAGCAGAATAAAGAACAGACCAGCATGGTGTGATGCCGTGCTGGTCTGTTTTGATTGTGGTTTGGTTACTGGCAGGGACGCTTCGCTGTCTGCGCCTTTGTTGGCGGTTTTCTTGGAGTTGAGCGTCCGAGCAACAGTTGGGGCGTTGCCATAAACCTAATAAGGGACGCTGTCCCTTGACCCCTCCGCGCGATTGAGTTGGTCGTTTTTCCCCTATTGTTTCCGCGTGTTTATCCTCTTTTAGCCCTCGAAGGCGAAGGGCGCGAGCGGAAGACCGTTCCGCCCAAACAAAGCGACCTTCCCCCAATTCACATATGCATACCTTACCTTCGCCGGGTGGAGCACTGCCACGCTCCGCAAGCGCATCTCCGCCCCAGCCAGCGTCACCGACTGCACAGGGTGATACGCCCCGTCCTCCCCGGCAATCTCCAGCAGCAGTTCGCCCGTCTCCCGGCGCAGCACAGGTGCGCTCAGCGTGACAACGAGCGTATCTCCCTGCGTATACTTCCCCAGCGCGCAGGGGGATTCCGGCGCGTCCATGCCATAGACGACGCGCAGGGCAACGTCGCACAGGCGTTCACCGGGGGTGCGCTTGTCGGTCGGGTGGATGTTGTCGAACTCGCCGCAGTCCAGCAGAATCGCCAGACCGCCGGGCTGGAGGGCGCTCGCCGCGCGTGCCTGTGCAAGACGCAGGCGCGCCCAGTCGTGCTTATCCTCGTCGCCGGCGGCAATCCACATCGGCAGCTGCACGTTGAGGAAGGGGAGCGAATCGTCGCGGAAAAGCTGACGCAGGCGCATCACCATGGCAGTCAGCAGCACGTCGTAATGCTCGGTTTTTGCGGTGTCATCCTCACCCTGATAATACAGAATGCCGGTCAGCGTCGCGGGAACGACGCGCTTTGTCATCGTTTCAATCAGCCCGCCCGGACGATACGGCGAACCGGGACCAACCGGCGGATGCCAAGGGCAGGGGCCGACGGTTTCGTTGATTTCCGGCCACGAGATACCGGGATTGTCCTTCTTCAGCTGAGCAACATGCGCATTCCATGCGTTCATTTCAACCCAAAAGGCATCTTCCTCCTGCCGCCACTGATCGAAGGGCTTGTCGCCGCCCTGTTCACGGTAGCGGGTGATGTAGCGCTGCCCCTCGGCGGTTGCTTCCAGCGCTTCCTTATCCATCCAGCAGGTCACGGATGTACCGCCCCAGTAGCAGTCAATAATGCCGATAGGGCAGTCAATCGTCCGCGCGAGTTTGCGGGCAAAGAAGTACGCGACGGCGGACATATCCCGCGCATAGCCGGGGCGGACACGCTCCCAATGAGACGCGGCTTCGGCTGCAATCGCGTCGTCATCCCAGACGCTCTTTTTCGGGACGTTGAAGTAGTGCACCAGCGGGTCGTCATGCGCCGCGATTAAATCTTGCCCCTCGTCGGCGTTTTGCAGTTCCAGCTCCATGTTGCTCTGCCCGGACGCAAGGTAGACTTCGCCAACCGAAATATCGGTGGATGTGCACGTTTCTGCCCCGCAGGTGACGGTCAGTGTGCAGCCGGTCGCCTGCTCCATCGGCGGAAGATGCAGGAGGAAGCGTCCGTCGCGCGCTGTGCAGACGCCTTCGGAGAGAATCAGCCCATCCGCCGTCGTCACGCGCCCGGCGACAGTTTGCCCATCCGCCGCCGTACCCCAGACGCGCACTTCCTTGCGGCGGCACAGCACCGCGCCATTGCCGAACAGGGGTGCAAGTTTAAACTCAATCGCCATTAGTCGTCCTTCTTTCCCATAAACGCGAGGTTGTGCGAGATGAGCAGGCAGCGCTGGCGCACGCAGTCCGGCGAACGCAGCGGGTCTTTGGGCGTGTGCAGCAGATAGTCGCACAGGCGGTCAATGTCCGTTTCGGCAACGTGCAGGCGCGTGTCCGACGAGGCATAGTAGATGTACACCTTGCCGTCGTCATCCGCAATTGCGCCGTTGGAGAACACGACGTTGCTCACGTCGCCCACGCGCTCGTGCCCCATCGGGCCAAGCAGCATCCCCGACGGTTCGGCAATCACGCGCGACGGGTCATCCAGCGCCGTCATGAAGGCGTACAGCACATAGCGCAAACCTGCCGCCGTGTTACGAACGCCGTGCGCGATGTGAATCCAGCCCTTGTCGGTGCGAATTGGCGTTGCGCCCGCGCCGTTTTTGCTTTCGGTGATGGTGTGGTAGCGGCGCAGGGAGATGATTTTCTCCTCATCAATGACGGGGTGCTCGATATCCTTGCACAGCCCGAAGCCGATGCCGCCGCCCGAACCCGTCTCGATGAAATCATCCATCGGGCGAGTATAGAAAGCATATTGCCCGTCCACAAATTCGGGGTGAAGGACGACGTTGCGCTGCTGCGGCGAACGGAGCGTCTTGAGGTTCGGCAGGCGCTCCCAGCTCTGCAAGTCCTTCGTGCGTACGATGCCCGCCGCCGCAACCGCCGCGGACAAATCGCTGCTGGTGCGGTCTTTGCTTTCGGAGCAGAATACGCCGTAAATCCAGCCGTCTTCATGCTGCGTCAGGCGCATATCGTAGACGTTTGTTTCCTCCGCGCAGGTATCGGGGAGGACGACAGGATAATCCCGGAAGCGGAAGCCCTCAGTGGGCTTGTCGGATTCCGCGACGGCGAAGAAGGACTTGCGATCCATCCCTTCGACGCGCACGACGAGGCAGTACTTGCCGTTCAGCTTGATTGCGCCGCTGTTCATGGTGGCATTGACGCCGAGGCGCTGCATCATGAAGGGGTTCGACGCGGGGTCAGCGTCGTACATCCAGAAGGGCGGGATGTGCTCGCGGGTGAGGACAGGGTAGCGGTAGCGGGTATAAAGCCCGTTATAGAAGTGGTCATTGGCGGGGTTCGGGCGCGCGATGAGGCGCTCGTAGGACTCCATCAGGGAGGAAAAACTGCGGATTTGCATAGCAGTGGTCGCTCCTTTGCATTGTTTGTTTAGTACAGGTGCTAAGGGAATTTATTTTGATTGTGGCAGGGGAAATCGCCGCTGCGGCGGCGACAAGGGGGCTTTGCGGTCGCCCCCTTGACCCCTTCGCTCGTCGCCTCCCATGCTGCTTAATTTTTATCGTTACACGGGAGAACGAAAGGCACACAAACTAAAAACTTTTGATAAAATCCAATAAACATGGGTGCGCACCGAAGGTTTCCAAAGGGCGATCGGAAAGCCCTTTGGTCGCGTCCGCAGACGCGAAATCCCTGCATCAACACGCGAAAGCAGTATGAAAGAGAAGTCTACTCAATCGCGCGAAAGGGTCAAGGGAGGAACTCCCTTGTACAAAAAATGGAGATGTACGCACTCGTACATCCCCGCAAAATCAGAAATCGTCCTGCGCGATGTCGTCGCCCCATTGGAGCTTGGAGTGCGCCTTGATGTAGGTGACAACCTCGTCCACCGTGGTGAATGCCAGACCGACGTTGGTGTCCGCCGCGCCGTAGTAGATGGCGATGCGGCCGGTATCGCCGTCCTGCAGGGTAGCGCAGGGGAAAACGACGTTCGGCACGAAGCCAGTCGTTTCGTAAGGCTCTTCCGGCGTCAGCAGGTGGTTTTCGCAGCGGTACAGCACCTTTGACGGCTCGTTGATGTCCAGAATCGCGCCGCCCATGGAGTACACGAAGCCGTTGCAGGTCGTCGCGACGCCGTGGTAGAACAGCAGCCAGCCTTCGGTCGTTTCAATGGGGGCAGCGCCGCCGCCAATCTTGACGGATTCCCACCAGTTGCTGCCGCGGCCCATCACATGGCGATGATGTCCCCAGTACTCCATGTCGGGCGATTCGGAGATGAAAATATCGCCGAAGGGCGTATGGCCGGAGTCGGACGGGCGGGACAGCAGCTTAAACTTGCCGTTCACCTTGCGCGGGAACAGCACGGCGTTGCGGTTGAAGGGAATGAAGGGGTTCTCGATGCGCGTGAAGGTTTTGAAGTCCTTCGTCTTCGCCATGCCGATGGCAGCACCGTAGAAGTCGGTGCACCAAATGATGTAGTAGGTGTCATCCACCTTCACCAGACGCGGGTCATAGGCGTAGTGCGGCATTTTCGGGTTGCCGTTGTCATCCACAAAGGGCACTTTTTCGCGCTCGACGTCCCAGTGAATGCCGTCCTTGGAATGTCCGAGGTAGACATATGGGATGCCGTTGACCTGCTCGCCGCGCAGAACGGCAATATAGCCATCCTCCCACGGCACAACAGCGGAGTTGAAGATGCGGGCAATTTCCGGCGTGGGATTGCGCCCCATGACGGGGTTCTCGCTGTAACGCCAGACGGGGGAGGAAAGCTTGTAGTCAGCCGGCTTCTCCTGCCACGGAATGTTGGGAAGGGAGGGGACGTTGAGCATCTTGACAGCCATGTTCTCGTACCTCTTTCTTACTTGTTTGTTTATAGGCACCACCGCACAATTCGGCGGCGCGTCTGGCGATGTCTTTTCCGCCATCTGCGTCATGCAAATTTCTCGATTTACCGCCAGTAAACCTT
>PPYE01454250.1_pt1 | contig 14887 bp, 4 predicted proteins | sample 1559881 | NCBI WGS metagenome assembly PPYE01 (sample SAMN08240022, study PRJNA423297) | Human gut metagenome, whole genome shotgun sequencing project. | reverse complement strand
CGACAAGGGCGGCACCATCTCCGTCTCGGCAGCGGGCACGAAGAAGAATGTCACCGTCTCCGTCACGAACGATTACAAGGAAGGCGAGGGCGTCGACTACTCCCGTTTCTTTGAAAGGTTCTACCGGAACGATGAATCCCATAACAGCGAAAAGGCAGGCTACGGTATCGGCCTTTCCATCGCAGGAGAACTATCCTCCCTGCTGCAGGCTCCCCTTTCCGTATCGTACAAGGATGGAAAAATCACCTTCTCCATAACGATGAAGGCTGGTTGAGACACATTATAAAAAAATCCCGAAGGCACATGCCCTCGGGATTTTTATTATGCAGTTAGTGCTATTTCAAGAATCAGCCTTTGAAGTACTTCACGCCGGATTCGAAGAGCGGCTGCGCTTTGTTGCCGGAGATGTTCTTGGCAATGTTGGCGCCGCTTCTTTCTGTATGGCCCATCTTGCCCAGGACTCTTCCATCCGGGCTGGTGATGCCTTCGACGGCCCAGGAGGAACCGTTCGGGTTGAAGCTGCTGTCGTAAGTCGGATTTCCCTCAAGGTCCGTGTACTGGGTAGCAATCTGGCCGTTAGCGGCAAGAGCCTTGATCTGTTCATCGGATGCGATGAAGCGGCCTTCGCCGTGGCTGATAGCGATGCTGTAGAGGTCGCCCGGCTTGCAGAGAGAAAGCCACGGGGACTTGGTGGAAACGACCTTGGTCGTTACGAAACGGGACAGGTGGCGTCCGATCGTGTTGAATGTCAGTGTCGGTGCTGTATCTGTCAGCGGCTTGAATTCACCGTAAGGAACGAGTCCCAGCTTGATCAGAGCCTGGAAGCCGTTGCAGATGCCAAGAGCCAGTCCGTCACGGGTGTGGAGGAGCTGCTCCATGGCTTCCTTGAGCTTTTCGTTGCGGAATACGGCAGCAATGAACTTGCCGCTGCCGTCCGGTTCGTCGCCGGCAGAGAAGCCGCCCGGGAACATAACAATCTGCGCATGGCTGATGCGTTCTGCCATTTCATCGACAGAAGCCTTGAGTTCAGCGGAATCCCTGTTCCTGAAGATGAAAATATCGGAAACAGCGCCTGCTCTTTCGAAAGCTCTTGCGCTGTCGACTTCGCAGTTATTGCCAGGCATGGTCGGGATGAAGACTCTCGGTCTTGCTACATTGGTATGTACGTAGAAATCCGGGATTTCCTTTGTTTCTTCAATGACAGGATCTGCCTTATCGATATTTTCAGCGCGTCTTGGGAAGATCGGGTCCAGTGTGCCTTCGTAAGCCTTGAGGAGTTCGTCCAGTGTGACTTCCTCGCCCAGAAGCTTCATGGAATCTCCGCCGACGGTACCGAGGATCTTCGTGTGCGGCTGTTTTGCATATTCAGCAGCCAGTTCCGGTGTCGTTTCGACAACGATAGCGCCGTAGAAGTTTGCGAAATACTTCGGAAGCGGCAGCTTGCTGTCAAAGGTCACGCCGAGGCGGTTGCCGAATGCCATCTTTGCAATCGTCACAGCGACTCCGCCGTGATCGACAGCCTTCATGGCAGCGATATGGCCCTTCCTGACTTCTTCATAGAGGAAATCAGCATGAGCCTTGAATACGTCGAGGAGAGGCATGCCTTCAGCATCCTTCGGCTGGCCGAAGAGAATCAGCGTGTCCCCTTCCTTCTTCAGTTCCTGGCTGACAGCTTCAGAAGCTTTGCCCGGAGCGATAGCGAAGGATACGAGTGTCGGAGGAACGTGGAGGTCATTGAAGGTACCGCTCATGGAGTCCTTGCCGCCGATAGCGCCAAGACCAAGAGCCATCTGGGCATGGAATGCGCCCAGGAGAGCGGCAGCCGGCTTGCCCCAGCTGTTCTTGTCCGTCAGTTTTTCGAAATATTCCTGCAGCGTGAGGTATGCCTGTCTCCAGTCAGCACCCATGGATACAAGGCGTGCGACGGAAAGGAGGACTGCATAGACAGCACCATGGAACGGGCTCCATGTAGCAAGATCGGGATCGAAGCCGTGCGCCATGAAGCTTGCTGCATCGGTTTCACCCTTTCTGACCGGGAACTTGGCAACCATGCCGTCGGTCGGTGTCTTCTGGTACTTGCCGCCAAACGGCATCAGGACGGTAGCAGCTCCGACAGTGGAGTCAAAACGTTCAGAAAGGCCCTGCTGCGAGCAGTTGTTGAGGTCCTTCATGCCTTCAAGCCAGGTTTCCCTGATGGATTTGATCTGCGGCACGCCGAAGAAGCCTTCGTCTGCCGGTTTCTTGATATAAGCTTCTTTGATCTGCTGAGCGCCGTTCGTATCGAGGAAGGCTCTGGAAATGTCGACGATCGTATCGCCTCTCCACTTCATGACAAGTCTCTTCGTATCGGTGACATCAGCAATAATGGTAGCTTCGAGATTTTCTTCTGCTGCGAACTTGATGAACTGCTCAGCGTCTTCGCTTCTGACGACGACAGCCATTCTTTCCTGGGATTCGGAAATAGCAAGCTCTGTTCCGTCAAGGCCTTCATACTTCTTCGGTACCTTGTCGAGATCGATATCAAGGCCGTCAGTCAGTTCGCCTACAGCGACGGATACGCCGCCTGCGCCGAAATCGTTGCAGCGTTTGATGAGGCGCGTAACTTCGCCGCGTCTGAAGAGGCACTGGATCTTTTTTTCAGTCAGAGGATTGCCCTTCTGTACTTCTGCGCCGCAGGTTTCAATGGATTCGGTATTGAGTTCCTTTGAAGAACCGGTAGCGCCGCCCATGCCGTCACGGCCCGTACGGCCGCCGACAAGGATAACGACATCGCCCGGCTCCGGACGGAGACGGATGACATGGTCTTCCGGAGCTGCTGCAACAACAGCGCCGATTTCCATTCTCTTGGCAATGAATCCCGGATGGTAGTATTCCTGGACCTGTCCGGTAGCAAGGCCGATCTGATTGCCGTAAGAGCTGTAGCCCTTGGCAGCTTCCAGAGTAATCTTCCTCTGCGGGAGCTTGCCTGGCAGTGTATCGGAAAGAGGAGCTCTCGGGTCGCCTGCGCCGGTGACTCTCATAGCCTGATATACATAGGAACGGCCGGAAAGCGGATCGCGGATACAGCCGCCAAGGCAGGTAGCTGCGCCGCCGAATGGTTCGATTTCGGTCGGATGGTTGTGCGTTTCATTCTTGAAGAGGAGCAGCCAGTCTTCGATTCCTGCTTCTGTCTCGATTTTCACTTTGATGGTGCATGCATTGATTTCCTCGGACTGATCGAGGTTTTCCAGCTTGCCTTCCTTGCGGAGCGCTTTGACAGCAGCCGTTGCCATATCCATCAGTGTGACAGGACGCTTGGTGTCCTTGCCGTAAATGGTGATGCGTGTTTCTTTATATTCATCAAGAGCGCGTTCGATCGGAGCCGTGAATTTGCCTTCTTCCACGCCGATATCGGTCAGGCTTGTGGAGAATGTCATATGACGGCAGTGATCGGACCAGTACGTATCGAGTACGCGGATTTCAGTGACAGTCGGATCTCTCTTTTCTTCATCACGGAAGTAGTCACGGATCATGACGAGATCGTCATGGCTCATGGCAAGTCCCATGGATGCGATGAGTTCGTCAAGGCCCTTGTCGTCGAGGCCTGTCAGCCCTTCAACGGTAGGAACCGGTTTCGGATCTTCAATCGGCAGATCGAGCGTCTTGGCTGGTTCAAGGCTTGCTTCCCTGGATTCGACCGGGTTCACGAGGAACTTCACGATCTTTTCACGGTCGCCTTCAATGAAATCGCCATTGAATGTATAAACGAGCGCGCAGCGTACGCGTGCGCCGTCTTTGCCGGTAACGATGGCAAGGCACTGTTCAGCGGAATCTGCTCTCTGGTCATACTGGCCTGGCAGGAATTCTACGCCGATGACAAGGTCTCCCTTCGGGAGCGCTTCCTCTACGGAATCGACCGGAGGTTCAGAGAAGACAGTTGCGACAGCCTTTTCATAATCCTCTTCAGTCAGCCCGTCCACATCGTAGCGGTGGTACACAGCGGTTTCCGCAAGGCGGTTTCCCAGTACTTCATTCAGCTGGGAAGTGAGGCTTTCCTCACCCTGGCGGAATCCTTCTTTCTTGCGTACATATAAACGTCTGATAGCAGACAAAGTTCAACACTCCTTCCAATAAATCCGCAAAATATTGCGGCGACGGACAATGCGTCAATTCCGAAAATCACAATCCTATCTTACCACAAAAACAAAACCTGCTCCACAAAATAGGCATAGGAAACAGCCTGTTTTTTACCAAATTGGAATAGTCAAAAATGGTCAAAAAAGGCGGAAGCCGATACGGCCTCCGTCCTTCTTATTGTGCTTTCTGTGTGATCTGCTCCTGTTCCTTCTGTTCGTCAGCTTCACTTTCCCCTGCTTCGAAATCCTTTTCAAGACCCATTTCCTGACGGCCGAGGATGACACTGATATCCGCGTAGCCGCCTGCGCCAAGAAGATCTTCCTTAGCGGCTGCCTTGGCCAGATCATCGATGGCATAGACAAGGATGTCCTTGCCTTCATCCGGAGCAAGAAGCATCATGACTTCAAGTCCGTTTTCACCCAGGAAGAAATAGGAACGCGCATACATCGGCATCAAAAGCCCCTGCGCATCATAAACGATACGGCCGCCTGCCGTATACACGTACGCTTCGCCGGCATCCAGGCGGCGGAACGGTTCAATGTCCGAAATCTCGACTTTGACATCTTCCTTTGCGACCTGCCCGAGTGCATTGACGGCAAGGTTCAGAAGCGTCTTGTCGATTCCCTTCCTGAGCTGCGAGGACGGGTTCATGAGAGCGCGGTTGAGCTGAGCAAGCCCCCTCCATTCCGTTACAGTCGGATTCAGCCTGAAATACGGATGCATGGCATCAGCCACTTCAGGAGGAAGCGTCGTGCGGATGATATAGCCGGAGTAGAACTTCTGGCTTCTTTTCAGCGTAATCTGCAGCTGCCCCATCTTGTAAGGAACTTCAGCGCCATTGAATTCCATGGTCTGCTCACCCGGAATGGCCATGTACTTGAAGCTCTTCGGCAGCGTCTTTTCCGCCAGCGTATTCATATCATACGCCATGGCGCCTGTGGAAGCTGCGATTGTCAAAAGCGCGGCCAGGGCCGCTGTCTTCCATTTCATTGGCTGCTCCTTTCCATCCGGTAGAACCCATAGAGAAGCGGATCGCCGAGCTGATCAGCCGCTACATGGCTTCCGTTGATAATAACGAGGTAGTACTTGTTTCCCTGCTTGAAAACAGAGCTTTCCACCCACAGCGGGAAGGAAAGGCCGTTTGGCATCGTCATGATGATCTTGGCATCCTGTCCCCAGCGGTACTCCCCGTCTTCCTGCTTGTAAGCGCGCCACGGGCTGACAGTCAGGACCTTCACCTTGTTGGCTCCGCCCTTCTTGTCCTTCAACACTTCATCGACGACATTCTGGAATTCCTTCAGCTGGATCTTAGGCATACCAAAGAGTGTCGAAGGACGCTTGGCATCTTCGCGGAAGGCATCACTCCAGAATTTCTCAGCTCTCCGGTTTCCTTCATGGAAAAATACCTCAGGCGTTCCGGAAAGGACGACGACGATTGCCGTATAGACGCCGCGGACATCCCTCTTCCGGAGCTGGTAAAGCTCCATGCTTTCATACGGGTACGGAGGCTTCTCCGGATACACATTCATTCCCGGAGGCACCGTCATGAGCGTCCACATGGCAGCATTGGACGTCTTGCCATATCCTTTTCTTTCAGCGCCCTTCTTCAGGAAATTCTGGATGTCAGTCCCGTTGCCGTTCTGTACAGTAACCGCATTCCCCAGAGGAATCTTTCCCAGCCCGTCAATCACAAGATCATCCGCCCTGGCTCCGGCCGCGCCCCCTAAGACAAGCGCAGCAGAAAGAGCCAGACGGATTATATATTTACGCAGCATAATGGCTCCTTTATCAATACAATTACAGCCTTTCTCTCTATTTTAGAGAAATACGGGAGATTGTTCAAGTGAAAAAGATTCCCGCAGGAAATAAATCCGGCGCCTCTTCCGCAATAAAAATACCGCAGCCTTTTGCGCTGCGGTATTTGCGTCATTATTATTCAGCTTTTTCTGCAGGAGCCGGAGGTTCAGCATTGTGAACGACTTTCAGCTTGCGGTAACGGGACATGCCTGTACCGGCAGGAATCAGCTTGCCGATGATGACGTTTTCCTTCAGACCGAGGAGTGGATCTTCCTTGCCCTTGATAGCGGCTTCGGTAAGAACGCGGGTCGTTTCCTGGAAGGATGCGGCGGAGAGGAAGGAGTCGGTAGCAAGAGCTGCCTTTGTCGTGCCGAGGAGCAGGTTGATGCCCTGGGACGGTTTTTTTCCTTCGTCTTCCAGACGTCCGTTCATGCCGCGGTATGCGACAATGTCGACGACTTCGCCCGGGAGCCAGCCAGAATCGCCCGGTTCGATGATCTTGATCTTACGGAGCATCTGGTGAGCGATGACTTCGATGTGCTTATCGTTGATTTCAACGCCCTGGCTGCGGTAAACCTTCTGGACTTCGTTGACGATGTAATCCTGAGTAGCCTGGACACCCAGTACTTCGAGGATATCGTGCGGGTTGATGTTGCCTTCGAAAAGACGTGTGCCAGCTTCGATGTGCTGTCCATCCTGGACAATGATCTTCTTGGCAACCGGGATCTTTTCGCTTTCGGACTGTTCATCGTTGGAGATCGTGATAATCTTGACGTTCGGGTTATCTTCAGCACTTGTAATGGATACAGTACCGCTGATCTTGGAGATGATAGCATTGCCCTTCGGCTTACGTGCTTCGAACAATTCTTCGACACGTGGAAGACCCTGTGTAATATCTTCTGCGGAAGCAACGCCGCCGGTATGAAATGTACGCATGGTCAGCTGTGTACCTGGTTCGCCGATGGACTGAGCGGCAATGATGCCGACAGCTTCGCCGATTTCTACGTGACGGCCTGTTGCCAGGTTTCTGCCGTAGCACTTAGCGCAGACGCCGTGTGCAGAGTGGCAGGTCAGCATAGAGCGGATCTTCAGTCTGTCATAGTACTTTTCAATTTCAGAAGCCTGTTCGTCAGTGATTTCCACATTCTTCTTAGCGATGATTTCGCCAGTCTGCGGGTTCACGACATCTTCCAGCGGGCAGCGTCCGGAGATGCGGTCTGCCAGAGATTCGATCAGGCGGTTGTTTTCTTCGATCTTCATGACTTCGACGCCTTCGCATTCATCCATGCGTACACGGATGACCGGAACGTCAGCGGCCAGAATCTTTTCAGCAGCATCAGCATCAATGACGGTGCCTGCTGTAAGAACAACATTTCCGCTGCGGTCAAGAGCGTCTTCTTCAAGAGCCTTGCCTGCGAAATGAACGGTCAGGTGATGACGCATAGCGTAATCATATTCCTTGACAGCTTCAGCGGTGCCGAGGTCGAATGTCTTCGTTTCCGGTTCAGCATCAGCGCTTGGAATAACGACAGTGACGGATTCAACCAGATGGCGGTTCAGGAGGGTGACATCGTCAGCATCGAGGGTCTTGCCCTTGACGAGGAGGATTTCACCGCTTCTGCGGTCGATGATGTCTTCATCGAGTACGGATCCGAGGAGTGTCGGTTTCAGGCCGAGAATGGTGTTCTTTACATCCGGACGGGATGCAAGGATGCCTTCTTCACGGTCGAAGTTCAGTACCTGTACGTCGCAGTCTTCTTCGCGGACGATGACGTCCTGGGAGACATCGACGAGACGGCGGGTCAAGTAACCGGAGTCTGCTGTACGCAGTGCGGTATCGGCCAGACCCTTGCGGGCGCCGTGGGAAGATGTGAAGTAATCCAGTACGGTCAGACCTTCACGGAAGTTTGCCTTAACTGGCAGTTCAACGGTCTTACCGGATGTATCGGCGATCAGGCCGCGCATGCCGGCCAGCTGTCTGATCTGGTTGTCGTTACCACGGGCGCCGGACTGTGCCATCATGGTCAGCGGGTTGAACTTTCTCATGGAGCTCTTCATAGCAGCGCCGACTTCGTCGGTCTTTGCACTCCAGATTTCGACGACTCTTCTGTATCTTTCGTCGTCGGTCATGAGGCCGCGTCTGAAGTATCTCTTGATCTGTTCTACCTTTTCATCGCCGTCTTCGAGGATTCCATCCTTTTCAGGCGGAACGGCTACGTCGTAGATGCCGATGGAAATACCGGATACGAGAGCGTAATGGAAGCCGAGGGACTTGACGGAGTCAAGCAGATCGCCGGTTGCCTTGAAGCCGAGCTTCTTGAAGCAGTCGTTGACGAGCTTGCCCATCTGCTTCTTGCCGATGGTGACGCCGAGGCCGTTGTTGACAACTTCGGTGACATTGCCGTTTTCGTTGACTCTCTTTTCATGACGCTTGTAGAAATAACGGAGTTCTCTCGGGATCGCATAGTTGAAAATCAGGCGGCCCGGGGTAGAAATGACAAGATCAGAATCATCATCGTTGAATCCGTCCGGACGGTCTTCCTTCGGGATGTGAACTTTGATGAAATCATGGATACGGATTTCGTGCAGTGCATAAGCCAGCATGACTTCGTCATAACCAGTGTAAGCATGCAGATGGGAGGTATCCATCTCATCTTCAGCCTTCTTCCATTCCTTGGCAGGATCGAAGAAAGCATCCGGATGAGCAGCTTTTTCTTCCGGCGTGAAGTCGACTTTGTTGTCAGCTGCTGTTTCCACGATGGTCAGGTAATAGGATCCGAGGATCATATCCTGAGAAGGAATAGCAACCGGCTTGCCGTCTTTTGTCGAAAGGATGTTATTGATGGAAAGCATCAGCGTTCTTGCTTCGGCCTGCGCTTCTACGGACAGCGGCAGATGGCATGCCATCTGGTCACCGTCGAAGTCGGCGTTGTAGCCCGGACATACGAGCGGATGCAGTTTGATTGCACGGCCTTCCCAGAGGATCGGTTCAAATGCCTGGATACCGAGTCTGTGAAGTGTAGGAGCGCGGTTCAGGAGAACCGGGTGTTCCTTGATAACGTCGCCAAGGACATCCCAGACTTCAGGAGCGAGCTTGTCGACTTTCTTGCGGGCAGCTTTCAGGTTGATGACGATGCCTCTCTTGATCAGTTCATGCATGATGAACGGCTTGAAGAGTTCGATTGCCATTTCCTTCGGCAGACCGCACTGGTACATTTTCAGTTCAGGACCTACGACGATAACGGAACGGCCGGAATAGTCGACACGTTTACCAAGCAGGTTCTGACGGAAACGGCCCTGTTTGCCCTTCAGCATATCGGAGAGGGATTTCAGCGGTCTGTTTCCCGGGCCGGATACGGCTCTGCCGCGGCGGCCGTTATCGATCAGCGCATCGACTGCTTCCTGCAGCATACGCTTTTCGTTTCTGATGATGATTTCCGGAGCACCGAGTTCCAGAAGTCTCTTCAGACGGTTGTTTCTGTTGATGACTCTGCGGTAGAGATCATTCAGGTCGGAGGTAGCGAAACGGCCGCCATCGAGCTGAACCATCGGGCGCAGATCCGGAGGAATGACCGGAAGAACGGTCAGGATCATCCATTCAGGCTTGTTGCCGGAATGAAGGAATGCTTCGACTTCTTCCAGACGGCGGATGCATTTTACCTTGCGCTGGCCGCTGCCTTCTTCGATTTCCTTCTTCAGGGCTTTTTCGAGAGCCGGCAGATCCAGTTCCTTCAGAAGGTACTGGATAGCTTCAGCGCCCATCTGAGCCTTGAAGGAGCCTTTGCCGTAAGTAGCAACGGCAGTCTGGTATTCAGTTTCGTTCAGGACCTGTTTCTTGGAGAGGTTGGTGTCTCCCGGATCCAGGACGATGTAAGCTGCGAAATAGAGAACTCTTTCCAGCTGACGCGGAGCGATTTCAAGGATCAATCCGATACGGGACGGGGTACCCTTGAAATACCAGATATGAGAAACGGGGCATGCCAGGGCAATGTGGCCCATTCTTTCACGGCGAACCTTGGAGCTCGTTACTTCGACACCGCACTTGTCGCAGATGGTGCCTTTATAACGCATCTTCTTATATTTGCCGCATTTGCATTCCCAATCCTTTGTCGGTCCGAAAATTTTCTCGCAGAAGAGACCATCGGTTTCAGCCTTCAGGGTTCTGTAGTTAATCGTTTCCGGTTTCGTTACTTCGCCGTGGGACCATTCGAGGATCTTTTCCGGAGAAGCGATGCCGATTTTCATGGAATCAAATTCATTTACATCTAACAATTGATTAGCGCTCCTTTCCGGAATCAGTCGTCATTGCTATCTTCAAAGCCAATTTCTTTATTCATGGTTTTAACAAGTCGCTTTAATGCTTTCTTTTCAGGGTCACCATCATCAGCTTCTCGAGTATCATTAAACGATGCAACTTCTTTATTCTCTATTTTAGGAAACTGTCTGCAACCTTCTGCAAGGAGATCTTGATCTTCATCATCGGAAAGAACGCGTTTATATGCATTTGCTTTTCCGGCAAGATGTTTTGCGAGGATATCTTGATCTTCATCATCGGAAAGTTCATTGGCTTCTGCTTCGAGTGTATCATTGAAGGATGCGACATCATCGCCTGCGTTTTCGATAGTGCCATTCATGTGGCTTTCCATGTCGTTTCTGGAATTGGAAACGGCATCATCGCCTTCCATAGCTTCCTTGACTTCATCTCTGTGCCAGCGTTCTCCGCCGCCGTAACCCTGTTCCATATCTTCTTCGTCGAGTTCCTTCAGAACGACTTCGTCGCCATTTTCGTTCAGGATGCGGACATCCAGGCCGATGGACTGAAGTTCTTTCATGAGAACCTTGAAGGATTCCGGAACGCCCGGGCTCGGGATGTTTTCGCCCTTGAAGATCTTTTCATATGCCTTGACACGGCCGATGACATCATCGGACTTGACGGTCAGGATTTCCTGCAGTGTGTAAGCTGCGCCGTAAGCTTCGAGTGCCCAGACTTCCATTTCGCCGAAGCGCTGGCCGCCGAACTGAGCCTTGCCGCCCAGTGGCTGCTGGGTAACGAGGGAGTATGGACCAGTGGAACGAGCATGAATCTTGTCATCAACGAGGTGATGGAGCTTCAGCATGTATTTCCAGCCGATGGTGACCTGGTTGTCCAGTTTTTCACCGGTACGGCCGTCATAAAGATCAGTCTTTGCATTAGCCGGCAGGCCAGCTGCTTTCAGTGTTGCTGCGAGGTCTTCATCGCGGCAGCCGTCGAATACCGGGGTTGCGATATGGATACCGGATTCGGTCGGTTCAGGCATGCCATACTGATCGAAATCATATCCGCAGTCGCGCAGACGCTGTTCCATGATCTTGTACTGAGCCGGATCCTTCAGTGCTTCGTGAATTTCTTCGCCGAGCATGTGGCAGGCCCAGGACAGGTGGATTTCCAGAATCTGTCCGATGTTCATTCGGGATGGTACGCCTAGCGGGTTCAGAACCAGGTCGACAGGACGACCGTCTGGTGTGAACGGCATATCTTCGACTGGAAGAATTCTGGAGCATACGCACTTGTTGCCGTGACGGCCGGCCATCTTGTCGCCTTCACGGATCTTACGTTTCTGAGCAATGTATACGCGGACGAGCTTGTTGACGCCAGGAGCCAGTTCATCGCCGTTTTCACGGGTGAAGACTTTGACATCGACAACCTTGCCGAATTCACCATGCGGAACACGCAGGGATGTATCGCGGACTTCTCTTTCCTTGTCGCCGAAAATAGCGCGGAGGAGTCTTTCTTCAGGAGTCAGTTCGGTTTCGCCCTTCGGGGTGACCTTGCCGACCAGAATATCGCCAGGACGAACATCAGCACCGATCATGATGATGCCGTTTTCGTCGAGGTATTTGACAGCGTCTTCAGAAACAGAAGACAGCTGGCGGGTAATTTCTTCTGCGCCCAGCTTGGTGTCTCTTGCATCGCATTCGTATTCTTCAATATGGATGGAGGTGTAGAGATCGTCCTTGCAGAGACGTTCGGAGATCAGAACGGCGTCTTCGTGGTTGTACCCTTCCCAGGATACGAACGCAACGAGCACGTTGTGGCCGAGGGCCAGTTCGCCGCCGTCTGTTGCCATGCCGTCAGCCAGTGTGGAACCGACTTCAACACGGTCGCCCTTGAATACTACCGGACGCTGGTTGATGCAGGTGGACTGGTTGGAACGCATGAATTTAATGAGATCGTAGGTATCGAGCTCGCCATTGTCAGCGCGGACAATGATCTGACGACCGGTGACTCTTTCAACAGTGCCGCCTCTCTTGGCGAGAATGCAGACACCGGAGTCCTGGCCGGCTACCCATTCCATACCGGTTCCGACGAGCGGAGCTTCCGGACGGAGCAGCGGAACTGCCTGACGCTGCATGTTAGCACCCATCAGTGCGCGGTTCGTATCATCATGTTCGAGGAATGGAATCAGGGATGTGCCGATGGAAACGACCTGTTTCGGGGATACGTCCATCAAGTCGACTTCGTCTGGTTCAGCTTCGAGCACGTCAGCGCCGCGGCGGCTGGCTACGTTCTTATGAACGAAATGACCTTCTGCATCCAGCGGTTCACTGGCCTGCGCGATGATCTTGTCTTCTTCGATATCAGCGGTTACGTACTTGCATTCGTTCGTAACCTTTCCATCAACGATCTGACGGTACGGCGTTTCGATCAGGCCGTATTTATTGATGATCCCGTAGTTGGACAGCGAGGAAATCAGACCGATGTTCGGGCCTTCAGGCGTTTCTACCGGGCACATGCGTCCATAGTGGGAATAATGAACGTCGCGGACTTCGAACCCTGCGCGTTCGCGGGACAGACCGCCAGGTCCCAATGCGGACAGACGGCGTTTATGAGTCAGTTCTGCCAGCGGGTTAGTCTGGTCCATGAACTGGGACAGCTGGGAACTTCCGAAGAATTCCTTGATAGCTGCAACAACAGGACGGATGTTGACAAGAGCCTGCGGGGTCATCTTGTCCTGATCCTGGGTGGTCATTCTTTCACGAACGACTCTTTCCATACGGGTCAGGCCGATGCGGAACTGGTTCTGCAGCAGTTCGCCTACGCAGCGTACGCGGCGGTTGCCGAGATGGTCGATATCATCGCTCTTGCCATAGCCCTGCATCATGTTCAGCAGGTAATCGATGCATGCGATGATGTCGCAGTTTTCCAGTGTACGGAAGTTATCTTCACGGTTGCCGGAAGAGCAGATCACCTTGACCGGTGTTCCGTCATCCTTCTGGGTCATGATTTCAACCTGGCCGTTGCCGTTGAATACTCCGCTTTCTTCAATTTTTGCGATAGCTTCATCATCAATGAGGCTGTTTGCTTCAATGACGACTTCGCCGGTTTCCATGTTGACGATCGGGCCTTCAGTCTTGTGGCCGAGGAGACGGTTTCTCCAGGACAGCTTCTTGTTCAGCTTGTAACGGCCAACCTTAGCCAGATCATAGCGGCGCGGGTCAAAGAAGAAATTGTGCAGCAGTGTAGCGCCGCTTTCTTCTGTTGCCGGTTCGCCCGGGCGAAGCTTGTGGTAAATTTCAATCAGAGCGGACTTTCTGTCCGTTGTGCTGTCTTTTTCCAGCGTCTTTTCGATGTGGATGTCGTGATCGAATAATTCAAGGATTTCTTCATTGGTGGAGTATCCGAGAACACGGATCAGGACAGTAACCGGCATCTTGCGGTTGCGGTCGATACGAACGGAAAGAGAACCAGACGGATCCGATTCAAGTTCAATCCAGGCACCGCGGTTCGGGATCAGCTGTGCGGAATAGATTTCCTTATCAAAGGCATCTCTTTCCTTCTTGTAGTAAACGCCCGGGGAACGGACGAGCTGGGAGACGATTACACGTTCCGCACCGTTGATGATAAACGTGCCCGTATCCGTCATGACTGGGAAATCCCCCATGAACAGATCATGTTCCTTCAATTCGCCGGTTTCTTTGTTTTCCAGACGGACCTTGACGTACAGAGGTGCAGAATAGTTCACATCTTTCGCCTTGCACTGCTCAATATTGTATTTGCCCTGACCGAAATAATAATCGCCGAAATGAAGTGCCCACTTGTGTGCACTATCCTCAATCGGGGAAATATCTGCAAATACATCTTTGAGACCCTCTCTGCAGAACCATTCATAGGACTTTGTCTGCAGATCGAGCAAATGTGGCATCTTCAGGACTTCCTGCGATCTGGCATAGGTGTATCTCTTCTTCTTGCCAACCTGCACAGGTCTGAACATCTTGCTTTTGGGCATTCCTCGCCTCACCCTTTCATTTCAAACACTCAATTCGCGCTTATTCGGAAAAAATAAGCAAGGGCCACAGAAATTCATGTACCTTGCTATTCTCCTATAAGACTCTTGACTATTTACTATATACAAATAAGAACCGTTGCAAAGTTAAATTTTACTATAAAAGACATAAAATTGCAACCTTTCGGTTCTTAAATAGTATCAAGAAAACTTGAATAATGAGCTTAAATTATTTTCTTTTATAAAAATGTTTTTTCTTGATATTGAATTTATCTTTATGCTTAATTTTCTCTTGACAAATTCAATTTGAAATGTTCTAGCTCATTTTAGCATTCAAACTGTCAAAACGCAAGATACTATATTGACTTTGAACCGGCATTTCCAAAGAAAAATGATGGAGGAAATATAAAAAGACATCCCCTCTTTCAAAAGAGCTCATGCCCTCCTTTTTGGCATTATAAATAGTAAAAGATATAAGCGATGCGGATCCGTGTTCGCTCTTCTGTCTTCACACCTTTCTTTTTCATTTCTATTCTTCACGGCGATTGCTTCCTTTATTCTTATATACTTATAGCCATAACAAAAAGGCTGCGAGATGCGTAATTGCATTTCACAGCCTTTTCACTTGAATGTTTATTCTTATTCAATAATCATGAGCAGATCGCCGGATTCGATTCTCTGGCCTGCTTTGACACGGATTTCGCTGATGA
>PPYE01311683.1_pt1 | contig 14891 bp, 20 predicted proteins | sample 1559881 | NCBI WGS metagenome assembly PPYE01 (sample SAMN08240022, study PRJNA423297) | Human gut metagenome, whole genome shotgun sequencing project. | reverse complement strand
CTGATACATTCTGTCTTTTTAAATTTTCAGTAACTTTTTTAATTTTTTCATCTTGATTTTCATATGATCTAGATAAATTTTTACTTTTACTATCTAAAGATTGATACCTTTTTTCAAGCTGATTACTTTCTTTCTTATTTTCATCAATTTCTTTTGTTACTTCTTTCATTCTATTTTTAAGAGGTTTTAAAGTTTCTGTAGACATTGCCAGTTCTTTTTTTAAATTTCCATACTCTTGTTTTAGTTCCTTTGTATTACCACTACCACTTTTTATTTCTGTTTTTAGTTCTGCCATTCTTGCTTTTATAGAATTTGAATTACTTTCCACTTTTCTTATTTCTGTATTTAAAACTGAATATGTTTTTTGAAGCTCTTTTCCTCTATCTGTATTTGTTTTAATTTTTCCACTTAAACTTAATATTTCTGTATTTGTTGTACTTATTTCTTTTGAAATACTCCCTAAACCATTTTTAAGACTAGATAATTCATTCAATTGTGATTGAGATTTCTTCACTTCCAGAATTTTCTTATTTACTCCATCTACAACATCATTAGCTGTTTTGAAGGCTTTTGAAAAGCTTCCACCTATACTAGCCCCTATTCCAAAAGAAAGGATCATTTCTTTCATTTTATACCTCCAAAATAAAAGCCACTAGAAAGTGGCTTTCATTAAATATCTTTTTTTTTACCACTTATTTCTTATATTTTTCTTCAAGAAATTCTGTAAGAGATTCTATCCAATCACTCCAGTCATAAAGTGGCATTTCCATCCAATATGTTAATGGAGTATTGGTTTCACTGGAAATAGTTATTCCTATTTTCCTAAGAGTATTTGAGTCAAGCTTTCCAATTCCAATCCATCGAAAAAACCCTTAACCACATTTGTTATTTTAAGAAAATCTGTTGCTGGAAGAGCTTCCAAATCATCTATTCTACATTCTAATATCTTAGCTGCAATATATCCCTGATATGCTCTTGAACTTTCCATTTCTCCCTTTGCAAAAACTCCTCCATTAATCAGAAATTCTCTTTCTGCTTCTAATAGTATCTTGGCTGTAAAATCAGAAGATTTTATTTCTATTTCTGTTGTATTTTTTTCTTCTCCATTTTTTCTTATTTTAATTGGTTTTGATAACTTTAACATTTCTTTCCTCCTACATTCCCATTGCATCCCTTAAATCTGCCAGATAATCTGTTCCATTCACTTTATGGATCATTGCTATTTTATCTATTTCTAGAACTTCTTTTCCATCATAAGTAATTTTTAAATAAGTTAAAGAAAATTCAGCTTTTGAATCTGTAGGTTTTCCTACAGATAATTTTCCTAAAGTTAATCCTGTTGGTGTTCCCTTTGCCACTACAGATAATTTTCCAGTCTTTACAACTCCATTGACTTGGTCCGTTGACTGCATCCCTGCTTTTAATTCCAATGTATAGCTTTTTTGTGCTAAAGCTAAAAAATCTTCTCCCATTAAACTTCTTATATTTAATCCTAAAATTAAAGATGATGTGTGACCTAATGTAGGTGATTCTATCTCTCCAGCTATCCCTGCTCCTGATATTGTGTCACTCATCATTTTTATTTCTGGAAGGTCTGCATCAACAAGTGCTGCTTGTGATGCTGAACCATCTATATACAATTTATAGTTAATAGTTTTTTCTGGTATTACTCCTATTCCTGCCATTTATCTATCCCTCCTATTGGAATAAAGTATTATAATAATTTAAATCAATCTCTTTATCAAAACAAATTTCTTCGGCTGGAAGGACTGGTGTATAATAAATTTTAAATTTTATTTTACCTGCTATTAGAGATGTCTTAGGATTATCCTCACTTCTAAACTCTACTCTTCCACCTACAATATATCCTGAAGCCATTAATCCGTTTAACCAAATATTTATAGTATCTGTAATAGTTTTAATTAAATTTTTATTTGTAGCATTGTCTACTTTTTGCCAAAATGTTAAAACTAAAGCATTATTTAAATAGTTAAACATCATTCTTGAAGCTATAAATGCATCTTTAGGATCTGTATTTGATGGAAAACAAGATGTTCTATTCCCCCAGACTTTCCAACCACCTATCCAGTTAATAACTGTATTTACTCCTTCTCCATTCATATAGTTAGCTTCATCAATTCCTAATAAAACATCAGTTCCATCTTCTAAACAAGCTCTATCTGCTTTTATGTTCTGATTAGAAGGTGACCTGTAGGGTACATCTTCACTCTCATTAGCAAGTGACTGCATTACACAAGCTGTTTGAGTTGATAGGTGATATTGATTATCTCCTAAAGCTACTTTAGGATAATAAACATCTAAAAATGTTGAAATTAAATTATTATCATTTTTAGTTTTTGGAACATCTGAATATTTCTTTACTGTTTCTGTATCTATATCAACTAAAGCAATTGATTGAAAATGTCCATTTACTAAACTAGCTTTTGTTTCCATTACAGCAGCTACAACTGAATCTGTTGAATATTTAGGTGCTAGTATAGGATTAGGGATTAATCTATATTTAGGGAAAACTGTGCTTATACATTCCAATCCTTTTTTCTTTCCTGAATTTGTATCTATCCCTCCTACTATTTCATTTTCAGTTACTGCTGTTGGTTTTAATTTGTCATATCCTACTGTTATATTTGCTGCTGGTTCTCCCTCTGCTGTTGGAACTAAAACCAGATATCCTTCATCATTAAATTCTTTTACTACATCAGTTTCTGGTGTAATTGTAACTGTATCTTTCAAAACTCCTATTTCTTCTATTACATAAGTTTTGTTTTCTTTTAAATTTATACTTTTAGGTGCTACAGTCTCTTTGTGTTCTTCTGGATCTAAAACATTTATCAATACTATTGGTCCTATTCCAAACTTGCTGAAATGTGCATCTATTGCTTCACACAAAGTATAACTTTTAAAATCTCTTACAAATCCAAAATTTTCCACTGCTTCCTGGTAGCTGTAACAAAGGATCGGTTCATTTACATTTTTAGTATTTCCCATATTAATTGGAGCTGTTCCCACATATGTTGGAGTTAGCCCCTGAGCCACTACTGCTACAACTGAAGTAGGTGTCTCAATTCCTGTTATTCCATGTTTAAAAGACATTGTTTCTTCCCTCCTATTTCTTATTTTTTAATATATTAAAAAATATATTTTCTTTAGTACCTTTTATGTTTAAATTAGCTTTTTTCTTAGCTAGTTCGCTATCTACTGGAACCAATAGATTTTTTATTTCTGGATGCTCTTTTAAAGCCTTTTCAAGATATACAGGATATTCATTTTCAAAAATTGTTCCTGAAAATATTCCTGCTATTGTAGGACCTATATATATTCTTTTTTCTACCTTATCTTTTATTTTTTTCTTTTCTTCTGTACCTTCTGCTACTTTATCTTCTGCTTTTTCATTTTCTTCTGTCTTTTTTAGTGGTTTACCCATTTTACTTCTCCTCTTCTCCATTGAGCCAATCTGTTAAATCTGTCCTGTATTTCTTAGCCATTAGTATAGAAAATTTGATTTCTCCTATCCAGTAAGGATATGGTTGTTCTTCTGAAATTAGCCATTCTGCTTCTGGCAGAACTTCAAATTTTTCACCTATAATCCCTTTTTCTATAATATGATTCATTATTTTTTCCAACATTGAGTAAAGAATTTCATATCCTTCCATAGAATCTTTAGTGAAAATAGCTATTGTGATTTTAGTAAGAAGCCTTCTTTCTTCTAATGAATTTTTACTTAATATTGTTCGTATACATATTGCTGGTATAAGTGTTTCTGTATCCTCAGGAGCTAAAAAACCATGGAATACTTTTGGTGCTCTCTCTGTAGCTTCATCATCTTCTTCTGTATATACAGGCAAAATATCTGAAGCTGTAATTTCTTCTATTATTTTTTTTAATTCATTCCCTAATTCTGCTATCATACATATCCCCTCAGTATTCTTTCTACTTCCCTTTCAATAGCCTTTTCTAATAAAGTATTTCCTTTTTCCACAACATATTCTCCAATACTTTTATAACCCAGCATTTGTGGAACACTTAAAGAGTAATTTTCCTTTATTGGATACGAACTCTTATCTTTTCTTTGAAATATTCCTCTATGTCCATTTTTCATATTTGCTAGAAATGGATTTCCTAAATTCTTAGGATTTCTCTTTACTATTTTAGTTCCTTCAGATTTTTTTATTCTTACTTTTATATCATTTTCAGAAGTTCCTTTTAAAAATTTATATAAAGCTATTCTGGGACTTTTAGAAATAATAGTCCCAGAAAGCATTGAAAAAGTAGCTTTTTTTACTGCTAGAGTTTTTTCAACATCAGTAGACTTGATGTCATATTCTTGAGTTACTTTTTTCTTCATTTCTTTTTTTATGCTTATCAAGCTTCTGTTTATAGCTGTTGTTGTTGCTCTCTCTGCTCCTTCATGTATTCCTGATAATAGATTTTTTACTTTATCTAGATTTCTTATCTCTAATTCCAGTTCCATTACATTCCTATCCTTTCAGATAACTTAATAACATAAAGCCCTTCTTCTTCATAAGAATCATTTACTGTATAGACTTTTCCATTAACATCTAGAGATTTTCCTGTTCTCTTTTTAGAAATACCAGGATTTTCTTTAAGATATATTATTAATGATATTCCTTCAGATATCCCTTCATATTCCTCTTTAAAATCTCTGTCTGGATGTTCTAAAATTCCAATATATTCTTTTTTATTTATTACTACTTTTTCTCCCATTTCATCAATGTTTATAAAGGTATTTAAATCTTCTCTCAACATTTCTTTAAACGGTGACATATTCTCACCTACTTTTTTTTATTTTTTCCTGTTGCTTTATTTTCTATTTTTTCATCTATCTTTTCTGTTACAACTTCTTCTGTTTTTTCAGCTTCATCTTTCTTTTCTGCTACCTCTTCTTCTATTTTTTCAACTTCATCAACCTTTTCTGTTGCATCTTCTACTGGAATATCTAGTTTTATTTCTTTTCCTAGTTTTTCAATTGTTTTGGTTTTATCAAGAAAAATCAACTCTTCTTCATCGATAATTTCTTCTATATCTCCTTTTTTAAATCCCTTATAATTTCTTATGAATTTTACTTTCATTACCTCATCTCCTTTTCATATTTCGAAAGTTCCGAAATTAACAAACTATCACAGAAAAATATCCATCAAGATCTGAAGGTTGTAATACGGGTCTTGATTCTGTTGTGATTTTCTTTATTTTTGGAGTTGGAACCTCAACACTTGAATATCTTACTGTTACATGAATGTCACTTTTTCCCATATTTACAATTGGAGCATATAATATTTCTCCATCTTTTGGTCCCCCTATCACAATATTTGAAGGAATAATCTCTACTGGTGTTTTTTTATCTGGACCTAAAACTTTTCTTTTATATCTAAATATTTCTACTCCATATGTTTTATATGTTCCTAACCATACAACCCCTGGATACTCTCTTACAACTTCTTTTACAAATTCACTTTGTAAGTCTTTACTTAATAACTCTTTTGTATATTCATTGTTCATAAAGTTTTTAGCAGCATCTGCTCCCATAACTATATTACCTACTAAAACTCCACTTGCTTCTGCATTTGAAATGATTTCATCTAAAGAAGTTAATGGATTTACCCCTGGTTTTCCCCATTGCTCCCCTGAAGAGAGTGTAGATATATTATCCAGTTCATAATCCACTTCATATCCATCTTCTCCCATCAAAGAAGTAACTTTTCCAGTAGTTAAAAACTGTCCTACCATTAGTTCTTCTTTATTTACTATATAATTTTCTTGCTTTCTTAATATCTCTCCTACTCTTTTAGAAGCTCTTATTACAGGATCAAAATCTCCAGATAACTGCATTCCAGCCTCTCTCGTAAAAAAATCTTTAGGAGTAAGAACATCAGCAACCCCTATATTTGGAGCTGTTATTACATTTGTTCTTACTTTTTTATTTTTTATTACTCTTCCTGATTCTAAAGGTGTTATAAATGGTGCTGTTTGTTCTCCACTCTTTGTACATTCTAGAATTATTTCTTCAGTCATTACTGTTGTTCTTCTAGGAAAAAATAAATTTATTAAAAAATTTCTTTTTACCTCTGCTTTCTCTCTAATTTTTCTTACTGTCTTTGCTGTATAAATATCATTTATTCCTGGCATTTTCTTCCTCCCTTATTTTATAAAAATTCCTAATTTTCTTAATTTTTGTACTGTTACTGCTTCAGTTCCTGATGGTAGCTTTACAAAATCCTTTAAAATCTCTCCTGTAAGTATAGATACACACTCAACATCAGTTGAATCATGTGTTGCCCCATTGTATGCAATTGCATAAGGTTCTGTATATGTAGCTGTATCTAGTTTCCCATAATTTCCACTAGCATCAACTCCAATAATATCTCCAGCTTCCAAAGATGTTTTTAATTTTAATGTTTCTGCAACAACTGGAAAAGCTCCTGCTAGTATTCCTTTTTCTTCATAATTAATAATTGTATTATTCACTTCTTACCTCCTATATGTCTTATTTTATATATGCTTCTAATGCTGCTTTTAAAACTGCTTCTTCATCTTTTGTTTCAAGTGTTATTCCATCAGAACTTAAATTATTTAACCCTGCTTCTGCTTTTTCTTTTTCTTCTTTTTCAATTTCTGTTTTTGCCTGTGTTGCTTGTGAATTATAGAATTCAACTATTATTTCATTTGCATCTCTAGGCTCTTCATATTTTGCTTTCATAATTGTTTCTTTTTGCTTGTCATTGAATACTGGTACATTTTCCAGTGCTTTTATCCTTTGTCTTTCTGCTTCTATTGCTGCCTGTGTTGCCTGTTTCATATAATCAGAATTTTGTGTTTCTGCTAAAACTTCTGCCTTATATTCATCCAGAACTCCTTTGTGTTTTTCTTTTAATTCCTTTAGTGTCATTTTGACCTCCTGTATGTCTTTTTTATTTTGTGTACTTTTAAAAATTTCTTTATTCTTAAAAAATTCTATACAATTACTTGTTGCTAATTGTTTTATATTGTTTTCAACAACTTCCTGACTGTATGTTATTATTTCATCTGCAAATCCTGCTTCTACAGCTTCATTTGCACTAAACCATTTTTCTGCATTCATATAATTTAAAACTTCTTCTCTAGTGAGTTTACATTTAGTCATATATATATCCAGAATGTTGTCTCTTACTTTATCCAGGTAATCAGCTGTTTTCCTCATTTCATCTGATCCTATTCTTCCTAAAAATACACTAGGATTGTGTATCATCACTGTTGTTCCTATTCCCATTACTATTTTATTAGCTGCTAATATTAGAAAAGAAGCTGCTGAAGCTGCTACACCATCTATATATGCAACTACTTCTATTTCATTTTCACTTGAAAATCTTTTTAATTCATTATAAATAGCTAATGCTTCATAAACATCACCACCAGGACAATTAACTCTTAAATTTATTTTTTTTACATTTTTAAGACTTGAAAGTTCCTTTGTAAAGGTTACAGCACTTGTTTCTCCAAATTCTTCCCAAGCCCATTTGCATATCTCAGCATATATTCTGATTTCTCCTTCTGTTTCACTTATATTCTTTACTTCAAACCATCTAGCCATTTTTATCTCCTCTCTTATTTTTCTTTATTGCTTCTACTTCTGCTATCAATCTTTCTTCTTCTATCCTTTCTTCTATGATGTCATCTATATCCCAGCCATATTGTGCTGCTATTATTCCTCTTGTTGTTGTATAGTTTGCCAGTTCTTTCATATTTGCATTAGCTTCTTTTAATGGATCCAATGATGTTTTACTGCTTCCTACCCAGATACATCTCGTAAAGGCATATCTTGCTGTTTCATCTTCAAAAAATCTAGGACATTCTATCTCTCCATTTTTTATAAGTTCTAACACAAATTCTTCATATATAGGTTGGCATAAAGTTCTTTCTAAAAGTTTTCTACATACAATAAATCTTTGATGTGCTTCCTCTAAGGAAGCTTTTGAAGCTGAATAAGAAGCCTTAAAAGAACTCATTAATACTTCTCTTGGGATTTCTAGCTGAGCCCCTATTTCTTCATATATAGCTTCTACAAAGTCTTTGAAGTTCTTATTTGGTCTTGTTGTATTAAACTCTTTTATTTTTTCCCCTTTTTTCCCTACTACCATTGTTCCATGATTTAAATCAATATTTTTTCCTCTAGGATCTGAATTTCCATTTTTGTCTTTTTTAGTTCCAAACCCATTACCAAAATCAAGATCATCAGCATCTTCAGATTCTATTATCAATCCTATCATTGCATTTATTACTGCTGCTTGTATTTCAGCATTTTTATATCTTCCCAGTTGCTTTATTGGATATAAAAGTGAAGCTAATATAGGAACTCCCCTTCTCTGTCCTATTCTTTCAGGTTCAAATATATGTAAAATATTTCTTCTTCCTAAAGAGTTAAATACTGGATAACCTTTTACATCTGAATAGCTATCTCCAGGATGCTTGTTAGCAATATAATATTTTTTTAGTTCTCCCTCTTCATCAAATTCAACTCCACCTTTTATATTTTGATTTCCTCCACTGTTGGGATTCATCACTCTATCTGCTTCTATGAGCTGTAAACAGAGTTCTATATTTACTCCTTTTCTTTTTTTCCTTCTTGGAACAACAAAAGCATCTCCATTCATTATCCAGCTTAACTGTATTAAGGATTGAATTGTAAAGAAGTCATGCATTCTTCCAGCATCTGAATTTACAGAAGTAGCCCAAGCATTAAATTTTGTTTTAATTGTTTTTTCTATCTTTTTAGCTTCTTCTCTAGTTATCCCAAGATATGAATAATTGATTGTTGGCTTTGGAAGAAGTCCTGCCCCTACAACCTTTGTTTTTATCTTTTTTAATGCTGCTCCTGCTAGTTCATTATTCATATACAAATGTCTAGATTTCCCTCTCAGTTCATCTAAATCTTCCAGTATATCATTATCTGGGCTGTCTGCTACTGTATTCCAGTTGGATAAAGCCACATCTTCTTTATTTGAATAACCTTGTTTTATTTCAAGAATATTTTTTACACTTTTTAAATGCTCCCTTGCTTTTATTCTTTCTAATCCTGCTCTAGGATTAATTACTTCAATAACTTTATCAATAACATTCATCTTTTAATCACTATCCTTTTGGAATTATTGTAAAGGTTCTAGGTCCAGAAGATTTATTTTGAATTTTCCTTAATCTTCCAGCCCATAACTCCAGATTTCTATTTATTTCTCCTGAATTAACTCTTGTGAGTGTTCTTCCTCCTATTGTGTAGCTCTGCCCTTTTGCAACTGCTTCATCAGCACTTAGCCACATATCAAAGTGTCTTTTACAAGTTTCTTCATCAAAAATTGTCATTTTTATTCTCCTTTGTATTCGTCATCATTTAAATCCACTGGTAGAAGTTCTATTGCTGCTGTAGCATAGACAAATAAATCTAGTGGTTCATTTCTTCTTCCTGACAAAACCAGCCATTCAATCTTCTCTCCTTTAGATGTCATTTTTTTTACTTTTACTTCTGCTGTAAGTCCTTTGAAAAAATCTATTCCGAAACCTTGTGTAGATTCTAAAGGATAGTGACATCTTCCTGGTCCTTCAATTATTGAAAGTCTTGCATATATCATATCTTTTAGAGCATTTACTCCTAGACTTAAAAGATTTATTGCTGGACATCCTTTTTTACTTGTTTTTCTAAAACCATTTAAAATATTTACTCCAAAACCTCCTTGTCCTTTGATTGCAAATATTCTTCTTTTAGCTTTTCCATAAACATATTTATATACACTTCCTGTATGATGTCCTCCCGAATCTATCAAGGTACAGTCTATTTTTAAATAATCTTTTTTATCTTTAAAATAGAACTTTTTATTTAAAAATTCATCTAGCATAATCCAAACATCTTCTTTTGCTGGATTACCTGGAAAATCTCTATAAGTTACACTATAACTTTCATACCCATATCCCCAGCCTGTAACTAATAATTCAAGTCTGTTGTCCTGTACATCTACCCCAGCTGTTAAATATTTTATATTTGGATGAAGTTCTGCTCCATAATCTTCTCTTCTTTCAAAAATTGCTTCATAATCAATTTCTTCTTCCAAATTTTCAACATAAGGGATTCCTAAATATGTATTTAAAAAAGTTCTGTATCTCATTTCATCATCTTTACTTAGTAAATACTTTTCATAAATTCTTTCCCAACTTTCCCAAGGTGATGCTAAAGCATTCATATGGAAGCTTCTGTGCTGTTTCTCTTCTGGGAATTTAGCAATCCATTTTCCATTTAACTGTTTTTCTTTTTTCCATTCTTCTTCTGGAAAATCTTTGTGGCAACAAATACATTCTAAAGTTACTACTTCATTATCTTTTCTTATATTTTCCCATTTTAAAGGCTGATATTTTCCACAAGATGGACAAGGAAGATTCCATTCTTCTTGTGATCCTTGTAAATATAGTTTTTGTATTTTAGAAGTTTTATCACTTGTAGGTGTAGAAACTCTTAAATTTTTTTTATTAAAGAAAGTTAAAGTTCTCATTTCTGCTAAACTTACTGGATTTCCTTCATCTTTTGCTGATTCAGGGAATCTATCCACCTCGTCAAGAAGAGTTATTCTTATAGGTCTACTGGCTAGCCCTGAAGGACTATTAGCCCCCACAAATCTTACATATCCTCCTGGAAACATTTTTCCTTGAACTGTTCCTTCCCCTCTTCTATTAGATTTTTTTACCAACTGCTTTAAAATTTTTGTATCTCGAATCATTGGCTCAACTCTTTCTTTACTAAAAGCTTTTGCATCCTCCACTGTTGGCTGTACAAATAAAATAGAACATGGATCAAGATGCATATATCTCCCTAAAATATTTAATAACATCTCTGTTTTTCCAACTTGTGAAGAGGACATTATAGTTATTGCTTCTGTATAACTATCTGTTATACAATTAAATATTTCTCTGAGGTATGGAGTTCTATCTGTATTCCATTGTCCTGGCTCTGCTGAACTTTCTTTAGATAAAATCCTGTATGCATCCGCCCATTCATCTATGGTTAAATCTTTTGCAGGTTCTAAAATTTTAAGCATTTTTTTAAATAATTCAATTGTCTTCTGCTCCATCCAGCCCCTCCATTTTTAACTCTTTATATCCTGATAATTCTAATAGTGCCTGATTAATTTCTTTTTTTAAAATATTTTCTATTTCTCTCCTGTTTGTTTTATTTAAGAGATCCATACTTATTTTTGCAGGTAAACAGGTAAGTTTACTTTTAAACCTTGCCAACATATCAGAAACTAAAAGTATCACATCATCTTCAAGATGATATTTACCTTTTTTTATATCCAGATTAAATTTCTTAGTTTCTTTTTCTATTTTTTTTAATTCCAGTTCTTCATCTTTAGTAGCTGAATTTTTTAAATATATTTCAACCGCAAGGACAAAATCATATATTCCTGCTTCTACTCTTGCTTCTTTAAAATAGGTTCTTACCTTCCTTTCAGAAAATCCAAAGACTTTCATTAACCTTTTTTCAGTTGCTTTAACTATGCCTTCGCTCATTTTCTGCCCCCCTATACAAATTTCAAAAATTTTTGGCACACTCAAATTTTCTCCCCCAATTGAAAACTTTTGGGCTCGCAAGCGCCTCAATTCTTCTTTTTCTCTTACAGTACCTTAAACCTAGTCTAATACTACTTCTTTCTTTTCTTTTTCCATTTCTTCTCTCAGCTTTTCATACTTCAAGACTTCCTGCTTCAACTCCATCAGCTCCTTATCTGTATGTATTGAGTACAGCTGTTTCTCTATATCAAATAAAGCTCCTATTGCAGATACTCTTTTAAGAAAGGCTTCTTCCTTACTTTTAATAACAGGTAATGTATAATCTTCACCATTCAATACCTTGTCCCCTGTTGCTTTATCCAAAGCATAGTTTCTTAAATCTTCTGTAATAATCTTGTAGTCTTTCTTTACCTTTTCTCTTTCTTTTATTTCTCCATCTGCTGCTTCCAGTAGTTCTTTCATTCTCACAAGGTCTTTTATCTTTCCCTTTTCCCATTTCTCTCTAGATGCTATGTTCCTAAGAGTTCCATAGTTTATTTTATATTTCAGAGCTAAAGTGATAAGGTCTTCTCCTATTTCATATCTCTTTCGAATTTCTTTTTTTAATTCAGTAGTAGTAGTTTTTTTATTCATATTCTTTCCTTTTGCTCATGTCATTATTTTGTAATAATCAGTGTCACACTTTTTGCATATACATTAATTAAAGAAATCTGTGAAATTTTTATTTAAAAAAATCTAAATATAAATATGATTTTATGCTTATTTATATTCACATTTTCTTTCCCCACTATTTGAAATTAGTGGGGAAAAATTAATTCCAGCAAATGATTAAATTTTTTTAAATTATCATGCTGGATGTATTTATCCTTTACCCTGTTTATTTCTCTTCCTTTGTGTTTTGAATCATACTTTTCTATTATTTCTATTAAGAAGCTGTAATCAAATATCCAAAACTGTTCCAGGTATTTATATACATTTCTTTCAGTTTTTCTTCCTGTTCTTCTTGCTAATGCACTACTTTTTTTAAAAGCTAGATATTCTCTTTCTAGTATTGGTTTTATATTTTTTTCTATGTATGTAAAAGCTTTTTTAATAAAATCCTGCTTGATCCTATACTTAAATATCTCTTCCAATAGCTGATTATTTTTAATTAAACTTTCCAAAGAATTATCTATTCCAAATTTTTCCACCATATATTTATAGGCTGATGTTTCAAAGAAATATTCAAGTCTGCTTATTTTGAAATTTAGTTCTTTTTCTCTATCTTTTGAATAAGCTTTAAATCTTACACTTTTACTCAATCTTGTAAAAAAACTTTCATCTATCCTTAATTCTTTTACTATATTAGAATTAGTTAATGCGCTTATTGACTTGGAGTATTCATTCTGTTTAAACAGCAGCATAAACACTTCAGAATATTCATTAAAATCTATTGAAACATTCAGATTTATTTCTATATCAGCTACTTTAGCTGAAGAAAAATCTATATATATGTCTTTTTCTTTTAAAATATCTGTAAGTTTTTCAATAGCTTTTTCCAGATCTTCACTTGTTGAATTACAGATATTATCTCCAGTTAATATCTTATTAGGATTAAATGTTATCCTGTTAAAATAGCTTTCTTCTATTCCTTCTTCTCCCTGATATAAAGTATATGAATTAACAATAGAAAAAAGTTCATCTGTAATTATTGTCTTTTCTTTCATTACATTTTCTTTATCTTCTATTAACTTTTTAAAGTTTTTTTCAGTATGAAGAGAAAAATTATATAAGGAAATTTTATCTATTCCATACCTGAAAATTTTTTCATGATTTATCATTTCATTTTCTCTTCCTCCATTTCATAAACTTTAACTGTAAATTTTTCTTCTATTTGTTGTTTTAATGTTACTCTTTTATTTTTTATCTCTAGTATTTTTCTATGAATTTTTTCAAAAAAGATTTTAGTGTCTTTTGGAGTTGTTATTTTAAAGGTAAAAGTTTCTAATTTATATTGATATCCATATGGAAGAAATTCAATTATTTCATCATTTCCTGAAATAATAGCTTTAAGCTGGTTCTTTTCTGCTTCTTTTAAAAGCTTTTCAAATTCTTTAAAGTTTAATTCTAAAAACATAGATTCTCCTTAATTTTTATGTCATTATCTCTATCCATTTTCCATTCTCTCTTTTTTTAATTAAGAATTTATTATCTGGATAAATATTTTTCAAATGATTTAAAGTTTTTTCAAATTCTTTTTTACAAGTACAATTCCTTTTATCTCTTAGTACAAGACAAGATTTACCATTTTCAATCTTTATTTCATCTATAACTCTTATCACATATTTCCATACAGGATCTAAATTCATAACTTCTCCTTAAATTATTTCCAAAAAATAAAAGAGCCAAGACTTCAATCACTCGAAGCCTTGACTCAGAAAGTCCTACCTTAAAATTCAATTGTTATTTTATACTAAATCTATTCTCAGTTCCACACTTACATCCAACTTTAAATTTTATTCCATTACTAGTTACTCTTACACCTTTTGTAAAAGAAATTTCTTCTCCTGTCTGCTCAAATATAACTCTCCCACATTTACAACAGTTCCTTATTATTTTATTATGTTCAGTTTTCATCTAATCACCCCATTAACCTCTTCTTATTTTTGATATTATCACAAAAAAAATTTAAATTCAAATATTATTTTTCAAGCTGTACCAAATTTGGTACAAAACATTATATAAATTTTATATTGATTTTAATTCATTTTATAAATAACAAAATAAAAAAGAACCCAATTTTACTGGATTCTCTCTTCTTAATTTTTTATTTTAATAACAAATTTTAAAAGGGAGTATAGTTCCATTTTAGAAACTTCAATTTCTAAAAGTTGAAAAAATATAAATTGAGTTTTTTATGATTTCCCTATTCTCCTATATTGTCTTTTATTCTAAAAGCTACATAATTTTCAATTTTATTTATTTCAAGCTCAAATCCAAAATTTTCTATTTCAATATAAGTATTCCATCCTTTTTCCCAATTAACTTTATCATAGAATCCTAATTTATCCATAAGACTTTTAAATCTGCTTTCTGAAATCTTTATCCCAGTTGAAGCTATCACTTTTTCAATTACTTCTAAATAATCTTCTTTTAACTTGTTTGAGTTTTCTATTTGAGCTCCAATTATAGATAAATCTGTAAGGTTATCACTTTTCTTATTCCAAGAATTGAATATAACAATATTTTCAGATAAATATAATGCTTGATTAAAATAAGTTTCCATATCTTCTTTTTCAACATGTACAAGTTTTCCACTATCAAAATATTTAGATATATTTTTTCCCCATTGT
>PPYE01172453.1_pt1 | contig 14893 bp, 14 predicted proteins | sample 1559881 | NCBI WGS metagenome assembly PPYE01 (sample SAMN08240022, study PRJNA423297) | Human gut metagenome, whole genome shotgun sequencing project. | reverse complement strand
CTTCAGCTGAATAAGCAGAACCAGTGTATTTATGGTTATCTGTTCTATCCTAAGGCGGAAGGAAAGTATCCGGTAGTACTGTGTCCTCCAGGGGCCGGTATCAAGACGATCAAAGGGCCTATGAGGCATAAATATTATGCGGAAGAAGGCTGTATCCGCTTTGAGATAGAAATCCACGGCTTGAATCCGGAGCTGGATGAGGACACTTTCGGCGAAATAAGCCGCGCTTTCAGTAGTCGGGAAAACGGTTATTTGGTAAACGGCTTGGATAGCCGTGAAAATTATTATATGAAACGGGTTTATCTGGCTTGTGTCCGCAGTATTGATTTGCTGACTTCATTACCTGAATGGGATGGTAAAAATGTTATTGTGCAAGGGGGGAGCCAAGGGGGAGCTTTGGCTTTGATTACGGCAGGACTTGACAAGCGTGTTACGGTATGTGTGGCAAACCATCCCGCTTTAAGTGATATGGCAGGTTACAAAGCCGGCCGTGCCGGGGGATATCCTCATCTTTTTAAGAATACGGTAGATATGGATACACCTGCCAAGATGAAGACCCTTGCATATTATGATGTGGTGAATTTTGCCAAACAGATTACTGTTCCTGTTTATATGACATGGGGATTCAATGACAATACTTGTCCTCCTACTACCAGTTACATTGTCTATAATGTACTGAACTGTCCGAAAGAGGCGTTGATTACTCCAGTCAACGAGCACTGGACTTCTGAAGACACAGAATACGGGCATTTGCTTTGGATAAAGAAACACTTGAAATAAATCGCTGGAAATAGATGTTTTTAAGATTATAATTGCTATATTTGTTTAGCATAGTGTAGCAACTATCTGTATTTTGATGTTGAACCCTTAAATCGCAAACAGATATGACCGACCTCACCATTCTAATCGCTGTTATTGCATTGGCATTGTGGCCGCTTGCATTTTTAGTTCTTCGCATCCGTCATGAGCGTAAAAAACGTAGAAACCGTTTGGACCGTATGACAAAGGAAGACTTGGAGGATATCGGTACGGAAGAGCTGGTTATAGCTGTGCTCAAAAAGATAGGCTGTCAGCCGGAAACCAATGAGGAAGGACATATTGTCTTTAAATATCAAGGTGATGATTTTTATATTGCGGTGGAGGATGAGGCCCGGTTCATCATGATATGGAATCCGTGGTGGGCGTCTATCAGTATGGATAATCCGGCTTTACCTTACTTAAAAGAGATTGTCAATCTGGTCAATGTGGATTCGTTGGTGACCACTGTCTTTACGGCGGATGAGGATGAGAAAAACGTGGGGCTTCATTCCAAATGTCATACGGTCTTTACTCCCAAAGAAGGCCAATTGGACGAATATCTGAAAGCTATGCTCGATCATTTCTTTGTTACTCACGATGCTATCAAGCAAAATTTGCAGCAACTGGGTAGTGCCGCTTCGGAAAGTGCTAATAAGGAACGGACAAAGGTGAAAGGATTTGCTGCTTATAAAGAGAACAGTACGCCGCTGTCTTCTGTCGAAGAAGAGAAAAAATAAGGAATGTTTTTATTCGTTCCGGCTTTTATGAAAGTTGCTTTGATGTATGGTTCAAAGCAACTTTATTTGTGTTTATACTTATGCTAAATCCTTTTTCTCTTAAGGATTTTTTTTCTTATCTTTAAGTCCTTGCTTCTTGAAATCCTGAAGTTCAACAAGAAGGAAGATAAGGTGGAGGGCATATTTGACAAATGCCTGTTCGTTCTGCGTAATCTATCTTCCCTTCTTGAGCGTCTGTGTGCGTTGCAGAGCCGTGTATTCGATCGTTTTTTCGAGGCTGCCGAGATTGCGAAATTCACCTCTAGGGAGTTTGGTGAACATTGGGAAAATTTGAAGAGCTTCCGTGATTGGTATAGCGTAATGTCTACCCAATTGAAGAAAGGACGTGAGGAGGACCTTAAAGAGGGACTCGAAACAGGTCTTTAGGAAGGATTTGAAACAGGTCGTAAGGAAGAATGCTAAAAATGAAACAGGTCGGTATTGCATTTGATGTAAATTGCCTAGGTTACCGGTTTATCGGCTCAGGAAATAATGTTTCTTTAAGTTCTTTTCTGGAGAAATTGACTTCGTAAAGTGATTAAGTTGGCTTGATGCTTGAAACTTGTTGACCGATTTCCGTTCAAAGAGTTTGTCCAAATTATTTCGGTGAATCTTTTTTAAGGAGAGAATCTCTTTTTTGTGATAGTAATCAATTGATTAACAATTGATTGTTTCCTTCTTTTATATATGCTTATTTGTATATCTCTTACCAAGAGATATACATTTTCTGTGCAAAAATAAGCAAAGTTTTGAGAACTAATACATTTTTGGCAAAAAAAATAGGAATTTATATAAAAAATAAGCTTCCAAGTCCATTTTTATACTCCTTTATCCTATTTGAAATAGGATATAATATGTTGATATATTGTTCATTAGTTACTTTCTATAGATCTCTTGGTAAGAGATCTATAGAAAATGTCGTTTTTAAGTTCCTTTATTATATGATAAAGTATGTCTTTGAAGCGATGAGAATGAATGAAATTAACATAGAGCAGATGGAATATCTATTTCTAAGACGTAAACGAAGTAGCGCCGTTTCCGAGCGGCAGAAGAACTTGCTTTTCAAGGCCGCCCAGCGGCATTGGGAGGAGGAGTTTGTCGGCAAGGAAGCGAATATTCGTAAAGTGGACTGCCGTATATATAAAGCTATATTGTACCAGCTTGAGATACGTCAGATATTCCTTGACACTTCGCTTTCGCTGAAAAAACTGAGCGATTTGCTTGAAACAAACCAGACCTACCTGAGTAATGTAGTAAACAAATACTTTGGCTGTAACTTGAAGGAGCTTGTGAACGGCTATCGTGTGGAATATGCCAAGGAGCTTCTTAGTTTCGGTTTTAAATTTATAAATTTAAAGTTTTTCTATTATGAACAAAAAGTTTTTAAGTGCAATCCTGTTCGGAGCCTTGATGGTTTCGTCAACGGGAACATTTGTGTCTTGTAAAGACTATGATGATGACATTGACCAGATTAATCAGAAATTGGACGGTGTTGAAGCAACTGTCGCAGACCTTCAGAAGAAGATTGGTGATGGTGCTTTTGTAAAATCAATAACTCCTACTGCCGATGGTTTTACTGTGACAATGAGTGACGGTTCTTCTACTACTATTACCGGTATCAAAGGTGATAAGGGTGAAGCCGGTAAAGATGGTGCTGAATGGACAATCATTGATGGCTATTGGGCTTGCAACGGTGAAAAAACCACAGTAAAGGCTGAAGCTGTTGACGGTAAAGACGGTCAGAAAGAAGTTGAAAAGAGGGAAGATGGTTGGTATCTGTGGAATGGTACTGCATTTGAAAAAGTAACGGTTGATACTCCTGCTGTTGTAGGTGTACCTTACTATCAAGAAGATGCAACAGATCCTAATTATATTGTTATGCACATTTTCGATGCAAATGGAAAGAATGAACAGACTGTCCGTTTGCCGATGACTGAAGGTTTGGCTCAGATTGCTATGCTAAGTAATAAAGACTTGACTATCTACTATTCTATCGCTACTGCTGATAAAGCTCTTCAGGCATGGGAAGGTCCTAAAGGTGCTCCTGCTAAAGGTGATTATATGATCACTTATTCTGATGACTCTTTGATGGTCCAGGTTGCTCCTAACAACTATGATCTTTCTAAAACTGCATTGAAATTGGTTAATTCTAAGAATGAGGAAGCTCCTGTAACTTTAGGTGCTGCGGTTGCATACGAAGGTTTGTACACTAGAGCTGCTGTTTCAGCAAATGGCTTGTACCAAATTCCTTTCTCTATTGAAACAATTACTGATGAAATCGTAAAAGCATACAGTGAAGTAGATGGAAAACGTCCTGCTTTGGCACTGGTAGCAAGTGATAAAGTACGTTCTACTTATGAAACCTCATTGATTATAGAGAAACCTGAATCTATAGATTCTTGGTCTTTCTATATTAACAAGAAGAATAATACCCCCACTAACCGTATTGAACCAGGTAAGACTGGTACATTGAAAGTTAATGGAGAAAATGCGGATAAACTGTATGATGCTTTCTTGACTATGGATACTAAAACATATGCTAATGCCAAGGCAGACTCTATTAAATATGGTATTAAAACTGATGGTTTGACTATCTCTTGTAGTGCAAATGCTAAGTATTCTCTTCCGTTTGTTGTACATACACTGGATGTGACTGGTAAGATTATGAAAACTGAAGGCGTTTATGTTCAATTTAGTGAAGAAGCTGCTGAATCAACTATTACATTGGCAGAACAAGCTCATATTGCAACAGCTAAGGTTGAAGATCAGAAGTTGGTAGTAGATCTTGCTGCTTATTTCGATAAGATGTCTGAAGCTGACCGTATTCTTTGGAATGCTGATGCTAGAATGCTTCTTACTAATACCAATGTTTCGTTTGTTTATACAGATGAATCTACCGGTAAGGAAGAAACTGTCGATGTTGTATCTGGTTTGATTGCTGGGTTTACAAAACTGAAGAAAGATGGTAAGACAGAAGCTACTAATAATGCAGACATCGCAAAATTAGGAATCAACTTTGTTAATAACTATGGTGAAACTATGTTGGGCAATGGTGTGTATACTGCTAAGATTACCGTAGAGATCAATGGTGAAAATGGAACAAAAGAAACTCAGACTATTGTTATTCCGTTCACTATCGCTAACCCGACTACTGCTGAAATCACTAGTCAGTATACATTCGATCCAGCATTCTATGCAAATGGTGTTTTGACTGTAATTGATGGAACATCAATCGATTTGAGCACTATGATTTCTGTTAAGGACGGTGCTGCTATTGACTATACAGGCTTGAAGGCTGCTAAGGAATTGACTGTTAGCGGAACAGTCTTGACAATGGGTGCTGACGCTAAGGCTAATACAGCTTATGATGTGAAAGGCTTGAAAGTTACTTACTTGGGTGGTCGTTCATATGATATGCCAGCATTCAAGGTTAAGTTTGTGGATTCTAAGACTTATATTGCTGATATGGCAAAGGCAAGTTTCTCACTTGTTTCAGGTAATGCCGAAGATGCTAACAGCGATAAAGTATTCTATGCAGAAAAGGCTGATTCTAAAGCAGGAATTGTCAACTTCTATAAGGTAACTAATGCAGGAGGTAAATTTGTTGCTGATGATAAAGTGGTTATTGTAGGATTTGATGCATTGGTAGATGGTACTGACAAGACATTTGCTTCTGACTTGATTAAGGTTGAAGTTTCTGAGAAGAATGATATTGTAGTTACAGCTCAGAAGAGAATCACAGTAGATACAAATGTCGTTGTTCCTGTTAAGTTGGCTGTAACTAATGCAGATGGCACAAATGCAACTGTATACGCTTAATTCACAGTAACAGTAAAAGCATACCCGGTTCAGTAATCATTCACCTTGATGATTGATATTTGAAAAAGGTGACACTATCTCTTTCAAGCGGGGAAAGCATACGTATCCGGCAACGGGCGTTTCTTTCCCCGCTTTTTTTAAAGGAAATGACTCTGAAGAATAGTTTGTTTCTTTCCCGCTTAGAGTCTGTTCATTGAATTTGTAATCAATAAATTGTATATACCATGAATAAAATAGAAGAGATAAAGAAAAAAATCAGGGATTTGAAGTTAAAGCAGAAGATGACAACTGGGCGTTTGGAATGGAACGATATACAGAGAGAAATAGACATTTTGAATAATGAGTTAAAGCAACTAGAAACAGACAAACCACAATATGGAAAATAGATTATACTTGTACAACTTAGGTATAAAGACATTTGGCGGCTTTGCAACACTGGGTGGGGTTATACAGGCTTTGCAACTATTTACGCAGCCTGATCTTGATATTAAATCAATTTTGCTTTCGTTTCCTGCGTGGGTAGTATATGTATTTGTATGCCTGACTATTATTTTTGCTATGTTGAGGGAACGGTACAAATCGATGAGTCAAAGGGTGGAAGTATTGAATGTTAAATTGAACGAGCAAGATGCAATGATTCGTTCATTGCAGGAAATGATGAAAATTGTGCCATTCAAAGGACGCTTTTTCTTGACCACAGAGTATTTATACAATGAATTGGGGGAATATATACAGAATAACATTGATATTGATTCAATAGAGATAAAGAATACAATAGAAAAAAGAGGTATGGGAAACAAGAGAGATTCCTTTGTCCGATTAAATATAAGAGGTGTTGTTTCGCATAAAATCAGTACATTCCAACTGCTGGTGGCAGGTGATACCATTGTTAACTTTGAAGATATAAACATACAAGCGTTCGAGCGTGTTGGTGGGAAGCAGAAAAAATTATGTGCAAGAATTGCTGATAACGGACAGGATTCTTTGTTGAAGCAGGTTGTTGTTTCTTATGGCAAAGTAAAAAGTCCCGGTAGTATTGTTGATTTGATGATTGAATGGTGCTGGCCTAATATGTTGAATATTACAGATTGCGACTATACTACATTGCCTAATTTTTTGGCAGGTACGGTGAAACATCTGAAAATGTCTTTGGAATGTAAAGAAGATATAGGTTTTAAATCGGCAAGTATATATAAATATAAAGTCGGTATGGATAAGGCCCAGTTGATTTTGGACGTTGATATGTCCGAAATCACAGATACGATATCTTATGAAGAAGATAATCCGTTAATGAATTCTACTTATATATTGTATTACGAAGTTGCCAGATGATTGGAAATCTGAAAAAATATATAGATAAGGCATCTTTTATGGAACATATAGATGCCAAGCTGCGGCAGAATGAACCTATGATTATAGATTCATTCGTCAGTAATAAATGTAATCTGAAATGTAGGCATTGTTATTTTGGAGATGCCCGGCCCATATCAGAGTCGGTTTCTTTGGCAAGATGGAGAAGTTTTCTTGATGAAGCTATTGGAATGGGTATGAAACATTTTCATTTTTCGGGTAAAGAATCTTTTTTGGATAATAGAATCTTTGATATCCTGAATCTTTTAGCGGAATATAAAGAAGATAGGAGAATATTTTATGGAGTTGTTTCAAATGGAATGAGTATGGATATTCAGGGGTATGACGAAGTTCTTGCAACCAACATCTCATACCTTGAAATTAGTCTTGAGGGCTCTGGAAAATACAATGATTTGATAAGGGGTGAGAATGGATACAATACGGTTTATGAGTTGATTGAAAATGTGGAGCATCGAGATAAAATAAACATTACTTCTACTATTTTTGATGATAATGGAGCTGATTTATTATCCATGTTGCTTGCATATTGGAAATTAGGAGTTGATAAATTTAATTTTGCTCCTATCATGTATTATTCACCATTTGAAATGAAACCATTGAAAAGTTTGTCGTGTGAATCCTTGCTTGGTTTTGTTTCACTCTGTCTTGATTTTATGAATAATGATAACAGTCCGGATGCTATTGATATAAGGATTTGTATGACGAAAGCAATGGCGTATGAACTGTTTCTGAAAGAAAATATATTAACCGGAAAAATAGAGGAATATGTATACAGAGGCAATAAAATGAAATATCAGAGGGGAAATAAGGTGTTGGAGTTTAGTTATCCTTTACTCAGCATTCCATTCCTTAATGAATTGGTCGTTACTCATGATGGTTACATTATATCCTGTGCAGATGATATTCATTATAAGTATCTTGATAAGATCGCTTTACCGAACGTGAATATAGTAAAAAACAGTTTTGCAGAAATATTGCAAGCGAGAAACGAATTTATTTTGTGTTATTTAGACAAAGAATTATCTTAATATACTAAATGTTTATAATTATGAAGACACAAGAAATTGTAGATGTTCGGGTGGGTGAAAGCACTCAGCCGGATTACGGTTATGAATTGAGTGATAGGTGTATAATAACGAAAAGTTCAAATGCTGTCGCTAGCGGAGCAGGAAGCAAAGGCTTGTTTTCGTATAAAAGTACTAAGCTGAAAAGTGCTGAATGTAAAATCAATCAGAGTTTACGGGATGTTGATAATGGAGCAGGAAGCAAAGGTTTGTTTAGTGTGAATGTTGATTAGTAAGCATGGCTTTGTAGGGAAGTTTGTTTGTTCTTTTTAACTTCTGAACGTGAAGCTAAAATGTTTGACCTCTTTTGCATGTGGCAACAATAAATTGACATAAAGCAAGTAATCATTCCTTTTCTTATAAAAGTGTGCTAAAAACACTTATATCTGAAAACATAACAATTATTTTTGTACGTTTTTTAATTAATGGATTGTTTTTATTCAGGTATGAAGAAGAGTTTGACGGCTTTGGCGTTCGGCACATTGGGATTGGGCATTGCCGAGTTTGTAATGATGGGCATTTTGCCCGATGTAGCGAAGGATTTGCATATAAGTATTCCGCAAGCAGGACATTTTAGAGTGGCTGATAAAGGAAAAAGTTCGCAGGCAGTGGCATTGATGGTGTCGGGTATGACGATTGCCAATCTTTTTGGTGTCCCCTTAGGCACATTTATGAGTAATATAATGTCCTGGCGTATTCCTTTTCTCTTTAATGGAGTATGGGGACTGATTACTTTGTTCTATATTTGGAAATGGGTTCCTTCACTGCCTGCTTTGCCAGATACAGGTTTGAAAGGGCAGTTCCGTTTTTTGAAGAATCTGGCTCCATGGTTGTTGATAATTACGACCATGTTCGGAAACGGAGGCATCTTTTGTTGGTATAGCTATGTCACTCCTTTGATGACGCACGTGGCAGGTTTCAGTGAAAACAGTATGACTTTCATTATGGTGTTGGCAGGTCTTAGCATGACTGTAGGAAACTTGATGGGTGGAAAGTTTTCTGATCAGTATGGGGCTGCCCGTGTGGTAAAATATACACAGGTTATTATGGCTTCCGGTTTGCTTGCCATTTTCTTTGCGGCTTCTGTTTCTTGGTTGGCAGTAATATTGATGTGTATATGTACGGCAGGATTGTTTGCTGTTTCGGCTCCACAACAATTATTGTTACTCCGGAATTCACGCGGAGGAGAAATGATGGGAGCGGCCTGTGTGCAAGTCGCTTTTAATTTGGGCAATGCCATTGGTGCTTATGCCGGTGGGCTACCCATAGATGCCGGAACATCTCCACTCTTTTTAACCTCTACCCGGCTACCTTCCGGATTCAGGTTGAAAGGTGTGGTCTTGTCTGTTTTGTTATCTACGACCATCAGTACATTATCTTCGGCAAAGCGTTTTATCTCCACTTTCAGGTTGGCGTCGGGCATGGTTTGGTCCAGTAGCAGACTGTCATTTAGATATACCGCTATACTGTCTCCGGCAAAACTATTAGTCAGTTCTATGTTGTAGACTCCTTCATAAGTCTGTACTTTGTCAGCCTTGCGTTGGAAACGGAAGGACATATACAAAAAAATGATAATAACGGCAAAGACTCCAAAAGCCAGCATACCGTTACCTATCATGAACTGCTTGTTCGTATTTAAACTGTTTTTATCCATAGTGTTATAAGTTTCTGCAAAACTACAATTTTTTAATAGAATATTTTGTAGCACTGGTAGATAATTTGTATCTTTGCACCGAAATGGATGAATGGTGGGGCTTGATTAAGCCCTTTTTTTGTTCTTAATAGTGAATAAATGATAGATAAAAATGTAGTAACCCGGATTGTTGACGAGTGGCTGGAAGGTAAAGATTACTTTTTGGTAGATGTCACGGTGAGCCCGGATGACAAAATTGTGGTAGAAATTGACCATGCCGAGGGAGTATGGATTGACGATTGTGTAGAACTTAGCCGCTATATTGAGTCTAAACTGGACCGTGAAGAAGAGGATTATGAACTGGAAGTGGGTTCGGCCGGTATAAAAAGAAGAAACAATCAGCTTGATTGATACATTTTCGGAATTTAAGGAATTAAAGAATATTGATAGAACAACTATGGTGAGTGTACTCGAAGAGTCTTTCCGTAGTGTGATCGCGAAAATGTTTGGCACTGATGAAAATTACGACGTTATTGTGAACCCTGACAAGGGAGATTTTGAAATATGGCGTAACCGTGAAGTTGTAGCAGATGAGGATTTGACGAATCCCAATATGCAGATCTCATTGACCGAGGCACAGAAAATTGATGCGTCTTATGAGGTGGGTGAGGAAGTGACCGATGAAGTAATCTTTGCCAAGTTTGGCCGCCGTGCCATTCTGAACTTGCGTCAGACACTGGCATCGAAGATTTTAGAACTGGAGAAAGATAGCTTGTATAATAAATATATTGATAGGGTGGGTACTGTAATCAGTGCGGAAGTCTATCAGATATGGAAGAAAGAAATGTTGTTGCTGGATGATGAAGGCAACGAACTGCTTTTGCCCAAGACTGAACAGATTCCGAGTGACTTCTACCGTAAAGGCGAAACTGCCCGTGCCGTAGTGGCCCGTGTAGATAATAAAAATAATAATCCGAAGATTATTCTGAGCCGTACTTCACCTGTGTTCTTGCAACGCCTGTTTGAAATGGAAGTACCCGAAATCAATGATGGGTTGATCACTATCAAGAAGATTGCGCGCATTCCCGGAGAACGTGCTAAGATAGCAGTTGAGTCGTATGACGACCGTATAGACCCGGTAGGTGCCTGCGTAGGTGTAAAAGGATCACGTATCCACGGTATTGTGCGTGAGTTGCGTAATGAAAATATCGACGTGATCAACTATACTTCTAACATTCAGTTGTTCATTCAGCGTGCGTTGAGTCCGGCTAAGATTTCTTCTATTGTGTTGCACGAAGAGGAGAAAAAAGCAGAAGTATATCTGAAACCGGAAGAAGTGTCTTTGGCAATCGGTAAGGGGGGAATGAATATCAAACTCGCCAGTATGCTTACCGAATATACGATTGATGTGTAAAACGAGTATGACGATTAGACTGAACAAAGTAACAAGAGATTTAAATGTAGGAATAACGACGGTAGTTGAATTCTTGCAGAAGAAGGGCTATACCATTGAGGCTAGTCCTAATGCGAAAATTACCGAAGAACAATATGCTGTACTTGTGAAAGAGTTCAGCACAGATAAAAATTTAAAAATAGAGTCTGAAAAATTTAGTCAGGAAAGACAGAACAAGGACCGCAACAAAGCTTCTATCTCTATCGAAGGTTTTGAATCTAAGAAAGAGAAAGAAGAGGTGGTGAAAACTGTTATTCCTGAAGAGGCACGCCCCAAACTGAAGCAAGTGGGTAAAATAGATCTGGACAATTTGAACAAGAAAACTGCGCCAAAGGTTGTAGAACCAGCTGCGAAAGTTATTGAACAAACTCCGAAAGCAGAACCCGTGGTGGAAAAGGTGGTTGAGAGGAAGGAAACTCCCCAACCCGAGAAGGAAACGCCGAAGCCTGTGGTGGTAGAGGAAAAGAAACCGGAACCTGCTCCTCAACCTGCTCCTGCTCCAGTTCTGGAAGAGAAGAAAGAGCCTAAAATTGAAAAGACGGAAGAAAAGACACCCCAGGTGAAAGAGATGGAAAAAGAAACACCCGAAGCAGCACCCGTTCAGGAAAAAGAAGAAGACGATGTATTTAAAATTCGTCCTACTGAATTTAAATCGAAAATTAATGTAGTAGGTCAGATTGATCTGGCTGCATTGAATCAGTCTACCCGTCCGAAAAAGAAATCGAAGGAAGAAAAACGGAAAGAGAGAGAAGAGAAAGATAAGCAGCGTCAGGAACAGCGTAAACTGATGAAGGATGCTATTATCAAAGAAATCCGTAAGGGAGACGATAAGATTTCTAAAAACTCGGTTAACGATGATGCCGCAAAGAAGAAAAAACGCAATAGAATAAATAAGGAACGTGTGGATATAAATGCTGCCGGTACAACAAATGCTGGAGGAGCATCTAATAATAACCAACGTAACGATAACGCTAACAGACCGAATAGGAACAATAACTCCAAACCTAATGGCAATAACAATCAGGGTGGAGGCAAATTTAATAAAGACCGTTTCAAGAAACCTGTTGTAAAAGCGGAAGTTAGTGATGAAGATGTGGCAAAGCAGGTTAAGGAAACATTGGCACGTCTGACTAACAAGACTAAGAACAAGGCTGCCAAGTATCGTAAGGAGAAACGTGAAAATGTTCAGAACCGCCTGATGGAACAGGAGGAGATGGAACAGGAAGATAGCAAAATATTGAAACTGACCGAGTTCGTTACTGCGAACGAATTGGCAAGTATGATGGATATTCCTGTTACTCAGGTTATCGCTACTTGTATGAGTATCGGTATCATGGTCTCTATCAATCAGCGTCTGGATGCCGAGACAATCAACCTGGTAGCGGAAGAATTCGGATACAAGACAGAATATGTAAGTGCTGAGGTAGCACAGGCTATTACAGAAGAGGAAGATAACGAAGAAGATTTGCAGCCGCGTGCTCCGATTGTGACAGTAATGGGACATGTTGATCATGGTAAGACTTCATTACTGGACTATATTCGTAAAGCAAATGTAATTGCCGGTGAGGCAGGTGGTATCACCCAGCATATCGGTGCTTACAATGTGAAATTGGAAGACGGACGTCATATTACATTCTTGGATACTCCGGGTCACGAGGCATTTACCGCCATGCGTGCCCGTGGTGCGAAAGTGACGGATATTGCTATTATTATTGTAGCTGCCGATGATAATGTGATGCCGCAGACCAAAGAGGCGATTAATCATGCTATGGCTGCCGGTGTGCCTATCGTATTTGCTATTAATAAGGTGGATAAGCCGCACGCCAATCCGGATAAGATTAAGGAAGAACTGGCTGCCATGAACTTCCTGGTGGAAGAGTGGGGTGGTAAGTATCAGTCGCAAGATATTTCGGCAAAGAAAGGTACAGGTGTACACGATTTGTTGGAAAAAGTATTGCTGGAAGCTGAAATGTTGGATTTGAAGGCTAATCCCGACCGCAAGGCAACCGGTTCTATCATTGAATCGTCGTTGGACAAGGGACGCGGTTATGTGGCTACTATGTTGGTGGCAAACGGTACGCTGAAAATGGGCGATATAGTCTTGGCTGGTACTAGTTATGGTAAGGTGAAAGCCATGTTTAATGAACGTAACCAGCGCATCAAGGAGGCCGGTCCTTCCGAACCGGTATTGATTCTGGGACTGAACGGTGCTCCTGCGGCAGGTGATACTTTCCATGTGATTGATACGGAACAAGAGGCTCGTGACATTGCCAACAAGCGTGAACAGTTGCAGCGTGAGCAGGGCTTGCGTACTCAGAAACTGCTGACATTGGATGAAGTGGGCCGTCGTTTGGCTTTGGGTGATTTCCATGAGCTGAATGTGATTGTTAAAGGTGACGTGGACGGTTCTGTCGAAGCGTTGAGCGACTCATTGATAAAACTGTCTACAGAACAGGTACAGGTTAATGTGATCCACAAAGGTGTCGGTCAGATTTCCGAGTCGGATGTGACTTTGGCTGCTGCATCAGATGCTATTATTGTAGGTTTCCAGGTTCGTCCTTCAAGTTCTGCCGGCAAACTGGCTGAGCAGGAGGGTGTGGATATCCGCAAATATTCTGTTATCTATGATGCGATTGAAGAAGTGAAGGCTGCTATGGAAGGTATGCTGGCACCTACTTTGAAGGAACAGATTACTGCAACCATCGAAGTGCGTGAAGTCTTCAATATTACCAAGGTCGGTTTGGTTGCCGGTGCTATGGTGAAGACAGGTAAGGTGAAACGTTCTGATAAGGCACGCTTGATTCGTGATGGTATTGTAGTCTTTACCGGTGCTATCAATGCTTTGAAGCGTTTCAAGGATGATGTGAAAGAAGTAGGTACTAACTTTGAATGTGGTATCAGTCTGACAAACTGTAACGATATCAAGGTCGGTGATATTATTGAAGCTTACGAAGAAGTAGAGGTTAAACAGACTTTGTAATACACTGAAGTCTGAGAATATAGATGGTAATGTCATCCTGAGCATAGCGAAGGATCTGGCACCTCGCCCAGCGCGTGGGCTGGCAGATTCTTCGCTTTGTTCAGAATGGCATTACTGCTTTTTGTAATAACGATAAAGATGGCGACAATAGATATTATTATATTGGCTATGATTGGTGTGGGTGTCATTATGGGATTAATAAAAGGATTTGTGAAGCAGATGGCGTCTATTGTAGGGTTGATAGCCGGATTGCTGATGGCTCGTGCCTTGTTTGGCATTGTTGCCGAAAGGTTGGCGCCGGTTCTAGGTACTTCGACGACTGTAGCACAGGTCTTGGCTTTTATATTGATCTGGATAGCTGTACCTTTAGGTTTTGCGTTCGTCGCCTCTTTGTTGACAAAAGCATTGGATGCTGTGCACCTGGGATGGCTGAACCGTTGGTTAGGCAGCGGATTGGGAGCATTGAAGTATATGATACTGATAGGGTTAGCTATTCATGTGATAGAATATATAGATCCGAACAATGAGATGATCAGTGCAACAAAAAAGAAGGAATCAGTGTTATATTATTCTATGAGGGACTTGTCCGGTATCTTTTTTCCGGTATTTAAGAATGTAACAGAACAATTAATAGAAATATAAGATAGATATGCAAGAAGAACCCAATAAATATGTGAAAGAACTGACGCAGGAGAAGTACAAATATGGCTTCACCACAGAAGTTCACACAGATATTATAGAAAGGGGATTGAATGAGGATGTTATCCGCTTGATTTCTGCAAAGAAGAACGAGCCGGAGTGGTTGCTGGAGTTTCGCCTGAAAGCATACCGCTACTGGTTGACCATGGAGATGCCTGCATGGGCACACCTCACTATCCCTGAAATAGATTATCAGGCTATATCCTATTATGCGGACCCTACAAAGAAAAAAGAAGGACCGAAAAGTATGGATGAGGTAGATCCTGAGTTGATTAAAACTTTCAATAAATTAGGTATTCC
>PPYE01681399.1_pt1 | contig 14895 bp, 14 predicted proteins | sample 1559881 | NCBI WGS metagenome assembly PPYE01 (sample SAMN08240022, study PRJNA423297) | Human gut metagenome, whole genome shotgun sequencing project. | reverse complement strand
TTATCATATAAATAAGCATTTTTATAAACTTCCTCCATAACTCCTTCTTTTTCTTCCTCTAAGATATTTTTCCATATTAATTCTTTATATTTTTCGGCACATTCATGTTGAAATTGAAATAGTCTTTGACTATTGCATTTCAACATCTCCTTCTGTTCACTTATATCTTTTCTATTTTTTAATTGTTGTTTCAGTTTTTCTTTTTCTCTAAGTTTATGCGAATTATTGCAATATTCTAAATACGCATTCTTTTTTATATCATTTTCATCATTCAGAAATGCTGAAATATATGTCAAACCATTTAACTGTTCAACATGCTTTCTTTGAATTTTTATCAGCTCATGAATTGCATCCTTTAATTGAATTTTATATTCGACATAATATACTATCAGAGTAACTATCGCACTCCCAAATACCCCTGACGAAATCATTTCGATACACTTACGTCCAACCTCTCCTGGTCCTTGCACCAGCCATATATAAATATCTTTTCCTTTATAAAAAAAATAACTATCCGTCATATTTGCTTTTTCTAATATTACATCAATTACATGTGCTACACACCTTAAAATGTTATAACACATATAAAAGTTCTTCTGACATTCTAGATAAAAAATGAGAGATATTATAATTGCTATAATTGAGATTTTTATTGCCCCTACTTTACTTTTCATTTACTCTCTTCCATTTGTAGTTTTATATTACTATTAGTCACACATCTTATATATAACATTTAATTTCAAGCAGCTTTCTATTGTACTTTACAGACAAAGCTCTATCAAAAGTTCAATCGACCTACGCAATTCTTCTTCCGTAAACGTTTTATCCGGTTCAGGATGATCTATTGCATTACGTATATATGTCGGTAAAGCAAAATACCTTGTTGCCTTATACCGTGATTCTCTTCGATGCACCGTTTCATCAAATGCACTGTGCCTAGTGATATATTCATCACATTTTTTAATTGAACATTCGTCTTTTCCATAAAATTCTGCGGCTTTCTGTTGTAAATAACCATATAATTCTATATGATAATCATTAGATATGATATCAAAAATAGTATAATTTAATTCAGCAGAAGTAATCGATGGTAAAACCAACGGAGCCGATATTCTTTTTGTCTCTATACTATTATTAGTTCTTTTCATCAATATGATTGATGTCTTACCATTAATTAAAAGAGCCGATGACAATACATATTGTGAATGCGTAGCAATAAAAATCTGAGAATTTTGATTACCTCTTTCATCAACAAAGAGATTTCGATAATAATTTAAAATCTTTTTTTGCCATGTAGGGTGTAGACTTATTTCCGGCTCATCAATAAGAATAATGTTGCCCTTTATGCTTTCTTGATTACGTATTAAGAAAGCTCCTCTAAATACAATCTGCTTTTCACCAGAACTCAAAGAAGCTATGTCAACTTCCTGATCTTTTTTCTTGAAAATCACCTTTTTCATGTTATTTTCAGTAGTAATTTTATAAAAATTCAAATCATCAAATACAGTTGCAAAAGCATGTTTAAAACGATTAATTCGTCTATTTCTTACTTCAGACGGTACACTATCAGTTTCATGCTCATTCACCCAATTTTGCAAATCCATAGCATCATTCGTGGAAATATCTATAAATAATTGTTGAATTTCCGTTGCCAGTTCATCACTACTACGCAAACTATTTTCTAAGTCTTCATCAATTTCCTGTGCCGTTATTGTTGATGTACTCCGAGGAGTATAGTTTATTTCTACCGTTGAAAATACAGCTTTAAAAATTTTTCTCACATTTACACCAGAAAACAAGCGTGACGAATCTATATCCACAACCCCACCGTCATTATTCTCGCCATTTGGATAATATTTTACCTTTATGCGATTCCAATAATTGGGTTGCACAGTAAAATCAAAAACGACCTCTAATTCTCCAAAATCTGAAAATAATACGTTTATAGCATCCATGACAGAATTTATCTGCTGAGATTCATCGTCCGTTAAACCAACTGTAAATTTTCTTATTTCCGAACTGACTACGCCATCCAATGAAAGTGCAGAAAAATCATAAATTAAATTTAGTAATTGTGTTTTTCCGCATCCATTTTTCCCGGCAAGTATGACATTATCCATAATATTACCATCTTCACTAGTAAACTCAAACATAGCATTCCCAAAATATTGATTATTTATTAATTCAATTTTTTTGATTTTCATATGTATACTTCCTCCAGAAATTGCTCTACCAATTCAACAAATTATAAGCTTTCCTCACTTCACCGTAATCACCCCAGCCGTCCCCTTATAGGAAGCCTCAAACACATACTGCGGAATCTTCTTCTCCGCCAGCTGATCTTCATACGCAAAGTGTAAATGTGCTCCTATCACAGCAACCACCGGGCTGTCTTCTGCAAATACCTTGTCCAAAAATTGTTGCGTCACCTCATCCGGGTTGTAGAAGCAATCTGCTCCCCATAGAAGTGCTCGATTCTGCCATGCAGCTTTCGAAGCGTCACTAAGACCATCATCTACTTTTGATTTTAACGGAACATGCATTGTTAAAAAATTGGTTTATCTTCTGCCCATATTTCTTTTAATCTTTCCAGGGATATGTATAAATTCTATTATTCAAAACGACATTCATTACCATCGTAATTGTTATGTACACTAAAAAAACACATATCACAAATCTGGGAAATTTATTAACTATTGATGCGGTAGAATTGTTAGTCATAACCACCACTTCAAGTGGTGGTTTGTTGTTGACCCTATAAGGGTCCTATGCCTGCACGCCTAAAAGGCGGATGCCTCAAGCATTCATACCGGCTTGCCTCTGAAAGAGGCTTACCGTCGTGTATCTTCTCTTTTAGATTCTTCTTTTTGCTGCTGTATATACTCTTTTACAGCTTCTTCTGTAATATTGCCTACTGTCGCTACATAATATCCTCTAGCCCAGAATGATTTTGACCATCCGTTTACCATTTCGGGATACTTATCGTGTATCATTAGCGCGCTTTTCCCTTTTATGTATGCTATTACATCACTAACTTTTTCGCTCGGTGGTATACTCAGGCATAAATGTACATGATCTGCGCAGACTGCTCCTTCTATAATTTCTATGTTTCGATAATCGCACAGTCTTTTTATGATCTCTCTTACATCTGCCTTCAATTTTCCATACATAATTCTTTTTCTGTACTTTGGTATAAACACAACATGGTACTGGCATTTGTACCTTGAATGTGATAAGCTGTAACTGTCCACATTGGACCGCCTCCTATTCTCTTTAGTATTGGCTTGAGACACCTTTACTATCGTATCATAGGAGGCTTTACTTTTCACCATACAACGTCACTACTACACGATTCGCCCCAGCATAGCTGGGGGATTAGCATTTTCATTTACCTGTAACTTTGAAAACTCAGAACAGTTACCATTTACTTTTAAATTATTTCTCATATCTTCTAATTTTCCCCTCATATAATCGGTACGGTATTAAACTCTCCCAACAACACATAGTTCTTCGACCTTTTTTCACCTGTGTGAATCGTCTTCTAAAACGTTTAAAGCGTATCCAAAACAAGTTTTCTTTAGACTCTGTGATATAACCTTCTGTAAATCCCATGATAAAAATATATTTTAAGGTACAATGTATTTTACTATCGGTATCTTTTTCATCACACTAACCGCCAGTAATGCTATTATATACGTGAAAATAATACCGATACTACGCCACCAAACACCCTGCGGAAATCTCAATATATTCTGCTCGAATTCCATAACCGTAATATGTATCAGATATATTCCAAAGCTACATGATGCCGCTTTAACAATATAATTTCCCCACACACTGTTTCTAACCTTATTCCACGAACAATTCTTAAAAAATACAAAAACCGCAATTGAAAGAAAAACAGCAGGGAAATAATCATAAGAAAACAAATCTCTATTCATATCATTCAAACTAATAGATGCAAAGTATGTGTATAGATACCGTATTAATGCCCCACTTATCCCTAATGCATAAACTATTATTCTATTTTTTCTATTCAAGTCCACTGTAGATAGCAAATATCCCAGCACAACATATAATATCGCTGTATCCATTGGAAACTTCCAGCCACCATACCATTCGACATGCAGCCATTTACAAGCTACTGGAACAACAGAACTTAAGATAAATATACATATTGTGATATACCACATAATCTTTCGATTATCTTTTATTAATGACAACACAGGTATTATCAAATATATTCCACAAATGACCGGGAAAAACCAATATACGTTTTGGACACGGATATTTATAATATCTTCAACAAATCTGACTCCTTTAGGTGATTCCAATGTGTATCCACCACGGACTATGTTCTTTATTATGAACAGTGCGCTCCAGGCAACAAAGGGAACTCCTACTTTTAAAAAGCGTCTTTTCAGAAAAGTCTCCGTAGAATATCTTTCTCTATAATTCATCAATGTAGCTCCGCTAATCATATAAAAAACAGGAACTGCCCAATATGCCAGCACTTCAACTCCTAGTGCCTGTTTCCATCCTAGCGTATTTGAAAACGCATAAACTTTTCCATTATGATGCATACTTATTACCGCTATACAGGCCAAAACATTTAAAATATAAATATAAAAAGTTTCTTCACTATGTTTATCCTTTTCCATTTTTATCTTCTTCCATTTCTTATACAAGTATTATTCTAAAAGTTAGTATTTATCCAATTTTCTGTATTTCTATCATGTCTTTACATGAAGCACATATTGTGACATTCTCCTTACCGCAAATTTTCATCACCGGCCACTTCTAAAATCAAGAGACAAGTTGCCAATACCAGCCACAGAGTATTTGAATCATCCAGACGACTCAATACTACGAATTACTGTTGATTACTCGAATTCTTTTCACATATCATTGGTATCCTTTTATTAAGTTTGTATGAAAGTAATGGTATCATGTTCAATTTGAAATGTCCACTCGAATCAACTAACTTTTCTCTGATACCCTCGGTATTAATATTCTTATATCGATCACTACTAACTCTATTCCAATAATAGAAAAAACAAGAATGTTCATATATAAATAATAACATATTGACGAATATTATTTCGCCGTGTACTATTAAATGGATGGACACTGCTACACCTTCATCAAAACATTATTGTAAAGGAGCATTCACATGAAAAGATTAAGACACGATTTGGCTCTGCAAATCGTTAAATTTTTAAATGCCTTACTTTTAACAGTTCCCTTTGGACTCTGTTGGATGTATTACTACGCGAGTCGAACCGCAGAACCTTTTTATAATAAAGGTAATTGGGTAATTATTGGCTTGTTCTGCCTAATTTATATAATGTTCGGTAAAATCTATGAGGGCTTTTTGATATCTATGAGTCGTATTTCTGAAGTCGTATATAGTCAAGCCCTTGCATCTGTTATAACCGATTTTATTATGTATGTTGTAACCCTCCTCTTGACTAAATATATACCCAATGTATTACCAATTTCACTTGCCTTTATCGGACAAATTATAATGTCCATACTCTGGGCTTATATGGCACATAAGTGGTACTTTTCTCATTATCCTGCCAAAAGTACTATGATTGTCTATGATATGCGAGAAGGCATGGAAGATCTTATTCAGGAATATGGGTTTGAGAAGAAATTTTCCGTTCAAGAAACTCTCTTTATCGATGAATGTTTAGATAATCTTTGTGCGCTAGATAAAGTAGAAACTGTTTTTTTAAGCGGCATTCACAGCCATGATAGAAATATTATCTTAAAGTACTGTATTGAACACGATATTTCTGTATATGTCATACCACGAATTGGTGATGTAATCATGAGTGGTGCAAAAAAAATGCACATGTTTCATCTTCCAATTCTTCGTTTGGAACGATATCATCCATCGCCATTTTACTTGTTGATTAAACGACTGTTTGATGTTGCGGCCTCTGGAGCTGCAATAATTATTCTTTCTCCAATTATGATTGTTGTTTCTATTGCAATTAAATTAACCGATGGCGGTCCGATTTTTTATAAACAAACAAGGTTAACCAAAAATGCGAAGGAATTCGATGTATTAAAATTTCGTTCCATGCGTGTCGACGCTGAAAAAGACGGTGTAGCTCGTTTATCCACGGGTGAAAATGATGATCGCATCACACCTATTGGTCGTTTTATTCGAAAAGTTCGCATCGATGAACTCCCACAGTTGCTTAATATTCTAAAAGGAGACATGAGTATTGTGGGACCAAGACCCGAGCGTCCTCAAATCGCTGCTGAATATGAGCAGGAAATGCCTGAATTTCATTTAAGGCTCCAGGCAAAGGCCGGTTTAACTGGATACGCTCAGGTATACGGCAAGTATAACACAACCCCATATGATAAGTTACAGATGGATCTTACCTATATTGCATCTCCTAGTATTTTTGAAGATCTTCGGATCATGTTTGCTACTATCAAAATTTTATTTATTCCTGAAAGTACCGAAGGTGTAAGCGAGGGTACAACTACTGCACTGCAGAATAGTCAAAATTCTTTAGACCATCACAAAAAATTTTAGTTTCTAAAAGCAAAAGAAAATCGCTTTTCTATAGAGCGATTTTCTTTTATCATTCATGCCTGCATTTATTATGCAGACACTCAAAATCGAGGTGAATTTATGAATATCTTATTTGTATCTTTAGTGTTAATTATTCAACTTTTAATATTTTTTTCTTTTGGGTTACTGATTTTCAAATTTCTCCATATTAAAATAGTATCAATTACTTTAATCTTATTGTGTGGCTTTTCTGGTTTTTTTTGCGTCTTTGGAATCATTACTCTCCCACTTATTTTGACATCTCAAAAATTATCTATACTTGCTTATACGCTTGGTATCTTTTCTATTCTTATAATAATTACAACTATCGTCTTTTGTTATAATCAATTTGCAATTTTATTAACACATATTTCTAGTATTTTTAAACAGCATAGCTATATGTTGCTTCCCCTGTTAATTGTAACCCTTGTATTGCAATTAGCTGTATTTACTCATATCGATACGTCTGCTGATAGTAGTTACTATATTGGAAAAGTAGCCACCGATGTTTACACCAACACAATGGGGCATTATGATCCCTACACTGGATTTTCTCTTTCTTCTTTAGATGGCCGAAGAGTTATCGCATGTTTTCCTGAGTACAATGCTGCAATTGCATACCTCTTTCATATACATCCTTTAAAACAAGCAAAGTTAATCATGCCACAACTTTTTGCCTTGTTTACATTATTGGTATATTACCAAATTGGACTGTGCTTTTTTTCCGGAAATAAAAAAAAGGCTGATTGCCTCGTTTGTATTACATTTTTATTAGACCTATATAGTTATACCATTTACACTAATTCAACCTTCTTGTTAACTCGCACCTATGAAGGAAAATCTATCTTGGCCAACATTATAATTCCAGGTGTTTTTTTATGTTTTCTAATGTTATGGGGCAACAGCAATATTAAAATTGCTAAAATATTTCTGTTTTCATTATCACTAAGTAGTTGTTTTTTTTCCTCATCAGCTATGTTGATCATTCCAATCTCTCTGACAATCGGACTGGCAATTTGGCTATACAACAATCGTAGTTTCAAAAATATACTATTTTGTATAGCTTGTATCTCCCCAAACCTTATTGTCTGTATTTTATATTTTTTATTCACAAAAGGAATCATTATATATTCAATTTAATAGGAAAGGAAATTGATATGCAAGGAATTTATATAGATGAATTAGGATTGAATTTTGTAAAAACATGTTTCAAAACTTATGTAGGAGATGTATGTTTTTTCGGTGTTTTTATTGCCTGTATTTTCTTATTATTTATTCGCCCTCAAAAGTTAACCAAATCCACTTCAGCATATGTATTGCTATTGTTTCTAACGATATTTAATCCTTTTCTGGTTAAACTATTTTTTAGTTATTTTCATCAAGATGATGTATACTATCGTTTTTTTTGGCTTCTTCCAGTTAACTTAGTTATTGCTTATTCTGCAACACACCTTATATTTAAATTACATAGAAATGCAAAAAAGTTTTTTACCTTCCTCATTATCATCTGTACAATTATATTTCTTGGAAGCCCAGTTATTTATTTTTCCTCACTTTCAAAACTACCGGACAATCTCTATAAGGTAACTGATGATGTTTTGGAAATAAGTGAGATTATCCATCAGAATTCAGACTCTAATACACTCTATGTTGCACCAGCCAGTGATTTGCTAATGACAATTCGCCAATATGATCCATCTATCATCTTAACTTTAGAACGCGATAGAGTATTATGCTGGCAAGGTGCTCCACTATTCCAGAGTTTATCTGAAAATGGTGCATACCAGGCACAAAAACCTATTATGGATGTGATATATGGGGGTGATACATCCAACCCCACAAAATTTCTAAGCTCTATTGAAATTACAAAAACACAATATTTAGTTTATTCGAAAGATGTTAATATTTCTTCTTTTCTAGAAGATCTCAGCTATCAGTATATAGGTGAAACAGACAATTACATCATTTATAAAACTACTCAACTCTAAAATCAACTATATTTGTGTATAAGTAGATTCTAATCGCATTACATAAAGACGCATCATTAATTATGTCAGTGAAAGGGTTATCTGGCATGGATGTTCACACAAATCCGGACAGACGTTTCACGTCTGCCGGATCTTTTATCAGTTGCTGTCCATTTTCTTATAATAATTTTAATAAAACGTCTGAGGAATATTATTTTAGCAGTAATGTTAGTGTTCGTTTAGTTCAGCAAGCAACATTTCTTTCTTAAAATCTCGAAGCATTTCCAAGTAATTATATTTGGGCTTATAGCCAAGTTCTTTCGCTGCCGGTGCAATATCCATAATATATTGTGGGGCATTTGGTTTATCCGGTCTCATAATAATTTCAGATTTTCTACCATCCTCTCCAAAAACATCAACCATTCCTTTAATCTGATCTAAAAGAGACGTTCCGACACCAGTTCCCACATTATAATATCCGCATGTTCTGTCCACAAAAATTGCCTTATAGAGCATCTGGCAAAAATCTTTAACGTAGACCATATCTTTTACACGACTAGAGTCTCCCCACACCTCAATAGGCTCTCCATTTCTTGCCTTATCAATCAACAGTCGGTAACCAATTTTTTTTTGAATTCCATCTACATAGAACGTATCTACAGGGGAATAGAGATATATCGTTGGCAATCGGAATATAAAACGTTTTATACCATACATCTGATGATAATTTTCTATCATATCAACAGCGAAATTTTTGGACATGACATAAATAGTATGGTCACTTGTAAAGCTAAAATTACGAGGAAGATTTACTGTTAACAGTGGATTTTCTTCTCCGTAATCTTTTATATCCCCAAAACTTTGTGCAAAAAGGATTCTATCCACACCATTTTCTCTACAATACTCAAGAATGTTCAGATTGCCTGTAATATTGACATCAATATACTTATACGGATTATATCCTTCCATTCGCGCCGGCATTGCTCCAGCAAGATCGACCACTGCATAAACATCTTTAGGCAATTTTGAAAATTCCTCTTTATTTGTAATATCAACCTGATAATATGGAACTTCAAATTGTGCAAAATAATCAGTCTTACGAGTGCCTGTAGCAATAATTTGATATTCATTACCTTCATAATGTTTCAAGAAATACTTAACGAAATACTGTCCCGTATCTCCGCTTGCTCCAAAAACAACTATTTTTTTCATAAAAAGCCCTCTCTTTTATTACATCAATTTCACTTTAACATATTTACTTTGATTTCCAAGAACTTCCTCGATCCGCTCCTGGTTCTCAAATTTGAGTACCAATGTTCCAATTGCTTCATTAGCCGCTTCAAAACCACCAACAGATGCGCCTTCTTCAATCCATAAATCTCGTTCAACTACATTTGCTGCAATCTCATCAGAGATCCATAATTCTTTGAACACGCCCGGTTTATCACTATGAAGAATGATTTCTGCCCAACAACCATCATACGGTTTCTGTTTAATTTCATCCACAGCCATACCAACCGAATACTTGACCATATTTGTAATCAGATCTACACCCGTCGCATAACGAAGGCACTCTGCCAAACGATTACCACCGCCACGCGGAGACAATTCCATAATGTATGCCCTACCATCGGTTCCTTCGCGCGTTTCGATATTGTAGACAGCAGTCCGCATCTTCAAGAGTTTCAGTAGACGCTGAATCTCATTTCTCAATTCTTCCTGATGCTCTTTTGTCATAGAAGACGGCCAGCTATACGCTGCTGGAGTATATGGATTTTTTGCCTCTCGATCAAAGCGCTGACAGTCAAATGATACAAATTTCAGTTCACCATTAATAGAGAAGCTGTCTGTATCGGACGAGTAACCGTGTTGTGTGATAAAATCCTCGATGATAAACTCATCCGAATGGGAATAAGAAAGTGCATACTGAATACTTTTTTTCAGATCCTTCGGATCATCCACGCGAGTAACACCTTTGCTACCTGCAGAATCGGTCGGTTTTACAATTACTGGCCAATGAAACATATCGATATCTTTAAGTGCCTCATTCACATTTCTATATCCCTTTGCGGTCGGAACTGTAAAACCATTTTTCGTCAAAAATTCGCGGAACTTTCTTTTGTTCTGCAAAATACAAACTGATTCGAATGGACCAACATTCGGTAGCCCCATCTGCTCAGCAACGTATGCCGCTGTAACAACGCCCGGATCACAAGCAAAAGACATAATTCCATCAACAGCTAATTTTCTAGCGGCTTCAAGTGTTTTTTCCTTATCAATAATACTAATATTACAATATTCATCCGAATATTTGTGAGCAATGTTATCTGGTAAATAATCACAAGTAATTACATAAATTCCAAGTTTATGCGCGGCTTCAATTACTGGAAGCGCATATCTGGAACCTCCTAAAATCATTAATTTTTTCACCTTTTGTCTTCTCCCTAATATTTACAGCTTAAAATAATATCACAAATTCTATCCACGTCTTCTAGCGCAAGATCAGCATAAAGCGGCAACGTGAGCACATGCTTACTAATGTATAAAGCAACTGGTGTCTTAGTAACATCGTATTTTCCATTAAAGCACTCAAATGTGTTCGTTAATGGATAAAAGTACTTCCTTGCTCCAATTCCATTAGCGGCTAATTTATCAAATACTTCTGCTCGACTTGCCCCAAACAGTTTTTCTTCAAAAATAACCGGAAAATATGCATAATTGCTCTTTACATTATTCTGAACACAATTAAGCCTGATACCCTCTACACCACCCAAACGTTCTCTATATCTTTCAACGACAACTTTACGTTTCGCAATTTCTTCCTCAACATGGCGAAGATTACATATTCCCATTGCTGCGCAAAATTCATTCATCTTTGCATTAGCCCCGACGGCAAGCACTTCTTCTGGTCCATGAATACCAAAATTTTTCAGTTCATACAATTTTTCTCCTAATTGCTTATCTTTATAACACACTGCACCCCCTTCGATGCTATTGAAGACTTTTGTCGCATGAAAACTAAAGCAGGATGCATCTCCAAATGTACCAATACCTTTACCATTATACTGTTCACCGAATGTGTGAGCTGCGTCATAAATAACTTTTAATTCATATTTATGAGCAATGCGCTCGATTTCTTCAATGTTGCAAACGTTTCCATATACATGTACGGGCATAATTGCACAAGTTTGATCTGTAATCAACTTTTCAATTTTGCTAGCATCCATGCAATATGTTTCCTGGTCGATATCACAAAATACCGGTGTCAACCCGTTGCGAACAATCGCATGCGTTGTAGAGGCAAATGTAAACGGAGTAGTAATTACCTCGCCTTGAAGATTTAATGCTTGAAGTGTCAATTCAAGTGCCATATGACCATTTGTCAGTAAGTCAATGTTTTCCACTCCTAGATAGCTACACAAATTTTCTTGTAATTGTTTATGTTTTACTCCCATGTTCGTCAACCAATGACTGGCCCATAGGGAAGTAATTTCTTCCATATACTCATCAATTTTAGGCATTGATGAACGCGTTACAGGTATTTTATTTTCCATAGTATCGCCCTTCCTATTTTCAGTACAAGTTTTATAAACTTATTTGATTTTACATTCTGAAGTGAATCGTTTGTAAATCAATTGTTTCCAAATATCATTTATAAGTTCTTTTTGTTTTTATTTTCTGTCCTTTTAATCATCTTATATATGTATTCAAATTCTTCAAATTTGAATATTACAGATCCTCCTATATAAATCACCATTCCCAGAATAACTTGTAAACAAATTGTCAGCAAATTCCCTAATTCCAGAAATTGAACACAAAATACCCCTATTCCCATTATAACTGCTAGAAATATACTTGGTAAAATATCTTTTATTTGTTCTATATATCCATAATCCAATAACTTTTTATTTGGCCAACTGTTAATTATCTGACTCAAAAAACTAGACAAAAGTAAACTATATGCCATTGCCATTACTCCGTACCACATAGTACTCAATAACAATATAATTCCTATTATTTTCTTTATAATTTCTAATTTCAAAAAATAATCACTTCGTCCTAATGCTTTAATAGCATTCAAGTTTGCCGTATGAATAGGATAAAACATACTCGTAATGCAAAAAATCTGCATAAAGGGTACACATGGAAGCCATTTATCAGTTAGTACCACTTTAACTATTGGCGTACCGCAAAAAGCTAAACCCATCATCAATGGTGCTATAATATACGTACTTGTTTTTATTGCTCTCCTCGTCATCTTCTTCACTATCATTCTATCGTCCTGTTTACTCGACATTGTCGGAAGAAGAACACTATCAATTGAAGTATTTATATTGTTTACGATCAAATCAGGAAACTGTTTTCCACGATTGTAATATGCCAGGTCAGAGGATGAATACATTTTTCCAATAATTAATTGTCTAATGTTATTATATACCGTGTCCAATAACGATGACACTAACAGTTTCCATCCAAATGCAAACAATGTTCTAATTCTTTCGATAGAAAACATTTTTTTAGGTCTCCACTTGACCGTCAACCATAATATAATTGTGTCTACCATTGCATTAAAAAGTTGTTGTACAACCAACGCCCAGATACCATATCCTGAGTAAGCCATTCCAATTCCAACGATTGCAGCTCCTAACGTTCCTCCTAATGTAGCAAAGAAAAAACGCTTAAACTGCATAGTTCTTGCCACATAGGCTTGTTGTACGTTTTTTATCCCTGATATAATAAGAGTCAGACCCAGCACTCTAATCACTGCAGTCAATGTTTTATCATCATAAAATATAGCAATTATTGGAGCCACAAAAAACAATATTAAATATAAAAAGGAACACATTATCATGTTAAAGAAAAATACTGATGAAAAATCTAAGTCATCTGCATTCTTCTTTTGAATCAGTGCACTCCCCATTCCACTATCTATAAAAACCTGCAATACTGTTGTAAAAACAAGAATAATTGATATCGTACCGTATACATCCGGATTTAGTAAACGAGCTAATACTATTGTAACGATAAAAGACACTCCCTGTGCCCCACATCGTTCTGCAAATCGCCACAAAAAACCAGAGATAACAGATTTATTCCTATCTGACATATTTTTTTCTCCACTCATTAATTTTACAGAGCCATGGACATATCGCTTTCATATATATTTTACAGCGTTCTTTTGCGGTTATTTCTTTTAAAAATTCCTTATAATCTCCTTTGATAATTTTTCTGTTTTCTTGCCGAACCACCAACATCTGAAACTCTTGCCATTTAATTCTGTTATCTATCTCCGGCTTATACTTTCCCTCTGTATATACGTCAAGTTGCCGCAACATCAAAATTAATTTTTCAAAGTGCTTCACATATTGAGCTGTATTTTTTCTCATTCTGTTTGTCCAAGAAGATTGCGCAAAAATTCTGTAAGAAGACATATTTTCGGCCAGATAAATCATTCCACCTCTTAATGCACCCCAAATCTGCAGCGAATAGTCTATTCTATACACCTTTCGAAATTGAGGTATACTATCAAATAATTTTCTACGTATCATTAAACTATTAGTTGCTACGAAACCACCATCACCCAATATAACTTCTTCCACATCAAAGATAGTGTTTGTTTCACTTGGATTGATTTTTCTTAAAACAGACTTATCTTCCGCTGAAACCACGTCAGCACTATGTGCACAAATATCACATTCTGGATGTTTTTCCAATACATTTACCTGTTTCTGCAATTTCTCCGGATCAGTCCAATAATCATCACCTTCACAAAATGCAATGTATTTCCCATTTGCCACTGGTAGTTCGTAACTCTCTAAAATATTTATTCCTTTTGAGTATTGATTCTCTTCTTGAATAATTGGATGAATTATTGCAGGATATTTTTCAACATATTTTCTTATAATTGATGGTGTACTATCAGTTGAAGCATCATCATGAATAATTAATTCATATTTAAAATCTGTCACCTGCATTAGAAAACTGTTAATCGCATCTTCTATATATTTCTCATGATTAAATGTCGTGCAGATTATACTCACTAGTATTTCATCCTTCATGTATGATATACCCTTTCCTTTGATTTAGCACAAATACTCTATTTCATTTTCTTAAATGACTTTTGATAAGAAACAACATTTTTATCAGCCAATATTGTTCTTTATCCAACAATCGAAGAAGCAATTTATATTTTTCCGGTACCAAAGGATAATATACATTACTTTTATAATTTGGAAAATTATCTTTCATATATGCTTTCAAACCCTTAAGTAGCTCGCTTTTTCGATTACCACGTATTACTCTAACTGATGCTAATAAATAAACATTAATAATAGTTAAATACTCTAACTC
>PPYE01414561.1_pt1 | contig 14897 bp, 8 predicted proteins | sample 1559881 | NCBI WGS metagenome assembly PPYE01 (sample SAMN08240022, study PRJNA423297) | Human gut metagenome, whole genome shotgun sequencing project. | reverse complement strand
TCTCTACATAAGAGACACAGAAACTCTTTGCAAATATAAGATAATTGTTGGAAACTAGCAAATTATGCGTGTTAAAAAAAATAATAAAAATGATAGGGACACCTTCGTCTCTACCAAAGAAACAAAGATGCCCCTATATATAGTAAGGTATCAGATAATGTGGGTATAAAAGGATTATTAAAAAATAAGTATTGATATTTAAAAACTAGAATATACTATCTTACTGAAATCTTCTGACCCTTAGCCTGAGCACAGGACTGGGTAGATGCCTTCACGATGTAAATGCCGGATGGAACACGGAGAATCATTCTCTGCTTATCAGGCAACTGATAACTGTGAACCATCTTGCCATCCAATGTAAATACCTGAACCCTGTCGAGCTTCTCACTACCCTGAGCAGAAACAACGATCATGCCTGCAGCTGGTGAGTAAACCTTCACCGGTGCGCTCTGCTCTTCAGTCTCCATGCGGTCGATGCCGGTTGAGGTACGGGTCTGGGTGAGGAAGTATCTTCCGTGGTCACCCGCCTTCACCTTCACAGCCTCGCCATCATGAACTTCTGTAAAGCTTGCCGATGCAGCATCATAGAGATAAACCGGAGCATCGAGCTTGCTCACACCCTTCAGGGTAAGTGAAACCTCTTCAGACTGCTGGCTCACGATACCGAGCGGAATCCAGGACAACTCAGGAACAGCATTCACAGCCACCGCCTCGTTGCCGGCAACGGTATAAACCTGCGGAATATCCTTCAGGTTCTGGTCATACAAGAGATCCACATCTTCCTGATCATCATAGTCGGCAGAAGCCTCCGGACGCAAAGCAATGCGTGCCTTTGAAATCTGGCCGTTGGAATTCTCAGTCGTTGCTTCAATGCTCTTGACATAGTCAGATGCCATCAACAGGCCAGGAGTGATAGTGCGGTCAACATACATCGCAGAAGTGAATCTTACATTTTCTACCATTTCGCCTTCTTTCTTCTTGACAAAGAACGACTGGGTAGGCTGGATAGCGTAGTTCTGCTTATCCAATTCTGTATTGGAAATCGCCTTTACCTCGCCATTCTCTACCATCCATATTGCCTTTTGCAAACCAGTATTAGCCTCGAAGAACTTAGCCATCGAGATAGAGCAGACGGAGGAGCGCTTTCTTAGTCTTATCCTTCGGCAGGAGGGCATTACCCGCCTTGATAGAGAAACCACCGAAGGTTCCAGCTGCGGCATAACTTTCATCTACCTTATTATATACATGGCTCCAGTAGCCGAGATTCATATCAACATTTTCTGGAGCTGCTACACTTGGGTAATGAGATGCAGGATACTCACCATTAGGGGTGATTTCCTTCACTTCACTCTTCATCCAGGCTCTCTGATAAACCGGATACTTGCTCCGGCTATATACATTCGTATCAAACGTGATATCCGTAAACGCCTTGGTTTCCTGTCGTCCATCCTTTGCTGGCACATACATATCACCGGCGTAGATATACTGCAGAGGCGAAGCCATGGTGTACCACTTGTTAGGCTCCAGTTCTTTCTCTACCCAAGCCTTGTCATATACCAGATAGCACTGGTCGCGAAGCTCGCCCTGAGGCTTGAAGTAAATCTGATGACAGGTATTGCCATAGAACTTCTCGCACTTCAGATTACCTGCTTCCAATCCCTTATTGGCATCTGCCTCATTCCAGAACGCCATGATATCATACTGGATATACTTCGTAGCTTCATTACCCTTGCCATTGGTCAGCTTGGTAGCAATCTGATTGGTGCTACGGTAAACCACATTACCGAGGTCAGGGAATGGCAAACCATTCAGATTGCCGATGGTTACCTTGGTAAACTTCATTGGCACATAGCTGTTCAGCGTAGGAATCTCTACCTTCGATGCAGATGCTGCCGCAGAAGTACTGCTGCCATAAGTCTGATAATCGGTATAATCCTTATCATACAATTCTGCAGATGATGAGCGATGCCAGTTGGCATCATTGTTCCAGTTGGCATTCATACCACCATCGGCAGTAGGAGTCCAGGTAATAAACTCCGGTACTATCTTCAACTTGAGATAAGACTCGCCAGGGCAGTTGGTAGTTTCCGCAGAAGCAGCCCTCTTCTCGTAAACGAATCGGAGAACATAGTAATATCCCTCACGGAAATCAGCAACTGCATCATTCTCAAACTTGAGGTTGAGTGTAGCCTGAGTCTTCTTATCAAAAGCAGGCAACTCTTCGTTCTCCAATATTGCAACCTGAGTATTCAACTTCGTTTCCCATAAAGGATCGTTTGTAGATGCAACAATTACGCTCTTCGACTTAACAGCAGGGGCTTTACTATCATCAATGAAAGTAAGTGGCTCAGTTATAGCTGTTCCATCTCTCATCGTAGCACTATGAAGAGGTATCTTCAAATATCCATTAGAAGCCTTCAACTTCTCCAATTGTGGTAAACCAATACGAAGCGAAGCCTCATAATTGCCATCATTGAACGGATAATCCACATCATTGAAACCGAAGTTAAGCTGTGGTCCATCCTTCATTACACGCAAATCTACCGGTATAGCACCTGTACACAACAGATAGGTTGTACCATTGATTGTGTATGGAATATAGCCATCTCCATTCGGAGTTCCTTCTGGCTGCATATAGATTTTATGAGTTTTACCCAAAGGAAGCTTATCCTTGCTGATGATGATTTCGTTGCTGGCTGTTTCGTTCAACTTATTATCTTTATGTATATCATTAAGATACCAGTAGAACTTAACATTATCCAATGTTATCTTACCACCATTATTAGGGTCAGTTGTTGTCAATTGTCCCTTGATTTTAACCTCATAGTTGTCAGCTTGATCGCAAGGAATCTTATAATCCGTTACGATATTGCCCTTGGTATCAGTAATGATTGGATGCTGGCTAACCATTTCAAACCAGTTACTGTACAACGAGCAGACTTCAGCAGGTGTGCCCCAATTAGCATTTCCCTTGGCAGGATCCTCTGTAGATACAGATACATAATACTTCTTACCCGTAGTCAAAGGAAAGTCCTTATTGCTGATAACAATATAGGTTTCACCTTCACTATCTTGCTCAATCATATTAGTACCATCGATCTCAAAGTTCTTACAGGTTTCCTCTGAATCGTATACATCAACAGTACCATATTCTGTACCAGAAACTGTACTTGTATTACCGGTCGTTCTATCCTTCAAGGTATAAGAATAATCCGTATTTACAGGATTACCATCTTCACCCACAAATCTGAAATAGATCTTTGTATTTTTATGTCCCAAAATTGCATTCAAAGTCTCGTGGATAGCACGTATCTTCAGTTTGATGGTTCCAGTTGTAGCACCGTTACATACCGGCTTTTCCTGAATCACCTGAACCTTAGCCGGCGCAAGATACATACGGATATCATCTACGGCATAGTCGGCACCATCAGTATTGCTACAGTAATTATCAATCTCCAGTCGGAAATCTGAATACTGCTCTACATTTGACTCTTTTTGCAAAGTAATCTTACCATATACCTGGTACCAAGTTGCCGGTTTCAATTTTTCTACATTAGTTTTAAAATCACCAGACGCAAAACTATGTATCAGGTGTTTTTCAACAATATCATCATTGACATTTCTTTTAACACCAAATAGTTTAAACATAATCTGTGGCTTAGTATCCGCTTTAGTCATGTCAGCAACACCCGCTGTGAAGATAAGTTGCTGTCCTGTACAGAGATCTGCCGTGAAATCTGCAGCGGCGATTTTTCTACTTTCGTCTGATGCATCCACATAGAGGAAGTGGCCATACTGAGAACCATTGGTTATCTCATAAGTCTTATCATATAATTGTCCACTTTGCCACCAAAGATATCCATCTTTAAGTGTCTCACCATTACCGGAAATACCATTAACATTGGCAGATTTATACAAGCAATAATCTCCATGAAGTGGAGAATGACCGATTTCCCCCAGGTTAACCCACCAAGAAGCATCGCAGTCAATCAAATCACGATATACGAAACTATAAGCACGGCGATCCCATTTAGATGGTAATCGGTCCTGGTTGTCATCCGGACTTGTAGGAGCAGACACAGTCTGTTCTACATCATCATCATCAAATGTAATTGGCTTGGTAGCCATTTTATAATGCTCGTCAAGATAACTAATCAGTCTGTTATTCAATCCATTTTTAACGATCTCCTCTTTAGTCATCGGATGATTATTCATGAATCGAACATCGAAATTGGCAATAGGACAACGGTTTCCGTCATCATCCATTGCATATGCAACTATGAATACAGGATCTCCATAGGTAAATGTAAAACTCTTGCCAGTTCCTGTCAAAGATACAGGCGTCCACTCTTTATTAAGATCTCCCATCTTCAAATCAAAGAAGCGTTGGGTTTCAACAGGTGTAAGCTGAAGACAATAGGTCTTAGTCTTATCATACGCCCACCATTCAATCTTAGTTGCCTTGCATAATTTATTTTTATCGAAGTCGGATTCTACGAGTTTGTCCTTTTCAGCTGCATAATATACTCGTTTAGTGAAACCATAAAAAGCTCCATCTTGCTTATATACACCATTTGCTAATGGATGGAAATAATATTTCGTAGCATCTGACAATTCCAGTCGAAGAGTAACAATAGAAGAACTTTTATCCTTCATACCAACTGTTATATACTTACCATCCTCATAAGTTCTATAACCTGCTCTTTCAAGATTTTTGCCAATAGCTGTATTCATAATGTCGTCTGCTAACTTCTTGGCAGAACGGATATGGAAAATGTATCTGATAGAGAGCGTTGGCTCATGTACAAGATAAGTTTTTGTTGCATCCAAACCATCAATATAACGGCTCACATCACAGGCGATGTCTTCACCAGCCCACCCTTCAGATGAAGCTTCTGCTGGTGCAGTATATGTAACACCGATATTATCGCTACATGGTTTATCTGCCTTTTGAAGTTTGTAAGCAAACAAACCATAGTTCTTTCCTCCTGATATTATAGAATTCAGAAGAGTCGGTTTTGTTCCAGAGTTTTGACGTAAATTATTACTAGCTAAATCTGTCTTTAAATCATACCATCTGAAATAGCCTTGTGGTTCAAGATCTTTTCCGCTATTTTCATACTCATCGAATGGCAGCACTAACTCTACTTGCTCATTAGCATCTTTCACATAGACATAGTACTCCCATTCAGCAGTCTGCTGCCTACCCTTTTCGTCAAATGCAGTATTAGCATGGCCTACATAATGATTGAAAGGCATGCTATACTTATTATCCAAAAGCTGAACATTAAACTTTGCATTCAAAGTTGGCTCCTTCTCAACAACACCATATTTAGTAGTCAATTCAGAGACATTTTTGGAAATAACAAAAGATAATTTTATGTTATCCCAAGACTCACTACTAGGCAACTCTAAGGTAACATCCAAGTCTTTTGCTTGGATTGAGGAACCTGTATTATTAAAGTAAATATAGTCAAAATCCTTACGCTTCTGTATTTTTCCTGAAGAGACAGTAAGATTATCTACTTTGGTGTCATCTGTATGCTTTATAGTCCAACGTATATAGAAGTCCTTAATATCTTCTTTAGACGAAACACCCAAGATAGATTTAATCTCATCATATATAGAAGCACCACTGAAGATACATTTGTTTCCTTCTTTTAAAGCATAAGCAGATTTTACCGAAGTAGGATCAGTTGCCTTGGTGAAAGTTACAGCATCAATATTACTCTGAGAATAAAGCTGATAAGTATATGTAACATCTGCCGTTGTCTTATCTGTTTCAAAATTATTCGTATTAGAAGCCTTTACTACAAACTTATAACCAGAGAGATCTACATTAGTAGTATTTATCTTAAACCTAAACAAATCATTTAATCCCCAATTATTCTTCTCTTTATAAAAAAGATAATAAGTCTCAGCTTTCTTGAAACCATCACCATTAAAAGAAGAATATGCATCATTAGATTCCTGATTCCACAAACCGAGTTTAATATTACCTAGATCTACAATAGCATCAGACTTGTCAAGAAAATAAAACTCAATATAATTATATTTTGCCATATTATCACACATATATCTCATTACACTATTAAAAATCTTAGACTTAAACATAAGCTTCAATGTTTTTTAATATAAGTATTATTGTTTTGTTCTGAAATAGTAACTCTGTCTCGTATATTTACGAGCAGCATAGCTTCTCAAATCCTTGGTGAAAAGTATCTTATATATAAGTTCTTTTCCTGAGGCACCTGGCACAGGGACGGTGACCTTGTAGAGGGCGCTCTGCTTGTCGGCTTTGTCATCATTGAAGGTTCCTTCGAAATAGCCAGTGGTTGTATTCCATGATGGAAGGGTTTTAAACACCAACTTGGCATTCGTTTCGGCAGCAGCGGCATCTGCCATACCTTCGGGGATTAACTCCCATTTTACATTGTCATAATCGATGGTTCCAGTCACATCTGTGTCATCACCTTTTACTACCTTTGGCTGGATATGGAATTCCTCTTCCGGGTAATTACAGGTGTAGGAAAGAGTGGTTCCGTAATCTGTTATGGATGGATAGAGACCGATGGCAGTGAAGGACTGAACATCAAACTTCAACTTGTAATCATCTAATGAGATTGGTAGAATGTGATGGTCGTTGCGAGCTATCGTTGTCCAATCCTGGAACAGAGCGTAACGCTTGACTCCTGCTGAAGTATTCAGGTTGATGATGAAATACTTGGAAGTATTGCCCGCTGCGCTTTCATTCACATAGAATGAAATTTCATTCTCTTCAGTATAAGCTGATGTATTCTTAGCAATCATCTTTGGTGAAGACAGCTTATAAGTATAATTCTCCGTTGCAGCCTGCCCTACCAGATTTGGAGTACATGTAACTTGAGCATTATCTGCACCAGATGACGCATCAGAATGCTTTGGCAGCAACATGATGTTATCAGCATCTGCATTATCTTTGCTATTCTTAGTAATATCGCTGATGGTAATATCTTTGATTTCCAAAGGAGTAGCACTTGGATTCTTAAACCGAAGTGTAACCTTCGCCAGCATTCTTACTACCCAAAGATTATTCTTATCAGTTGTTCCATCTTGGTTTACAGTAAGCGTCTGCTCATTACTCATAGGAATACCAGAAATAGTAGCATCGAAGCCATTGCCATTCATCTTATATTTCATGTTCTTAAAATCAACAGCAGAGCCGTTGGTCAACGTACCCAACTGCGTTTTATCAATATTGGCAAAAGAATAGACCTGATAGGTGCCTGGGGCTACATTCTCCAGAGTAACCTCGTCTTCCTCAGCATGCTGAGCATCAACCTGAGTTTTCTCTATGGTCTGCACTACCTTATCACCTTGAGTAAGAACAACAAACCAGCTCTTCATATTCTCTGCATCGGAACCAGACTCCCAGTCTGGAGTAAGAGCACGGCTATGAGGTGCAGCCTGACCTATAGAGCCAGACGCAGAAGTAGAGAGTTTGAGATGAATGGTAAAGCCATTCTTGCTTCCTCCATCAGGATTATCAGACATAGAACTGTCGTCTGGCGAGCAAGCCGTAAAGGTGGCAAGCATCGTCAGTACCAACAGCGCCATTATCGTTTTTATCTTATTCATATCTATTACTCATTATTATCCGTCTTATTACATGGAAGTCTCTGCATGGGTATACTTTGCCCACTTCTTGACAGCAATCGTGAGAACCATACCCTTCTTCTCACCCACTACTCCTTCTATCTTGATACGATAGATATTATTGCGGACAATGCCATAATACATAGGAGCAGTTTTAGGACCTGTACCTGTTGGATCACTATGGCGAATGGTGTAGGTATAGTATTTATCTGTACCGGATGTACCCGCCTTAGGCTGCTTTTTGGTTGAATCCCAATCAGAAAGCTCATAATACTTGCCTTTAAACACCAGTCCTGTTGCATACTCTTCTGAATTATCAAAAGTAGTATTCTCCATCGCATAATCAAGAACGAAGAAAGAAGAGCTTGTTGAACCTAAAACTTTCTTGACAGGAAGGTATCCTGTAGCAGATGGCCAACCTGCATCATTTAACTTACGAACATTATATGTAAGACCACTTGGAGTAGAACCTGTATTCTTACCAGAAGTCCATGGATCTATCACATAGTTTGTAGCTTTCTTGTCGGTTTCCGAAACAGTTTTCTCATCACCCAAATAAGTCAGAGCAGTTCCCGTTTTATCTCCCACACGCTTAATGCAAAACTCACCGGAAGTAAGCTTGTTGTAAGGGAGAATAGACTCCAAAACAAAGCCACCCACTAAATTGTTTGAAACATCCTTCACATCAAAAGCATAAGTTCCGGTACCAGGATTTGTAGGAGAATCAACATACTTACCATCACCTGGATCAATATCAATACGGGCAGCTAGACGCTCTATATCAACATTTACTGTAAGCGGATTAGCCTCGGTTCCATCACCAGTAGCATTACCACCAGCAGAAGTCAACTCGGTAGTAGCATCCTTCTCTGAAGTCATGATAAAGTTATTCGAAGCAGCATCAAGTGCCTGAAGATGAGCATCTCTAAGTTCACTCAATTTCTTGTTCAAGTAGGTTAGAGTGACGTCACCGGCATTCGCTACCACCAAAACATGATATGCCTTGGAAACGACGATTGGCAAACATTGCTTTTTCTCGAACGTATATACCTTATCATATCTTGTATTACCAGGCTTCTCTGTTGGTTTCTCAAAGTAGAAAGCCTGCTCTATCTTTGCATCGCCATCGCTTATGCCTGTAGTGCTAGAGTAAAGAAATACACAGACATTGTTCACCTTATATTCGTTTTCAAAAGCCGTTTCTCTACCATCACCGTCTTCCCCTCCTTGAGGACCTGCTGCACGAGACGTGGCTTTGGTATCACCAGCCACAGCTACCTGCACAGTAAAGTAAGCCTCTCCCTTGAAGGCGTCGGGCTTGCCGTCATCATCATCGGTGCTGCCAGCGCAGGATGCGAAAGCACCGATGACAAGAACTGAAAGCAGAAGCAGATATATTGATTTCAACTTCTTCATAATCCTCTTAGTTGTTAAGTACTTCAAACTGTATTCTCTGACTCCAGCTAAGCGCATTCACGCTGATAGTAATGTAAGCGTATTTCAACTTACCATCTTGAAGGAAGAACTGTAACTTATAGTCATAAGCTCTATCCAAGAACTCTTGTGGAGTATACATATATTCCTCACTGGTGCGAACTCGGCTCAACAGGTCAGGTAAATCTACATCTACCACGGTCTTGCCTGTTTCCTTGTTGGCGATGATCAATTTCCCATCGTCCTTCGCCTTATCGTGATAAATCAGACGGGAGGTCATAAAGTCGGCATGAGCTATCTTGCCTACTCCTTCCAATTCATTACCATTAACATCACCAGCGGTAGAGCCTTCACGGTCTTCTGTATTCCAAACAGCATGTGGAGTATAGATTACCTGATTAGTCTCATCGAGTGAATTGTCACAGAGAATGCGGGAATTATGGTCCTGGATGATAAAACTATAATCGTTTACATCCATTGTGGTTGGGTCATTGAGTTCACGCAAGGTGACATTAATCTTCTTTGTATCACGTACCAGCGAAACGGTGGTATAGTTAGGACGGGTAGCGGAATACTCTACCAGCGCATCTGTCTTACCATGCCACAGGGTATCGAGTGGCAAGTTGTGGTTATCTATGATATAATAACCATTGCGCTGAACCTTATCAAGGTTTACCTCCAATTTATCCATCTTATCGCCCACAGCAGGTTCTGTACGAACGAACTTTGCACGCTGGGTATTCAACTGCTCGGTATAAGACTTCTGTCCTGCCAAAGCTATGAACTGATACTTGCCAGGTTGAAGATCGGTAATATGCATTTTATAGTCTATATTTTTCAAAGGCAGCGCAGATAAAGAGTTTGCCTCTTCGAATTTCTTCACAAAATTTCCATTTTCATCATAGACATAAAGGGTTACCGCCCCAACATGATCATTGAACATGTCAGCACGCTGCAAGTTATAGTCATACTTAAACTTGACATAAATCCCTGTAGGACAATCGTCGGTGTCGGTATGCCACATATCACAGGAGGCAACCATCAAGAGTGTAGCAATCGCCAGCACTCCTCTTTTCACCAAGCTAAAAATCTGCGCTTTCATATATTTCTTCGTTTTATATATATATTGAATCTAATTATTATCACATGAAGTGTCGGACAGAATCCGAGTATCGCCATCTCTTTGCATCTGGCGATGCGATGCCTTGCTGTTCAACAAGCTGTTTATCAGATTATTTCTGATGTAGTTGTTTGTTTATTATATATGCCCCCACCTGAAAAAGGTGGGTGGGGGCATGATTATTTTTACCGAAGGGTTGTACCCTGCTTACGAACAGCCCAAGAGAGAGCATTGATCTTGCAAGAGATATAACGCTTCAAGTTATCATCAGGAGTAGTATCATGGTTTACATTAAGTTCACCAGGTGTTGAAGCACCAATGGCTGCTACACCAGTAACCTCAAGCTTATACCAGTTGTTACGAAGAACACCATAACGACCCAACCAATTCTGCTCATTATCTGTACCAGGATAAGATTCTGTTGTCTTGGTTGAAGGATTCCAAGGAGTCAACTCGTCACCAAAGTGCTTAATCAAAATGGTATAGTATGCATAACCATCCTTGAATTCATTAACCTTAATAGATGGTTTGAATGTATTTAAGTCGGCATCACTAACAACCTGATCTGGTGTTGTTGTTCCATCAGTTAAAGTCATCTTTGTTATAGTCACTTCTCCTGCAGCATTGGCAAATTCAACATCCTTCACAGTAATTGTTCCTGTTGCAGAAGGATAATAATGTGTCTTTACATATGCAGAACCCATTTCTGCCAAGAATCTCTTACCAATTTCAGTCTTGACGTCAGCTTCAGAATATACTACACCCTTATTGTCGTCAATAGTAAAGAAAGTACCTTCAGTGTAACCATCAGGAGTAATCTTCATCTTTACAATTGCACAAGTTGTCTCATTTACATTCTGGTGAGCTACATTAAATGTATTCTCATAGCAATAAGTGCTTGCGCCACCTGCCAATGTTGGTTCGGCATTTCCATCAGTGAAAGAAGGAGCTACATCATAGTTAGCATCTTTGCCCCAATAAGTTCTGTAACCCTTACCAGTAGCAATTGCAGAAATACCTGCAAAACGGTAAGAATTATTGTCATAGTCTACATGGGATGCAGTTGTAAAATCTGTAGCATCAGACTTATAACTATTCCAAGTATTATCATACAGGCGAGTCAAATAAGAAGAGGTATTTACATTAGCCAATCTCCAACCCTCCAAAGAATATGCAAAAGTTTTTGCTGCACCGCTACCTACACTAACTGTATTTGTAGAAGTACCTGTAGCATTTTCCAAAGTTACCTTAGCAGCCAAACGCTCAACATAAATATTAGCAGCAGGATGAGAAGTTGCCTCTGACTCTGTTTTATAAATTTTATCTGTAACATCTGTCAATGTTGTAGCTTCCACAGAACTAAAATCAGCCTTACCTGGCTTGCTAATGATAACAGCATTTGACATCATCAGATTATCCTCTTTCAAAGGTGTATTTATATCCTTCTTTGACAAGTCCTCAAAGGTACCAGTAAAGTCAGTTCCATTTACCTGTAAAGTATTAGTAGAAGTTACTTTTAATGCATCATTATGGTTCAATACAACAAAAGCATATATTTTATCTGTAGACGATGCAGAAATCACGTTGATTTTCTGAACCTTTGATAAAGTGGTAGAGATTTGAGTACTAGGCGTAAGATCCTTCTTCCAGCCACTCAAATTATAAGCAGCCTTGATTTGTGCTGTTGCTTCATCTGCTCCCGCAAAAAGGATAAGAGTGGCATCCTTAACATTGTACTCTTTTGCATCACCATGATCAAGAACATCATTAGCTGCACGCGAGGTTGACTGAGGCTGAGTAGGCAAATTCAATGTTACATTAACAAAGCCTTGACCATCGGCACCAAACTTACCAGTTTCACCACCATTCAGATCATCACTACTAGAACAAGAACCGAGCATCAGCCCTGCCAATGCAACGGAAAATAATAAAGTTTTCTTCATCTTGTAAGTTATTATCGTTGTTATTAATAATTATTTCTTTACGTTATAAACGTTCTTAAAAATCTAATTATATTACATTTTTATATATTTGGTTTACAAATCGTCTAATACGTTATATTTGAGTTTCTTTCTATATTTGTACTTAGAAAAAATATGCCTGGTTCAGGAGACTGTCCCAGGTCAGGGCAGTGCCCTGACTCTAAGGAACAGCTATATTATCCTAAACAGACAGTATGTATAACTTTATAGATTCTGTAAATTTTCTTTTGCAGAAGCAACGCCAGCCTTGGCAGCCTGCTCCAGGTAATAACGAGCTTGCTTCTCGTTACCCTTCAGCATCTCATAGACACCTCGGGCATTCTGGGCATTCGGACTGATTCCTGCCTTATCGAGATAAGATTTCGCACCATCTGCATCACCGGCATTCAAACGGGTAATGGCTGCATTCAGATTCGCTGTCTCGTTCTCAGGGAACATGCGGACGGCAATCTCCATCACATCATTAAACTCCTTGCTGCCTGGCTCGTAAGTCTGGGCTACCAGGAACATCTCCTCCTGACTCAACTGCTGTGGCTTGGTCTTGATAATCTCCTTTGCCTCTTCCACATCGAAAGGTTTCACCTTATAAGTAATGTGGTAGTCGGAATGACGGAGTGCCGGATACCAGGTATCGAGCATAAAGCGATACTGTGAAGGATACTGCTTCTTAATCTTCAACTCGCGGGCATCAGGATTCAGACTCTTATCATCAATAATCGCCAGAATGGCACTCTTATGCTCCAGGTTGCTACCTTTAATATAAGCAATCAGTCCGTCCCAATCCTCTGGAGTAGAAGAAACCGTAAAGAGACTGTTTGGCAACTTTACCATGCGGCGGACATAATCGGTAAGCGTCTTGGCACGGTTCTTTGCCAGATAATCATTGTGAGTATAAGGACTCTCAGGGGATGCATAACCATGAATGTTGATGCCACTCACTTCGAGGTTCTTATCTTCCTTCAAGGCATTGATGGTACGGATAATGCTATCCAACTGTTCCGGATTACGACGGTAATCAGGATGCAGCTCTATGCGGTCTACCGGGAAATCGATATAAGCACGCTTATCCAGATGGCGGACCTTGATTGCCTCTACCTCCGGACGGACGAAGGATGCTACTGGCTGGCGACGGCGAGTGATGGTAAAATCAGTACCATCCTGCAGATCACCACAACCGCAGAGGTCTTCGTGAATATCGAGATCGTAGTTTCTTTCCTTAGAAGAAAGAGGAACTGAGGCAAGATACTTCACAGTCTGCTGCTTCTTATTGTTACGCTTCACCACCAATGCTTCAGGTGAAAGCTGCAACTGTTTCTTTCCTACTCCACGATCATACATAATCTGCTGTCTTCTGCCGTTGATAACAATCTCCGGCATCTTGAGCAGCTCACCCTTATGCTTGATCATCGGAGTATATACAAGCTGGTTGTTGGTTGGGAGATTCAGGGAATCGAGATTCAGATCCATCGCAACCGTAATGAGGTCATTTTGGTGAGACATCTGAACATTAGATACCTTTATCTTATCGGAAGCCAACTTGAGACTCTTGCAATCCTGGGCTGCAAGAGGCATAGCCATCAAAAGAGAGCTGAATAATAATATGTAGTTCTTAAATTCTTTCATACTCATAGATTATGTTTAATGAGTTACAACATATAAATAAGAGAAATGGCTGCCTTGGTAGGACCCACGTAGTTGTCATGAGATGACTTCTCCTTCTCGCCACAGGCACCACACTTGAACTTTTCGTACTGGATATAATCATATCCGAAACCTACTGAGGTTTCCAGATTCCAGTGCTTGGAAAGAGGCCATTGATAACCAGCGGTCACACCACCACCTACATACCATCCCTCATAGCGATGATTACGTAGAGATTTGAAAATACCTAGGGGTAGCTTCACTCCTCCTGCATTAAACTGTCCGCCCATGGCATGAACACCCAAGAACCAGCCATTGAAGCTCTGGCAGAACCAGTAACGATATTCTGGTTGCAAAAGCCAATGACGGAGGCTTGACTGGTCGCCACCGGACTGTTTCCAAGGATTGAAGCCAAAGAATACCTGAGCGGTATGCTTCTTGCCTAAGGCAGTCTCGACACCGAGATTAGGAGTTGTTGTAGCCCAATATAAGAGGTTGGACTTGACTCCCGTGTTTTGCGCATAATTAGCTAGTGATACAAATATGAGTAACACTGAAGCTAAAATCAATCGTTTAACCATCTATTAAAAGAGTTTAGTTAAGTCTATTTATTTATTTCGTTTTTACTATATCAATAGGTAATTATATAAATTTACCCGTTTACATGATAATTCGCATTTTCTTGGGGCAAAAGTAGGAAGAAAAAATGAATGGGGGGGGGGAATTTTCGCAACTTTTTGGTGGAAAAAACATTTTAGTACGTAATTTTGCTGATTTTATAATGAAAATCCACCATTCATCAACATTTTATACATAAACATCAGTAAAAGGAACTGTAAAAGGTAAAAGAGTAAAAAAGGTAAAAGGAGTTGCGACCATCTGCGAAATCCCAGACCGAACAGGTCAAAAATCTGCGCACATCAGTGAAATCTGTGGAAAAAAGAAAAAGCATCAAAGAAAAATCTGCGTCATCTGCGAAATCTGCGTGACAAAGAACCAATCCGCGTGAAAACAAAAAAGCCTCAGAAATCTTTCGAAATCTGAGGCTCTTGATAAAAGGAGGCGGCTACCTACTCTCCCGCATT
>PPYE01776954.1_pt1 | contig 14899 bp, 10 predicted proteins | sample 1559881 | NCBI WGS metagenome assembly PPYE01 (sample SAMN08240022, study PRJNA423297) | Human gut metagenome, whole genome shotgun sequencing project. | reverse complement strand
CAGGCGGGTACCCGCCAACCGTGCTTTTGCACGGGATAATCCGCTTATGCGGATTATCTGTCTGAGGTTATTATATCACGATTGTTGATTGCCGAAATGCCTGTCTGAAAAGCGTGACGGCAGTAAAAATGACGGGGTTATCGTGCTTTCGTTATAATAACATCCGTCTTATTCTTTTTCGTGTAAAAGGCAAGTAACTGTGTTTTTTACCTTGACAGGCATAAAAATCATGATATACTTAAAATAATAAGATAAAATTGTCGAGAAAAGCGATGCTTTATAAAACGAAAAACAGACGCCTTACAAGAATAAACGATTTACGGTAAAGGAGTTTACTATGAAAAGAAAAGTGTTGAAGTCATTAATTGCACTTGCATTGACTGTATCAATGCTTGCAGGATGTGCGCAGAGTGCGGTAACAAGCGGTGAAAACGCTTCCGGAGGAACATCTGCTACATCGCAATCACAGAATGTGAGCAGTTATGCAGACATCAAAGCTGAAAGCTCTGTGACAAGCACGGCTTCGACAACTGCGGCAGAGCATACATCTAAGTCAACCGAAAGCAGTACCGATACAACGAAAGCAAGTGAGAATAAGCCGTCACAGATCGCAGGAAAGATGAGAAATATAACTTCACAGCAACTGGTTGAAGATATGACGTTCGGCTGGAACCTCGGTAATACGCTTGATGTTTGTCAGGCTGACCGTGACGGCGACGGTAAGATAAACGAGCATGTTGAAGCGGGAGAAAAGGTTGATGAAACGCTGTGGGGCAATCCTAAAGCCACAAAAGAGCTGTTCACATCGCTGAAAAAGAACGGCGTAAATGCGGTGCGTATACCTGTGACGTGGAGAGATCATATGGATTCCGATGGCAACATAGATAGGGAATGGATGGACAGGGTACAGCAGGTAGTCGATTATGCATACTCACAGGGAATGTATGTTATTATAAATGTACATCACGACGGCGGCGGTGATCCTAAGTTCGGTGCATGGATAATCGAGGAGTCGCAGAAGGATTATAATACATTCCTGAAGAAATACAAAAATGTATGGAAGCAGATAGCAGAGAGATTCAAAAACTATTCGGACTATCTGATTTTCGAGTCGATGAACGAGGTCGGATTTGATACGCTTTACAATAAAAATAAGGCGGACGCATATAATCTGATAAATAAGATTAATCAGGATTTTGTTGACATAATCCGTGCGACAGGCGGAAACAATGCAAAGCGTCATCTGCTTATTGCGGGATATTATACGGATATAGAGCGCACCTGCGATTCGCTTTATAAAATGCCTGACGACAAAGCGGGCAGATGTATCCTGTCGGTACATTACTACACACCGTGGGATTTCTGCACCTGCGATAGAAAGCACACATGGGGTACAAATTCGGAAGTCAGGCAAATGGAAACGCTTATCGGCAAGATGAAAAAGAACTTCGTTGACAAGGGAATACCCGTAATAATCGGTGAATATGCGGCAAGCGGAAGCGATCTTTCTTCGTGTATATTCTTTATAGAAAAGCTGAACAAGCTGTGCAGTGATTACGGTATAGCAACGTTTATATGGGATAGCGGCAGACAGGTAAACAGGAAGACATACAAGTGGAGAACTCCGCAGTATCTTGAGGCATTAAAGCGTGCAACAAGCGGCAAGGACTACGAAGTAGTCAAGGAGTGATAGCGGTGCGGCGGGCGGCAATGTGCCGCATCAAGTTCCGTAAATATTGATGTATGGATTAACTTATGTTGTCGGCGGCAGATAAACGTTAGTTGAAATAAGTTCTGACACTTCTGTCAACATCTCAGCTGTGACTACGGAAGTCTTATATTCGTTTCTCCGAATACACCGGGCGCAATATCATTCAAGAGTAAAAGGAAAAGAACAAAGGGGAGCAAGAAAAGGCGTATAGCTTCACTTGCAAAAACATTGAATATCTTCATTCGGAAGAATGCAATAAAACTTGGCAATGATGCCGCAGACGATGAGAAACACACGCAGACAAGGAAACTGCTCCGACAGGCGTACAAAGGTATGTTGAGGAGCGGTTGACGCTGCAAGCAAAAATGCTTTCACACAGCTGTTTTTTTACAGCTGTGTGAAATTTCTTTTTTGCAATGAAAATTTTGTAGGAGCGGCAGTTGTGTTTTTACCTTGACAGGCATAAAAAATCATGATATACTTAAAACTGTATAAATCGAACAAAAGAAAACGGAGGATAGTTTTCAATGGCAAAAATAGCAGTTCTCGGCTACGGTGTTGTAGGCTCAGGCACGGTCGAGGTTATTGAGAAGAATAAGGAAGGTCTTTTAAAGAAAGCCGGTCAGGAGATAGAGATAAAGTACATTCTTGATCTGCGTGATTTTCCCGACAGTCCTTATAAAGACAAGTTTGTAAAGGACTTCAACGTTATACTGAACGACCCCGAAATTTCGGTAGTGGTTGAGGTTATAGGCGGTATCAAGCCTTCATACGATTTTGTAAAGTCTTCGCTTCTTGCAGGAAAGAGCGTTGTAACATCTAACAAGGAGCTTGTTGCCAAGAAGGGCGCAGAGCTTCTGAAAATCGCACACGAGAAGGGTGTAAACTTCTTCTTTGAGGCGAGCGTAGGCGGCGGTATCCCGATCATAAGACCGCTCCACCAGTGCCTTTCTGCTAACCGCATAGATGAAATCGCAGGTATCTTAAACGGTACTACAAACTTCATACTCACAAAGATGATCCGTGACAACATGGCGTTTGACGACGCATTAAAGACGGCTCAGGAGCTTGGCTATGCCGAGCGTAACCCCTCTGCCGATGTTGACGGTATCGACGCTTGCAGAAAGATCTGCATACTTGCATCGCTTTCGTTCGGCAAGCACGTTTATCCCGATAATATCCATACCGAAGGTATCACGAAGATCACACCTGAGGATGTTGCATACTGTGAGAATTTCGGCGGCTCGATAAAGCTTATCGGCTGGGCTTCAAGACAGGATGACGGCAAGGTAGCTGTTATGGTTTGCCCTGCATTTATCCACGAGGACAGCCAGCTTGCAGGCGTTAACGATGTGTTCAATGCAATACTCGTAAGAGGCGACTCTACGGGCGACGTTGTATTCTACGGCAAGGGTGCGGGCAAGTTCCCGACAGCAAGCGCCGTTGTAGCAGACGTTGTTATCGCTGTGAAGATGAACTCATCGAGCAAGTCGCTCTACTGGGAGGACAGCGATCAGGACTTCATTGAGGATACAGACAAGATAGTTCTTGAAAATTACATCCGTGTAAACGGCGTTTCAAAGGACGAGGCTGAGGCTCTGTTCGGCAAGGTAAGTTATCTTACAAGAAAAGACGCTCCGGAGGGCGAGCTTGCGTTTATTACTCCCGCTATCAGCGAAAAGGACTGCAACGAGGCTGTTGCAAAGCTCGGAGATAAGCTGCTCGGCCGCATAAGAGTTCTTGATTATTAATGAAAATTTAATACCCTATCTGAAAGGAAAAACAACAATATGTCCGAAAATCAACCGAAGTATAAGAGAATACTTTTAAAGCTCAGCGGTGAGGCACTTGCAGGGGACAAGAAGATGGGTCTTGATATGCCCACGGTCACCGAAATATGCAAGAGCATAAAGAAGTGCTATGACGTTGGTGCCGAGATAGGCATCGTTGTCGGCGGAGGCAACTACTGGAGAGGCCGTTCAAGCGAGAATATGGACAGAGTAAGAGCTGACCATATCGGTATGCTTGCTACAGCAATGAACGCACTTGCAGTTGCCGATGTACTTGAAAGTCTCGGCTGTCAGGTCCGTGTGCAGACTGCCATCGACATGAAGCAGATAGCTGAGCCGTATATAAGACAGAAGGCTGTAAGGCATTTTGAAAAGGGAAGAATAGTGATATTCGGTTGCGGTACGGGCAGCCCGTTCTTCTCGACAGACAGTGCCGCCGCACTGAGAGCCGCAGAGATAAATGCGGATATACTGCTCAAAGCTACTATGGTTGACGGTATCTATGACAAGGATCCGCATAAGTATGATGATGCTGTTAAGTACGATTCGCTCACACATCAGCAGATACTCGTGCAGAGCCTCAAGGTTATGGACAGTGCCGCTGCGGCTATGTGCAGTGAGAACAAGACACCTATCCTTGTATTCGATCTGAGCAGACCGGATAATATTTTCGATGCTGTAATGGGCAAAAAGATAGGTACGGTAGTCAGCGACAAGTAAGCTGAAGGTAAATAAAAACAGTAATATATACCCGAAAGGAAATTAACCAATGAAAGACGTAATCAATACCGCTAAGGACAAGATGGGCAAGTGCGTAGCCGCTGTTGAAACAGAATACGCTTCAATCCGTGCAGGCAGAGCAAATCCCGCAGTGCTGGATAAGGTGACCGTTGACTACTACGGTGTTCCCACGCAGATAAACGCTATGGCGGCTGTTGCCGTTTCAGAGGCAAGAGTGCTTGTTATCACTCCCTGGGACGCTTCAACTCTCAAGTCTATCGAAAAGGCTATACTTGCAAGCGACATCGGAATTACTCCCACAAACGACGGTAAGGCTATACGCATAACCTTCCCCCAGCTTACAGAGGAGAGAAGAAAAGAGCTTTGCAAGCAGGTAAAGAAGATCGCCGAGGAAGGTAAGGTAGCTGTCCGTAATGTTCGCCGTGACGCTATGGAAAAGTTCAAGGCTATGAAGAAGAACAACGAAATAACCGAGGACGATCTTAAGAACTGCGAGAAGGATGTTCAGAAGCTCACAGATAAATACTGTGATGAAATGGACGCTGCCTGCAGTGCAAAAGAAAAAGAAATCATGACAGTTTAATTGCCGGTAATCAAATTGGCTGATTTAAATAAGGACGCTTTGACCTGTGTTCCGCTCCATGTCGGATTTATCATGGACGGAAACGGCAGGTGGGCGAAAAAAAGAGGACTTCCGAGAAAGGCGGGTCATTCACAGGGTGCGAAGGTATTCAGGCGCACTGTTGAGGATTGCCGTGACATCGGAATAAAATATTGCACATTCTATGCGTTTTCAACGGAAAACTGGAAACGTCCGAAGGATGAAGTTGACGCCATAATGAAGCTGCTTGTAAAATATCTTGACGATATACGCAGTATGGCTCAGAAGAATACAAGGATAATTTTTCTCGGGGATAAGTCTGCGTTTGATGATGATATACAGGCAAGGCTTGTCGAGATTGAAGAAATATCAAAGAATAATGACGGTCTGTATGTTCTTGTAGCGCTCAATTACGGCGGTAAGGATGAGATACTGACTGCGGCAAAACGTCTTGCAAGGGATTATAAAGAGGGTAAGGTCGATCTTGACGGCTTTACGGAAGACGATTTTGACAATTATCTTTATACTAAGGGCATTCCTCCTGTCGATCTTATTATAAGACCGAGCGGAGAGCAGAGAACCTCAAACTTCCTTATCTGGCAGGGAGCTTATGCGGAGCTTTTGTTTATGGATGTTCTGTGGCCGGATTTTTCAAAGAAGGATCTTATTGCGGCTTGCGACGAGTACGCAAGGAGAAACAGAAGATTCGGCGGACTGTAATGCGTTTCTGAAAGGAAAAGAACTACAAGATGGTAACCAGAATAGTGACCGCACTGGTAGCGATACCGATCGGTATTTTAATAATAGCACTTAACAACGAGGTACTTTACTATGTTGCTATGACGGCTTTTTCTGTCATAGCGGTATATGAAATGTTAGTTACGACCAAATATCTGAAGAATAAGTTCACATCAGCCGTAAGCCTTATATTTGCGGCTGTAACACCTATTATTTTCTGGATAGAACCGCTCAGGAACAACGTAAAGCTGATTTACTTCGGCTTTGTTGTAATAATGCTACTTGGGATGCTGTTCAATCACGAGAAGGCTCGATTTGAGCAGGTCGCACTTGTTGCGTTTGTATCGATTACGATACCTCTTGCGCTCTGCTCGATAGCATTTATACGCTCAAGATTCCCGGATCACGCTATGTTCCTTATAGTTTATACTATGGTGAGCGCATGGGTGGGAGATGCCGGTGCGTATTTTGTCGGAACGTTTTTCGGCAAGCATAAGATGTGTCCTGCGATAAGCCCCAAGAAAACGTGGGAGGGCTTTGTCGGAGGTATAATAACATCGGGCGTTTTTGCGGTTATAATGAGCTTTGCGTATGAGCTTATCGACAGCATAATAAACGGCGGAGTGCATACATTCAGCGTGAACTGGGTGTATCTCACTGTTATGGCGCTTGTTATATCGGGACTCGGCGTAGTCGGAGATCTTTCTGCGTCACTTGTAAAGCGTGAATGTTCTGTAAAGGATTTCGGCAATATATTACCCGGACACGGCGGTATTCTTGACCGTTTCGACAGTGTTCTGCTTGCCGCACCGTTTGCATATATGATGTTCCAGATATACTTCCCCATAACCCCAATAGCATAATCGTATAATCATATTACAATGCCGAAGCGGAATACTCTTCGGCATTATTTGTCATAAAGAGGTAACAATTGAGTATTATAAAGAATATAGCCCTGCTCGGCAGTACAGGCTCGATAGGCACACAGACGCTTGACGTATGCCGTATGCACGGCATTAAACCGATTGCACTTTGTGCCGCAAAAAACACCGAACTTCTTGAAAAGCAGGCTCGTGAATTTATGCCGGAAGCTGTCTGCATATATGATGAAAACCGTTACAGCGATATGAAGCAGCGGCTTTCCGATACAGATATAAAGGTGCTGTGCGGAATGGATGGGCTGTGTGAGGTGTCATCACTGAAAACGGACGCTGTTGTGAATTCGGTCGTAGGTATGGTTGGACTTCGTCCTACTCTTGCGGCGCTTGACGCAGGCAACAAGGTGGCGCTTGCTAACAAGGAAACGCTTGTTACGGGCGGCGAACTTGTAATGAAAAAGGCGAAGGAGAAAAACCTGCCGATACTGCCGATAGACAGCGAGCATTCCGCTATATTCCAGTCGCTTATGGCAAGCGGAGGAAGCAGTATCGAGCGTATACTGCTTACGGCATCGGGCGGTCCGTTTTTCGGATACAGCTATGAAAAGCTGAAAACAGTAACAAAGGCACAGGCGCTGAAGCACCCTAACTGGAACATGGGACAGAAGATAACAACAGACAGCGCAACGCTTATGAACAAGGGACTTGAACTTATAGAGGCGGTGTGGCTGTTCGGAGTTACTCCTGAAAAAGTGGAGGTAAATGTTCACAGACAGAGCATTTTGCACTCTGCGGTCGAGTTTGAGGACGGTTCGGTCATAGGTCAGATGGGCGTACCCGATATGAGAATACCGATACAGTTTGCGCTGACCTATCCCGAAAGGTTACCGTCACCGGCAAAAAGGCTATCGCTTTTTGATGTCGGCACTATGACGTTTGAAAAAGCGGACGAGGAAACGTTCCTGTGTCTTAAATACGCAAAAAAGATGATAGCAAGGGGCGGTACAGCCTGCACTGTGCTTAACAGCGCAAACGAGGCGGCTGTCGGACTTTTCCTTGAGGATAAGATACCGTTTTACCGCATAGGAGAGCTTGTTGCCGACGCTTGTGAAAATGTAAGGGAGCATAAAGAGGTAACGCTCGGCAATATACTGGACAGTGAAAACACGGCAAGGGAATATGTAATTGCCCACGCTTAGAATAAGGAGGCACTTTTGAACATACTCAACATTTTACTGGGAATACTTCTGTTTTTTTTGATTATACTTGTGCATGAATTCGGACATTTCACGGTCGCAAAGCTGTGCAAGATGAAGGTCAAGGAATTTGCGATAGGAATGGGTCCGAAGCTGTTCAAAAAGCGTATCGGGGAAACCGTGTTTGCGTTCAAGGCACTGCCTATAGGCGGCTCGGTCATGCTTGACGAGGATGTTGAAAATGACGACCCGAGGAGCTTCAGAAACAGGCCTGTGTGGATGAGGATACTTGTAATCGCCGCAGGTGCTTTTATGAACTTCGTTCTCGGATTTATCTTCTGCATTATTTCCGTTTTATGTTCAAACAGCGTTTCGACCAATGTCGTTGCGGGATTTCAGGAGGGTGCGATAAGCTCGTCTGTGCTTCAGGCAAACGATAAGATACTGAAAATCAACGGTATGAATATCTATACAACGATGGATATTTCGTTCCAGCTTTCAAATTCGCAGTCGAGGGGTATAGGCTCGCAGTATTACAGCTATGACTTTGTAGTTGAGAGAAACGGTCAGACGGTTGAACTGAACGATGTTAAATTTGCGTCACGTTCTTACGCAAAAATGATTTCGGAATATAAAAAGCTGGTGGGCGAAAAAGAGGGCTATGCGGCACTTCCCACCGAATATTTCGATATAGATACTAACAGCTATACAGAGGCTTTCAAGGAGCTTGAAAAGAACGATGCAGAATTTGCAAAGTCGTTTACGGCAATTGCCGATGAATATAAAAGCGGATATACGTCTGAGGAAAACAACCTGTATCTCGACTTTATCGTTTACGGCGAGAGGCACAATTTTGTGAACGTTATACAGGCGGCGTGTGCGGACTTTGTTTCATACGGCAGGCTGATATGGATTTCGTTCGGCAATCTGCTCAACGGCACATACGGCCTTAACGAAATGTCGGGTCCTATCGGTGTTGTCCAGAGTGTAAGCACCGTTGCTTCTTTCGGCTGGGGTTCGCTTATGACGCTGGCGGCGCTGATTGCAATAAACATAGGCATAGTAAATCTCCTGCCGATACCCGCTATGGACGGCGGCAGACTTGTGTTCCTTTTCATAGAGCTTATCAGAGGAAAGCCTGTCAAGGCGGAGCATGAGGGAATGGTGCATTTTATCGGTATCGTTGCGCTTATGGTGCTTATGGTCATAGTAACATTCAATGATATTGTAAGAATAATTACAGGCGGTTAAAATGAGTAAGAAGAAAGTTAAAGTAGGAAATCTCACTCTCGGAGGAGAGCATATATATATACAGTCGATGCTGAATATCCCTGCGGATGATGTTGAGGGCAATGTAAGGCAGGCAATCGAGCTTGAAAAGGCAGGCTGTGAGATAATACGCACGGCGGTGCCTGCGGTGAGAAACTCGGAACTTATATACGCACTTAAAAATGCGGTCAATATACCTGTTGTCGCAGACATACATTTTGATTACAGGATAGCGCTCGAATGTGCGGCGGCAGGTGTTGACAAGATAAGGATAAATCCCGGAAATATCGGGGATAAGGACAGGGTAAAGGCTGTGGCGGACGCTTGCCGCAACCGCAATATTCCTATAAGAATAGGCGTGAACAGCGGCTCGGTAGAGCGTGAGCTTCTTGCCAAGTACGGCGGTCCTACCGCACAGGCACTGGCAGAAAGTGCTTCACGCCATGTGGAAATGCTCCGTGAATTCGATTTTGACGATATAGTGCTTTCGGTCAAATCGTCGGATGTCAAGCTGATGACGGAGAGCTATCGTCTGATACACGAAATGTACGATTATCCTCTGCACCTCGGAGTGACCGAGGCGGGCACAGCCCGTATGGGTATAATCAAGTCGGCGGCGGGAATAGGCTCACTGCTCCTTGACGGTATCGGGGATACGATAAGAGTATCGCTGACAGCCGACCCTGTAGAAGAAATATATGCCGCAAAGGATGTACTTAAAGCAGTAGGCATAGGCGGCGGTGTGAGGATAGTTTCCTGCCCCACCTGCGGCAGAACGGGAATCGATCTTATTTCTATAGCAAAGCAGGTCGAACAGCGTACAAGAGATATAACAGCCGATATAAAGATAGCTGTAATGGGCTGTGTTGTAAACGGTCCCGGAGAAGCAAGAGAGGCTGATATAGGCATCGCCGGCGCAAAGGGTGAGGGTATAATCTTCAAAAAGGGCGAGGTTATACGCAGAGTACCCGAGGAAAAGCTGGTTGACGAACTTATGGACGAGGTCGGCGTGATGCTCGGCAACAAAGAAAAATTATGAGGAACGTGAAATAAATGGCTGCCATTTTAAAAGAAATTCTTGACAGGGTCGAAATGCCTCAGCAGACAGCGGACGCACGATTGCTGTCGATACTGTGTGACGAAGCGGATAAGAGCATGATACTTCAGCTTGAAGCGGATGAACTGATACCGTACAGCGTGCTTGCCGAAACGGGCAACGCAATAAAGAAATATCTGGGTGTGCCGTCGGTAAAGATTTATCCGAAATATGCGCCTGAGCTGTTCAGCCCGTCATATCTTTATGACATTATTCAGATATTGAAGCCGTCGCACGGCGTTATAAACGGATATATGGACGATTCCGAGATAAGCGACGACGGAGATACATTTGAGTTTACGCTTATGCACGGCGGAATTGACCTTCTGTACAGCGAGAAGATAGACAAGGAAATTGAGAAGTTCACAAAGGGCGTTTTCTCAAAGAGCGTAACGGTAAAATTCAGCGAAAATGCGACAGTAGGTTATGCAGACCTTGACGAAAGATATTATGAGGAATTGTCGGCACAGCCGCTTCCGGATTTTGACGAGATCGACAGGAAAGCGGCAGAGCGTGCAAGCGAGAGCAAAAGTTCAAGGGGGAAGAAATCAAGACCCGAGCCGAGAAAGCGTCCGGGCAAGATAACGCTTACATATCTTGAGGATAAGCTGAACACGGACGGACTTTTATATCTCGGAAACGAGATAACCGAAGCACCGCAGTCGCTGAAGTCGCTGGGCGAAGAAAGCGACAGCGTCACGGTATGGGGCGAGCTTACCGATGTCGAGCATAAGGATACAAGAAACGGCGTTTACACAATAATTACGGCATCGCTTTGTGACGATACGGGCAGGATACCTGTAAAGCTGTTTGCCAAGGCTGAAATAATAGACGATTACGATTTTCTTGAAGACGGTGCGGTTTTTGTTATGCACGGCAGTTATAAGCTCGACACATTCGCAAATGAGATGCAGTTCAATCCTATGGATATAATGCAGGTTTCACTGCGTGATGATTACACTATGAAAACACCTGCGCCAAAGGCTTCCTCACAGGGAGGAAATGCGCCTGCCGCTCCTGCAATGACAAAGGCAAACGTGTTTGCAGAGCCTGAGGAAATGGATCTGATGTTTGAAACCACGCATTTCGGCAGTAAGGCGAAGCTCGTAATGGGCAAGCCGATAAATGACGCTCCCGTTGAGATGGCAAGCATAATGACCGAGCGTGACAATGTTACCGTATGGGGTGAAATCTTCAATGTCGAGAAGAAGGAAACCAAGAGCGGAAAGTCAACGATAATCACAGCCGCATTCAGCGACAGGACTTCATCTATGATAATGAAGCTGTTCGTTTATAATACAAAGCTCGACAGCTACAGCTTTATTCAGAATGGCGCAAAGATACTTGCAAACGGCAGTTATAAGGCTGACGATTTTCTGCACTGCAACTGCTTTAATCCGCAGTCGGTAATGCTTGTCGAGGTAAAGCCGAAGCAGGACAATGCTCCCGAAAAGAGAGTAGAGCTTCATATGCATACCAATATGTCGGATATGGACGCAGTTACAGCTCCGTCAGTGCTTGTAAAGCAGGCTCACGCATGGGGTCACAAGGCGGTAGCTATAACCGACCACGGCAACGCACAGGCATATCCTGAGGCTATGAACACCGTTGAGAAGATAAACAAGGACGATCCCGACTTCAAGGTGATTTATGGTCTTGAGGCATACTTTGTAAATGACGGAAACGCAGTTGTTGACGGATGTGACAAGGTAAAAATCGAGGACGATATAATCGTATTCGACATAGAAACAACGGGACTTCATCCCGCAAACGAGCGTATAACCGAAATAGGTGCGGTAAAGCTGCGTAATATGGAGATAGTTGAACGATTCTCGACATTTGTAAATCCGATGATGCCGATACCGTCAAATATCACGGAGCTTACGGGTATCACGGACGATATGGTAGCCGACGCTCCGACCGAGGATGTTGCGGTCAGCGACTTTATGGCTTTCTGCGGCAATTCTCCCGTCTGCGCACATAACGCAAAGTTTGACGTGTCGTTTATCAGAAGTGCCGCCGCAAGAATGGAAAAGAGCTTTGATAATCCTGTAGTCGATACGCTGAGTATTGCAAAGGCGGCGCTCAAGGGTATCAAGAACTATAAGCTCGACACTATAGCAAAGTATTTTAAGCTGGGCGACTTTGACCATCACAGAGCGGTTGCGGACGCAGAAATGCTGTGCATGATATATATGCACATAGTAAACGATACAAGAAAGACCGCAAAGCTTGAATATATAGGCGACTTCAACACGGCATTCGGAAGTGTTGATATAAAGAAGCTCCCTACTTATCACCAGATAATTCTTGTAAAGAACAAGGTCGGTCTGAAAAATCTGTACAGACTTATTTCCGCATCGAACCTTGATTATTTCTATAAAAAGCCGAGAATACCGAAATCCCTGCTGTCGCAGTACAGAGAGGGACTTATCATAGGAAGTGCGTGCGAGGCGGGCGAGCTTTTCAGGGCGATACTTGAAAAGGAATCGCAGGAGAAGATAGAGGAAATCGCATCGTTCTATGATTATCTTGAGATACAGCCTATCGGCAATAATATGTTCCTGCTTAGAAACGGCAAGGTAAGCAGTGAAGAAGATCTGAGAGATCTCAACCGTGCTATAGTCGAGCTTGGCGACAGGCTCGGAAAGCCGGTAGTCGCTACCTGTGACGTGCATTTCAAAGACCCTGAGGACGCTGTATTCCGTGAGGTACTGCAGGCAGGACAGGGCTATGAGGACTTTGCTAATCAACCGCCGCTTTATTTGCCTATCCCCACAGGCACATATACTCCCCATATTGACGGTGCAGACGAAGAATTACAGCAGCTTTGCTGGGACAGGGCGCACGCATGGTACGGTGACAATCTGCCGGAAACAGTTGAAAAGCGACTCAAGAAGGAACTTGACTCTATCATAAAGCACGGATTCGCCGTACTGTATATGATAGCGCAGAAGCTGGTTGCGTTCTCGGAAAAGAACGGTTATCTTGTCGGCTCACGAGGCTCGGTAGGTTCATCGGTAGTTGCCATAATGGCAGGTATCTCCGAGGTAAACCCCTTGCCTCCGCACTACAGATGCCCCAAGTGCCGACACAATGAATTTATCCTTGACGGCTCTTACGGCTCGGGCTTTGACCTGCCGCCGAAAAAGTGTCCGAACTGCGATATAGATATGATCCGTGACGGTCACGATATACCGTTTGAAACGTTCCTTGGATTTGACGGCGATAAGTCGCCTGATATTGACCTTAACTTCTCGGGCGAGGTACAGGGAAAGGTACACAGATATACCGAAGAACTGTTCGGTAAGGATCACGTTTTCAAGGCGGGTACTATCTCCGCCGTGCAGGAAAAGACTGCGGAAGGCTTTGTACGCAAGTGGCTTGAAAAGAAGGGTATGACGGCAAATTCCGCCGAAATATCACGTCTTGCGGCAGGCTGTACAGGCGTTAAGAGAACTACGTCACAGCATCCAGGCGGAATGGTCGTTGTACCGAGCGATTATGAGGTTTATGACTTCACGGCGGTTCAGCACCCGGCGGATAAGACGGAGAGCGATATGATAACAACGCACTTCGACTTCCACGCACTGCATGATACTATACTTAAGCTCGACGAACTCGGACACGATGTGCCGACGCTGTATAAGCACCTTGAGGATATGACGGGTATAAAGATAGCGGATGTTCCGACGAGCGATCCTAAGGTCATGGAGCTGTTCACCTCGACAGAGCCACTCGGCATAAAAGAGGAGGATCTCGGCGTTTCAAGCGGTACATACGGTATTCCCGAATTCGGCACGCCGTTTACACTGCAGATGCTTAAGGACGCACAGCCGAAGAAATTCTCCGACCTTTTGCAGATCTCGGGTCTGTCGCACGGTACTGACGTATGGCTCGGAAACGCACAGGATCTTATTTCTGACGGAACCTGTACGATTTCAGAGGTTATCGGATGCCGTGACGATATTATGGTTTACCTTATGCATCAGGGTCTTGAGCCGAAGCTCGCATTCAAGATAATGGAGATAACCCGTAAGGGTAATGCCAAGAAGCTGTTCAACGAGGATATATACAAGGCGTTCGAAGAAAACAATGTACCGCAGTGGTATATCGAAAGCTGTAAGAAGATAAAGTACATGTTCCCTAAGGCACACGCCGCCGCTTATGTAACCGGTGCTGTAAAGCTGTGCTGGTTCAAGGTCTATTATCCGTCGGAATTCTATTCTGCGGTACTTACAAAGCACACTGAAAATATAGATGTAAAGACGGTTCTCGGCGGTAAGGAGAGCGTAAGAAACAAGATACAGCTTATCCAGTCAAACCCGGAGGCTACTGCAAAAGACAAGGGTATGCTTGACGCACTGCTGCTGATATATGAAATGATGCTCAGAGGTATTACGTTCCTGCCTGTTGATTATAAGAAGTCGAGGGCGACAACTTATGCGATAGAGGACGGAAACCTCCGTCTGCCGTTCCTTGCGGTAGAGGGCTGTGGTGAAAACGCCGCAATAAAGCTCAAGGAAGTTATCGACAAGGGAGATTTCATCTGCCTTGAGGATATTCAGGCACAATCAGGTATAAACAGCACCGTTCTCAGCAAGCTGTATGATATGAATGTATTCGGAGATCTCCCTCAATCCGCACAAATCTCCTTCTTTTAAACGGGCGGCTGTGAGCCGCTCCAAATTCCGACCTTGCGGCGAGTCGCCGCAGACAATTCCGCCTTTGGAGCAGTTTCAGCTATCCGCAGGATAGCAAAACGGCGGGCGGCAATGTCCGTTCTGAATTCCGACCTTTTTAAAGGTCAGTGAGGGGCTAAAGTACGGCGGACGGTCGGGGAAACGGTGATACAACAGACATTAAACAACAAATATTG
>PPYE01030775.1_pt1 | contig 14901 bp, 12 predicted proteins | sample 1559881 | NCBI WGS metagenome assembly PPYE01 (sample SAMN08240022, study PRJNA423297) | Human gut metagenome, whole genome shotgun sequencing project. | reverse complement strand
GACAGGCAAGTTTCGCAAAGTGGCAAGCCACTCTGCACCGGAGCCAGCCTTTGGGCTGTTCCTAAACTTGCCAGAGGGCACGTCTCCGCTCTGCTCCGGTCCGCACAGAGCTAACGTCCACTGGACGTTATGTGCCCCCTTGGAACCCCGGCACGTCAATAGCGTAAATATCCCTGCGAAATGTCCAACGGATATTCCTACGGAACACTTACTGATTGACGAGGACTTGTCTCCGCTGCCGCTCCGGTCGGTGCAAAGCTGACGTCCACTGGACGTCATGCACCCTGCACCTGTATAAGAGAGCGTTGCACTCTCTTATAAATCTCCTGCCAATATACACCAAAACGCTGTGTCTGTTAATAAAGAATAAAAATCGAGTAGAGAAAGGAGCCGAAAGCCTATGAGAAAACGAAATCATACAGTAACCATACGGATGAATAACGAGGAATATAATTTGCTTCAAAACAAAGTGAAAGAATCAGGAAGAACACAGCAGGAAGTTGTGATAAAAGCAATTGCAGACTTGAAGATAGCTTCTACAGAGGAAGTGGAAGAACTGAAAAGATTGAACCAGATGTTTGCAGATATCCTCAGTCAGCTTCGTGGAGCTACTACAAATATCAATCAGATTGCAAGAAAGCTGCATACAGATGGAGAAGTTCCAAATGACAGTACGCTGTATTTCCTCAATAAAAATATTCTTAAGTACCGGAAGGAGAATGAAAAGATATGGCTATTAATAAGACGATTAATAAGCGGACAAATACACATGGAGCAATGAGAAACTGCATCGAATATGTTTTGCGACAGGACAAGACCAACGAATTATTTACCTATGTAACAGGCCCATACTGTTATGACGAGATCAATTATGATCTGGTGTACAGAACATTTTTAGAGGAAAAGAAGGTGTGGGATAAAGATTCTGGGAGAATGTACGCTCACAATATTATTTCCTGGCATAAAGATGAACAGATTACCCCGGAGCAGGCATTTGAATTTGGAAAACAATTTGCAGAAGAATGGTTTCGGGGATTCCAGACCTTAGTGGCTGTCCACAATGATAAAAACCATATCCATTGCCATCTGATTACCAATTCAGTGAGTTATGAGGATGGAAGAAAGCTGCACAACACCAAAAAAGATTTGGAACGTATGAAACAGCTTACCAACCAGATGTGCCAGGAACGTGGACTGACAGTTGCCGAGAAAGGAAAGCACTTTGATGGAAGCCAGATTGAAAAAGGGGAAGTCATTGCATGGAGCAAAGATAAATATAACCTGTTCCGTCAACAGGTAAAGGAAAGTTTTGTAGCGGACTGTGCAATGGCAGTATTAAAGGCAATGGAAAATTGTATCAGCAAAGAAAAGTTTATAGAAAAAATGAAACAGTTTGGATGGAACGTAAACTGGACAGAGAAACGGAAGCACATCACATTTCAGAATCAGGATGGTAAGAAGGTGCGTGACAGCAATCTGTCAAAAACATTTCATCTGAATATCAGTAAGGAGGACTTAGAGAATGAATTTGATAGAAATTACGAAAGGATACGAGTCGAATCAGAACGAACAAACGGAGCAGACGAAGAACTTGCAGGATACTACCGACAGGTGGAAGCAGCTTGCGAAGGAACAGGCAGCATCACTGGAGAAAGTGACAGCAGAGAGGGACGAGTTGCAGGTGAAATATCAGAAAATGAGCGAATTTATACAGGAGTTCCAGGAAAGGACACACAAGTTGAAAATGGAAAAACAGAAGCTATTCTTCGAGAATCACGAAATGCAAGACGAAATTCGGAAGTTAAACGACGAAATTCAGCGTTTGACAACCGAACTGTCCGAAACGTAGAAGCTGAATCAATCGCTTCAGCAGAGCAACGACGATCTGAGGAACAGAAACGGCTTGAAGAGCAGGAGCGAGCAAGAGCAGCTCGAAGAAGAAATAAAAGACGTTCAGGACCAGAACTCTAAACTGCAGTTACAGGTGAATAAATCATCTGTGCAAGCTGTGGATGAAGCATATAAAAAACAAAAAGAAGCAGAGAAACAATTACAGTCATTAAAGTATCAGGCGGAACAGAATAGAAAGATAGCTGAGAAGGAAGTGCAAAAACTGAAAAAAAGAATAAAATTGCAATCAGAGAAAATAAACGAGATAAAATTTTTCTGTGGAATCGGATATATAGTGGCACTTGTACTTTCAGTTTGTCTTATTAAGATATGCTTTTTGTGATTTTAAATGCGATATTTCAGAATTAAATTACGATTTTTAATATATTAGATTGTTTGAAACACATTTTTGTGATATGATGATAAATACCATATGAACAGATATTTCAAGCAAATAAGATTGAGGTGAAAAAATGGCAGTTAGTTACAAGAAATTGTGGAAATTGTTAATTGATAAAGAAATGATGAAGAAAGATTTGCGTGCAATGACAGGAGTTAGTACAACAACGATGTCTCGATTATCAAAAGATGAAAATGTAAGTACAGAGATTCTGTCAAAGATATGTTCTGCTTTGAATTGTGATGTGGGAGACATCATGGAATTTGTTCCTGATAAAAAAGAAGAGCAGTAAGGAGGTGCGGGAACATGGATCATTCCTATCCTTATATTGCATCTTTGACCAGAGAGCCGTTCCTTTTCTACGAAATGCGTTCTACCGCAAAACTAATGGCAGAAGGAATTTCCGATGATGCGATTGTAAAAGAAATTGTAGAGCAGAATCTCTTCCAGTACCCAACGGAAAAATCTATCACACGCATGGCGAAAGCCTGCATCAAACGGCTTCATGCACTGGAAGATGATTCTCTGGTTTCTGCGATTGCGTCACAGCCAACAGATGTAGCAAAACAGATTTGTCTTTATGCATTGATGAAGCAGAGCCGACTGGTCTGGGAATTTATGCTGACCGTCATTGGCGAGAAGTACAGATTAAGGGACACGTCTTTTGGTAAGATTGATTTGAATACATTTTTTATGCGCTTGCAGGAGCAGAATGATACCGTGGCTTCCTGGAGCGATAGTACAATAACAAAGTTAAAACAGATTATTGCCAGAGTGCTTGTCGAAACAGAATATCTCGATAATCTCAAGGCAGATCATTTGAATCCAGTATGGCTGCATCCTGTTTTGGAAAATGCCATCAGAAGCAATGGCGATATGACAATACTGCCGGCGTTTAATTGCTTTGTGTAGGAGGTAACCCGATGAGTGAAATAAAAGAGCGCCTGGACAAAGTTCGGGCATTGATCCAGGAATCAGAGTTTCTGGAAGGCAAGGGACTGAGCAATGAAGTGAATATCAGAATCTTCTGTTATGAACCTGAAAATGAAATGGTTGTTCGCCATTTTGTAAATCAGTTGGAAACAGATCAGTCCTTAGATTGCCATTTGATTGTTTGTAATTTATATAAAATATTTCTTTCTATCTGCGATGATATGGACATCACAGATGCAATTCCAGATATGGAAGAAGCTGACGGGAGTGCTTATCTTCTGGAGCAGCTGAATTCCGCAATCGGCAATGGAGAGTTCATTGATAAAATTCAGTATGAGCCACACGAACCAGGTGATGTGCTGATGTTGACAGGTGTAGGCGAGGTGTTTCCATTTATGAGAATCCATACGTTACTGGAAGCCTTGCAACCGTATTTTTCGGATGTTCCGATTTTGGTTATGTATCCGGGTGAGTTTGATGGTCGTCATGTAAAACTGTTCAATCGTCTGACACCAAATGATTATTACCGGGCATTCAATGTCATAGATTAAGGGGGATAAAGCCATGATGATTCGAGATATGTTTGCGGATAACATTAACCGCAAAATCAATGGTGTAATTAAAGTAGATCAGGCTGCTGATGATGTAATCGAGCAGGAGTTAAATGAATATGTCATTACCAGAGAATTGAAGAAACATTTCATTACGTTCTTCAACTATTATGGAGATGCCTTTGACCAGCCTACGGCTGATATGGGTGTTTGGATTTCCGGTTTCTTTGGAAGTGGTAAATCTCACTTTCTGAAAATGCTTTCCTACCTTCTGGAAAATAAAGAGGTAAAAGGTATTCAGAGTGTAGAACGTTTCCGTAAAAAGTTTGAGGACGATCCGGCAACCTTTATGCTGATTGACCGTGCTACAAAGGGAACAACAGAGACAATTCTGTTTAATATTGATATTGAGGGATTCAGCAATAAAGATAAGACAGCTGTACTTCGTGTTTTTGCGAAGATGTTCTATAACCATCTGGGATTTTACGGAGAAAATCTGAAAGTTGCCATGATGGAGCGTTATATCGACCAGCAGGGAAAAACGGAGGAGTTCCGCAGAGTTTTTGAAGAAAAGAAAGGCAAGTCCTGGATGGAAATGCGCCGTGCCTTTGCATTCAATGGAAAGTTTATTATTCCGACTTTAATGGAAGTTCTGGATATGAGTGAGGACGATGCCAAGGCATGGTTCAATGATAAAACTGCAACAGAAATATCTATTGCTCAGCTTGTGGAAGATATGAAAGCCTATGTGGATACTAAACCAGCGAACTTCCGTCTGCTGTTTATGATCGACGAAGTTGGTCAGTATGTCGGCACAGACACCGATATGCTTTTGAACCTCCAGTCTTTGACAGAAAAAATCGGAAGTGAGTGTGAAGGAAAGATTTGGGTGATCTGCACCGGACAGGAAGCCATTGATGAAATCATCAAAGTTCGTGCCGATGAGTTCTCCCGTATTCAGGCTCGTTTTAAGACAAGACTGAGTTTATCATCTTCCTCTGTGGATGAAGTCATCCAGAAACGTATTCTGAAAAAGAAACCAGAAGCAGCTAAAAATCTGGAAGATGTTTATGAGCAGAATGATTCTGTTCTTCGTAACCTGTTCAGCTTTAGCGGTTCCATTCTGGATATTAAAGGTTATTCCGGCCCAAGGGAATTTACCGAGAACTTCCCGTTCGTGCCGTATCAGTTTATCATCATGCAGAAGGTATTTGCTGAAATCCGGAAACATGGAAATTCCGGTAAGCACCTGTCTGGTGGTGAGCGTTCCATGCTGTCCGGTTTCCAGGAAGCTGCACAGAAAATTCAGGAGAAGGATGAATATGCACTTGTTCCGTTCTTCCGTTTTTATGATACTGTACATACTTTCCTGGATGGTTCGATTCGTCGTGTAATTGAGCGTTGCCAGAAAGCTGCTGACAACGGGGACGGCATTGAACAGCAGGATGTAGATGTACTGAAACTTTTGTACTTGATTCGATATATTGATGATATTCCTTCCAATTTGGACAATATCGTAATTCTTATGGCAGACGATATTCGTGTGGATAAGATTATCATGCGTGAAGCTGTCCGAGGATGCCTTGATCGTCTGATGAGCCAGAACTATATCGGCAGAACTGGTGACACTTATAACTTCCTGACTGACGAAGAACAGGATATTCAGCGTGAAATAAGAGATACAAATGTGGATACAGCTTCTATCGTAGAGCGTATTGCTCAGATGATTTACGGTGATATTTTCACAACTAAGAAGTTCCGTCATGGAAAATATGACTTTGCCTTCGACCAGATGGTAGATGGTATTACTGTTGGTGTGGCAACAGGCGGTATGCGTCTGCGTTTCCTGACCGTTGCTACCGATGCTATTGAAAAAACGGATTATCGTCTGATGGCAGAATCCAAAGGCAACGAAGCAATCGTAGTTCTGGCTGATACGCCTTACTATGAATCTCTGGAATCTGCTATGAAGATTCGCAAGTATGTAAAGCAGAGAAATGTAAGCCAGCTTCCGAAAACTGTGCAGAAAATCATCAGTGACCAGCAAGACGAAGCCGGAAAATATGAGCTGAGTGCCATGAGCGAATTGCAAAATGCTATCGAGGGGGCACAGTTCTATGTAGACGGTGAGCATCTGGAAACCAAAGCCGGAAATGCCAAGAGTAAGATTGACCAGTCTCTTGAATATCTGGTTGCTCATGTATATAGCAAGCTTGACCTGATTACAGATAATGCAGGCAGTGATGCAGATATTATTGCGATTCTGACAGGTGCGGTAACGGCACTTCCGGGCATGGAGCCAAACCGTGATGCTGCTTCCGCTATGGAAGAATATCTGGAAATGCAGGATGCGAAAAAACTGCCGACATCTATGGCAGACGTGCAAAGCAAATATAGTGCAATTCCGTATGGATGGAAAGAAATTGATATTGCTGCGGTTGCGGCACAGCTGATTTATTCCCAGAAAGTAACCATCAAGTATGCAGGCAATACCATTCAGCCAGATGACCCGAAATTGCCAGATATGCTCCGAAAAAAGAGTGAGATCGGCAAGACTTCCATCAGCAAGCGTAAAACCATTTCTGCTACGATGATGCGTGATGTAAAAGCGATGCTCCGAGAGTATTTCGACATCATGGATGTACCGGACGATGAAGATGGGCTGATTCGCTTTGTGACTGAGAAATTTGGTGAACAGCGTGATTACTATACTTCTCTGGATGCCCGTTATGACGGACATAAATACCCAGACCGTGCATTAGTTCAGGAAGCCATTCATCTGATGGATGATGTACTTTCTCAGAAGAAAGACAATATTGCCCTGATTGAGCGTGTGCTGAAAAAAGAGGATGCTCTTTTCGACAATAAAGAAGCCATGAGCAACGGCATTGAAAACTTCTTCAAAACCCAGGTAACAGTATTCGACCAGGCAGTGCAGTTTGAAAAATCTCTGCATGATGATCTTGACTGTATCGCAGAAAATGAGGAAGCACACAAGGCACTGAATACCATTCGTTTGATTATCATGGTTCAGACCGGAAGTAAGTTCAACTATAACCGGATTCGTGAACTGAATCCGCTGATGGATACGGTTCGTACAGCTCATGACAAGATGTTGGAAGAAAAACGTGTTGAGATTCTGGAAACGGTTCGTCAGTGTATGGAAGCAACCCACACTGCCGCAAACGGCGATTCCAAGGTATCCCATCTGATTGAAAAATCAGATCGGTATTTCAGCCAATGCAAGGAGAAAATCGCAGAATTAAAGAGCCTTGCCCTTCTGGATGCCATGTTCCTGCCGATGTGTCAGTACAAGGATGATACGGTCAGCAATATCGAGTCTGTTCTGACACCGCCTGCACCAAAGCCGCCAGTACAGCCGACACAGCCAGGAAAAGAAGCAGCCCCGGCAAAGAAAAAGGTTGTCCGTGCCTATAACCGTCAGGTTGTGTTCCAGGCAAAGACCTTACAGACGGATGCGGACATTGATGATTATGTAGAGAAGATTCGTTCTCAGCTGAAACAGTTGCTGAAGAATTGCGACGAGATCAAGCTGAACTAACGAGGAGAGACGAGTATGGATAAGAATGCGATTAAAAAATTTGCTGTCTGGGCAAGAACAGAGTTGATTGCCCGTGTTTCCCTAAAAGGTGTGGAATACGGTATCACAGAGGACAACATTGAGCGTGCTAATGTGGACAGCGTTAGCGGAAAAGTCCTCACTGTCAATGAAAAGAAACAGCGTCAGGCTCTCATTTCCGAGATTCACGATAAAGGATATAAGCAGGTCATGGAGGAGGTTGCTTACACTTGGTTCAATCGCTTCTCTGCTCTGCGATTTATGGAAGTCAACGGCTATCTTCCTTCCCATGTGCGTGTATTCACTGACGAGGAAAACAACTTTAAGCCGCAGATTATAACCGAAGCCATTCATCTGGATTTGGATGGACTCAATATGGAAAAGGTCTATGAGCTGAAAGATGCAGAAAAGACCGAAGAATTATATAAATATCTGCTGATTGTGCAGTGTAACGCTCTGAATAAGATTCTGCCGGGAATGTTTCAGAAAATTGCGGACTACACGGAGCTTCTTCTGCCGGACAATCTGCTCCGTGAAGGCAGTGTGATTCAGCAGATGATTGAACTGATACCGGAGGATGACTGGAAGGATGCTGTCCAGATCATCGGCTGGCTGTATCAGTACTATAACAGTGAGAAAAAAGATGATGTTTTTGCAGCACTGAAAAAGAATGTAAAAATCACAAAAGAAAACATCCCTGCTGCAACTCAGCTTTTTACACCGGACTGGATTGTTCGCTACATGGTAGAGAACAGCCTTGGTCGTTTATGGTTGGAGGGACACCCGGATGTGAAAGAGCAACTTCTTCCGACAGAGGAGGAACAGTCTGTTTATGCTGCCGGAAACCGTGACCTGGAAGATACCAAATGGCACTACTATCTGGAAGAAGCCGAGCAGGAGCCGGAAGTACAGGCGCAGCTTGCCGAGATCCGCAAGGAATACGCAGCACTGACACCGGATCGGCTGAAAGTCATTGACCCATGCTCTGGTTCCGGTCATATTCTTGCGTATATGTTTGATGTGCTGATGAAGATTTATGAATCATACGGCTATACCACCCGTGAAGCAGTGGCAAGTATTGTGGAGAATAATCTTTACGGTTTGGATATTGATGACCGTGCGGCACAGCTGGCTTACTTTGCGGTAATGATGAAAGCCCGCCAGTATGACCGCCGCTTTTTCAGCCGTGGCATTCAGCCACATGTGTATGCCATTGCGGAGAGCAATCATGTAGATAAATTTGCCGTGGATTATTTCTGTAATGGAGATGCAAAGCTCACAGCGGCTATGGATACCATTATTAAAGAATTGCATGATGCAAAGGAATATGGTTCTATTTTGACCATAACACCGCAGGATTGGTCTGCTCTGTATGAACGCTTTGCTGAGATTACAGAAGATATAAATATGTACCGTGAGGCGGCACTGAGAGAATTACTGCCGTTGGTACAGGTGGCAGAAGCACTGGCACAGAAGTACGATACTGTTGTGACTAATCCGCCATATATGGCAGACAGTGGAATGTCTCCTCATTTATTGAATTATGTAAAAGATAATTTCAAGAATTATAGAAACGATCTGTATAGCTGTTTTATGAAAAAAACAATCGCTATGCTGAAAGCAAATCGTTTTACTGGACTGATGACATCATACACATGGATGTTTTTGACAGCATTTTCTAAAATGAGAATAGAGATGCTATCTGAAAATAGTTTGGTAACATTAGTTCAGCCAGAATATCATGCTTTTTTTAAGGAAGCATTCGTGCCGATTTGCACATTTGTATTAACTAATTGTTGCATGAATTATGCGGGAAAATATATTCAACTTGCAAAATTTACTGGAGCTGAAGAACAGGAGAAGCGCACATTAGACGCTATTATGAGTTCATCCTGTGATTATAAATTTACGGTCAAACAATCTTTGTTTTATCAGATTCCAGATATGCCAATAGCATATTGGTTAAAACCATCTACTGCGGAATTATTTATAAATGGTTCATTACTTTCAAAATACGCAGATTTACGCCAGGGATTGATTACGGGTGATAATGATAGATTTTTGCGATTTTGGTCGGAGTGTGATGCCAGAAAAATTAGCACCTTAAATGATAGAAATAAAAAATGGTTTTTCTATCATAAGGGCGGAGAATATCGTAAATGGTACGGGAATATGACACTTGTTGTTAATTGGGAAAATGACGGGTTTGAAATAGTTAATTTTAGAGATGACAAAGGAAAACAGCGCTCCAGACCACAAAATATTCGCTATTATCTGCAAGAAGGGTTTACTTGGACAGCATTAACAGTAGCTGATTTTAATGTTCGCTATATGCCGGAGGGTGGCATTTTTGATGCAAAAGGATCGTCTGGTTTCTGCAATGAAAAGGATAATTTGAAATATATCATTGGATTGTGTAATTCAAAAGTTAGCATGGAATTTCTTTCATTTCTTGCACCTACAATGGATTATAGTGCAGGTGCTGTTGGAAAGGTTCCGACAATTATTTGTGAAGAAAAGAAAGCTGAAATATCAAATGTTGTAACAACAAATATCGAAATTTCAAAAGCAGATTGGGATTCCTTTGAAACTTCATGGGATTTTCAGCACCATCCGCTGATCCGCAAAGTCCCTGCCATTGCCGAAGCCTTTACCCAGTGGCAGGCTGAATGTGATGACCGTTTTAATCAGCTGAAAGCCAATGAGGAAGAACTGAACCGTATTTTCATTGACATTTACGGCTTGCAGGATGAGCTGACCCCGGAGGTTGAGGATAAGGATGTCACGGTTCGCAAGGCTGACCTTGGCAGAGATATTCGCTCGTTTATTTCCTATGCGGTTGGCTGTATGTTTGGTCGTTACTCTATTTATAAAGAGGGACTTGTTTATGCAGGTGGAAAATGGAATTATAATACTTATGAGGATGCAGCGAGGTTATGTGATGGTAAACCAGATGTGATTGAATTTTATAAGCAAACGCATTTTATGCCGGATGAAGATAATATTATCCCTATCTGTGACGATGAATATTTTACGGATGATATTGTTGGACGATTTGTAGAATTTGTGGAAGCAGTTTATGGTACAGATACCTTAGACGAAAACCTGAAATTCATTGCGGATGCCCTCGGCGGCAAGGGTCAGCCGAAGGATGTGATTCGGAATTACTTCCTGAGCGACTTCTACTCCGACCATTGCAAGATTTATCAGAAACGCCCGATTTACTGGCTGTTTGACAGCGGCAAAAAGAACGGCTTCAAGGCGCTGATCTATATGCACCGCTACCAGCCGGACACCATTGCCCGTATCCGTACCGATTATGTGCATGAGCAGCAGGCTCGTTATCGCACTGCCCTTGCCGATCTGGAACAGCGGATTGCCAATGCTTCCACTGGTGAGCGTGTGAAGCTGAACAAAAAGCTGACCACCTTGCAGGCACAGGATACGGAAATCAAAGCCTACGAGGAAAAGATTCATCACCTGGCAGACCAGATGATTTCGATTGATTTGGATGATGGCGTGAAGAAGAATTATGCAATTTTCCAGGATGTTTTGGCTAAAATAAAGTAAGGAGAGCTTGCGTATGATGGCAGATGAGAAGATTAAAAATTCCAATGAACTTGAGTTTGCTGTATTTTGTATTGAAAATGTTGCGGCAAAGCTGGGTGTGGATGCAGAACGTGTCTATCAGGCGTTTACCGAAAAGAGTGATATTCTGAACGGTTATATTGTGCCGGAATATGAAGTACTGCATACCCAGAGCCGGGAATATATCGTTGATGATCTTCTTGACGTGATGAAAGAAAGGGGCGTGGAAGTATGATTCTTTATCATGGCTCTTTTTTAGAGATTGCACAGCCGAATTTGGTTCATTCCCGCCCCAACGTAGACTTTGGGCGTGGCTTTTATGTCACGCCGCTGTATGAGCAGGCTGCGAAGTGGTGCGGAAAATTCAAACGCCGGGGAAAAGACGGTATTATTTCAAAATATGAATATGATGAGAGCCGAGAAGCTGAACTGAAAGTTTTGAAATTTGACGCTTATTCTGAAGAATGGCTTGATTTTATTCTGAATTGCCGCAGTGGAAAAGATATGACGGATTACGATCTTGTACTTGGTGGTGTTGCAAACGATAAGGTGTTTAATACTGTGGAGCTGTTCTTTGACGGATTGATTGATAAAGCAGAAGCAATCAATCGGTTACGTTATGAAAAGCCAAATCTGCAAATCTGTTTTCGTACAGAAAAAGCACTGTCTTTATTGCATTTTGAAGGGAGTGAAAGACTATGACGGCAAATCCGATTTTACTTCAGAAAAAATACAGCCGTGTGATTGAGTGTTTTGCAAAACAGCAAGGACTTTCACTGGATGCGGCGTTGGACTTTTTCTATCATTCCGAAGTTTATCAGTTGATACGGGACGGGATATCAGATATGCACTGCATGAGTGATGCATATTTGGCGGATGAACTGGAACAGGAATATCAGATGAAGCAATAGTATGAGCAAAAGCTAAAAACAGGAAACATTTTGAAAAAATATTTGAATTAATGACACTAAAGATATGATAAGGATCAATGAGAAAGGAAGACTTTTTAATGGCATATCGAGTAGTTATATCTTTGGTGGAAATGAAACAGATTTTAGAAGTGTTTGGTAAACAGAAAATTTTAGAAAGTTTTGACCTGTTAGAACAAGAAGATTATTTATTTGTCCGGAAATGTGATGAAATTAAATTAATAGTAGCATTGAATAAGATGACTTCGCTTTACATGAGCAATAGGAATAAGCCATGTAAAACAAAAAAAGGGTCATTTTATTGCATTGTGATTGATTTATCTGAAAGCAGAATATGTTTGGAACTTGAAGAGTTAGTATTGCGATATTGCAAAGGAGAAAAGACTATGGCAGCTAAACAAATTAAATTAGAGGAAACAGCGGAAGAGTTAATGGAATATTCAGATGATGATTTGTACAATATCAATTCATGGGGGGCGGATTTGTCATTTCGTGAAATTATTACAATGTATGAAGAGGGCGAATTGTTAAAACCGGAATTACAGAGAAAGTATGTTTGGACAAGGACAGAAGCCAGTAGATTTATTGATTCTATATTACTAGGATTACCTGTACCAAGTGTGTTTTTTGCTAAAGAACAAGATGAAACAATGCTAATAATAGATGGATTCCAGCGAATTATGACAGTACATGATTATGTAAAAGGAGTTTTTTCTGGAGATGGGAAAATATTTAAATTATCTAATACTGAAAATATAAATGCCAGATGGAGAGGAAAAGCTTTTGCTGAACTTGATACTGAAGAAAAGAGACGAATACGTAGTAGCACTATCCATGCGATTATTTTTGAACAAAAACATCCTAGAAATGATACGGGTATGTTTCAAATTTTTGAAAGAATTAATACAGGCGGACGAACATTAAAAGCACAAGAAATACGAAATTGTGTATATCAGGGAAAATGTAATGACTTGCTTTTTGAATTAAATAAACATGATTCATGGCGAAAGATATTAGGATTAAATGTAGAAGATTCCAGAATGGCGGACTTGGAATTGATTTTAAGATATTTTGCTATGAGAGATTTACACATTAGAAATGAGGGACAATTAAAGCAAATAAATTTAGCCAAGTATCTTAATCAGTATATGGGTGATAAGACGAATTCAACAGAAGAAGATATTCTTAATATGAAACAAGATTTTATCACAATGATAGATAAAGTGTATGAATTATTAGGGAAAAACGCATTTAAAAATTTAAAAAAAGAATCCGAAAACTTTGCAAGCAAAATAAATCCTGCGATTTTTGATGCTATATCTGTTGCCACATCATATGCAATTAAAACAGAATATAAATTCACGGAAGAAAATTATTTGGAAAAATATAAGAGATTATTGAAAAATGAAGAGTTTCATCGAGCATCCAGTAGTAGAACTACTAATATTGAAAATATTAAAACACGTATTCAAATAGCAGCAGAGTTCCTGTATGGAGTTACTTATGAATGGTGAATTTATACAAATGATAGAGGATACAAGAGCAGAACTTGATAGTATTCGTAAATGGATTAATGCTGGAAATCAATTTGATTCTAAAACAAGATATTTGATTTCTTATGCTGTTGTTAAAGCAAGTGGGGCAGTTGAAGTCATTTTCAAAAAAATGATTTATAATTACTTGAGCGTTGGTGCAAATGAAAAAGCAAAAGGGTATCTTGAAAAAGCAATTATTGATAGTTCGTGTAATCCTAACACGGGAAATATGAGCAATATGTTACAGAACATTTCTTCAGAATGGAAAACGTTATTTGATCAGCAGGTAAAACAAAGTGGAGAAAAGGATAAATTAAATTCCCTTGTGCAATTAAGAAACGATTTTGCTCATGGCGACAGCATATCTGTTTCTATTGATACAGTTATTAAATATTTTGATTCAGCTGTTAAGATATTAAATATATTAGATAACGTGTGTACATAGGGAAAATGAGATAAAAATATTGCAACAGCCCATTTCTTTTGAAAAATATAGAGGCATATCGGAATATTTTGGAAATTATATTTGGAGAAGATAGTAGTGATTCAATTTGCAAAACATAGAGTAGCAAAAAGAGAGAGCGAGGTGTTACAATGACCATAGAAGAAATTCTTGCAGGGGAATCGAAGAATGTAGAGTTTAAAGAGAACCTGCCGGAGAAAAGTATTAAATATATGAAGTCTGTGGTTGCCTTTGCAAATGGAACCGGAGGGAAAATCATTTTCGGAATTGCCGATAAAACCAGAGAGGTTGTCGGCTTTGACAAAGAAGATGTGTTCAAGAAAATGGATGCCATTGCCAATGCCGTATCAGACAGCTGTGAACCGGCAATCATCCCGGATATTACTTTACAGACGGTTGATGGTAAGACTGTCATCGTGGTAGAGGTTTCTGAGGGCAGACAACGTCCATATTATATCAAAGCTCTTGGCAGAGATGGCGGTGTATATGTTCGTGTTGCCGGAACTACCCGCCTTGCCGACGAGTATATGATAAAAGAATTGTTGTTTGAGGGCAGTAATCGTTACTACGATCAGGCTTTATGTACTGGGTTAAATGTTACAGATGAAGATATTGATACCCTTTGCAAAGCTATGAAAGAGCAGGCTGTCAGAAATGCTAGGACAGAGGAACAGAAAGCATCGATTAAAGATGTAGGCAGACAGCAGTTGCGTTCCTGGGGAATTTTAATCGAGCGTGATGGAAAAGATTATCCATCCAACGCATTTGCAATTTTGACAGGCAACGGAGGCCTTCATGTTGCAACGCAATGTGGTGTGTTCAAAGGTACAACGAAAGCGGTATTTGTTGATCGTAGAGAATATACCGGACCGCTTTGGGAACAGATAGACGAAGCATTTCAGTTTGTCTTGAGAAATATTCATCTGGGTGCTACTATTGTGGGAATTTATCGCCAGGATGTTTATGAGATTCCACCGGATGCCATTCGTGAGTTGATTATCAATGCTATGGTACATCGTAGTTATCTGGATC
>PPYE01188183.1_pt1 | contig 14911 bp, 14 predicted proteins | sample 1559881 | NCBI WGS metagenome assembly PPYE01 (sample SAMN08240022, study PRJNA423297) | Human gut metagenome, whole genome shotgun sequencing project. | reverse complement strand
CCTACGCGCTTGGATTTGTAGATAATAGGACCCTTACTTTCTATCCGGATAGCTAGTGCAGTAAATATTAAGAGAGGAGAAAGACATAATATCGCCATTCCTGAAAAGAAAATATCAAAGGTTCTTTTCCATAAAGGCAGGCGGAAAGCATTTATATTTTGTGCTTTAAGTTGAAGTGCCTTTATTTTCTGATCTTTTCTTCGTTTAAGGAAAGTTGATAAATCTTTTAAAGCCTCCTGGCTTGTTTCATATTTTATCGTATTGTTGATACCGGCTTTAAGGTATTCGGATGCTTCTTCCTTAGATAAGGAGTCGATAACGAGTACCATATAAAGCCCCGGATACTTTTTACGCATGTATTGGATATCTGCAATATCTTTGGATATGTTCACTTGTTCGAAAAATAGAGCTGCGTCATATTTTTCGCGTATTTTCTCCAATACTTTGACAGCTTTGCTACAATTGGGTGCAGCATAGAATACCCCAATACTTAGTCGGGAGAGTAGTTCTATTGTTTTGCTATCTCTGCCTATATAAACAAAATATTGCATGTGTAGAAGACCCGGTATTAGTCAATAATCTTTTTGATTCGGATTTTGAGTTCCAAAGGGTTGAATGGTTTCAGGATATAGTCTTCTGCTCCCTCTTCCAATAGTCTGATTCTTTCCGTTGTACTTTCCTCACTGGATAACATAACGATAGGAATTGACTTGAATAATTCATTGTTCTTCATGTATCTTAAGAATTCATCCCCCATCATGAGAGGCATACGAATGTCTGAAATAATGAGGTCAGGTACATTGCCTTCATTAAGCCATTCTATTGCTTTGATGGGATCTTCCAAATAGGTAAAATCATACTCTTTTCCTAGATACACACCGGCCACTTTTCCGATTGTCGATTTATCGTCGACTAGTAATATTTTTTTCTTCATACGAATAGACCTTTCTATCGCTTGCTTTGTTATTTGATTTATAGATTAAGATTGTTGTCACATAATATTTGTGATACACTGCAAATATAGATATTATTTTAGAATAATCCCCAATCAGGAGAGTAAAATTCGTGATATATCTTTTTTTTCTATTAATTGCAACTTACAGCATCTTAATGAAAAAACACGGATTCCATAAAAACTGGAATCCGTGTTAAAGATTAATTGTTAGGCTTATTTATATACTCTTGATGAATCAAAAGTTTTCCACCATTCTTCATTCTTAGTACCGCCACTGGTCACCCAACTTTCGAATAACGAGTAAGCTGATTTGATATTCACATATTCCAAAGGCCATTTGAAGTCTGTCGGAACCATGATTCCCCATGCCAGGTTATCTTTGCTGATGTAATATCTCTTGCGGGAAGTAGAACTATCGTCGTTGTTGCCTCCGAACAAGTCGGTATTTGCCAACTTAGTTGGTTGATAACCGACAATATGAATCTCCTTACGCTGGTTTCTGTTTCCTTCTACGAAAATGAAAACATTCAGTTTATTGATATTAAGCTCATCCACAGAGATAGGATTGCTGAACTTTATAGTGAAACTGATATTTTTAGGACTCGTATTGGCAGAGTGACCTGCAATCGTATTGATCTGTTCGTAACGGTCTCTTCCCAATGCTTTGTGAGCATCGTCAAATAATGGAATAACCGCATAGTCCTGTCCGTTCTCAATCAGATTACTATTCACATTGAAACCTTTAAAAAGAGAGTTGTCACTGAATTCCACCGGCTGCGTAATGGCACTGGCAGGAACACCGTCCAGCATGATAGCAGCTCCAATACTCTTGGTAGCTCCGGCAGCCGATAAATCAAGACTTAACGTGAACTCTTCTGCCTTATTGCTCTTATTGATGGAGATCTTTCTTTCCTTGATAATCAGAACAAGGTCGTTCATATCGTAATCCCCATATAAAGGCCATTGGTCTTCAAACAGATAAGCATAATTGCGATTATCATCCATGATGATCGGGAACTTAGGATCTTCAGGATCTCCTCCTTCATTTCCACCATTTTTAATTCCTGTACAAACATCGATGATGACTTTAGAGTCTCCCATTTTGGTGAAGTATGGGCCATTCAGTACATGGAAGTTTTCCCACCATTGGTTCTTTTCAACGTGGCTGTCACATTCAATAACCAAATTTCCATCATATGTGAAACCTTGTCCGGTGATAACCGGTGATTTTATCATAGAAGGATTTTCGCCTTTTCCATAAAACTTGGCATAACCGGGAGGTATGCTGATACTTGTCGTAGCATCCAGCATAGAACCATCACTTAAATTTACTGTTCCATTAACAAACTCCATTTTAGGAGCTTTCAAATATCCTTGAGTAAAGTTAAACGTCGCTCCGTTGGCATAGAAAGAAGTCGTTGCTTCCATGCTACAAGCGTTGTTGACAGTCGTATTGGTGAGACTGATGGTTGTAAACTTCATGATGTTGTTGTTGGTAGCAACAGCGTCGGAATTTGCAATTAATTTCTCTCCATAAATCTCTCCGTTATTTTCCAAAGAGAAATTAGACGGCAGATTTAATTCTCCTTCCAAACTGATTTTATTGTCATTTACAATTTTCGTATTGGAATTGATTGAGATATTCTTGCTGGTTATGGTTCCTTTGTTGTAGAGTGTTGCACCGGAATGTAGTGTCATTGTGTTCGCTACAGTCAGTGCACCCCAGTTTCTTAATGCAGCAGGCGCTCCATTGGTGAATGATATATCCTCTGCATTCACTTCTCCCTTTTCCATAATGGTCAACATGGAGTTTCTAATGAACGTCATGGTTCCTGATGCTTCAATTTTAGCATTATTCATCACAATGATTTCAATACCGTTTTGGAATTGGAATGTTGCGGGAATCGTCCATTTAGCATCTACATAAACTTTGGTTGCAATTTCACCGTCATAACCGTCAAACTTGAATGTGCCGGCATAGTCAGAGGTGATTTTGTAAGAAGCATCACGCAGCAAAGTGGTTCCTGACATTTCAGTCACTTCTTTTGCATTAGCAGGTATGGAATAGTAATCCGGCTTTTCAAATGAAAGGCCTCTTGTAGCAGCGGCACGACTCATCAACGCTCTATTTTGTGCAGTAGATCCTGCATAATAGAGTTTACAGGTAATATTATCGCTGTTTTCCGGCACATCGAACTGATATACCTGTTCACGTCCTCTAGGGTCGGTTTGCTTCACATAAATACCCTTTTGAGTTGGCAGCAGACTGACAGCGGTTGTAAATTTAAAGTTGTTTTCTTTATTAGCTGTCCTTGCAGCGAGCACGGAAGCGCTTTCATTAGTCAAAGGATCTTCTGCATATATTTCAACTAAATAAGCAAATAGTCCTCCTTCTTCATCTTTCACTTCGACCGAGACATTTTTAGTGGTTATCATGTTCCAATCGATATCATCGGGAGCAGCAAAGCCATCTCCCATCGGGTTAGGTGTTTCGTAAGACGGATCATAGAGATCCTTTCCAGAGTCAACACAACTAGACATAGTACCTGCCATCGCTATTGCAATGATGGGTACAAATTGAATTGTTTTCTTCATCATAATGTATTATTGCTTGATTGTTTGTAACCAAATCCATCACAAAAATAACTGCATATCTTTTATTGGAAATGTTTTTTCTGTTATTTTATGGAGTGAAAACAACTATACTTCCGTTTTGGTTCTTCTTTGGCTCTTTTAGGTTTGATTCGGTCTTGATGATGATGAAGAGAAATCCCCTGATTTTCACTTTTATACAACTGTTTAAAATGAAAATCAGGGGGTTACAATAGATGGATTTAACTTAAGACTTGGTGATTTCTCCTATTAAGCAGGAGTTCATTTTATATCGGATATCCTTGTTGGGTAATCCATGTCCCAATAAAAACATGAGCTTTGTTATGGCACATTCGGGGGTACTGTCATATCCACTGATTACACCTGCTTCCAGAAGATGCATTCCTGTTTCGTAACGTCCCATTTCTACTGCTCCGGAGGCACATTGTGTAATGTTGACAATGATAATTCCACGATCGGTAGCTTCCTTTAGTTGGCGGATGAACCATTCTTTTTGCGGAGCATTTCCCGAACCGAAGGTTTTCATGACAACCGCTTTCAATCCCGGAACATGAAGCAGAGAAGTCACGATACTCTCTTGAATGCCCGGAAAAAGCGTTAGAATAACTACATTGGTGTCAAACAGGTAATGCGGCTTTAACGGTTTTGTCGGGTCTGGTTTTCGAATGAGATTAGGCTCATATTTAATGTGGATACCTACCCGTGCCAATGGCGGATAATTGAAAGAGCGGAAAGCATTGAAATTCTCCGCATTGATTTTGGTGGTACGGTTGCCACGCATCAAATGATTCTCAAAGAAAATACAAACCTCCGGAACAATGGCTGTACCATCCGGATTTTTAGCTGCTGCAATTTCGATGGCTGTGATGAGGTTTTCCTTTCCGTCTGTGCGCAAAGTCCCGATCGGGAGCTGGGAACCTGTGAGGATGACAGGTTTGCTTAGATTTTCGAGCATGAAACTTAGTGCAGAGGCAGTGTAAGCCATTGTGTCTGTTCCGTGAAGGATGACGAAACCATCGAAATAATCATAATTGTAATTGATGATCTTTACCAGTTTTGCCCAGTAAGCAGGTTCCATGTCCGAAGAGTCGAGAGGGGGATCGAATTGGTAGGAGGAAATGCGGTAGTTGAATCTTTTCAGTTCGGGGACGTGCTTAAGCAAATGATCGAAGTTGAAATTTTCTAAGGCACCTGTTTCCGGATTCTCTATCATTCCGATAGTCCCACCCGTGTAAATTAACAAAACGGAAGGAGTTTCTGCTCTCATAATTGTTGAATTACTGTTAAAACATTGGCAAAGATACGGATTAAATGCGAATAATGAGTGCTAAACGACGAATTATATAAAGTTGGAAGGACAAGACTATAAAAAATATCTATGTTGCATTTTTGCGATATGTAGTATGAAAAAATGTCCCCATCTTTGGGGCAGGTTGGACGAAGTGTCCGGCTTTAAATAAAAAACGAAAGAGAAAATGAAAAATGACCGGTATTTTCCGTTAGAAATCTGTTTTTGGGCAGGCGACAATTTGAGCGTCATGATGTATCAGATAGGGGGAGTGCAACTTGTAGGGATTTATGTGTTGTTGCTGTATCTGTGTGCAAAGAATGACTACAGCAAATCAGTGGTTAATAGTATGCAAAAACCAGTGGAAAAAAGTGCAGTGGAAAAAAACTCTGAAACGCCGATGGATAAAGGGCAAAAACCGAATGAAACTCAAGAGAGTAGAGTAGAAGAGAAATATTACTACTGTTGTAAACAACAGCAGCAATATTGGCGAGGAAAGGAAGACTGCTGCTGTTGTTGTTCGGACTTCGGATTCGGTGAATGACAGGGGCAACGAGATTGTCAGCCCACGCCTCGATCCTGTTCAGTCCACGTCTTGTTTTTGTTCAGCTCACGGCTTGTCTCTGCTCGTCCCACGGGTGAAGTACGGCCTCCCCACGGCTTGCAGAAATAGCCCCACGGTTTGCGGAAATAGCCCTGCGGCCTGCGGAAATTTTCATCCGAGGCTCTTACTTCAGGGCTTCTTTCAGTCTGGTAATCGCCTTTTCCGGGTCTTTTTCTTCTTCGAGCAGAGTGACGAACTTACTGCCGATGATAGCTCCGGAAGCGTGTTCGCAAGCTGCTTGGAATGTTGCTTTATTGGAGATACCAAATCCCACCATCAACGGATTGTTCAGATGCATACCTTCAATCTTTTTGAAGTAAGCCCGTTTTTGTTCGTTGAAATCTTGTTGCGCTCCGGTGGTTGCTGCTGATGAAACCATATAAATAAATCCGTCGGTATGTGTATCTATCTCGCGTACCCGTTCTTCGCTGGTTTCCGGTGTGATGAGCATAATCACTCTGATGTTATAGCGTTCGGCAATGATACGATAATGTTCTTGGTAATCACGGAAAGGGAGATCAGGGATAATGACGCCGTCGATACCACATTCCACACATTTACGGCAGAAATTCTCAAATCCGAATTGCATGATTGGGTTTAAATATCCCATAAGCACAAGTGGGATTTTTACGTCCTTGCGAATATCCCGTAATTGTTCAAAAAGAAGTTTTAGAGACATACCATTGCGCAATGCCTGCGTAGCGGCATTCTGAATAACAATGCCATCTGCCATCGGATCACTGAAAGGAATGCCGACTTCAATCATACTCACTCCGTGCTTTTCGAGCGTGCGGATTACATCAGCGGTACCATCCAAAGTAGGAGTACCGGCACAAAAATAAATAGAAAGTATGTCTTTCTTGTTGCTATTGAAAAGTTGATTAATTCTATTCATGACGTTGGAATTTTTAGATTATGATTTTAATTCGTTTAAAAATGTCCGGATACGCTCCGGATCCTTTTCTCCCGGTTTCAATTCAAAACGGCTGTTGAGATCGTATCCGGCAAGCCGGGGATGTTTAAACTCTTTCAGGGCATTGGCACTGTATGAGTTAATGCCTCCGCTCAATAGGAAGGGTACATGTCCATTGTACATATCCAGGATACTCCAGTCGAATTGATTTCCCGAACCACCATATTGTTCGCATTTGGTATCGAACAGAAAAAGATCACAGACTTCGGGCATGAATGGGCAAGTAAGCCGGAAGCTCGTAGACATATCGGGGAGATTTAGGATAGAAGATGAATCCCAGCATATCTATGCCTTCGATAGACTCTACGTCCTGTATGTTTTCAGCTTCACGCATACCGCATACTTTGATAATTTTTCCGTTAATCATAGGGCTGTCCGTTTTGAATAATTAGTTTATTGGATTGCTTGCAGGAAATTCTGTAAAGTTTCTCCCGGTTGCTGTGTTTTCATAAATGTTTCACCGATCAGGAATCCACGGAATCCGGTTGCCCGAAGTCGGTTTACTATTTCCGGATCGGAGATGCCGCTTTCGGATACCAATACAGCATCTTGGGGAAGCTGTCCGGCCAAGCGGAAAGAGTTTTCTACATCAGTGAAGAAAGTACCCAGATTACGATTGTTGATTCCTACCATATCTATTTTCTTGTCGATGTATATTAATTCCTCGGAGCTATGAATCTCCAGAAGAACTTCCAGACCTAGTTCATGAGCTTTTTCTGCAAGTTCATTACATTTCTCCGGTTCTAATGCGGCTGCGATAAGAAGTACGGCATCGGCACCGACAATTTTGGCTTGATAAAGCTGGTATTCGTCAATGATGAAGTCCTTCCTAAGAATGGGGATCTCTACCAAAGGGCGTGCAGTGCGGATGTCCTTCAGGCTTCCTCCGAAAAATTTCTCGTCGGTGAGGATGGAAAGGGCAGAAGCTCCTGCTGCTGCATAGGAGGGAACAATTTCTTCCGGGCATGCTTCTTCCTTTATCCATCCTTTGGATGGAGACCGACGCTTGAATTCAGCGATAATACCCGATGCAGACGAGGCTAATGCCTGCTTCATAGAACGAGAGGTCGGAACTTCGCTGATACCTTCTTGTAATTGCTCGATGGAGATAGCCTGCTTTTGCAGGTCAACTTCAAATCGTTTGTTTGCTATAATCTCTGATAATATATCTTTCATTGATGTGGGATTATTAATTGTAAATGATGGATTTGCAAAAATAAAACATTAACTGTTCAATTCAATGAATTTTTTTAGGGTAGCTAATGCGCGTCCACTTTCCAATGACTCTTTGGAGAGAGCAATACATTCTTCAATAGTCTTCTCCGGACAAATCACATGGATGGCGAAAGCTGAATTAACTACCACTACATTTTTTTGAGCTTCCGTAGCCGTGTTATTCATGATCTGGTCGAAAATCTTAGCTGCATCTTCCGGTGTTTGTCCACCATCCAGGTCAGTTTCCTTATAGCGGGAGAATCCGAGACTCTCGGGAGCGTAAATCTTTTCATGATCGCTGGTCGCCACTTTAAACTCATTTGTCAGAGAGATTTCGTCATATCCGTCGAGACTATGAACAACGGCAAATTTCGTCTTGCTTTCCTGATAAGTATAGGTATAGAGGCGAAGTAACGGGAGGTTGTAAACTCCTAAAAGCTGATAGGCTGGTAATACCGGATTAACCAACGGACCGAGCATATTAAAGAAAGTGCGCACTGCCAATCCTTTACGAACCGGAGCAACTGCCTTTAATGCCGGATTGAATAAAGGAGCATGCAGATAGGCAAGATTACATTTCTCCATGCTACGGCGCAGTTGATCGACGTTACTGGTGAACTTTACACCGTGTTGCTCCATTACATTACTGGCACCGCTGACTGATGTTGCTCCGTAATTACCATGTTTCACAACGGGGAAACCGGCTCCGGCAACAGTAAAACAGGAAGCTGTAGAAATATTAAATGTATTTTTTCCATCACCTCCGGTTCCTACGATATCTATCGGAGCAAATTCACTTAAATCAACCGGAATACGCATTTCAAGCAATGCATCGCGGAAACCGCATAATTCTTCCACAGAGATATTACGCATCAGAAAGACGGTAATTAAAGAGGCTACCTGTACATCATTATATTTTCCTTGTGCGATGTTCTGTAAAATGGTGCGAGCCTCATCGCGTCCCAAATATTGATGTTCGAAAAGTTTGTATAGAATCTGTTTCATAAGTTTAATCGTTTAAGAAGTTTTTAATAATTTCTTTTCCTTGCGGAGTTAATACTGATTCGGGATGGAACTGAATACCATGTACATTGTAGGTCTTATGGCGGATTGCCATGATTTGTCCTTCCTGACTTTCTGCCGTTATTTCCAGGCAATCGGGAAAACCTTCCCGGCTGACTACCCAGGAATGGTATCTTCCAACAGGGATTTCTTTTCCCAACCCTTCAAAAAGCAAATCCTGGTGAAGGATGGTAATCGGAGTCTGTACCCCATGATATACTTCTTTGAGATTTTCCAGACGTGCTCCGAAAGCTTCGCCGATGGCTTGATGACCGAGGCAGACACCCAGAATGCTTTTGGTCGGAGCATATCTTTTAATAATAGGTAATAGCAGTCCGGCCTCTTCGGGTATGCCCGGTCCGGGAGACAGGATGATTTTATCAAATCGGTCTACTTCATCAAGCTCTATCTGGTCGTTGCGGACTACTTCTACATCTGTAGCCCCTAATTCTTTCACTGCGTGCAGTAGGTTATAAGTGAAAGAGTCGTAGTTATCTAAAAGTAATATTTTCATTTTTATTGTCATTGTAAAATGGTTGTTCAAATACTATCTCTGCTTTCAATTTTTTAATTTGACAGCTAAATCAATCGCCTTTTTCAGTGCTCCCAGTTTGTTGTTCACCTCTTGCAGTTCATATTCATCCTGACTGCGTGCTACAATACCTCCTCCGGCTTGGAACCAGAGTTCATTGTTGCGGCTTACAAAAGTACGGATAGTGATAGCCTGATTTAATTCGCCGTTCAATCCGATAAAACCGATACAGCCACCATAGGCTCCACGATTATGTGGTTCGATTTCGCTGATTAACTGCATAGCGCGTACTTTGGGAGCACCGCTTAATGTGCCGGCAGGAAACGTATCAATAAACGTTTTTATTTTATCTGCGCCCTCATTCAACATACCGCTGACACGGCTTACCAGGTGAATGACATGACTATAATATTGTGGTTCCTTATAGAATAGTACGCGTACATCATGACAATTACGGGAAAGGTCGTTTCTGGCAAGATCAACCAGCATGACATGCTCTGCATTTTCTTTAGGGTCAGCCAATAAAGCTTCTGTCAGTTCCCGGTCTTTTACTACATCTCCGGTACGGCGGGTAGTTCCGGCAATCGGATCGATGTAAGCACGACCATCTTCGATTTTGCAATGTGTTTCCGGTGAAGAACCGAAGATGCGGTATCCTCCGAAATCGAAGTAGAAAAGATAAGGAGAAGGATTGATGCTGCGGAGTGCGCGGTACACTTTGAAATCATCTCCGGCATAAGGTTGGATAAATCTTCTGGAAAGTACGATTTGGAAAACATCTCCACGCATACAGTGCGCGATTCCTTTGCGGACATTGGCTTTATGCTCCTCGTCGGTGATAGGGCTAGTAACGGGACCTGTTACAGAGAAGTTGTAAGAAGCATAATTCCGGTTTTCGATGGCTGCTTCCAGTTCCGGTAAGCCGCTTTCTTCTCCTTCGGACAACATTTCAACGAGTGTCAATTCATTTTTGAAATGATTGAAAACAATGACATACTTATATAATATGTATAGCAAATCCGGAGCGTCATTTTGCTCATCGTGACTTTCTTTCACCGGGATGTGCTCGAAGTATTTCACAGCGTTGAACGTCGTGTATCCGTAAAGTCCACATACATTCTTATTATCCCCGGTCACCTGGAATTGATTGATAAACCGATTCATGGCCTTTTCTACATGGAAGGTTTTTGTCAGGGGTTCTTCCGTGCGGCTGTTATCGGGATAGTTGGAAGTGACAATGCCGCCATTTATACCGATACTTGCCAGGGGACAGAGGGCTATAAATGACAAGGAATTTTCTCCGGCATGATAGTCGGAACTTTCCATTAATGCAGATTGCGGATACATGTCGCGCACTTTCAGGTAAATGCTGACAGGAGTATGCATATCTCCGAGCACTTGTTTGCTATGAGTTGTATAATTAAATGTTTTCATTTCTATAATTGCTTGATTATTGATTACGAATGATGGTTTACTAATTACTTATTGCTGTTCATTAAACGATAAATAGGTTTCAATATCTTTGTCTCCTCGTCCTGAAACAGTCAATACAACGATATCTTCCGGTTTGAACTTCAATTTTCTCAAAGCTCCTAATGCATGGGCGGATTCCAGTGCAGGGATAATACCTTCGAGTTTAGTCAGTTCGTAAGCGGCTTCTATTGCTTCGTCGTCATTGATTGCCAAAACGTTGGCACGTCTTTGTGCGGCAAGATTGGCGTGTATCGGACCAATGCCCGGATAATCCAGTCCGGCGGAAATCGAGTAAGGCTCTTCAATCTGTCCGTCTTCGTTTTGGATGACGTAAGTACGCGCTCCGTGGATAATTCCCATTTTACCGAGTTGGATGGTGGCGGCGGTCATTCCGGTTTCTATTCCTTTACCTCCGGCTTCCGCCAGAATGATGCCTACCCGTTCATCATTGATATAATGATAAATCGTTCCGGCAGCATTACTTCCTCCTCCAACGCAGGCTATCAGATAATCCGGATAGTCACGTCCTTCTTTTTCTTGCAGTTGTTTTTTTATTTCTTCGCTGATAACAGATTGCAGGCGTGCCACCATATCAGGATAAGGATGAGGGCCTACGGTAGAGCCGATAATATAATAAGTGTCGGCAGGATGGCAACACCAGTCGCGGATCGCTTCGTTGGTTGCGTCTTTCAAGGTCATGTTTCCGGAAGTAACGGGAATAACGGTAGCTCCCAGCATTTTCATTTTCTCCACATTGATATGTTGGCGTTCTACATCCGTCTTTCCCATATAAACGATACATTCCATATCCATCAACGCACATACGGTAGCTGTTGCTACTCCATGTTGTCCGGCTCCGGTTTCGGCGATGATGCGTTTCTTTCCCATGCGGCGTGCCAGCAAGATTTGTCCGATGGTGTTGTTGATTTTGTGTGCACCGGTATGATTCAGGTCTTCCCGTTTCAGATACAACTTGCAACCATACTTTTCGGAAAGGCGTTTTGCCAGATAGAGTGGGGAAGGACGTCCTACGTAGTCGCGTAATAACTGCTCAAATTCCTTTTTAAATTCTTCGCTTTCAATCACTTCGAGGTACTTGTTCGTCAGTTCCTCAACACATTTGTGGAGGATTTCCGGTACATAAGCACCACCGAATTCTCCGTAATAGCCATCCTGGTCAACTAAAAAACTTTTCATAATCCTATCTATTTTTTATGTTATTATCTAAATCTGTTCGAAAATGGGCAAATAAAAAGAGCCCTGCCGCAAGTTGCGACAGGGCTCTTTCAAATCTGTTATATCTTTAATGAGGTATATACATACGAGCACTGCTCCCTTACGACTGTCGGAGTTGTAACGGGTGCCACCACCAATATGTATTTACTAACATTGTTCTCATTGTCTTTTGTAATTTTATTGGGGGCAAATATAGACACTTTGTTTGAAACAGCAAACAAAAAATGACTTTTTTTCTCTTTTGCCTTCATTTTTCTGATATAGAACAATTTTCAACCTGAACTGTTCTTATAAATATTGAATATTTAAACAAAAACAATTATGAAACAGAGAAAAGTTTTAGTAGGTATCGCTATTGCCATTTTCATTATATTATTATTGTATTGGTTATTGGTAGCAGAGGATATGAAACCCTGGTTGTCGGCTATGGTTCCTTCCGTGGCACAACAATTCTTCGCTTGATTCTGACAGGGTTCGGATAAATCATATATCTTTGCAAGGATAGTGACTAATAACCAAAATAATAACAATAGACTAAGATATGGAAAATTTTATTTTTCAAAATCCCGTGAAACTGATAATGGGAAAAGGGATGATTGCTCGGTTGGCTAAAGAAATACCGTCCGACAAGCGTATTATGATTACTTTTGGCGGTGGAAGCGTGAAGAAAAACGGAGTGTACGATCAGGTAAAGGAAGCATTGAAGAATCATTTTACAGTAGAATTCTGGGGAATCGAACCCAATCCTGCCATTGAAACTCTCCGTAAAGCTATTGCTTTGGGAAAAGAAGAGAAAGTAGATTATCTGCTGGCTGTTGGTGGTGGTTCCGTTATTGACGGTACGAAATTGATTTCCGCAGGAATCCTGTATGATGGTGATGCCTGGGATTTAGTACTTGCCGGACGTCCAGTCACTCATACTGTACCTCTTGCCACTGTATTGACTTTGCCCGCTACCGGTTCGGAGATGAATAACGGGGCAGTTATTTCCCGTCGTGAAACAAAAGAGAAATATCCTTTTTATGCTAACTATCCAATCTTCTCTATTCTTGACCCGGAAGTAACTTTTACCTTGCCTCCTCATCAGGTGGCCTGTGGTTTGGCTGATACCTTTGTTCATGTGATGGAGCAATATATGACTACTCCCGGGCAGAGCCGCATTATGGATCGTTGGGCGGAAGGCATTTTACAAACTTTGGTAGAAATAGCTCCGAAAATCCGTGAAAACCAGCATGATTATCAACTGATGGCTGATTTTATGCTTTCGGCTACAATGGCATTGAATGGATTTATTGCTATGGGAGTGTCGCAAGACTGGGCAACTCACATGATTGGCCATGAAATTACTGCTTTGCACGGATTGACACATGGTCATACGTTAGCCATTGTTCTTCCTGCCACTTTACAGGTGCTTCATGAAGAAAAAGGAGATAAACTTTTGCAGTATGGTGAAAGAGTCTGGGGAATTACTTCCGGTACGCGAGAAGAACGGATTGATGAAGCGATTTGTCATACCGAAGAGTTCTTTCGTTCGCTTGGGCTGACTACACGTTTGCATGAAGAGAACATCGGACAGGATACTATTCTGGAAATCGAACGCCGATTCAATGAACGTGGTGCTAAATATGGAGAGAATGGAAATGTAACGGGTGCTGTTGCCCGCAGGATATTAGAGACTGCACTTTAAGTATACTCTTACATTAAAAATATAGGATAAAGAGGATATTGGAACATACTTTTCACAATATCCTCTTTTCTTTTTATTATTTCTCAATTTTCTCTGACCTTGGAATTCTGAACCAGAAGCGAGAGCCTTCTCCTTCTTTAGATTCCACTCCGATAACCCCGCCCAGTCTTTCTACTATGACACGGCAGATGGCTAGTCCGAGTCCTGTCCCTTTAATAAAGGAGTTCAGTTTGACGAAGCGTTCAAACACTTTATCTATCTTGTCAGCAGGAATTCCGATACCTGTATCTTTTACATAAAAGTATATTTCATCTTTGGCTTCTTCAATCCGGTATCCCATTTCGATAGAACCTTTGGGGGTGAATTTCAAAGCATTATTTGTAAAGTTGATGATAACCTGTGATAGACGTATGCGGTCGGTATACATCATGCATTGATCTGCTTTCTCTGTGAATAAGATTTGAATGTCTGGGGAAGAATTCTTTTCTTGCATTTGTCTGCAAATACCTTCCATCAATTCGTTGATATCAGTCTGTGCAAATGTGAATTCCATAGTACCGGCTTCAATTTTAGAAAGATCGAGGATGTCGTCTATTAGTTGCAATAATAAGATATTGTTGCTGGAGATGATTTTTACAAATTCTTTTCTCTCTTCTTCTTCCTCCGTTTGGCAAACCATTTCGGAGAATCCTACAATCGCATTTAGCGGGGTTCGTATTTCATGGCTCATATTAGCGAGAAAGGCAGATTTGAGCCGATTGGATTCTTCGGCTTTTTCCTTTGCTTCCTGCAGCATTTTGTCCATCTTTAATTTTTCAGTGATGTTTTCAAAACGAAGTAATCCTCCAATAATTTCAGTTTCCTTTTCATCGCCGAATACAGGTGTTGCGGTCACTTCAAAATCTACATTGTCTACTCTGATGGTATGCCGGATAATTTTGCCCTGTTCGATAGCTTTCTTGAAAGCACATTGTCCACACGGTTCATTACGAAGTGCACTGGTCTGATAGCAAATTTTTCCCGGTATGTATCGTCTGCCTTTTACCAGGCTGGCTATTTGTCTTGTTTCCTCCCATTGTACCCGGTAATTTTTATCAATATAGATAAGGCCGAAGTCGATACTTTTTAGAGCTAGTTTTTGCTTCTTCAATGCTTTTTCCAGTTCTTCCTTGGCGGCAACTAATTCTCTTTCATAATTCTTGAGTTGTGTGATATCCCACCGGGTTGCCAACAGCCATTTCTTTTCTCCTTCCCATGAAATAATAGATTTAAC
>PPYE01433723.1_pt1 | contig 14914 bp, 13 predicted proteins | sample 1559881 | NCBI WGS metagenome assembly PPYE01 (sample SAMN08240022, study PRJNA423297) | Human gut metagenome, whole genome shotgun sequencing project. | reverse complement strand
GGCCCACTACGATACCACCGGCCCGGAGCTGTGGGAACAGACCGGCGGCGTCCTGGACATTTTCGTGGCGGGCACGGGCACCGGCGGCACCTTGACCGGCACCGGCCGGTTCCTGCGGGAGAAGAAGCCGGACATCCAGCTTATCGCCGTGGAGCCCGCGGGCTCTCCCGTGCTGACCCAGGGCAAGGCGGGACCCCACGGGCTGCAGGGCATGGGGGCGGGGTTCGTCCCCCAGGTGATGGAGACCTCCCTTTTTAGTGAAGTGCTGGCCTGCACAGAGGAGCAGGCCTACGCCGCCGCCCGGCAGTTCGCCCGCACCGAGGGCATCCTGGTGGGCATCTCCTCCGGGGCGGCCCTGTGGGCCGCCTGCCAGGTGGGGAGCCGCCCGGAGAACGAGGGTAAGTCTGTGGCCGTGCTCCTGCCGGACACGGGGGACCGGTACCTCTCCACACCTTTGTTTGAGGAGGATGGGGAAGAATAAAAAAAGCGGCCCTTCCGCCGGAGACGCAAGCGGAGGGGCTGCCGCGCGAAGGAGATAGATATGCCAAAAAAATTTTACGCGGTGCAAAACGGCAGGGACGGCGATGGTGTCTATGAGAGCTGGGACGCCTGCAAGGCCCAGGTCCATGGGGTGAAAGGGGTGGTCTACAAGGGCTTCCCCACCCGGCAGGAAGCGGAAGCCTTCCTCCAGCGGGCGGGCGCCTCCACCACCGAGGGGGAAGTTTCCGAGAGCCCGGAGCGGGCGGACCGGGCGGTGGCCTATGTGGACGGCAGCTTCTCCCAGGAGACGGGAGAGTTCGCCTGCGGGGCGGTGCTGTTCTGGCAGGGGGAGCGGCTGCTCTTCTCCCAGAAGTATAACGACCCGGACCTGCGGGAGATGCGCAACGTGGCCGGGGAGATTCTGGGGGCGGTGGCGGTGATTCGCTACTGCCTGGACAAGGGCATCCCGGCCCTGGAAATCCACCACGACTATGAAGGGGTGGGCAAGTGGGCCCTGGGCCTGTGGAAGGCCAATAAGCCCGGCACCCAGGCCTACGCCGCCCTGTGCAGGCAGGCCATGGGGCGTTTGGATTTGACCTTTGTCAAAGTGAAGGGCCACTCGGGCAACCAGTGGAACGACCTGGCCGACCAGTTGGCCCGCCGGGCCCTGGGAAAGGAAAAGTCCTCCAAGTAAAACGGCATAAAAAAGGGCCTGGGATCCCAGGCCCTTTTTTATGCCAGACAGGCTTATTTCACAGTGATCAGCTCGTATTCCCGGGTGCCCAGGCCCAGCTTCACGCCGTGCTCCAGGCAGCTTTCCCAGTTGGTGTCGGGGTGGGTGTCGGTAAAGTGGTCGTGGTGGGCGTGGCCCTGTTCTTCCAGCAGGGAGCCGGGCAGAGTGGGCTGGGCATTGACGGCGTCAGCGCAGGCCTGGTCCAGGGCAATGGGGTCAAAAGAGGCGAACATGCCCACATCCGGCACGATGGGGAGGTCATTCTCGCTGTGGCAGTCGCAGTTGGGAGAGACGTCCACCACCAGGCTGATGTGGAAGCAGGGCCGGTCTTTTACCACAGCCCAGGTGTACTCAGCGATCTTGCAGTTGAGAATGTCGTTGGCCTCATCGCTGGCAGCCTCCACTGCGTCCACGGGACAGCGGCCAATGCACCGGCCGCAGCCCACGCACTTGCTGTGGTCGATAGAGGCTTTCCTGTCTGTGATGGTAATGGCGCTGTGGGCGCAGTCCTTCTGGCAGGAGCCGCAGCCTACGCACAGCTGCTGGTTCACATGGGGCTTGCCAGAGCTGTGCATCTCCATCTTGCCCGCCCGGGAGCCGCATCCCATGCCGATGTTCTTCAGGCAGCCGCCAAAGCCGGTGGCCTCGTGGCCCTTAAAGTGGGTCAGGCTGATGAAAACGTCCGCATCCATAATGGCGGCGCCGATCTTGGCCTCCTTCACATAGTCGCCGTCAATGGGCACCAGGGTTTCATCAGTGCCCTTCAGGCCGTCGCCGATGAGCACATGGCAGCCGGTGGAGAAGGGGGAAAAGCCGTTTTCATAGGCGGTGTCCAAATGGTCCAGTGCGTTTTTCCGGCGGCCCACATATAGGGTGTTGCAGTCGGTAAGGAAGGGCTTGCCCCCCAATTCCTTCACCACATCAGCCACCACTTTGGCGTAATTGGGCCGCAGGAAGGCCAGGTTTCCCGGCTCGCCGAAATGGATCTTGATGGCGGCGTATTTGTTCTGAAAGTCAATGTTCCCGATCCCCGCTTCCTTGATGAGCTTTTCCAGCTTTTGCAGCAGGTTGCGCCCAAAGGAGGCGCGCAGGTTTGTAAAGTACACTTTGGATTTTGCCATGTGAGAATAGCTCCTTCCTGTTTTTTAAAATCTCGTACAAGTTTTCCGTTCCAGTATACTGGATAAATCCAGGTTTAAGTCAAGAGGGGAGGGCGGAAGATCGAACCGCGGGGTGCCTTGGAAGGGCGTCATTTCCGTTTTTTCGCGGCCTGCTTCCCAGAGGGCAGCTTTTCCCCGTTGGGGCCCACTCCCTTTTTCTTGCAGAAGGCCGCCATGCAGCATTTCTCGCAATAGGCTTTCCGGGCGGTGCACACAGCCCGGCCGTGGAGCACCAGCCGGTGGCAGAAATCGTTGGATTCCTCCGGGGGAAGCACGGCCCGCAGGTCGTTTTCCACCTTTTCCGGGGCGGTGTTGTCCGTCAAGCCCAGCCGGCCCGCAATACGGATGCAGTGGGTGTCCGTCACCACAGCGGGTTTGCCGTACACGTCTCCCACAATCAGGTTGGCGGTTTTGCGGCCCACGCCGGGCAGCCGGGTCAGTTCCTCAATGGTGTCCGGCACCTTGCCGCCGAACTCATCCCGGATCATTTTGCACATGCCCAGGATATCCTTGGACTTGGTGTTGTAAAACCCACAGGAGCGGATCAGCTCTCCAATTTCCTCTTCGGTGCCCTCGCAGAAGGCCTCCAGGGTGGGAAAGCGGGCAAACAGCCCGGGGGTTACCAGGTTCACCCGGGCGTCGGTGCATTGGGCGGAAAGCCGCACGGCAATCAGCAGTTGCAAGGGGTCCTGATATTCCAGAGAGCACACTGCCCCGGGATATTCCTCTTTCAGAGCTGCCACCGCCTGCCGGGCCAGTTCTTTCTTTGTCATGGGAAATACTCCTTTTTGTGGATTTTGCTTCTTTCATTGTACCCTCTCTTCCGGCATTTGGCAAGGGGAAACACTTTTTGCGGCAACCCCCTTTCCCCGGGAAGGGTTTTCCTGTATAATAGGGGAAACAGGCGGGAAGCGCGCCGGTTATCCCAACAATACCCAGAGAAAGGAAGTCGAACAACCATGTTCAACGATTTGATGGATACCATCGGCTTTGTCACAGGTAAGGACCCGGAAGTGGGCCAGGCCATGGAGAAGGAGTTTGCCCGCCAGCGGCGGAACCTAGAGCTGATTGCCTCTGAGAACATCGTCTCCCCGGCGGTGATGGCCGCCATGGGCACGGTGCTCACCAACAAGTACGCCGAGGGCTACCCCGGCAAACGGTACTACGGCGGCTGCCAGTGCGTGGATATTGTAGAGGACATTGCCCGGGACCGGGCCTGCAAGCTGTTCGGCGCCGAGCACGCCAATGTGCAGCCCCACTCCGGCGCCCAGGCCAACCTGGCGGTGTACTTCGCCCTGCTCCAGCCCGGGGACACGGTTCTGGGCATGAACTTGGCGGAGGGCGGCCACCTGACTCACGGCTCCCCGGTGAACATGTCCGGCGCGCTGTACAACTTTGTGGCCTACGGCGTGGACCCGGATACCGGCCGCATTGACTATGACAAACTGATGGCCCAGGCCCTGGAAGTGCGCCCCAAGCTCATTGTGGCCGGGGCCAGCGCCTATCCCCGGGCTATCGACTTCGCAAAATTCCGGGAGATCGCCGACGCCTGCGGCGCCAAGCTCATGGTGGATATGGCCCACATCGCCGGTCTGGTGGCGGCGGGGGTCCATCAGAACCCGGTGCCCTACGCCGACGTGGTTACCACTACCACCCACAAGACCCTGCGGGGTCCCCGGGGCGGCATGATCCTCTGCAAGGAGGAGTATGCCAAGGCTATTGACAAGGCCATCTTCCCCGGCACCCAGGGCGGCCCGCTGATGCACATTATCGCCGCCAAGGCCGTGTGCCTGGGCGAGGCCCTCCAGCCGGAGTTCAAAGCCTATGGGGAGCAGGTGGTGAAGAATGCCCAGGCCCTGGCCAAGGGCCTACTGAACCGGGGCGTGAAGCTGGTCTCCGGCGGAACGGACAACCACCTGATGCTCATTGACCTGACCAGCAGCGAGCTCACCGGCAAGGAGCTGGAACGCCGCCTGGACGAGGTGTACATCACTGCCAACAAGAACACCGTCCCCGGCGAGAAGCGCAGCCCCTTCACCACCAGCGGCGTGCGCCTGGGCACCCCGGCCGTCACCACCCGGGGCCTGCGGGAAGAAGACATGGACGAGATCGCCGCCTGTATCGCCCTGGCTATGGAGGACGGCTTCGAGGAGAATATCCAGGCCATTCGGGACAGGGTGGACGCCATCTGCCAAAAGTACCCCCTGTATGCCTGAGAGAAACCGGCTCTGCCGGCTTGCTTGATGGGGCTGTTTCGGAAATACGGCAAGGAGGCCGCTGGGAGGGACGTCTCCCAGCGGCTTTTTACGGGCACATATTCAAACGTTTGTTTGTTTAAATCAGTTGCGTTTTTGGAAAAAAGATGGTAGAATAGGGCATATCCAGAAAACTTGTGGGGAAGGGGGCCTTTTTATGGCGGCGCCTTTGGCGGACCGGGTCCGCCCCGCCACCTTGGATGAGGTGGTGGGCCAGCGGCATATTTTGGGGCCCGGCCGCGCCCTGCGGAGAATTATCGAGGCCGGCGAGGTTCCCAACATGGTGTTCTATGGCCCCGCAGGGGTGGGAAAGACCACGGTGGCCTCCATCATTGCGAAAAACACCAAGCGCCACCTGGTAAAATTGAACGGCACCACCGCCTCCACCGCAGATATCAAGGCGGCCGTGGCCAGCACCAACACCTTTGAGGGGCTCCATGGGGTGCTGCTCTATTTGGACGAGATCCAGTACTTCAACAAAAAGCAGCAGCAGACCCTGCTGGAGTTTATGGAGAACGGCTCCATCACCCTCATCGCCTCCACCACGGAGAACCCCTATTTCTATGTGTACAACGCCATCCTCAGCCGCTCTACCGTGTTCGAGTTTAAACCCGTGGAGAGCGCTGAGATCCAAAAGGCGGTGGAGCGGGCCTTCCAGGCCCTTGCGGAGGAGGAGGGCCGGCCCATTTTGCCGGAGGAGGGCGTGTGTGCCCACATCGCCTCCCATTGTGGCGGGGACGTGCGCAAGGCTATGAACGCCGTGGAGCTCTCCACCCTGGCCAGTGACACCGGCGGCCCCCATGTGGAAGTCACCCTGGAGGCCGCCCGGGAGCTGACCCAGAAGAGCACCATGCGCTACGACAAAAACGGGGACGAGCACTACGACCTGATGAGCGCCTTTCAGAAGTCCATGCGGGGCTCGGATCCGGACGCCACCGTCCACTACCTGGGCCGCCTACTGGAGGCGGGGGACCTGCCCTCGGTGTGCAGGCGGCTGTTGGTGTGCGCCTGCGAGGACGTGGGCCTGGCCTGGCCCCAGATTATCCCCGTGGTGAAGGCGGCGGTGGATTCCGCCCTGATGGTGGGCCTGCCAGAGGCCCGCATTCCCCTGGCGGACGCGGCGGTCCTGGTGGCCCTGGCCCCCAAGTCCAACTCCGCCTACACCGCCTTGGACAGGGCCATCGCCGACATCCGGGCGGGAAAAGCGGGGCCCATCCCCCGGAACCTGCAGAACCGGCATTACGACTCCGCCGAGGTGGAGCGCAAGGGCCAGTTCTACCGATATCCCCACGACGCGCCCCATCACTGGCTGCCTCAGCAGTACCTGCCGGATAACTTGGCAGGCGCCCGGTATTACGACTGCGGAGACAATAAAAATGAGCAGGGCTTTCGGGCCTATTGGGACAGGATTAAGCATAACGGAGCCTGAGGGCTTGTATGATGTAGAGAAAGCAGCACGGCACTTTTGTGAGAAGCAGGGAGGTACAATACTGTGAAACCCTTGGTTTTGGGAAATCTATCCTATGGAATGTACGCCATCGGCGTGAAGGACGGCACCCGCCCCAACGCCTGCATTGTCAACACGGTGATGCAGATTTCCAAGGCCACCCCGGCGGACGCGCCCTTGGTGGCCCTGGCAATGAGCAAGCAGAACTACAGCTGTCAGTGCATTGAAAAAGAGGGGATTTTCTCCATTTCAGTCCTGTCGGAGGACACCCCTGCCACAGTCATCGGGGCCCTGGGGTTCGTCTCCGGCCGGAACGCGGATAAGCTGGAGAATGTGCGCCACAAGGTGCTTGTCGAAGGGGTGCCGGTCATTAAGGAGAACACCTGCTGCTGGTTCCTTTGCAGGGTGAAGGACCGGATGGAAACCCAGGGCAGGGTGGTGTTCACAGCCGAGATCATCGCTGGCAGTGATGTGGCCGTGGGCACGCCCATGACGTATCGCTACTATGTGGAGCAGCTGGGCGGGGCGTCCCCCAAGCATTCCCCCACTTATCTGCCCCCAGAGCGCACGTTTGACAAGTCCAGCGGCGAGAGCTTTGTGTGTTCTGTGTGCGGCTATGTGTACAGCGACCCCAACTTTGGCTTCGAGGAGCTTCCCGCGGACTGGACTTGCCCCATCTGCAAGATGCCGAAGAAGGCTTTTGTCCGGAAGAAATAGCAAGCGCCTGCTGGTGGGCACAGCTTGCAATCTGTAAAAATACCCCCTCACGGAAGCACGGCTTCCTGCATGAGGGGGTGCTTTTTGCTTTTAGGCCGCGCAAGGCGGCGGGGGACAACGAGATGTGAGCCTGTTGAAGGGACCTTCATCCCTGCAAAGGCTTCGTTAATTCTCCCGTGTGGTTTTCAAAAGATGCCGGGGATCACCCGGGCCAGGCACAGGCCTGCAAGAAAAGAGGCGAGATTGGCTGCCCAAGCGTAAGCCATGGGACGGGGGCGCGTCCAAGTGCAGGTCCCGCGTGAGGGGAGCCCCCGCCGGTAGACACAGGCTTCCAGGCAGCAGACGCCCACCTCCAGCGCCGTGTAGACCAGTGCGGAGGTGTTAAAGAAAAAGGGCACAAACACGCAGGGGCCCCACTGGAAATTGGCCCAGTTCAGCAGGAGGTTCAGCAGCAGTTGGGTCACCAGGTTTACCTGGAGCAGATACCCAAGCTGCGCCTTTTTCCGGTAGCCGAACAGCGGGGCGATGCCCAGCTCTATCAGGATCGTGATAGCCGCCCGCAGCGCCAGGGAGACGATTTCTCCCAGGAAGTCATAGCTCTTTTCCGCCAGCAGTTCTCCCGGCTGGGACAGGTCCACCGTGAAGTAGCTGTCAAAGGCGTACCGCTCATAGATCCCGCTGGCCCGGTATTCCCCGCTCTCCGGGTAGAACACCAGGACCTTGAATGCCTGGGGCGGGCGGTAGTTCCAGTCCAGCAGGTCCGTCCCGGTGCACTCCCAGAACCACTGGAGGAAGTAAAACCCGTCCGGGTCCTCATAGTCCACAAAGGCCTGCCAAATGTCCTTTTGCCCCTCCGGATACTGGGCGCTCTCCGGGTAGTCCGGGTTATAGGCGGACTGGGGCCCTGTGGAGCTCTCCCGGGAGAGCAGGGTGGCGTAATAGGGCTGGCCGGTGCTCCCGGTGAACTCTATTTTCACCGAGGGTTTGGGCCCCGTATCCGCTCTGGCGGGCAAGGGAAGGGCCAGCGCCAGCAGCAGGCACAGGACCGGCAGGGCCCAGGTTCTCCTGGAAGCGGCCGTAGAGGTGCTCTCCTTTCTGCCGGTGGTGGAAGGAGCCTTATTTTTCGGCGGGGAAAAGGTACTTCTGCTGGGTGCGGTAGGACTCGTAAGCGCCCACCATCAGCCGGGTCAGGGCCACAGCGTCGTCGATGCCGTTGGGGGCTTCGCCCTCTCCGCAGCAGGCGTCAATCCAGGCGTCGATGGGCATGGTGCTCTTCTCGGGCAGGTCGGTTACCTGCGCCAGCTTGCGGCCGGTCTCTTCGCAGGTGTACTCCAAAATGTTGTTGTGCACCATCAGGCCGCCCTCCGTGCCGTTCATCTCCAGCACATAGGGGATGCCGTTGGTGACAAAGCCCGTCTCGGACACGCCGATGGCGCCGCCCTCAAACTCAATGACGGACACGGCGTTGTCCTCCACGCCCCGGTGGGTCACCTCAGTGAACTGGGAGACGATGCTCTTGGGCTCTCCTAAAAACCAGTGCAGGGTGTACATGGGGTGGGCCCCCAGGTCCATCATAGCGCCGCCCCCGGTTTGGGCCGCGTCGTAGAAGTGGGGCGGCAGCCAGCCCAGGGAGCCGTCGGCCTGGGGCCGCACGCTGCCATCGTGGTAGTTGTGCACCCGGGCGTAGGTGATCTTGCCCAGCTTTCCGCTGTCCACCAGGGCCTTGGCGGCCTTCAGGGTGGGCCAGGTCTTGTGGGGGTAGGAGATGGTGAACTTCACGCCGCTCTCCCGCACCGCCTGGGCAATCTCTTCGGCGTCCTCGTTGGTCAGGGCCAGCACTTTCTCAGTGAAGATGTGTTTGCCCGCCTTGGCGGCCGCCAGCAGGATATCCCGGTGCTGGTTGGTAGCGGTGGTCACCTGCACCCCTTCGATGGTGGGGTCGGCCCAAATGGCGTCCAGGTCCGGCTGGAAGGGCACTCCCAGCTTTTCAGCCATAGCCTGGCCCCGTTCCTGGTTGTCGTCCCACAGGCAGCACAGCTGAGCCTTGGGGTTTTTCTGGATGGCTTCCGCGTACTCTTGGGTGTGGACGTGCCACGCCCCTACAGTTGCAATTTTCATGGAATAGTCCTCCCAAAAGAAAAAAATTTTTCCGCCTATACCATAGCACCCGTTGGGGCAAAAAGCAAGCGGTTTTTCACAAAACCGCAAAAGAAAAACGCCCCCAACGGGGCGCCTTCGTTTACTGGTATTTTTGGATGAGGGCGTCCATGCCGGGGCGCTTCTGCTCCATCTCCTCCACCAGCTTGAACTGGTTTCGGGCCCGCACCAGGTTGTGCTCCGGGTAGGCGGTGCGGAAGTACACATCGCCGTTGAGATAGTCCGCCAAAAAGCGGATGCCCACCTCGAAGGTCATCAGAAGGGCGCCGTCGGGCAGGGTGGCCAGCTCTGTGGGAGTGAGCGCTTTTCCCGCGGCGGAGAGAAATCCCTCTGTGTAGGCCGCAAACCGCTCCAGGTCAAAGTGGACTTTAGAGAGGTCCGCCTCATCCTCGGCGGCGGTGGTGGCCCCGGCCCGGATGGAGTCACCAAAGTCGAAGGCGCACAGGCCGGGCATCACCGTGTCCAGGTCGATGACGCACAGGGCCCTGCCCGTCTCTCGGTCAAAGAGCACATTGCTGATCTTGGTGTCGTTGTGGGTCACCCGCAAAGGAAGCCTCCCCTGGCCCAGCAGATCCATCAGCAGGGAGGCGCCTCCCTCCCGTGCCTTGGCAAAAGCCAGCTCCGCTTCCACCTGAGAGAGCCGCCCAGCCCTATCCTCCTGGGCGGCCTGCCAAAGCTGCTGGCAGCGCACCGGCGTGTTGTGAAAGTCCGCGATGGTCTCGTGGAGGGTTTGGGCAGGATAGCCGGAGAGCAGGCTTTGGAATTCCCCAAAGGCCCGGCCGGCCTCCCGCAGCATGGCGGCGTTCTCCGCCGATTCAAAGGACTGGGCCCCCGCCACATAGGCCATGCAGCGCCAGAAGTTCCCGTCCCCGTCCACGAACAGGGGCTCCCCCGCTTGGGTGGAGCGCAACGAGAGGGTCTCCCGGTCCGGGTCGCCGCCCCGGTCCCGGATCTTCTCCCGCAAAAACGCCGTCACCCCGGCGATGTTCTCCATGATGTCCCGGGGGGAGGGGAATACATAGTGGTTGATGCGCTGAAGGACAAACTGGCCGCCGTCCTCCACCAGAAAGGTGTCATTGATATGCCCGCCGTTCAGGCGGACAGCCCCGTTCCGGGGAGAGAGGCCAAAGGCTGCCAGAATTTCCTGCGTGACATGAAGGGTCTGTTCCATGGAGGATCGTTCCTTTCCAAAAATCAGTTTCCAAAACAGAGCCGCAAGTCCCCGGCAGGGAGCCTGCGGCTGTTCCTTGTACCCGCCGCTCCCCTTGGTAGGCAGCGGCGTCCTCGCAGGCGCGGGTCAGCAGCTCGTTGGCAATCACGCACAGCTCCGCTGTGGAGAGGGGCGTCTCTCCCACGAGGGCGTTGCTTTCAAAATGGATGCTGTTCTGTGCGGCAAAGGCGGCCTTCACCGCGATGACAGCGCTGAGATAAGGATTCTCGCTGTAAGTGGCCAGAATGGGAAGCCGCGCCCCGCTTTCCTTAAAGGAGGCGATGTAGCGGGGGACCAGGGCGCCGCTGCCATCCTGCAGCATTACGCGCACGGTGTCCAGCGCATACTCCCCGGCCTTCCGGGCGGCGCGCACCTCCTTGACAGCTGCCAGGGTGTCGTGGAAATCCCTGGATTCCATCTCCAGCATGGTGGAGCGGGCGGCTTCCTCCGCCACGCGCTGGCTGTAGCGCCCCGCCTGGTACACAGACCGGAAGGCGAAGAGCACCGCCAAGTACAGCAGGGTGGCGGCCAGCAGCCGTTCTGCCGGGATGTGGGCCCGGAAGAGAAAATCCACCCGCCCGTTGCTGACACCGCAGGCGGCCAGCTGCAGCAGGCACATGCCCGCGAGAAACGCCGAGGGGCCCCGCCCGCTGAAGTGCCGGAAGGGCCGGTACAGGCACAGCCCCATCAGGGCGGTGAGCAGCAGGGTTGCCGCCAGAGAGGCCACCGCCGCAAAAGCCCCTGCTGTGGAAAAGGGAAGCGCCCCCAGAAGAAGGGGCAGAAAGGTCTCTAAGTACAGGGTGTTGGAGAGAGCCAGTATCGCAAGGTAGAGCTTATCCAGCAGGCCGTTTCGGGAAAGAAACAGGGAGGCCCCGAAAAGCACCAGCGCCCCAGCGGCTACCGCCCAGGTGGGGCCCAACAGCGCGCGGACCGCCCAGCCCACCGCCAAAGAGAGCAGATAGGTGCCCCCATAGCAGGCTACAGTGGCCCACAGCCGGAAGCGGTCCTCCAACAGGGCCATATACAGCCCTGCGGTACACAGCAAAACAACAGCCAGTTCTGTCACGTTCAGCATCCCCTTTTTCAATTCCGTGGGAAGCCGCGCCTAGCGCAGCCTCTTCGTTCATGCTTCCCCTCATAGCCCAGCCCCGCCGCGCGGGGCCCTCCGTGAGTTCTGTTTTCCCATTATAGCATAGGACGCGCCGGAAAACAATTTCTTTTTCCACGGGTTTTTAGAAGGTCTCCCTAAAACAAGGGGCTTTTCAGGGCGCGGTGTACAGCAAAATCCATTGACAGCGGGGCAGGGGTATTGTAAGATTATCATATAGCCTGAAGGACAGCGTGCCGCTGTTGGGAAAAGAGGAGAAGGGCAATGAAAAAGAAATGGGCCTTTACCGCTGCAGCCGGGGTGCTGGGCGGCTTGTTTTTAGCCGGGGTGCTGGAGGTGGGTTCTTCCACCGGCTGGTTTGGGCTGGAGGAGCTGGCTTCCCCAGGGGTTCCCTCGTGGGAGCACTCCTATGAGACCACCTGGGACCCCTCTCAGGACGGGGTGGAGGGCCTTTCCATCCGCTGGGCTGTTGGGCCCGTGTCTGTAATGCCGGGGGAGGGGCCCCTTATCACTGTGACGGAGTACGCTTCCCGCCCCTTGGAAGAGGGGGAAAGGCTTGCCCTGTCCTCTTCTGGCGGCGTGCTGGAGGTGGGCTGGAACGGCAGTCTGCTGCCCCTGGGCGCCCTGCAGGACCTGGAGAAGCGGGTGGAGGTGAAGGTCCCGCCGGAGCTGCTCTCTCAGCTGGAGGAGCTCTCCTGCTGGAACATCTCCGGGGAGGTCAGCGTTTCCGGGGCCTTTGCCCAAGAGCTTTCCCTGGGCTCCCTTGCCGGGGATTTGTTCCTGACCGGCGTTTCTGGGGAGAAAGCCGCGGTCTCCACTGTGTCCGGGGACATCCAGTGGAGCCAGGGACAAGCACGGGAGCTTTCTGTAAAGAGCACCTCCGGCGCGGTGCAGGTTGTGGGCATGCGTGCGGAGGAGTGCCATTTGAAGACGGTCACCGGCCCGCTTGAGTACCGGGGCGCGGGCGGCAGGCTTTTCGGGGAGAGCGTCACCGGTTCCCTGCGGGCCCAGCTGACCGCCTGCCCCACAGAAGGAGAGCTGGGCTCTGTGCAGGGGGATATTTTCCTCACCCTGCCGGAGAACAATGGCTTCCAGGCAAGGCATTCCAGTGTTTCCGGCCACTTTACCTCGGATTTTTCCGGTTCGGGGCAGGGCGGAGGCTTCCTCTATAAGGGAGGCGGCCCGCTGCTTTCCTTTACCACCACCTCAGGGGATGTGCGCATCGCCCGGGGCTGATTACCCATCGGAAAGGAGGCGCTGCATGTACGGCGCAATCTTAGGGGACATCGCGGGGTCCCGTTTTGAATTCAGCAAGCCCCAGGGCTTTGACTGGCGCACTGTGGACCTGTTCGGGGCCCGAAGTGCCTATACCGATGACACCGTGCTTACGGTGGCGACCAAATATGCCATCCTCACCGGAACCTCCTATGCCAAAGCCTACGCCCTGTTCGGCAAGCGGTATTCGCGGGTGGGCTATGGCACCATGTTTAAGAATTGGCTCAATTCCGGCTCGCAGAAGGGGTATAACAGCTACGGCAATGGTTCCGCCATGCGGGTCAGCTACATCGGCTGGCATTTCGATACGCTGGAGGCGGTAGAGGGCCAGGCGGCCCGCAGCTCTACCTGCACCCACGACCATCCGGAGGGGATCCGGGCGGCACAAGCCACGGCGGGGGCAGTGTTTTTGGCCCGCACAGGCGCCTCGAAACGGGACCTGGCCCGGTATTTCCGCAAGCGGTTCTGCTACCCGGTCAGCAAGCCCCTGGCGTTCTACCGCCCCTTTGGCAAATTTGACGATACGGCCATGGGCACCATGCCCCTGGCCATCCGCTGCTTTTTGGAGTCGGAGGACTGGGAAAGCTGCATCCGCAATGTGTTCAGCATTAAATGCGACACGGATACCGTGGCCTGCATTGCGGGAGGTATTGCAGACGCCTTTTACGGCGGTACCGGCCAGGATGAGGAGGCACTGCTAAAGCGCTTCCTGGTCAAGCCCGATGAAAACGGCCGGTTTGATAAGTTTTTGTACCAATGGGCCGTTAAAACCAAAGAGCAGGCCCAGCAGGAGCAGGAAGAGAAGCAGCGGCAGGAGAGGGAAGAAAAAGAGAAAGGCGGCTTATTATGATCGTACAGACCTATCAATCCAAGTTGGTTTTGCGCATTCTCAAGGCGGGGGAAATCTACAGGGCCAAGCCCAACCTGTCCCTGCGGGGGGAGTACGATGCCCTGATTGATATGCTGGGCCTCAAATGTGAGTGCCCCATCTTCGCGGTCATCAAAGGGAGGCGGCAAAACACGGGGGGCAAGGTCTCCGGCTCTGTGCGGCTGACCCTGGATGTGCCGGACAAGTTTATTCATTTGACAGAATATGGCGTGTGGGCCGACTTCCTCTATGCCTTTCAGTTTACTAAGCCGGGCAACTACAAGTCCCTGCGGCCAGACTGTGAGGAGCTCACCGTCCGCCGCTACAACGAGATTTTAGAGGACCTGAAGAAGCAGCGCAAGCCCTCTGAGTACAAATATCCCCAGGTGGTGCTGGAAAAGATCAACCCCGCCTGGCTGAAAAGCTACCACATTGTGGGCAAGGGAGAGGGCCTGCTAAACCGCATTTTCAGAAGGAAGCGTTGACCGGGCGGAAGGCGCTGCCGATACAGCCCGCCAATGGGGCGGGTGGAAAAGGGAAGGAGTTTTTTGTTATGATGGTGGGCAAGTACATTTTATCCATCGACCAGGGGACTACCAGCTCCCGGGCGGTCCTGTTCGATTCCTTCGGGGGTGTGGCCGGCATGGGCCAGCGGGAGTTTCCCCAGATCTATCCCCAGCCGGGGTATGTGGAGCACGACGCGGTGCAGATTTTGCAAACCACCCTGTACGCCATGCGCCAGGCAGTGGAAAAGGCCGGGGTCCATGCCCGGGATATTGCGGCCATCTCCATTACCAACCAGCGGGAGACCACGGTGGCTTGGGACGCCCAAACCGGCATTCCGGTGTGCAATGCCATTGTGTGGCAGTGCCGCCGCACCGCCCCGGAGTGCGAACGCCTGCGCGCCGCCGGCATGGAGCCCTACATCAAGGATACCACCGGCCTCATTATCGACCCCTATTTTTCCGGCACCAAGATGAAGTGGATCCTGGAAAATGTGCCCGCCGCCCGGGAGCTGGCGAATAAGGGCCGGCTGCGTTTCGGCACCATTGACACTTGGCTGGTGTACTCCTTGACCGATGGGGCCTCTTACGTCACCGATGTGACCAACGCCTCCCGCACCATGCTGTTCGACATCCACAAGCTGCGCTGGGATGACGCCATGCTCAAGGAGCTGGGCATCCCCCGTAGCGCCCTGCCCCGGGTGTGCGAGAGCGGGGAGATTGTAGGCATGTGCAGCGCCGATGTGCTGGGGGAAGAGATCCCCATTGCCGGCATGGCCGGGGACCAGCACGCCGCCCTGTTTGGCCAATGCTGCTTTGAAGAGGGCATGGCCAAGAACACCTACGGCACGGGCTGCTTTGTTCTGATGAACACGGGCAGCAAGCCGGTGGCCTCCAAAGAGGGGCTGCTGACCACCATCGGCTGGAAGCTGAACGGCCGCACCACCTACGCCCTGGAGGGCAGCGCCTTCAACGCGGGCAGCGCCATCCAGTGGCTGCGG
>PPYE01433311.1_pt1 | contig 14915 bp, 16 predicted proteins | sample 1559881 | NCBI WGS metagenome assembly PPYE01 (sample SAMN08240022, study PRJNA423297) | Human gut metagenome, whole genome shotgun sequencing project. | reverse complement strand
GGGGGGGGTAAACAAATGTTCTTGTTTATCTCCTTCCGAAAAAATAATATTAAAGAAAGCTGGTTCCATAGAAGAATTACTTTCTACTTGTCCAAAGAATCAAACTATCAGTGATAATTTGATTAGGGCGTGGGCAAAAATTAATAGTCCCCAATATAAGAAAGTAGTATGTACTATTTCTGGAGGATCTGACAGCGATGTAATGTTGGATATCGTCTGGAAATGCGATAAAGATAATAAGGTTGATTATGTATGGTTTGATACAGGAATTGAATATCAAGCGACCAAAGATCATCTAAAATATCTTAGGTTTTTATACAAGGGTATAATCATAAAACACAACAAAACCGAGCCAACCTACACTAAAACGTCGCTATTTCTTTGTGAAAAGCGACGTTTTTTTATGGGCCGGACAGAGAAAGGAGGGAAAGTTTTTTAGTTAGCCAGGCCGGGAGGTCTGGCTTTTTTCATTTCAAAATAAGGAGGTTAGCGAATGGCAGATGACAAACTGAAAACAGGCCCGGAGTCCCCTGTCCTGGATCACCCTGGCGGGGGCCCTGCTGGGGACGCCCAGGCTGTAACAAAGCCCCCTGTCCCGGAAGAGGTAGAGGGGCCCGCTGCTGGCACCGGCCCGGCACCCCAGCCGGAGCAGTCTGTGATCCCCGGTATGGGCAAGGACGCTCCAGCCCAGCCTGCGCCGCAGGTCGAGGCTGAAAAGACGGGGAAATCCCTCAACCAGGATAAAAAAGTGGAGCCGGAGGAAAAAACGGCAAAGCGCCGGGGCCGTCCCCCAAAGGAACAGGATCACCCCCAGGGCGGCAAAGCGGAAAAGGGGCCGGAGCCCCGCAAGGGCCGCCCGGCCAAGGCTGACAAGGCGGCCCTTGGCAAGTCCCCGGCCCCCGGTGTTCTGGACAAAGTGTCCAGAGGTGGAAAAAAGGACAAGGAAACAGGTTCCGGGGGTGTTGGGCCCGGTGTGAAAGTCCCAAAGGGCAAGCCCGCCCCGGTCAAGGAGGCAGAGGCCCCTACCCCGGAGATCAAGCTGCCGCCCACGCCGGAGGTGCCTCCCCGCCCGGTGGAACAGGGCAAAATCGTCTATTTGAAGCTGTCGGAGCTTCACCCATTCCATACTTTACGGGATCACCCATTCAAGGTGCAGGACGATAAGGCGATGGACGATCTGGTGGGGACGATCAGGGAACACGGCATTATGACCCCGGCCACCGTCCGCCCGGAAAAGGACGGCAAGGGCTATGAGATCATCGCGGGACATCGCCGATGTCATGGCGGTGAGCGGGCTGGCCTGGACGAGATCCCCTGTATTGTCCGTGAGATGACCGACCTTGAGGCTGTCCGGGAAATGAAGAACAGCAACAAGCAGCGGGGCGACCCTCTCCCCAGCGAATTGGCAAAACTCCTGGATTTGGAGCTGGAGGCCATCAAGCGCCAGGGGGCCCGGCCCAAAAATGACCAGGAGGCGGAGGCCCTGGGTAAGCTCTCGGTGGAGATCGTGGGCAAGGAGCATGATATGAACTATAAAAAGGTGCTCCGTTATGTCCGGCTCAACCATCTTGTGCCGGAGCTTCTGGAAAAGGTAGACGCAAAAAATATGGGCTTTATGCCCGCCGTGGAGCTGTCGTATATCAAGCCGGAAAACCAGCGGCTCATCGCCGTGTCCATTGATGGGGAGCAGTCCTCCCCCTCGGTCAAACAGGCAAAGCGGCTCCGGGAGCTCGACCAGGAGGGCCTGCTCAACGGAGATGTGATCGACGGCATTTTAAGCGAAGAAAAAAGGGAGGTTGACAACGTGATCATCAGTACCGACGAACTCAACAAGTATTTCGGCAAGGAAATCACTCCTGCCAAAATGAAAGAACAGATCATGGCCCTGCTGGACGAGTGGAAAGAGAAGCAGCCGCCCGAACTGGCAAAGCCGGAGAAGAAGAACGAGCTCGACAAGTGACCGGCCCCCTGCTTCTGGACACTTTGTCCAGAGGTATGCGCTCCGCGCTTGGGATGGGCTCTGCGGTGATATATCCCCCGTCGCCGGGTTTGACGCCGCACAGCCGGGAGTGGGCCGTCAAGGGGCGGAACGCCCGCCGCTTTTGCGGCGGCTTGCCCTTTACGGTCTGCCCCGGCTGTGCTATTCCCGGCGAGCGGCGGGGGTATATCCTCCAGAGCCGCCCCCTTTCCCTGGATAGGGAAAGGGCGGGGGATAGGGTTGACCCTACCTATATATAAGGAAAAGAAACGGAGGTTTGGATTATGAAACGACCCCTTGCGTATGTGACCGCCGCATGGCGCGGCGGCGAGTGCGAGGTTATGGAGCAGGCGGCTAAATATTGCCGTATTGTCTACGATGCGGGGTATTCCCCCATCTGCCCGATGCTCTATCTGCCGCTGTTCCTCAATGACGCGGTGCCGGAGGAGCATAAAAGCGGTATTGACATGGGGCGCGACCTGCTCCGGCGCTCCCGTGTGCTGGTGGTATGCGGGAGCCATGTCGATGAAGCGGTGAAAAATGACATCGCGGTGGCCCAGCGGCTTGGGATCACCGCCACCACCCTGGACGGCATCCTCACTGTCAAGGGCCAGAGGCGACGCTGATATGGCGGTGATCGAGGCGTATGTCACCAATCTTGGGAAATACAACGAGGGCGAACTGGCAAGCTCACTTCTGAAATTCCCCACCACCAGGGAGGAGGTACAGGAAGTCCTAAAACAAATCGGCATTGACAATATCCGCTATGAGGAGATTTTTATTGCCGACTATGGCGGCGACCTGCCGGAACTCAATGCCTGCCTGGGGGAATACGAAAGCATTGACGAGCTCAACCATCTGGCCTGCCTGCTCTCCGAGCTGGACAAAAGCGATTTGGAGAAGTTTGAGGCGGCTGTCGCCAGCGGCGAGCACACCTCCGGCGCGGGCGACCTTATCAACCTTGCGGAAAACCTGGATTGCTACGATTTCTATATCGGCGTGTCCGATGATGAAACCCTGGGCCGTATTTACGCGGAGGACATGGAGATGATCGACATTCCCGAAAACCTGCGGGATTATTTCGATTATGAGGCGTATGGCCGGGATATGCGGATCAATGAGGATGGCAGCTTTGTCAAAGGTGGTTTTTTCCTCCCCAATGGCAGCCAGTTTATTGAATACTACCACGGGCGGGAGGACATTCCCGCCGAACACAAGGTTTTTGCTTACCCGCGGCTCTCCATCCGGGAGCAGATGGCGGCTTACAAAGAAGTCATTGGCCGTTTCCCCCAGGCGGCGGAGCGCCCCAACCCGGAGCAAGGCCATTCAGACCGATAGCGGCACTCCTGGACACTTTGTCCAGAGGTGCTTTTTTCATGGGAAGGAGGGATTTGGCTGGTAGATGAAGATATTTCCAGGCGAACCATAGCGGTATCTATCAAGGCAAGCAAGCTCACGGCGCGGGGGCTTGCCTGTGTGCTGGGAGCGATTGCCCGGAAGATCGCCAAACACCACCGGGCAAAACAGACGCCCCACGGCAGGCAGACGGTGGGGCAGCTCATGGGCCACGGGGCCGCCACCAACAGTATCGAGGTGGAGGCCCCGGCCCTCTTTGACCGGGTGGCCCGGAAATGGAATGTGGACTATGCCTTTTATCAAGTCGCGCCGGATAAACACTTACTGTTCTTCAAGGCGGGGCAGGCCGACGCGATCACAGCCTGTTTCTCCGAATATTCCAAACGGCTGCTAAAGCGCACCAAATCCGCAAAGGCCCCCATCCGGGAGCAGATCAAGGAGGCCGCCGCAGAAGCGGCCCGCCAGCCCGCCCAAAAGCTGGAACGCACAAAGGAGGCGGTGCATGAGGACAGATAGCGTAAAAAAATATGTGATACCAAACATCCCCTATTTGTTTGTGCTGTGGGCCTGCTTGAAGCTGGGGACGGCCTACCGGCTGGCCGCCGGCGCGGATTTACCCCATAAGCTCATGGGCCTGGGGCAGACGGTAGGCCCGGCCTTTGCCGATCTCGCGCCGGGGCTTGATCCCTTTGACTGGCTCATCGGCATTGTGGGCGCGGTGGGCTTCCGGCTGCTGATCTATGTAAAAAGCAAGAACGCCAAAAAATTTCGGCGGGATGAGGAGTACGGATCAGCCCGCTGGGGCTGTCCGAAAGATATAGCCCCTTTCGTCGATCCTGTCTTTGAAAACAATGTCATTCTCACCGGGACGGAGCTTCTCACCATGAACACTCGCCCCCAAAACCCGGCCAACGCCCGCAATCTTAACGCCTGTGTGATCGGTTCGTCCGGCTCCGGCAAAACACGGTTTTGGCTCACCCCGCAGCTTCTCCAGGCCAGCGCAAAGAAAAAGGGCGGGTGCAGCTTTGTGGTGGTCGATCCAAAAGGCGGGGTGCTCTCCCAGGTGGGGGCTTTCCTGCAACGGCGGGGCTATCGGATCAAGGTGTTCAATTCCATTGATTTTTCCCAAAGTATGCACTATAACCCTCTGTCGTATATCCGCAGCGAGGCCGACATCCTAAAGTTTGTCGATACCCTCATAGCCAATACCAAAGGCGAGGGCAAAGAGGGCGACCCATTTTGGACGAAGGCGGAAACGCTTTTGTATTGCGCCCTCATCGCCTATATCATTTTCGAGGGCCCCGCCGAGGATCGGAATATGAATACCCTGGTGGATATGATCTCCGGCATGGAGGTCAAAGAGGACAACGAAAACTTTATGAACGCGGTGGATTATATGTTCAAGGGGCTGGAAAAGCGCAAACTGGATTGCTTTGCGGTGAAGCAGTACAAAAAATACAAATTAGCCAGCGGCAAGACGGCCAAAAGCATTTTGATCTCCTGCGGCTCCCGGCTGGCCCCCTTTGACATCCCCCAGCTCCGGGAGATCATGAGCTATGACGAGCTGGCCCTTGACCGCATCGGGGATCGGAAAACGGCGGTTTTCTTCACCATTTCCGATACCACGCCAACCTACAACTTTCTTGTAGCTCTGGCCTTTTCGCAGATGTTCAATCTGCTGTGCGAGAGGGCGGACAATGTTCACGGGGGCCGCCTGCCCCATCATGTGCGGGTGCTGTGGGACGAGGCGGCCAATACAGGGCAGGTGCCCAATCTGGAAAAGCTGGTGGCCGTTATCCGCTCCCGTGAAATATCGCTGACGCTCTTTTACCAACAGATGGCACAGTGCAAGGCCATTTATGACAAACACGCGGAAACGATCATGGGAAATATGGACAGCGTTGTTTTCCTGGGCGGCAGGGAAAGTTCCACCATTAAGGAGATTTCGGAAAACTGGCTGGGGAAGTCCACGATCTATATGCAGACGGACGGGCGCTCCAAAGGCCAGTCGGAAAGCTACAACCTCAACACCCAGCGACTTGGCCGGGAGCTGATGACCCCCGCCGAGCTTGCTACCATGCCCGGCGACAGGTGCATTTTGCAGCTCCGGGGCCTGCCCCCGTTCTATTCCCCAAAGTACGATTTGAAGCAGCACCCGAACTACAAATATACGGCTGAGGCCGATAAAGTGAAAAACGCCTTTTCCCTTGATAAGCTCATCAACCGCCGCAGGCGGCCTGGGCTGAACGAGGCTTGTGAGGTGTACGAGGCAGACGGGACAGACACAGGGCCCATAGGCGAGGACGAGGACATCCTCAACTATGACGATGTGGATGACCCGGATGCTTATGTATAAATCCTACTTCTGGACAAAGTGTCCAGAGGTCGTAACCTGCCGCCAGAGATGGCGGCTTATTTATTAGGGTTCCCGCAAAATCAAAGATTTTGTGGGAAGAGGAACCGCAACGGAATGAATGACTTTTCGCGCTTGCGCGGAAAGGAATGATATGAAGTTTGCGGTGACGAGGCCGGGAATATCCCCGGAGAAATGGAGGCTCTATGCAGTTTTTTTCTTCCGCGATTGATACTTTGCAGACCCTCGTTGTTGCCCTCGGCGCTGGTCTTGGCGTGTGGGGCGTGGTGAATTTGCTGGAGGGCTACGGATCGGATAATCCTGGCTCCAAAAGCCAGGGCATGAAGCAGCTCATGGCCGGAGGCGGCATTATCCTTTTGGGCACCACGCTGATCCCCCTGCTGTCTGGTTTGTTCTAAGGAGGGATTATGGATTTTCTCACCGACTGGCTCACGGACTGGCTCAAAGAGCTGCTGATTGGCGGGATCATGGGAAACCTGGAGGGGCTCACCGATTACGTCAACGCCCAGGTCGGGGAGATCGCGGTACAAGTGGGGACTACCCCGGCGGCGTGGAACGCCGGGGTTTTCTCCCTTATACGCCAGCTTTCCGAAACGGTGATCTTACCCATCGCCGGGATGGTGCTGACCTTTGTTGCCACCTATGAGCTGATTCAGATGCTTTTGGAAAAAAACAATATGCACGAGTTTGATGTGGCGAATATCTATAAATGGATGTTCAAGACGGCTTGTGCCATTCTCATTCTGTCCAACACCTTTAATATCGTGATGGCGGTGTTCGATGTGTCGCAGTCCGTGATCGCCCAGGCGGGCGGGCTCATCCAGGGCTCCACGGACATCACGCCGGATATGCTGGCGGAGCTGGAAACCACCCTGGAGGGCATGGACTTGGGGCCGCTTCTCGGCCTGTGGCTCCAGTCCTCTATTATCGGTGTGACCATGTGGGCGCTGGGCATTGTCATTTTTGTGTTGGTCTATGGCAGGATGCTGGAAATCTATTTGCTGACCAGCTTGGCCCCCATCCCTATGGCTACTCTGTCCAACCGGGAGGTGGGGCAAATGGGCCAGAATTATCTGCGCTCCCTGTTCGCCGTGGGTTTTCAAGGGATGCTCATTCTGGTGTGCGTTGCCATTTACGCGGTGCTTGTCCAGGGGATCGCCACCAGCGGCGACCCCATCGGGGCCATTTGGGGCATTGTGGGCTACACGGTTTTGCTCTGCTTTATGCTGTTTAAGACGGGCGGCATCGCCCAGCGCATCTTCGGGGCGCATTGATGGGAGGTGCTTCAATGGAAAAAACGACAGTTGATACCTCTGGACAAAGTGTCCAGAAGTCCCAGGAGGGCCTGTTCCTGCAAGACGGCATCGCGGGGCTGCGGGCGCTGCCCCGTCATTCGGTGGATATGCTGCTGACCGATCCGCCCTACGGCACTACCCGGAACTTTTGGGATGTGCCGCTGTCCCTCCCGGAGCTGTGGGAGGCGGTAAAATGGGCCGTCAAGCCGGAGGGGGCGGTGCTGTTTTTCGCACAGTGCCCCTATGATAAGGTGCTGGGGGCCTCCAACCTCCCTATGCTCCGCTATGAGTGGGTATGGCACAAGAGCCGCTGCGCTGGTTTTCTCAATGCGAGGCGGGCCCCGCTGAAAAAGACGGAGAATATTTTGGTGTTTTACCAAAAGGCCCCGCTTTACAATCCGCAGTTTGAACAGGGCAGGCCCTATAAGCGGCCCGCCAACCAGGGCGGAGGCAGCCCCAACTACGGAAAATTCGTCCGCACATCCAACGGCTCCGAGGACGGCCTACGCTTTCCCGGAAACCTGCTGACCTTCTCCACCGTACAGCGCACCATCCACCCCACCCAAAAGCCCGTGGAACTGTGCGAGTATTTTATTAAAACCTACACCCGGCCCGGCGAGGTGGTGGCGGACATCTGCGCGGGCTCCGGCACAACGGCGGTGGCCGCCCTCAACACGGGCCGCCGCTTTATTTGTTTTGAAACCGTCCCGGCCTACTACGCTGCCGCCAGTGAGCGCATCCGTGTGGCGCGTTCGGCGGTAGAGTCCGGGGAGAAAGGAGTTTGACTATCGGACGCTATTCTATCATTTATGCCGATCCACCCTGGCGCTACACAGCAAAAAAGATACAGGGGGCGGCGGAAAACCATTACCCCACCATGAGCATATCGGAACTATGCGCGTTGCCTGTGGCCGACCTTGCGGCCAAGGACAGCGCGCTTTTTCTGTGGGCCACGTTCCCGCAGCTCCCGGAGGCCCTGCGGCTGATCCAGGCGTGGGGCTTCACCTATAAATCTGTGGCTTTTGTCTGGCTCAAACAAAACCGCAAGTCCCCCGGCTGGTTTTACGGCCTGGGCTTTTGGACGCGGGGCAACGCGGAGGTCTGCCTGCTGGCGACACGGGGACACCCCAAACGGCAAGCGGCGAATGTCCATCAGTTTATCATTTCCCCTATCCGGGAACACAGCCGCAAACCGGAGGAGGCCCGTGAAAAGATCGTGGCTCTCATGGGCGACCTGCCCAGGGTGGAGCTGTTCGCCAGGCAGTCCCCGCCCGGCTGGGATGTATGGGGCAACGAGGTGGAGCCCACGATCCCGGACTTCTGGACAAAGTGTCCAGAAGCAGCGGGCCAAAAGGAGGTCTTGTGAATGGGCTCACTTTGGGGAGCCTGTTTGACGGCATCGGCGTTTTCCCTCTGGCGGCGTCGCGGTGCGGCATCCGTCCCCTGTGGGCAAGTGAGATCGAGGCCGCCCCGATCTCCATCACCCAGCGGCATTTCCCGGATATGGCCCACCTGGGGGACATCACCAAGCTGGACGGCGGGGCCATCCCGCCCGTCCATGTGCTGACCTTTGGCTCCCCCTGTCAAAACCTCTCGCAGATCGGTAATCGCACCGGCCTTGCCGGGGCTAAATCCGGCCTGTTCTTTCACGCGATCCGTATCATTCAAGAAATGAGAAAGGCCACCAATGATCTATATCCAGTTATCTCTATTTGGGAAAACGTCATGGGAGCGTTTTCTTCAAATGACCGGATGGACTTTAGAGCCGTCCTATCCGCTTTCACAGACACCGAAATTCCAATGCCTGCTTCGGGAAGATGGGCAAGCGCCGGAATGGTGCGAGGGGGATGCCCCGATCTCGCATGGCGGCTCTTGGATGCCCAGCACTGGGCAAGGCCCCGGCTGGCCCGACGCCAGCGCGTCTTTCTTGTGGCAGACTTTGGAGGGCGGCGTGCTCCCGAAATATTGTTTAAGCCCCGCCCAATGCTCCCACTTCCTGCGCCTTGCACAGCGGGCGGGCTGCCCGCCCCCGGCGGAGATCGAGGCCCTGTTCTTGAAACAGGGGGGCGCGTACCCATCACAAGACCCTTTCAAGGGTTCCGTATGCGGGGGGCTGCCAAGGAGGGGGAACAAACAGCGTTCCAAAACAGCTTCGGATTTCCAGCAGACCCTTTTCCCACTCTGTTAGCCGGTACTGTGACACCGTTTGCCTTTTGGTACGAGGACGATCCGGCGGGCGGCTGTATTCGTTTTCCCACGGAGCTGGAATGTGAGCGGCTCATGGGCTTGCCGGAGGGGTGGACGAAGTACGGGGCCGACGGCGGGGAGATCAGCGCGTCCCAGCGGTACAGGGCCCTGGGCAACGCCATCGCCCTGCCCTGCGCGGAGTATATCATGGCTGGGATCGCGGAGGCCCTGCGTTAAAATTACCCGTACTTCTGGACACTTTGTCCAGAGGTAGCCGGGCCGGAAAGGAGTGATCAAAATTCCCTATGTGAATGTTCCCAACGATCTATCAAAGGTCAAAACCAAACTTGCCTTTAATCTGACGAAACGCCAGCTTGTGTGCTTCGGCATCGCGGCGGCGGTGGGCGTCCCGTCCTACCTGCTGGCCCGGAGCTCTATCGGCAACACCGGGGCCATGTTTCTTATGATGGCGGTGGCGCTCCCGGCCTTTTTGCTGGCGATGTATGAGAAAGACGGGCTCCCGCTTGAAAAGGTGGTGCGAAACATCATCCGGGCCCGTTTCCTGCGGCCTGGGGTGAGGCCCTACCGAACAGAAAACATCTATGCCCCGTTCACCCATCGGGGCGCTGTGGGAAAGGAGGATGCGATTGCAAAAAGCAGAAAATCAAAAGCGCGGCTCCGGAAAGGCCGCTGACCGGAAAGCTGTTTTGTCCGCCCAGCAGACGATCCCTTATCTGGTGATGCACCCGGACGGGGTATGTCAGCTCCCCGGCGGGCTTTACACAAAAACGGTGGAGTATGAGGACATCAATTATTCCGTGGCAAGCACCGAGGATCAGACGGCCATCTTTGGCGGCTGGAGCTCATTCCTCAATTACTTTGATACCTCTTTGCCGTTCCAGCTCTCCTTTATCAACCGCCGCTCCCGCTCCCGGAACAAATACCGGGTGAATATCCCCCAGGCGGAGGACAGCTTCAACAGTGTCCGGGGCGAGTTCACGGGGATGCTGAAAAATCAGATCGCCCGGTCGAACAACGGGATTGAGCGTTCCAAATATATCACCTTTGGGCTCCCCGCCGAGGGGATCGGGGAGGCCCGGCCCCGGCTGGAGCGCGTGGAGGCCGATGTGACAGGCAACCTCAAACGGCTGGGGGTGCCCTCGGAGCCCCTGGACGGGCGGGCGCGGCTGGCCCTGCTTCACAGCCAGATGCACCCTGGGAACCGGGAGCCGTTCCGCTTCTCCTGGCAGGACATTCCCAAAACAGGGATGGGGACAAAGGACTATATCGCCCCGGACAGCTTCGACTTTAGGCAGTCCCGCCTGTTCCGGGTGGGCCAGTATTGGGGCGCGGCCTCCTATTTGCAGATCATGGCTTCGGAGCTCTCTGACAAGCTCCTGGCGGAGATCCTGGAACTGGACGCAGAGCTGACTGTGACTATGCACATTCAGACGGTGGATCAGCTCAAGGCTATTAAAACGGTAAAAGGCAAGCTGTCCGACATTGGAAAAATGAAAGTGGAGGAACAGCGCAAGGCGGTGCGGGCCGGGTATGATCCCGACATCCTGCCCCCCGACCTCATTACCTTTTCCAAAGACGCGGCGGAGCTGCTGGCCGATCTGCAATCCCGCAACGAGCGGATGTTCCTCTTGACGTTCACGGTCATCAATATCGCCCCCACCCGCCAACGGCTGGAAAACGATATTTTCACAGTGGGCGGCATCGCACAGAAATATAACTGCGCCTTGAAGCGGCTGGACTGGCAGCAGGAGCAGGGCTTCGTGTCCTCCCTGGCCCTGGGCTATAACGAGGTGGAGATCCAGCGGGGTATGACGACCAGCTCCACAGCGATTTTCATTCCCTTTATGACCAGGGAACTGCGGATGGCGGGGCCGTCCCTCTATTACGGGATGAACGCCCTTTCCCACAATGTCATCATGGCTGACCGCAAAAAGCTGAAATCCGCCAACGGCCTGTACCTCGGCTCCACTGGATCAGGAAAATCCTTTGCGGCAAAAAGGGAGCTTCTAAACGTGTTCCTCACCATCCCCCAGGACAGGATTCTGATCGTAGACCCGATGGGCGAATATGCCCCGCTGGTGCGGCGGCTGGGCGGGCAGGTCATTGAGATCGCCCCCGGCTCCCCCAGCCATATCAACCCTATGGACATCCGGCTGGATATGGACGAGGACGAGAGCCCGCTTTCCATGAAAGCGGATTTTTTGTTGTCCCTGTGCGAGCTGGTGGTGGGCGGCAAGGATGGTTTGCAGCCTATCGAAAAGACGGTGATCGACCGCTGTGTACGGCTCATCTACCGGGATATGGCCCTGGGGATCGGGGACGGCAAGCCGCCCTTGCTCCAGGACTTGTACGAGGAACTTCTGAAACAGCCGGAGCCGGAGGCCCGGCGGGTAGCGACCGCCCTGGAGCTCTACTGCACCGGCTCCCTCAACCTGTTCAACCATTCGACAAACGTGGACTTGACCGCCCGCGTGGTGTGTATCGTGCTGAAAGGGCTGGGGGAAAACCTGCGGAAGATCGCCATGCACATCACCAACGATTTTGTAACTTCGGCGGTCAACGTGAATTTTCACAGTGGTATTTCTACCTGGTGCTACTTTGACGAGTTTCATATTTTGCTCCGGGACGCCCTCACCGCCAGCTACTTTGTAGCCGTGTGGAAGATGCTCCGCAAGAAAGGCTGTGTTCCCAGCGCACTGACGCAGAATGTGAAAGACCTGTTGGCCAGCCGGGAGATCGAGGCCATTTTGGACAACACCGATTTTATGATCCTGCTGGCCCAGGCCCAAAGTGACCGGGCGATTTTGGCAAAGCAGCTCGGCATTTCCGAGCACCAGCTTTCCTACATCACCCATTCCAATTCCGGCGAGGGCCTGCTGTTCTATGGGGATGTGACCATCCCCTTTGTTGACCGTTTCCCCAAGGGGGAGATCTATAACCTGCTCACCACCCGCCCGGAGGATTTGAAGAATGAAGCGAAAACCGAATAAACCCAGCCCGGAGGCGGCTCCCCGGCAGGACGCGCCGGAGGGTTCCCCTGGCAGGGCCGGGACGGAGGCTACCTCTGGACAAAGTGTCCAGAAGTCAAAGTTCCGACAAAAGAGCCAGCAGGAACAGGCCGCCGCGTCCAAGCTCCGCATGGAAAAGCGCGGGGAAAAGCTGGAACAGGCAAAGGATAAGCTGTCCAAACAAAAGCCGCCCAAAAAGCCCGGCCCGGTGAGGCGGGTGGGCCGGGCCGCTGGCGGCGCCGTCCACGGCTTTGTGCATGGAAAGCTCTTTGAGGTGGAGCAGGAGAACGTGGGCACCGAGGGGGCCCACCGCTCCGAGCTGGCGGGTGAAACCGTCCTGCGGCATGGCTCCCGGTTCGTTAAGAAGAAAATCCGGGAACACCCGGCAAAGGCTGTCCAGCGGGCAGAGTCCAAATATATCAAGGCTAAGGCGGATCATCATTTCCGTGTGGCCGCCCAGGAGCACCCGGAGCTGAGGCAAAATGCCTGGAAACAGTTTTGGCAGAAACGGCAATACCGCAAACAGGCGCGGCAGACCGCCAGGGCTGGGGTGGTAAAGGCGGCAAAAAAGACCGCCGCCACGGAAAAGGCCGGTGCCCAGGCGGTAGGCTTTATCAAGCGGCATCCTGTGGGGGTGCTCCTGGCCCTGGCCTGTCTGCTCCTGCTCTTTATCATGCAGTCCTGTTCGTCCTCCCTGGTGATGTTTGGCAACTCCGGCGCGGGGGCCGTGGGCGCTACCACTTACCCCTCAAAGGACGAGGACATTTTGGGGGCCGAGGCCGCCTATGCGGATATGGAGGCGGAACTGCAAAACTACCTGGACACCTACGAAAGCACCCACGATTATGACGAGTACCACTTCGACCTGGACACCATTGAGCACGATCCCTATGTGCTCATCTCCATCCTCTCTGTGCTCCACGAGGGGGAATGGACGCTTGCCCAGGTGCAGGGCACTTTGCAAATGCTTTTTGACCGCCAGTATATTCTGACGGAGCGTGTGGTGCGGGAAACCCGGTACGACAGCGAGGGCGATCCCTATTCCTGGTATATTTGCTATGTGACACTAGAAAACAAAACCCTTTCCCACCTTCCCCTGGAGCTTATGGGCGAGGAGGAGCTGGCCCGGTATGCCCTCTATATGTCCTGCCTGGGCAACCGGCCCGACCTGTTCCCGGAGTCCGGGTATGTGGACAAATACACGAAACCGCCCGCCGACTACGATGTACCGGAGGAATATCTGGACGATGAAACCTTTGCGGCCATTTTGGGCGAGGCGGAAAAATACCTGGGCTATCCCTATGTGTGGGGCGGCAGTTCCCCGGCCACTTCCTTTGACTGCTCCGGCTTCGTGTCCTGGGTGATCAATCACTCCGGCTGGGATGTGGGCCGCCTGGGGGCCCAGGGGCTTTACAACATCTGCACCCCCACCGGCGCACCCCGCCCCGGCGATCTGGTGTTCTTTGTCGGCACCTACGACACAGCGGGCGTTTCCCATTGTGGCATCTATGTGGGGGACGGGATGATGATCCATTGTGGCGATCCCATCAGCTACGCGAATTTGAACACAAATTACTGGCAGTCCCATTTCTACGCCTACGGGCGTTTACCATGATTGGAGGTATCTATGGCGGCAAGCAAAAGCCAAAAAATCCAGGCTGAGATCGAAAAGGTCAAGGCCAAGATCAACGAGCAGCAGGCCCGGCTCAAGGAGCTGGAGAAAAATAAGCTGGAGGCCGAAAACAGCGAGATCGTGGACATCGTGCGGGGCCTGAGCATTTCTTTGGAGGAGCTGCCCCTGGTGCTTCAGCAGCTCCGGGAGGGCACCTCTGGACAAAGTGTCCAGAAGTCGGGGCCTGCGGGAAAGGAGGAAAACTGAATATGAAACGATGGAAGTCTTTGACGGCGGCGCTCTGCGCCGCTGTTCTTTTATGCGGATTTACCGCTGTCCCGGCCTATGCCTACGCGGACGGCGGGGCGGGCTCCGATCACGGCGATCCCACAATGGAAACCCCGGCCCCGGCCCCGGAGCCTACCATAGAGCCGGGCCAGGGCTTTTCGGAGGAGGGCGGCTTTGTGACCCGCGATCTGCTCTATGACGAGAACACCAATAAGCAGTTTATCACCGTCCAGACCAGCGGCGGGGCCACCTTCTATCTCGTCATTGACTACGACAAGCCCGTGGACGAGGAGGGCGAACAATATGAAACCTACTTCCTGAACCTGGTGGACGAGGCCGACCTGCTGGCCGCTGTGAAAGCTGCGGGGGTGGAGCTTCCGGTCTGCACCTGCGGGGAAAAGTGCGCTGTGGGTGCCATTGACACGGCCTGCCCGGTTTGCTCCATCAGTATGGCCGACTGCGCCGGGGCGGAGCCGGAGCCTGCGGAAACCGAGGAACCTGCGGAAGAGCCGGAAACAGGCGGCAGCATGGGGACGCTCCTGCTCATCCTGGCGGTGGCCGGGATCGGCGGCGGGGCCGCGTTCTATTTCAAGGTGATCCGGCCCAAACAGCAGCAGGCCGCCGAGCCGGAGGAGGACTACGGCGAGGAGGACTATGAGGACGACGGCCCGCCCTGGGACGAGGACGAGGAAAACAGCGAGGAGGAGGAAAGATGAATTTTACCAATAGCCCCTACGAAAAAATGATGAAGCAGAGGCCCCGGCCCCTGGCCCCCTCCGTCCCCAAAGCGCCCAGG
>PPYE01047468.1_pt1 | contig 14918 bp, 9 predicted proteins | sample 1559881 | NCBI WGS metagenome assembly PPYE01 (sample SAMN08240022, study PRJNA423297) | Human gut metagenome, whole genome shotgun sequencing project. | reverse complement strand
TCTTAAAACAGGAGATATTTTACTGTAATATTTTATTATGTATCGTGATATAAATAATACCATGTTTAAAAGTTCCAAACCCACATGTGCCTGTCCGCCGGTGAAAAAAAAATCGAACCCCGCCCCATAAAGCATAAAAGTGGTTTGACGCTTGCATTTTTGCGGTCTGCATTTTATACTGATACCAGCATAAATGATTGGAATAACGATTAGATTGTAACAGGAGATTTGCATTGAATAATAAGAAAAAGTTAAAACAATTCATGATTTGTCTGTGCTGTGTATTTTGCAGTACCGCATTGACCATTCCTTATCTGTCCTATGCAACCACGCAGGACGATTTAGACAATGCCAACCGGGAACTGGAAAGCTTAAAGGCACAACAGCAGAGTCTGTCTGCGGATTTATCCGAAATTGACAGTCAGCTCCAGAGCGCCGGAAGCCGTTTATCTTCTATCGAAGAACAGATTGATGACAAGCAGGCAGATGTGGATGCCTTAAATGAAGAACTGCTGTCGCTGTCCCAGACGATGGACGAACAGTATGATTCCATGAAGCTGCGTATCCGGTATATGTATGAGCGCAGCAGCTCGGATGTGATTGAACTGCTGTTAACTTCCCAAAGTATGAGTGAACTTTTGTTAAAAAGCGAATACATTTACCAGTTATCACAGTATGACCGTGATATGTTAGATGAGATGGAAGCCAATTATGAACGCCAGCAGGCAGCAAAAGAACAGCTGGATACCGAGGTTTCCGAACTGTCGTCCTTACGGGAAGCTGCTTTAAATGAACAGGAAAATTTAAAGACACTGCTTGCAAAAACCCAGCAGGATTTTGATACGTCTTCCAACAACGTATCCGAGGCCGAAGCTGCCGCACTGGCTTATGAAAAGAAACTTGAAGAAGAAAAGCTGGCACAGGAAAAGGCGGAAGCAGAAGCTGCAAGCCGTGCTGCCGCAGCAAATAGTAATTCCGGCAGCAGTGATATTACGTCTAATATTAATAAAACACCGATTTCATATGACACCTCTGACCTTGCCATGCTTGCCGCAATTATCGAATGTGAAGCGGGCAACCAGTCTTACGAGGGTAAGTTAGCTGTCGGAAGTGTTGTTGTTAACCGTGTCAACAGCCCACGTTTTGCCAACTCCATTTCCGGTGTCATCTATGCTTCCGGACAATTTACACCGGTTGCCAGCGGCCGTTTTACGATTGTGCTCTCCCGCGGTGCTTCCGCTTCGTGCGTTCAGGCGGCGCAGGAGGTTTTAAACGGAAATGTTACGATTAATGCGCTGTATTTCCACATATACCGCAGCGGTATCGACACCTATGGCACGGTGATTGGCGACCATATTTTCTACTGATTGAATAAAAAAGTCCTTTGTAAAAGAAATGCTCCATTATCATCTGACTTTGGCTCATCTTTTGCAAAGGACCGCTTTATAAAATATCGTTCTACTAATCTTCTTTTGGCATATATTCCACAGAATCTACAAGTACATATCCTGTCTTGTCATTTTTAACCGTGTTGTCATGGGCACAGAAAATGCCGTTTTTCACACCAACCCATCTGCCTGCTTTGGAGGCAAATGAAAAGGCTTTTTCATAGTTTTTGCCGTCAAAACTTAATTCCAGTGTTAATTCCTCGACCGGTGCTGCTTTTACAGGAAGATTTAACTCCATGTGGTCAATATGACCGGTGCATTTTACCGTGTAACGGAATGTCACTGTTTTCCCGGTATCCTTAAAATCACTTTCGGACAGTTCAAAATCATTGCTGTTTTGTGTTGTATACGGCATATCACAGTCAAAATACTGTGTTCCCAAAATCTGTCTGACCGTATATTTGTTATCCCGCTTTTCAACCGCCAGCGCGCCGTATTCCGTTCCCAGTGATACAACGCCTGCCACATCGCCGTTTTCCATGCCGGAAAGCTGCATTTTTGTCACACAGGTAAATTCCGGTGCCGGCCATTTCTGTAACAGCAGATTACGGTAATCACTAACCGGGCGGAGCGGCACAGTATCCAGTGCATTTAACTTTAACTTTGATCCGGTAAGCTCATACCAGTCCTTCTGAGGATTGGCATTCCACTGCCACTGCATACCGAGTTTATCCGATGTAAAGTCATCACTCGTATCCGGCTCGCAAACCGGATATGAATTACTCTTTCCGATATCCGGCTTTGTGTACTCCATAACCGGTTCGCCGTAATCATTGCCCGGCTTATTGATACCGATTATTGGCCAGTCATTTTCCCAGTACATTGGCTGTAAATGAACAATTCTTCCGCCTGCGTAGACATCCTGAAAATGTAAGAACCAGTCCTGACCTGTCACCGTGTCCACCCATGCACCCTGATGAGGACCGTTGACCGGTGAATCACCCTGACGCATTACGACCTTATATTCATACGGTCCAAAAGGATTTTTAGAACGGAGTACTGTCTGCCAGCCGGTCTTTACACCGCCTGCCGGAGCAAATACATAATACCAGCCGTTGCGCTTGTACATTTTCGGACCTTCAATTGTTACCTGATCATTTTCATTGCCGTCAAAAATCTTGACTTCTTCGCCGATTAATCCCATACCGTCCGGCTGCATTTCTACCATATGCAGTACACTCTTGTATCCGATACGGCTCTTTGCAACACCTGCTACCAGATACGCCTTTCCGTCATCATCCCAGAACGGACACGGATCAATCCAGCCTGCTCCCGGACGGATATTCACCGGCTTGCTCCATTTGCCAAACGGGTCTTTTGTTGTTGTCATGTAAATGCCCTCATCCGGCATCGGAAAACATATATAATAGGTTCCTTCATGATACCGGATTGCCGGTGCCCATACCCCGCAGCCATGAATCGGATTGCGGTAACGGAATTCCGGTAACTCGTCCAATGCATAATTGACTACTTTCCAGTTGACTAAATCTTTTGAATGTAAAATCGGCAGCCCCGGTGCATTGCAAAAGCTTGATGCAATCATAAAATAATCTTCGCCGACACGGATTGCATCCGGGTCTGAATAATCTGCGTATAGAATCGGGTTGCGGTACTTTCCATTTCCTAAATCTGCCTGCCACATATTGAAACCTCCATTTTTACTGTTTGATTTACTGCTTTTCATTATTACATGCTTTATTTTATGTTCTGCATTTCTGCACTGTCCTTATCATACACTATTTCCCCGGAAATTGCTATTCATTTTACAAAATTCTTTTATAAAAGTTTTTTCACTATTTTGTTTTTAATGTTTTATGCCGTACTGTATCCCGCTTCATACATAAAAATCCACAAATCAGGATTATAAAAATTTATAAAAATACCCGCGGAAATCTCCGGCTTTTCAGCCTGTTCCCGCGGGTGTGTGTATTTAATATTATGATAACAATTAGATTGCCTTAATTCTTTCAAGTGCCTTTACGGTATTTTCATAAGAACCGAAAGCGGTCAGTCTGAAGTAGCCTTCACCACTTGGACCAAAACCTGAACCCGGTGTACCGACAACATTTGCCTTTTCAAGCAGGAAATCAAAGAATTCCCAAGATGTCATGTTATCCGGTGTCTTTAACCAGATGTACGGTGCATTGACACCGCCTGATACGGTATAGCCTGCGGACTTTAAGCCTTCCAGAATTGTCTTTGCATTGTTCATGTAGTATGCAATCTGCTCACCGGTCTGCTTCTGTCCTTCTTCTGTGTAAACAGCTGCACCCGCCTTCTGGATAATATATGGCGCACCGTTAAACTTTGTGCCGTGACGTCTTGCCCAGAGACTGTGTAATGTCACATCACCACTCTTTAAATCTTTTGGAATAACGGTAAATCCAAGTCTTGTTCCCGTAAATCCGGCATTCTTTGAGAAGCTGCGCAGTTCGATGGCACAGGTTCTTGCACCTTCACATTCAAAAATCGTATGCGGTACATTTTCCTCTGAAATGTATGCTTCATAAGCTGCATCATAGATGATAACCGCCCCCACTTTATTTGCATAATCAACCCACTTCTGTAATTCGTCCTTTGTAATCGTAGAACCGGTTGGGTTGTTCGGGAAGCAAAGATAGATAATATCCGGTGTTTCCTTTGGCAGCTCCGGCGCAAAATTCGTTTCTGCCGTACACGGCATGTAGATTACATTGCTCCACTTCTGCTGATCCGGTAAATAATCCCCGGTTCTTCCTGCCATTGCATTGGTATCTACATATACCGGATATACAGGGTCACACACTGCAATTTTATTATCTACTGAGAAAATGTCGCCGATGTTTCCTGAATCAGACTTTGCACCATCACTGACGAAAATTTCATCGGCACTGATGTCGGCACCACGTCTTTTATAATCGAAATCTGCAATTGCATTTCTTAAAAAATCATACCCTAAATCCGGTGCATAACCGTGAAATGTTTCTGCCTTACTCATTTCATCAACCGCACCGTGTAATGTATCAATTACAACCGGCGCAAGCGGCAGCGTTACATCACCGATACCCAGTCTTATAATTTCCTTGTCCGGATTAGCAGCCTGAAAGGCTTGAACCTTTTTGGCTATCGTGGAAAACAGATAACTTCCCGGAAGCTTTAAATAATTGTCATTAATCTTAAACATCTCATTCTCCTTCATTTCGTGTACTTCTAAACGTAGCTGCCTGTTCGTCCGACAAGCCGTTATGTCTGAATTATACACCATATTTGTACAGACAACAACTTATAAATATGAGTATTTTTATCAATATATCCGGCTTTTTTTGCATAATTTGCTTTATTTTCTTATCTTATTCAATATTCCTGCTTAATGTTTCATATTCTGCGCTGATTGCCTGTAACACTTCTTTATCACCGCCCGCATTGTCCGGGTGATAAATTTTTAACAATGCCTTATAGCGCTTTTTTAATGCTGCACTGCTGTCAACACCTTTAAAGAAGAGATTTACACCGCTATGACTGATATTCTGTACCATGGCAAACTTTCTTCTCGCCTCACGGTACACCTCATCGCGGTACATCAGCTTGTCGCGCTTAAATTTTTCGCGGTCAATAGCAAGCTGTCTGGTTTCCCGTTCCAGAATCTGCCACTGCTGGTCAAACAGATGCTTCTGATTATCTAACTGCTTTCTTAGCAAATCCAGACTGCGTTTCTGCTTTTCCAGCATCTGCTTCTGAATCTCCACAACCTGCTCTTCTTTCTCTAGCTTTCCCTGCTGCTGCTCCAGATTTTTCCGTAGTTCTTCCAGTCGGATATTTTCTTTAAAAAACCATTTCTTTTTTTCTTCCAATTCCTCATTGTTCAAACAAACACACTCCTTTATCAGCAGCAGTCCGCATCAGACTGCACTGTGAAACCAAAATACCTTGACAGGCTGACAGCCCGGTTTTGTCTTAATCGTATGCGGCACACCGGGAAGTGCAATAAATGAATCACCTGCTTCAATTGGAAACTCCAGATCACCAAGTCTGGCATAGCCCTCACCCTCAAGCACATAAAAGCCCTCCTGGTCTTCATGCACGCCTGGATGCGCACTAAACTCATAGCCGGCATAAATTGTTGTCCCGGAAGTACAGCCGCCAAGGCAGCCGTTTTCTGCCGTCAAAAAGCGCTGTGTCCGTGCATCCTTACCTTGTGTTTCTTCTACTTCTTTTTTCGTAATATACGGCTTCATTTTATTCCTCGTTTCTGAGCGACTGTGTTGCGAAGCGGCGATGAGAAATTCGCGCAGGCGATTTCTCATCTGCCATCATAGGTGTTTGCTTTCGCTCCAAAGCAAACATCTGTGTAAAAAAATAGCACATCAGTGTGATTTTTCGCACTATTCTCCATTCCGCAGGCATTTTAATGCCGGAGGAACCGCGAGCCAAATGTCAGATTTGGCTCTGCGGCATGAAAAAACAAGGAAGCCTGCTTTTGTCAGACTCCCTCGTATCTTTTTACTAATTTTTCTTGTAACGTAATAATTCTGTATAGGCAAGTAAAAATGGTCCGACACCCTTTGCATCATCTTCTACAACCGGTTCTGACATATAATAATCATATGTACCCGGACGATTGTCTTTACCGCCCAGTCCGGCAACCAGACAAATACCGCCAAGTGACATTTCTCCGTCCTTTTCTTTTAAATAGCGCTTGCAGATACCGTCAATGGCTTTCTCACCGTATACACGGTAGCTTTCAGGCAGGAAGCCAAGACGTACACCCTTTAACAGCGAATATGCCATGATAGAACTTCCGCTTGTTTCAAGATAGTTGCGTTCCATGCCGCCGAAGTTGACAACCTGATACCACATACCGCTTTCGTCCTGATAACGGATCATCGCATTCATTAAATCTACATATGCATCCTGTAACATCCTGCACTCTTTGTCATACTTGTGGTCAGAGTTGTCCACCTTATCAAGTGTATCTAACAATGCCATTGAGTACCAGCCGATTGCTCTCAGCCAGATATTCTGTGAAAGACCTGTGACCTTGTCACACCAGAACATCTGCTTTGATGTGTCAATTGCATGATAGTACAGACCGTTGAGCGGATTTTTCATGTTTTCAATAACGAATTTAAACTGTGAGAAAATATCATCATAATTCTTTCGGTCGTTAAATCTTGTTTCGTACTCCATGTAAAACGGCTGTCCCATATACATTCCGTCCAGCCATACCTGATTCGGATAAATATCCTTGTGCCAGAAGTTGCCAGATTCACAGCGAGGCATAATAGCAATCTGAGAATATACAAGGTCGATTGCTTTTCTATATTTTTCTTTTCCGGTGATATCATATAATTCAAATAAAGTCTTGCCGGCATTGACATTGTCAATATTCTTTTCACCAATGCTGTATCCGTCAATTGTTCCGTCTTCTGCTACACGATAATCAATGAAATCGTCTGCAAACTTTAAATATTTCTCGTCCTTTGAAATGGCATACATCTCAAGTACGGCTTTAATCATACAACCGTCAATGTAATTCCACTTAGACTTTAAGCCCTGCTTGAGCTTTTCAATATTCCACATCGGCGCTTCCGGCGTGCTTTTTTCCAACAATTCATCAATATACTTTACTATAATATCCACGGCTTTTCTCCTTATTAAATATGTACTGTATCTTCATTATTGTACACTACAAAAAAAAGATAAGCAACCGATTATTTTTTATTTTATGAAAAACTACAGAATTTTAGCTGTTATACAACATCGGCTGTAATGCTTCGAGTGCCTGCTGATATGAAAAATTTGCACTCATGCCGAACAGGGACGAATCCAGATCGTACACCCTGCCGTTTTGTACTGCCTCAAAATGCTTCCAGATGTCGTTTTTTTCAAATTCATCGGCAAACATCTGCTGTACCTGCCCGGGCATTGCATGGGCTGCCCGTAAAATCACATCGGGTTCTTTCGTTTTGATATCCTCTGTGTTGGCACTTAAAAATTCTTCATCAGTACCTGCGTATACATTCTGTCCACCTGCCATTTCGACAAGACTGCCGACATAGCTATTCTCGGTTGCCACGATATAAGACCCCGGCAGTCCCATCAGAATCAGAACCTTTGGTGCTTCTTTTCCTGCATTTTTATTTTTGTATTCCTGCATAAACGTATTAAATTCGTCCACCATTGCCTGTGCCTGCTGTTGTCTGTTAAATTTTTCACCGAGATCTGCAATTGAAGCATACATGCCGGCTACACTCTTTAAATTTAAAAACAGGGATTTCACCTGGATTGCCGCATATTTCGGCTGTAAATCACTTTGCAGGCTATTCGGGGACAGCACATAATCCGGCGATAAGGATTTTAAAATCTCCATATCCGGCGACATTGCCGTTCCAATCTGCGTAACATCCTTATACCGCTCCGGCAGTGTACCGGAGGTCTGGCATACCCCCACAAGGTCTAACTCCAGTTTGTCACAAATCTGTGCAACAGCAGGAGAAGTGGCAACAAGGCGCACCTCTGCGCTGTTGCTGGTATTTCCCGTACTGCTGCCCTGTCCGTCCGGGTGCTGGTCTACGCAGGCTGTCAGTGAAACTGATGCGGTTAGTACGGCGATGCCTGCAAGCAGCATACAAAATCCTTTATGAACAATCTTTTTTACCTGTCGTTTCATTTGTCTGCTCCTTTAATTTTTCTTTTTACGATATACAAGCATATACCATGCCGCACCTGTCACAACAATGGCAATTACAACACCCATTCCGATAAAAATGCCGGTGCTGGTGTTTTTTTTTCTCTCCTGCGCTTCTGCATTGACCTGTTTTCCTGCCGCATCATATTCCTGAATTCCGGCATTTTTCGTCTGTGTGTTTTCTGCGGTCTTTGCCTGTGCGGCACTTGCTTCTGCTGATGTAGTCTGTCCGGCTTCTGTCGTACTTTCTGCACTTTCACCTTCTGCCTGCTCTATGCTCTGTGTTCCGGCATTTTCCTGACTGCCGTCTGTTCCGGCTGACACACCGGTTTCACCCGATAAGCTGTCCGTGCCTGATGCGGTATTTTCAGCCTGAGCACTTACACCGCTCTCTCCTGAACTGCTTTCTCCCGGGTTGCTTTCCTCACTGCCACCCTGTGCACTGTCGGGACCAGTACTGCCGCCCTTTTCTTCAACGGTCACACTGGTAATAAAGTCGCCTGCGCCTTCACTCAGTCCCGAAAATGTAATGTAGTAAATAATATCACGACCCATGGCAGTTACGTACATATTTACACGTACAACCGAATTTTCACTGTTGATGCGGAATCTGTAATCTGCGGTATTGCTTGAGTAATCCTCCTGCATTAACGTTGCGGATACCGGACTTCCATCTACCTGAAACTGTGGATTTTCAATATTGTCCATTAACTGCATACGGATTGTGGCATAAGTGTTTCCCGCCGGGTCTGCTTCGATAAGTGCCTTACCATATGTCGCGCTCTCTGTCATGGACTGTCCTAAAACCGCCGAACCCTCTCCGCCGGAATCTTCAATCGAGCCGGTAGAGGGATTTCTATAGCTTGGATTGGCATTGGCAAGATAAATGCCGTTTTCTGCTCCATATACCGGATTACTATTCTGTGAAACGACTGCCGCTGCTGACAAAATCCCCACAGTGACTGCCGTCAATACTGCCGCCGCATGCTTTGCAAGCCGCTGAATCTGCATTTTAAATTTCTGTTCCATGTCTGTACTCCTGCTTCCTTTTTATATGTGACAAACAGGCACCCGCCCCTTTTTGGAACGGATGCCGTTGTTTTGTCTTTTTTACAGCTTAGTCTTCTTTTTCTTCCGGTCTTTTCTTTCTTTTAAAAATTGCAAGACCTGCGGCACTTAAGGAAGCAAAGAATGCTGCTGTCCACATGCCCATTGCGGAAGAATCCGCTGTCTTTACGCCGCTGTTGCTGTTGTCTGCCGTATTGGCTGAGCCACCTGCCGTATTTGAATTACCGCCTGCTGCCGAACTGTTATCTGTTGTTGTCTTTTCAACAAGTGCATAATAGCTGAAGCCCTTTGTTGTCACAACATAATAGCCGTTTTCCACACTGCCCTTTATGAGAGTCTTTGAACCGTCATCATTGATACGGTATAAAACAACGTTGTCTGCATTCATGCCTGCCGGAATGAGATACTTCACAACAACACTGCCGTTTGGCTCAACTTCCTGTCCGTCCTTTTCAAAATGAACTTCATACAGTTCAAAATTGCTGCCGACGTCTGCAAGTGCATTTGCCGCCTTTGTATATTCTGTTCCTGCGCCGACCTTTGTTACCTTTAACTCAGAGCCTGCCGGAAGCACGCCCTCTGCGGCTGATACATGAACGCCTGTCTTTTCATCCGTCACATCAACTGCCGGTGACTTTTCTTCTGTCTGGTCTTCTGCCGGTACAAGAGAAGTATCGCTTGTTGCTGTCAGTGCTGACCAGTCGAATCTTAATCTCGCACTCATCATGGTGTCGCCCATTGGTGTATCCGGTACTTTAAAGCTTACATCTGCATAAGTAATATCTGCAACAGATGGCTGTGCACCTTCAGGAAGTTCAAATGTTACCAGTCTGATTGCATCAACTTCATTTCCTGCGGAGGTCGTAATCTTTTCTGTCTTGTCGATTGTAACAGTTACGCCCTCTACCTCAAATGCCGTAACGGCGCTGTAGATTGATGTTACGGTTACCGGATTCATGGCAATCTGAACTTTTACAACCTTGCCATCCTTTACAGTGATTAAAGCACTGCTGTTCTTTTCAAATGCCGCATTCCCCATAGAAGCCTTATCGGATACCGCATTCCACAATGCAATCGGTACATAGTAGTTACCGTCAGCAATTTTATTGTCAGAAGGGTCCGGTGTCGGAGTTGGTGTCGGTTCCGGATCCGGTGTCGGGTCTGGAGTCGGAGTCGGTTCCGGTGTCGGGTCTGGGTCCGGTGTTGGTGCCGGGTCCGGTTCTGCTGTCTTTACCGCATTTGCATAATCCAGTGCCAGATATGCATCCGGGCTGTAATTCATCGCATCGACAAACATGTTGACATAAACACCGTCATAGCTGTTGTCCGGCAGTGTAAATGTAATCTGTGTCACTCTGCCTTCTTCGTCTGTTGTGTACTGTGCGTCTACGGTCTTACCGTCTGCTGACGTTCCCTGATAAATCTTCCAGTTGCTTGCGTAAGCTGTCAGTCCCGCAAAGGATACAGACTGTAAATCAACCGTTACTGTTGCAGTACCGTCTGCCGCTACTGTCATGCTGGCACTCTTAATGCAGCCTGCCGCCATAGAATCCTGTGAAACATTTCCGGCATTCTTTAAGCTTGCAGGAATTGAATAAGTACCTGCTGTCAGAGCGGTCTTTGCTGCACCGAATGTTGTTTCCTTTGTTGTATCATCAGATGAAGTTTTTGTTAAGCTGTCCCAGTAAACCTTTACGAAGCAGTCTGCGCTGAAACGTCCCTGCTTGAAGTCAATGCCTGAAACCAGACCGTTTAAATTCTTCATTGCCGGTACATAGATATCTGCATTGGTGTTGTAGATTGCCGCAAAATCACCTTCTAACGGGAAGGAAACCTTTGTTACAACCTTTTCATCTTCACCGAATACATCATCGCTGTACTGAATGTCATTCATTTCGACCGCAGCTTCCTTTAAACTCTTAGAAGTATCATTGCCTTCATAGTAGCCATTGAAGCCATAGATATATAACGGTTCTTTTGATGTTCCGTTAATAATGTCTGTTACGAGTGTCATGCTGCCATCTTTGTCAACAACAATCTTTGCCTTTGTCTTGTCATTTTCCACAAGACTGTGCTTTACTTTATCTGTGTAGTATGCAATGTCTACGCTGTATTCGCCTTCTGCAAGCTTTTCTGTCGGAAGGTTAATGACTTCTTCTTCCTGCTTTAGTTCGAGTGCATTTAAAATCGCATCGCGGATTGCATTGGATGAATACGTTGCGCCTGAAACCGCATCAACACCTGTGATTTCCTTTACATCGGTTGCGGACTTATTGATGTAGCTGCCCTTTAAGCCGTTGACTGCCTTTTCAAGCATCATCTTATTGGTTTCAGCATAAGTTCCCGCAAAATTTGCACCTGTTACTTCAATGTCTGTGATAACATCATCTGTAACTGTTACGTTGACAGTAACATCATATTCACCGAACTGTGAAATATGGGCTGTACCTGTCTTTACAACCGGTGTGTTGTCTTCATTTTTTGCTGTCAGCTTTAACTTTAAGTTCGTATCCTTTGACATACCATCGATAAAGCCTGTCAGATAAATTTCATTGTTGTCTGTCAGGTCAAAATAGTCCGGTACATCTACAACTGCCTTACCCGGATATACGAGTGCATTTTCAAGGTCTGTTGTTGTGGACGTTGCGCTAAATTCTGTTCCGTCTGTTGTGTAGTATACATATCCTCTGCTGTCTGTTACTTCTACAGGTGTCTTATCATATGCCACGCTGTCTGCTTCGGAATTAATCTTGTCTGTATACCAATCGCTGTAAATTGCTGACTTTAAGCCGCTTGTATCATTCTTTGAGATTGCCTTAAATGCATTTTCCATGCTGTCTGCATTGTATACACGAAGGCTTCCCATATGTCCGTGTAAGCCGAATACGATTGTTTCGCCTAAGTCAAATACGAGCTGTCTGCTTCCGTCTGCCTTTGTTACCAGTGTTGCACTCTTGATTGCATCAATGTTTGCAGGCGGTGTCTTTGTGGCACCCGGTTCGCACGCTGTATAAACAGATACATCTAATGCCTGTGTTGTTTCTTCTCCCTGGTCTTTATCACCGACTTTTTCAATCGTTGAGAAGTCCATACGGAACAATACTTCTGAAATGTACGCCATTTCTGTGATGTATGTTGTAAATAACACATTCTGGTTTGCATAGTCCGCATCGTTTTTAATGTAATTGATACCGGAGAATGTCAGGTTAAACGGTGCTACCTTACTGCTTGTTGATGAAGCGAGTTTATCCAATGTAACGGATTCTACATTTTCACTGTTATAGAAGCCGCCGACCTGATTACTTCCCTGCATAACCTTTGTAAAGTAGAAATCGCCTGTGTTTTCTGTCTTTACGTTGGTTGACGGATTAATCTTACCGGTCTTTGTAACGGTTGGTGAAATGGTGTATACCTTTGTATAGTTTTCATACTTTTCAGCATAGTCGCTGGATTCTGCAACGCCTGCATCATCTGCACCCTTAATCTTGCCGTTATTGTTGGCATCCGGTGTCGGTGTGGACTTAATCCAGAGTTCACCGCCGCCTGCGTATCCAATCGGGCTTTTTACACCCGGCATTTCATAATCGTCTACGGTTACATTGCCTTCTGCATCAACGCTTACGGTAATGTCTGTGTACTGTTCTTCATAGCCCATTGCACCTTCGATTTTGTCGGTGTCAATGTAATAGGTACTGCCGAATACTGCCTGCATTTTATATGTACCCTCTTTTAAAGAACCGTCTTCGTTGTAATAGTTGCTGACATCCTTGAAGTTTGCCATAACCGTTACAGCTTCTTCCGGCATGGTAAATGTATACTCATGGGCATTTGTTCCGTTAATTTCCTGCGTTGTTGTGGCTTCAACCGTCTTGCCGCTTGCCGTTGTTACGGTTACGCTGTCCATTGTGTAATACTTTAAACGGTCCGGTGTTACGGTAACGGTTACGGTTTCACCTGATTTTGCCTTATCGGAAGACTTTGTTTCAGCCGTTAATACGCTGACTGTACCTTCACCGTTGGTTTCTGTTGTAATTGCATAAGCGTCTTGTGCATACTCTGTGCTTACGGTCACTGCGGACTTCGGCATTGTAAAGCTGTAGCTTCCGTCACCGTTGTCTGTCACGTCAACTTTCTTTCCGTCTGCTGTTTCTACGGAAATGCTCTTTACTTTGCAGAATGACTTCGATGCTGTGTATACAGTTACCTTACTGCCTTCTGCGGCTTCTTCGTCAACGGTTGTTTCGCCGTATTCACTGCCTGTTACGTTTGAAGTGATTGCATATTTCTGTGAAACAACAGATTCTTCGGCTGCCTTTAATACCGGTCTGCCTGTTGTCTTGTCTGTTTCCCATTTGCAATACTTGTTATCCTCTGTCTGGTTCTCATCAACCCAGCTGTTTAAGTATGTAACCAGTGCAATCCTGCCGACCTTGTTGGTTGTGCCGTCAACTGCCATTAAGTTGTCGTTTTCATAACCCTCGGCTGTTACCGGTGTGATGTATGTAAAGTTCTGATTAAGAGAATCCAGATTCTCTCCTGTAACAGTCTTTGCAATTCCGTAAATTTGGGCATTTTCAGGGAAATTATTTAATGTTGTACCTGTGTAGCAGTTTGCAGTCTTATCTGATGCCTGTAAAGTAGAGTCCACACCGTAATAAGATACATTTGCCGGATTTGCATTTTCACCCATGGTAATCTCTGAAATATCATAGCTGTTGACTGCTCTGTCTGAAAGTCCATAATATGAATAATATCCGGTTAAATTTACATTTTCCAGTGTTGTCTTGCCGGTTACCGCACTGTTTACAATTTGTGTTGCACTATTTGTAATAGGGTAATGCAATACCGTACCGCCTGTCGCACCGTCAATGGTCACATTCATATTGTTTACGACCTTGTTGTAAGAACCGCCGCCATAAGCAATACCGCCTAAATAGCAGAATGTGCCTGCAACGGTATGGACTTTTTGTGTTCCTTCAAATGTCAGGTCGTTGATAGTGACATCTGTGAAACTGCCTATCTGTGCGATAAATGCACTTGAATATACCCATGAACTTGATGCCGTTCCTGTCATGCCTTCTACATTCAGTCCCTTAATGGTATGTCCGTTTCCGTTAAAGGTTACTGTATTATTGTAATTTGTATATGTCATCGGCACCCATGTATATGCGCTCATATCAATATCTTTTACAATATTAATGGTTTTATCCGTAAGTGCGCTTGGATTATCACGCATTAATTTACCGACAGCCGCAAGGTCTGCCGCATCGGAAACAATCAGTGTGCTTGATGCTGCCGCATATACATCTGCATCATAATGTCCTTCTTCAAACCAGTTGTCCGGTGCAACTACCGATACTGTCACTGTACCTGACGGCATTATAAAGCTCGTTGCAGAGTTTCTTATATATTCGACACTGCCGTCTTCCTTAATCACTTTGATAAATAAAACCTTTTTGGCTTCGTCTGTCAAAGTAATGGTAACATTTGCGCCTTCTCTTGCTTCTGCTTTATCCAGTGCAATATAAGACTTTGCTTCATCTGCAACGGTAACAGCCTTTAATTCTTTCTGTGTAATTGCAGAACCATCAAAACTTGTTGTGACACCCTTTTCAGGCATTGTGAATGTAAATTTTGCAGAAGATGTTGTGTTTCCTGCATCTGCTGTTACGGTTACTTCGTTGCCGTCTGCGTCTGTTACCTTTGGCAGTGTTGTACCGTCATAGTACTATCCG
>PPYE01385258.1_pt1 | contig 14919 bp, 13 predicted proteins | sample 1559881 | NCBI WGS metagenome assembly PPYE01 (sample SAMN08240022, study PRJNA423297) | Human gut metagenome, whole genome shotgun sequencing project. | reverse complement strand
TTTAATCTTCATAGTCACACTTTTCGGTAGTGTGCTAATTATAGCATATCACCCATCTTTTGTGCAGAGATTCCTTAAAGATCCCGATCGCGGTTTGAACTTCATGCGTGACGTTCTCTGTGGTCGGGAAGATCATGACTTGATGAGAGAGCTGGACTAAGCCTTCACCATGCTCAAAGGACTGCACAGCCGCTCTCCAGTCTCTGGCTTCTTCTTGGAGCGTCGGAATAAAGCGGGCAATTTCTGTCGCCGACATTTGTTCTGCTCGAGCACTTTTAAGCTGAGCGTAGCTTTTGCCTTTCTCATAAGATGTTTTAGAGAGATACGTTGTTATGAGGAAAGGGCTGGAGAAACCTAAAGAACCTTCCACATCACCGGCGGCTCGTGCCATCTTATCGAGCGAGAAGCTTTGCGGATAACTGTGAGGTGAGAGACTCACCGCTTTGACGTTTAAAGGGTGATGAGCAGAACGAAAGACAATCCCGTCTTCTTCCACGGCAATCGTAGTTTCATGAGAAACCATCTGCGCACGCGGTTCTCGAGCGGTATCCACTTCGGAAAACGACCAAGCACCGTTTACAAAAAGCTGAGGATTAAGAATGAGCGATAAGGTATGAACCAAAATCCGCTCATCCCAAACAAAAGGGGCGAAATGCCATTGGTTCAAGGTGGACACCATGACCTTGCGAACCAAAAGTGCATTGTCTCTGGCCTCGGAAGCAAAAGGATCCTTAGCAGGGATGACAACCGAAATCCAGCAGCGAAGGTTGCGGCCGAGGATGGGCAGAGCCGGATGGGGCGCCTGAGTCGCAGAGCGCGAGAGAAATTTTGCCTTGGCTTGCGTCATCGCGGACAGCAAGTCCTTCTGTTCGGCGCGTGCCGGCGTATCTTCCGGAGTCGGTCGAAGCGTTTGGCTTCGGACAAGTTCTACTAAAGGTTCAATAAAAGGAGATCCGAAAAGACTTACCTGAACCCCGGTTCCGTCCGGCAGGATTGATCCGATCATGTGCTCAAGGCTCTTGGCCATATTTAATGACGTTCCGGTCTGTGGAGTCACTTCAATGACAAAGCCCAATCCTTCAAACGATCCGTCCGGGGCGGCAATGACACAGAGCTTGTCGCTTTCTTCAAACTGCGCGTAGGGCAGTTCGTCAGCAAAGCGGTCAATACGCAGAGGCGCCTTGCGGCGCGTCGGCGTAGAGCCCGGATGCGTTTTAAAGTTCGGTTTTAAGTCTTGGAAGGCAAAAAGAGAGGCCGTAGAAGACAGAAAGTTCTTAAGCTTCATGAGAAAGATAAGGACGATTAAAAAAGGACGAATTAAGGTTTGCCGGTAAAGCCGAAAGCGGGAAGCTGCTTTAGCTTTTCTCGTTTGGCTTCATTGGGATCCTGGGGCTGGTCGGAAGACAGCGGATAAACGGGTTTAGATAAGCGGGAAGACGAGACAAGTTCGTTGACGCTGTCTGTGGTCCAACCCCCGTTTTCTAAACGAACGTAGAGATAGCGCTGGTCATGAAGGTCGCCTAACTTGTCGTGGAAGGGTGCGAGCCAAACCCGAAGAACGGTTTCCGGTTTACGCCATGGACGCGCGGGAACAATTGTGACGAAGTCGGAAGTACGTTCAACGGCGCTCGTCTCCACTTGCTCAACAGAAGTTGAATCTGATTCAGCTTTTACTTCCAAGTTACTCTTTGTCTGGTTAGGTTCAAAAAACGGCTGGACAAATTCTTCTTCCTCAGTGGCGGCTAAAACAACCGGTGTCGTCGGATTGTTTTCTTCATAGACCTGAGAGATGTTTCTGCAGGATGGGCCTCCGGAGAGATCAGCACAGGCAAAGTCCGTCTTTGCATTCGAAAACCCCGTGAGCGATCCGCATCCGGAAAGGAGTACCGCAGCAGAAACCGCTGAGACGATTAAGGAGAGACGTTTCATTTAATTACCTTGCAAAGGAGCGTTAATAAACGCCTCAAGTTTGTCGAGCGGAAGGGCGCCGGCAGTTCGGTCTCCGGCTTCATTGATGAGTGTCGGGGTTCCGCCGATGCCGTGCTGCTTAGCCAAGGCCAGAATGTCATTGACCGGAGACGGGCAAACCGGATTGTCTGCAATGGCGTTGAGCATAGGTTCGCCCTTTAAAGCATAGGCAAGCGCTTTAGAGGGATCTTTAGCGCACCAGATCGCGTCTGATTTTCCTCGTGCTTCCGGATGAATGGATTCCAGCGGGAAAAGGAACGTATAGACCGTCACGTCTTTTAGGGATTTAAGCGTGGTTCCGAGTTTGCGGGAGAAAGGACAATCGACATCGGTAAAGACGACAAGCTTTCTTGTACCGTTTCCGTATACGGTCTTGACCGCTTTATCCAGAGGTAAAGAATCAAAAGCGATTCTTCTTAAGTCTTTAAGACGTTTGTCGGTTAAGTCTTCTCCTCGATCCATATCTAAGAGACGACCGGAAAACACAAACCTTGCTGTCTTATCAAAGTAGATCACTTCTTTACCGACGGTGGCTTCAAAGATGCCTGCCAGCGGCGTCAGCCGATACGCAAGAACTTTAGTCTTGGGATAACGGGTCTTGAAGTTCTCCGCGGCAGTCTTCAACTCGTCGGCTTGGCCGGCGATTAAAGGAACAGACGGCGGATTGGACTCTTTAGAGGCCGGAGTATCAGAAACGTCGTGTTTCTGATGTGCAGAAGTTTTAACGGCAGAAACTGTCTGAGCCTTAAAGTCGGGATTGACGCACGCACCGGAAGCAAAACTCGAAATCGGTGCGGCAAGTCCCATTGAGATTAGGACGGTTAGGAGGGAGGATGGTTTAAACATGGCAAAAAATTAAGGTTTGGTATTTCGTTCAATGGACAAGCCGTTGGAGATGACAATCTCGACATTGCGTCCGGAATCCACTTCAAGAACCGGGAACATGTCGCTTGCGAGCTTTAAGTAGTAATCAGTGATTCGATCCATGGCGTGTGTGGCGCCTTCTCCGAATCCCGCTTTCCAGGGATTAGTGACCGTAGTAGAAACGGTTCCAGTAATGGAAGTCGTTTGATTCTCAGAAGCTAAAGACACAGCCTTGCCGAGACCGGCTAAGGTTCCGGTAAAAAGCGCATTCGCGATGGCTTGTCCGCTCTTAGTGACTAAGCGGGCACGAAGACCCGTTTTACCGTCTTCGCCGGAGACATATCCTTGAATCTTTTTATCTACGGCTCCTCCGTTTTCATCGATACAAGACAAGCGGTCAAGACGAATCAGCACACGTTCGCTCGCTAATTCTCCGGTTGCATTGGCGGTCACAAAGCAGCGCTTAATACCGGATCGATAGAGATTAGGCATGACTGCTGAATCTGTGAGCTCTAAAAGCACGGGAACCGGATTGCCTGAGCCTTGTCCTCTGGTCGGCGCAGTGGCGCCGTTTAAGAGGCGAGCTTTAGCAAACGTGCCGCTCGGCAGATAAGACAAGGTTTCAGGTTTTGCTTTAGCCGGCAGCGTTCCGAGAACATTAGAAGGACTAGGAGCAGAGCCGAAATTGTTGATGACAAGACGAGGCGCCGGAGAAGAGGCCGGGGCATCCTGCTGCTGGCGAGAATATCTGCCTTGAGGCTGATTGCCGCTTGTAAAGCCTGTCTTCTTGCTGATCGGCTGCTTTCCGAGAATCTCGGAAGGCGGCCAGCCGTCTTCAGACGATGCGGCATCCGTCGGACGATTAGCCTTAGGAGCGTTCTTTTCTAAGAGTGCAATACGATCTTCCAAGCGTTTCTTATCGCTTTGAAGTTTGGCTTCTCTCTGCTTTGCTTCTTTGGACTCCCTTTCTAAGTTCAGCAGACGATCGTTATAGATGGCTTGATGCTGTTCGTAATCGGCTTTAGACGGCACCATCGAGATTTGAGTGGTGCTTGTGATCTGAGGGGCTGCAGCCGGCTTTTTGTCATCAGAGTAGTAAGAAGAAAGCATGGCCCCGGCAAAAAGCGCACCTAAGATAATGAGCGTCCAGGTGATCTGTTTTTTTCTTCGCTCACTTTCGAAATAGCTCTTGACGCTCATCTTGCTGACCTCACTAACCAAAGATCTGCAGAGGCTCCGGGCGCAAGATCAGAAGCTTCAGTCGCAACGGCTAAAACACCGTTTCTCCAAAACTCCGGTTCACGAACCGTCTGTTTGTGTTTTGTACGATTAAGGATGCGGTAGCGTTCTAGTCTCAGTCCTAAGACATTCCATGCTCTGACAGGCTGAGCGTGGAGATAGGCGCCCGCAAGCGTGCCGCCGAGTGCTTCGCCTTCGTAGTCCCGTAATTGCGGGATGAGTTTCAGAGCGGTCTGAATCCGTTCTTCATAAGGAAGACCGGAAAGTTCTGACGGCACGGGAGGACCATTAAAAGAAGAGAAGCTTCCGGATTCTTTCAGCGTGACGGTTTGAGCAGTCAAACGTTCTTTTGGCGAGAGCGTAATGCTGTGTGTTTGTCCGGATTCGGTCACCACAAACATTCCGGTCGTTTCTTTGGTCAGCGGAACCACGTACAAAGAACCGGTGGTCGGATCCTTGTCAGCTTGGATCAGATTGTTGTCGTAAACCGCTCGGACAATCTTGCTGTTTAACACGACAACACGGTTAGGCTGTTTATAAGCGACCGCAGCATGTACAGAGGACTGGGCTTCAGACGAAGCCGATCCTTTGGGCATCTCTTTAGCATTAAGAGAAGAGCTAAAGAAAACCGCAGACTGGCAAAGAAATACGCTGAGAATGAGAAAACGATTAGGAAGGATCATTAGATTTCTCCGGTGGGCTTCATCGGTTCAAACGGACGCTTGCAATCGGCTTCCTGCATCGTCTCTAACCAAAGACGAGAGTTTCTGTAGGTGAACTTCACGATCCAGCACTTCTTCTGCATGGAAGTGAGTTTGTCTCCGATGAACTGGCGAACGTTGCCGCGAACAGAAACCTGCATGGTGGAGGCTCTTGTCTCCACTGCCTCAGGCAGCATATGAACCGAAGCGTTGGCGCTTTTCATGCGGCGTCCTTGAGCGGTTAAGAAGACTTCAGTCGCACCTCTTTGTTCGGGCGAGACATACTGAAGCAACTTTCTTTGGTTGTGCTCAAAGGTCTCAGGAGAATTATTAAGCGCGAGCTGTAAAGCAAAAAGTCCCATCTGCTCTAAGTACTCCGGAGAGACGCCGTTGGCATCTAGCCAGAAAGACTTCGTGATTTCTGCCGGCAGCACAACTACACGGTCTTTTTTATCAAGGACGATTAAGCCGAAGGCGAGAATGACATTGACAATGAGAGACGCGGCAAAGGCGTAAATAAAGAATGAGCGAAGCGCAAGACGAGCAGAGATCTCAGTCGTATATTCTTTAACGTTCATATTCGGTTATCCGACAAAAAAGCGGCGGCTTGATGGCGGAGTGCGCTTAAAGGTTCTAAAAGGAAACTGCCAGTAGAGGTAATGAAGTCCGTATCCGGGATGACGCTTCTGCTTAAGTCGGCTGTATGCCCAGATGGCCGCATAAGAGGCGACCGCGCCCATCAGAAGAGAATTAACGATGATGCCGAAGGCGAGTCCCGCAATGCCGGAGGCGACCAAGTCAAAGTCCCAAAGCAGAAACTTTGCAGGCGCATCCAATCGGCGCGGAACGTATTCGTGAGGATTAAAGGATTCCATGTTTGATTCCTTGAGAGAACGGAAGCCCGAAGGAGCTTCGGGCATCCGATCAGACGAGTTAGATCAGGGCCGTGAAGATCTGTTCAATGATCTGCGGTCCGATGAACAAAGCCATGGAAGCGGCAACGCAGCCCACGGCGCCCATGATGGAGCCGCGGATGACGCCGACACCTAAACCGACAAGCAGGAACATTAAGGCGATGGATTTACCGAGCGTGCCGGTACTCCAGGCCTTCAACATCGCGTAAAGATCCGCAAAGTGCTCCTGGCCGCCGGTCGAAGTTCCCGCCCAAGCCGCGTCCGGACAGACGGCGCTCAGAACAAAAACAGAGACGGAAAGCAGAGCAGGAACAAAAGCAAAAGTTCTGTTTGCGGCGGTAGATAAAGTCATTAAAAACTCCTAAAAGTTAAGTAAAAGAGAAGACAAAGGCCGATTAAGGACAAAAAATCCCTCCGCAGCCGCGGCCTTTGTCAAAAAGCGACGCGGAAGGCGTTACAAAAAACTGTTTAAAAGAAGAGAATTAAGAGGTGATGTCTCTGAGCTTTTGACGTTTAGCGTCAGACATTCCTATGTAGGCTCGATAGACTTTCCAGGCATACTTTTGTCGGGCATCAATACAGTCCTGACCTTTAAGTCGGGTGCAAGCAGCGTTGTAGGCGCCGACGGCATCCCAAGGATGCGCGGCGCGCGTAAAGTTGTCCGCCAAGATCTCTGCACCGACTTGAACATTAAAACAGGCATCGTTCAGCAACTCTGACTTAGACGTCTTAAAGCGCTTCAGCCAGCCGGAGTTGATCTGCATTAGTCCGTAGTCTTCGCTCGAAGCATTACGACCGACGGCAGACGGATTGCCTGAAGATTCCACAAACGCAATGGCGCGGAGAAGATCAGCATCCAAGCCTTTCTTTTGAGCAATTCGGTCAAAGCAGTCTTCCGCTGCAGATACAGAAGTTCCAACAAGCGAAAGAAGCATTAAAAGGAGAAGACGTTTCATAAGTTATCCGAATCGATGGAAGTTAGAGACGATTAAATGGATGGACATGAGGAAGGCGACGTAAAAGAGCGTAGCAATCCAAGCCGGAATGAACCAAGGCATCAGCATCATGGCAAAAGCACAAATCAGAAGTACGGTCGGAGAAGACAAGGCGGCTTGGTAAAGTGTCGGGTGGTGGACCGCAAAACTCTCATACTTCAGGCGTCTAACGACCCAAGCATCAATGACCACGGCAATGAGAATCGGAGATAAGAACGCAAACCAGCCGATCGCTAAGATGGCTCGAACACAGGACATCTCTAGCATGGCTCGCATCGAGACGAAGTAGGGCGATGACCAGAGTCGCGTAAAGAATTCTTTTGTGGGTGCGTCCTTATGACCGTCAACCTCCTCGGAAGGAAGGTACGAGTCTCCGAGCAGAGCATTAAAGGTTCCGGTAACTTTGGCGCGGACGCCGTCTACGACGGGCGTCAGAGAATCAAACAAGGAGCCGACCTTTTGGCTTGTGTCTTTGAGATGGAGTTCAGACAAGTTCTCAAAAGACGAAGCGTCATTCAATCCCGGCCACCAGATGACGGAACTCAAGACAAGGATCATTAAGAGGATTAAGAGTCGGGAGAGCATCTTAGTTTTCCTCGTCGTCGATAATGACAGGGACGCGGCCTTTCATTAGATGACCGCCACCAAGAGAAGCAAAGAACTGGGCGTTCGGGAGCTTGCCGAGATATTCCGACGGAATAATCTCTTCGCGCACGGCCGTGCGTTTGTGTGAAGCACCGCCTTTAAAAGAAGGCATGCCGATATGCGTATCTGCATGGGTTGACAAAGTGGTGTCGACATTATGGATATACGTCTTGCCGAAGGTTTCGGTGACAAAGTCCTGAGTTTCTCGATCTTTACAGCGCAGAGCGATTAAGTTGTTGCAGTTGCCGAGAACCATGCGTGCTGCATGGACGGATCCCAAACGATGTGCTAAATCAGGTACCGTCTGAATCGCAATCGTGGTGTACACGCCGCCCTCGGCGCCTTTATTGAGCAGTTCAATTAAGGGCTGATTGATCACATTCGAGGCTTCGTCGACATAGAGCGAAATACGAACGTCGTTTAAGCCGAGGTTGTACCGTTTACCGGCATAAGCCGTTAAGTCGGATAAGAGCATGGAACCGACGGCAGAGGCAATCATGTTGTCCGACAAAGAGTCAAGGTTGACATAAAGGACGCCTTTACATTTAACGAGAGATTCCATATCCCAGATGGGACGTTTATCGGAAGCGTCAGACGGATCAGGAGATAAAGATTCTTCCAGAGGGCCGCTAGTCAACATCGCAAAGATCGGCATAAGTGTTGCGGTAATTTTGGAATAGTGCTCTTTAGAATGATGGAAGATCTTTAAGCATTCGCCGACGACCATCGTATGCAGATACGTAGGCAGTACGTTCTCGTACCAAGACACCAGAACATTAAGTTCGTGGATGGCGTCAGTGCAGTTTTCTCTTCTTGCAGGAAGGAAGGATTCCGCTTGTTCTCGCCAATCGGATTGAGCATGCTTCTTTACGGCTTGGAGGATTAAGGCGCGGAGAAGATCTTCGATGCCTTTGTTGATGTTCTGAGACAAGGTCTTCAAAGAAGGCTTTTCTCCGAGTTCAATCATGGCGTCTGCAAAGGTCTTGATACAGGACCACGCGAACTGCTTGAAGACATTGTCTTCACCCGGAACCACCGACATCACTCGAGTGGCAATCTGGGCGCCGGTACTGAATACTGCCGTGACATCAAAACGAATTCCATCGGTCTTAGAACGGTTTCCGGGATGGAAGCGCAGCGGCTTGCCGCGGCCTGCTTTCTCGCAAGCTCGGCAAAAGGCCTTGTACATACGGTCTGAACCTTTAGGATCAATGAAGATGACCGCATCGCCTCTCAGAATGGCCTGCGTCATGATGAAGTTCAGCATCACGCCTTTACCGGCCTGAGTCGTTCCGACAATGAGCAGCCCGCCCTCAAAGTTTTTGAGGGCTCGGCGCAGTGTCTTTTCGGAAGCATCCAGTCCGTGAAGATACGGCATGCCGATTTCTTCAGGGAGCTGAGTCTTTTCGTGACGATTAAAGAGGCGATGCATAAAAGACGGGAGCAATAAGGTTGAGATATTGAGGCGAGATAAGTCATGGAGCTTTTGCGTGTGTTCCGGCAGCCACGAAAATCCGTATCCGATACAGACGGATTTATCGTCAAAGTCCTCTAACGCTCTGGAAAACTTCATGAGCTCCATCCGTCTGCCGGAAAGCAGACTTCTGGCTCTCAGAATGTGAAGACCGTTAGACAAGCGGTAGCCGCCAATTCCCAGCGTCATAGCCAGCAAAGCCATACTGAGATTTATGGGAAGAATGTTTTGATAGCCCAGAAAAGCCAGATAAGCGGACGACGCAAACCACGGAACGACCGCAGCCAGCTCATGGGATCGTCTGTACGGATGGCTTCGGCGCCTCCGGATAGCAGTATCTTCTCGGATAGTGAACATTAGGGAAAGGATTAAAAGTGTGGTTAAAGACTTCGAGCGGGATGTATTTGTCTCGCTTGGAGCGGTAATAGACTTCGTGGTTGAGATCGAGACAAGGTTTAAGCGGACGGACTTTAGAAAACTTTTCTCCGCGGCTTAAGGCCTTGTTCCGATAACGTCTCAGACACTGGTTGAAGTACTCGGCCTTTAAGGGAAGGAGCTTTCTGGCTTTTTCCCGCCACTCATACCATTTCTGATAAGTAATGATTTCGTGTGCGGTGTAAGTCTGGCTCATCTTCTTTAAGACTTCTCGCTCCCTTGAGCGCTGATCGGATTTGCTGAGCTTTAAGACGATCTTTCTGGTGTACTTGTAAGGCTCCCGAGTCTGCATACGTTTCAGGCGATCTCTTTTGGCTTTCGTTGCCATAAGCTCCATGTATTCATCGACATAGAAATGTCGATGGCAGAGCTGGATCTTCCTGTTTTCCTTCCCTGCGGAGGTAACCGATCTGGAAGATTTGATCCTCTTCGACTTGTATTCTTTGGCCATTTCTTCCCAAGTTGGCTTCTCTTTGGGTTTTACGGTGTATTCGTATTCCGGTCTTAAGTAACGGTTAGGGAGATACCAGATTTTCCTGCCGTAGGGATCTTTACGATTTTGGGGATGTTTATGATCGCGGGAGATAACTTTCAACTTGTCAATCGTGAGGATGACATCCGGATTGTCCATGAAGAGGGCTCTCATGGCTGCGTGGGAAAGCATCATTTTGTCCCAGTCCGGCAACTCGTCGAATTTCTTCCTGGTTTCCGTACGGCTCAAGATGACCTTGTCTCGCGAAGGTAAATGAAGTGTGGTCATAGTAAAAAGCTTCAATAGGTATTCGTAAGGTACAAAACTCCCCTGATCGAGCGTAAAAGCGGTCGATCTGGAATGCTTTGAGAATTAAGAGAAGACGGTTAAGCGGTTAAAGCGGCTTGTATTGCTTTAGCCGAAGACTTACCTGAAGAAGGCGTCTTTACGGGAGTTTTAGGCACCGACTTGACTTCTGCAATAGCTTGAGTCGTGGCTTTAGCTGTTTTTTCTGCCGGTTTGACTGAATCTTTTGGCTGAGCAGCTGATTTAGCTGTCTTTGCAGCCTTGTTGGCCTTGACAACCTGAACAGCCGAAACTTCCTTTGACTTCGCAGCTTCGTTGTTTGCCTGAGAATTAGCAGACTGAAGAGCTTTTGGCTTCTGACCTCGCTTTGCCTTCGGAGGATTCTGGTCAGAAGGTGTTGCGTTTGATTTTGGCTGATTGGGCGCTGCTGTATTTGCTTTAGGTTTTGAAGCCGGGGCAGGTTTAGCGTCACTTGAGGCTTTTTGTGTTTCAGCTTGTTTGACCTTCGGAGTGGTGGCAGCATTCTCAGTTGCATTAGCGGTTTGGACATCTGCTATCTTTTTGCGGCCGCGTTTAGCTTTAGGCTTTTCTGCATTGGTCGCAGGGGACGTTTCGGATGCGGCGTCGACTGACGGATTCTTAGCATCGGAGGGTTTGTCAGACTTTCTTTGAGCATTAGAGGAGGATAGCTTGGTTTGCTGAGCTACGAATTGAGCCCAGGTATTAGCTGTTGCATTTTCTTTGGAATTCGCCTTGCCATCTTGAGAAGTCTTCTTATCCGACAAGCTGTCGGATTTATCCTTGTTCTTCAAAGAAGCCAGTCTCTTGATTTCAGCATCCATTTCCATGTCGGCAAGTTTTTCTGGATGGATAGAAGATTTTTCTACAGACTCATTAAGTCTTTGGACTAATTGCTGCTGAAGTTCGGGATTGGCGACTTCTCTACTTATCTTCGCAGATTCTTCTGTCGTTGCTTGATCAACTTGCTCAGTGGGAACGGGAGTAATGTTTTCAGAAGCCCCGGTTTTACTTTCCTCGGAAGGTTTATCTGCAGCAGTGTCAACGGCTGCGGTATCGGTCTGTGTGCCTTGGACCGTCGGAGTTTGCACTTCGGAGACAGGAGCCTCATTGGCCGGACTGATGATTACAGAAGAGTTTTCTTCATTGGCGCCGGCCTTCTTAGCATCACAAGTAATCTGTTTAACTTGAGGTTTCTTTTGAGCATTAGAAGGAGAAGATTCTTCGGAATCGATTCTTACCAAACGGTAGCCGCGTTTAGCCAGCCAACTATGCACGGAAAAGCATTCCCCGACACCCTTGAAAAATCTGCTTGTGTCGTGACAAAGAGCATTAAAGACGAGTTTGCACGAGGCTTTAATGGCGTGCGAGGTGTGAATCGTCGGAACAGAAGGTTCTTCGGATTTTTGGACGACGATTAAGTTTGTGTTAGACATTTCTTTTGCAGGCTCTTCAGTTTTAGTAGTTTCGGCAGACGCTTCTTCAGAGGCTGCTTTGGCAGCAGCTTCCTTGGACTTCGCCTTTTTGTTTTTGGCTTGTTTCTTCTTTACGTTGAATTCGCAGTCAAATTTTTCTTTCGCTTCTTCGAATGCTCTCAAAGCATGTTCTAAATCGGCTTTACGCTGAGCGAGAATTGCCGGAGGGACTTTTGCTTCTTCGGCTTCTTTAAGTGCTCGTTCTTCTTCTTTCCAGCGCTTCCGGGCCCTTTCCATCATTTGTGCGAAAAATTCCCTTCTTTCCCTATCCTCATCTGTTTTTGGTGCTAGTACCTCTTCAAAGTAGGGTTTCAAACGTTCCATAATCAGTTTCTTGTCTTCCCATTGCCATTTGGCAACCGGCTTGTAAAGACCGAGCTCTTTCAGTTTCTTATCATTAGCATTGACAGAGTGCTTAGCTTGGAGAGATTGAACGGTTCTCCCGAAATAGCTGTCATTTGCGACATAAAGAAGGAAATTATTAAAGCGAAGACCTTGTACGGGTGTAGAGACAACTTCTTTTCCGCATTTCTTATAAATTTCAATGCGGTTTGCGACTTCTTCAAAAGTAGCGCCTTCTTTCAAGTCAAAGATTCCGCACTGACAGCACATTCTGAGAACCTCTTTCTCTCGCCATGTCTGGCGAGGAAAGAGTTCTTGAAGCTTGGCCGTTAAGAGAGGAAAGAAATATTCGATTACGGCATAGATTTCTCCGTCCTTGCACGTGATCGCACGTGCAACGATTTGAAGAGGTTCTTTATTCCCTATCGCATCGGACTTCCTAAGCGCTGCTTCCGGAGAAAGTTCGTTTGCGAGCAGGGCGCAAATTGCCCAGCTCAGGATTGAAGGAATATAGTGAGGTGGCTCTTCTCCTTGTCTGGCAAATTCAGTCGTCATCTGCTCTCTGAGGATGGATTCTGCTTGAGAAATTAAGATGAGGATGAATTCATCCTTCACAATACTTCCGACGTCTCCGCGGATAAATTTAGATAACAGCGCAAGGTATCCTCGCTTAAAGCTCTTTGCAAAGCGCTTTTGGAGAGATTCCGGAAGATATTTAAGGACGAGACGATTGATGTTGCCGGCTGCAGCCTCAGGATCCGGATCGACATTGTGGTACAGCGTAAGTTCCTGCCCCTCGTGTTCCTTGAACCAATCTTCATAAGGCACTTCAAACCGAAACTCATCACCGTTCTCTGCAGCCACACAGAACGTCATGGCCGTAATGCGTAAGTTGAAGAAGAAACAGATGGTTAGAACCAAGAGTTTTAAAAGCTGAGTCTCAAACTCTTTCTGTGCCAGCGGCATCGTGAAGAACTGGATGCGCTGACGCAGAAGACTAAGCGCAATGCAGCTTAACTTTAAAGAGAAATCGATGTAGCTTCCCGGCCAAAAGTAACCTGAACCGGAGCTCAAAGGAAAATTACCGACGATCTTTACTAATACATCAAAAAGCTCTGTTTGTATTCCCAGCAGATGGTCGTCTCCGACCGCTTGTCTCAGCTCATTGATCAATGGCTGAACCTTATGGCGGTCAGATTGGTTAAAAGGCCTCAGGCAATCGGCGAGGGGCATGGAAGGTTTAGCCATTGTTATGTTGATAATGAAGGAAGGACTTAAGGAAAGAATTGCAGCACTGGTTTAACTGACGGAGACTTTTACGAGCATCTTTCTGAAAACCTTTAGGAGTATTAAAAGGAGCGAGATTCTTTGGACAGCCTTTGGATGCCCAGCCTTGATAATCAAAAGGTCCGTGGCCAACCAAGGAAGCTGTAGAAAAGTGAACAAGCGGCCCAGGAGCGGCGGTGACCGACGTTTGACCGTCTTTGTGCATCAAAACCGGCCAGAGCTTGGAAGTCTTGATGTTGCGGAAGTTTGTTTGAAGATTAAAGAAAGGCAGATGCTGGAGTGTGTAAAGGACAAACAAAGCACTTACCTTATTCTTCAAACCAAAACGACGTTTAACCACAAAGGACATCAAGCTGACAACGTCGACAAAAGCGTAGATAAAGTCTTTGTTGGAGATGCCAATAGGGATATCCATGCCATATCCGCTCGCTCTTCCTTTGCTGATACCACGGTTTTTATTTAAGACTGCAGAAGAAGGATTAGAGAGACTGACTCCGGACTCAGCAGCATACTGCTTAGCAAAGTCGTCCAAGGCTCCGTTCATGTAGCTGTCAATCTTCTCTTTATGTTCACCGGCAGAATCGTAAAGCTTAGGGATGAGCTCAAGGGCGACCATCGGAAACTCTTCCTTGTGAACGTGAGGAGCAAGGTCACCGAGAAATTGATTCAAATGAGGATTAAGAAGGATAGGATCCTTCAAAACAGACAAAGTTCTCCAGATACGGCGAGACTGCATTTCTTCTGCTTCTTCCGGAGTAACGTCCTTGTCCTGCAGGATGAATTCAAAACGATTTACATAGCTCAAGAGGGTATGGGAAGAGAGCAGGAAAGAAAGGGCTGTGAAATAACGATGATCTCTTCTGATCTTTAAGTAGAAGAAGATGAAAGCCCAAGCGATAACGGTCTCCATGAACTGCCTACGTGAAGCGATCTTGGAAGGCTTCATAAAACGGTCTTCCAGTTCGTTGTAGAGCTTTTGGTCGCCCTGGGCATAAGCTTTAAGAAGACGTATGCAATCTGCAATCGATGGAAAGACTTTCTTGGATTCAACGGGTGTTCTACCCAGCGGCACTACCTTCACGATCGGATAAGGAAGGTAGGCGGCAATGGTCTCATCAAAATCTCTGTCGGAAAAAGCGACGGAAGGAACATTAAAGAGAGGGAAGCGTTTAACGTACTCAAGTGCGGCTGCGTTGATTGCGGGGATATCGGGTTTCAACCCCGTTTCCAGACAATTTTTGTTAAAGATTTGACATACGGATTTCTTCATAGCTCATCTCCTGAATAGAGTGAATGAAATGTCCTAATGACTCATTAATGATCACCCTATAAAAGAAGCCAGGGGATAGTTATGACCAACTTTAGGCAGAAACTTTTGTTACGTGACTAAGAACATCATTAATTCAAGCATTGAGGAAGAATACTCCCTCCCTAATGCTTTAATTTTCTTTTTTGATTGATTCAAACAATACTAAAAGCAATCATGAAAGGGTTACAACTAATTAGCCATGGGCTAATATGCTTTTACGTACATTACCAATTTGGTAATAAAAGTAATACTACAAGTAAAGAAAGTTGCACTAATAGTGCATATTGGTTCATTAGTGTTTCACTAATTTCCACTTTATTTCTATTAGTTTCACTAACTTTACAGCAACGTATTACCATCAATACACAAAGGTTGATTCGACCATTTCAAAAGACACTTAAGGAAGCTCTGTAAAATGCTTGATTCTTCCCAATGGCCTTTAGAGACTTAATTTTCAAAGGATCTGGCCGAAATT
>PPYE01740554.1_pt1 | contig 14920 bp, 10 predicted proteins | sample 1559881 | NCBI WGS metagenome assembly PPYE01 (sample SAMN08240022, study PRJNA423297) | Human gut metagenome, whole genome shotgun sequencing project. | reverse complement strand
GTATCCACGCCTGCCTTCAAAAGGCTCTCTAAGAAGAAGCATACCTCTTTTAGGCAGTAATAGTCAAGTCGGCTGATCATTTTTTCCCGTTCCAGCAGCGGAATAAATACGCTTGGCAGCAAGATCCCCTTTTGCGGATGTTTCCAGCGGGACAGGGCTTCCCCGCCGACCACTTTAAGGGTCTGGGCATCCACATAAAACTGGATATACAATTGGAATTCTTTTTGTGCAAAAGCCTGATCGATGCTCGCCTGAAGCTGCCGCTCCTGGAGGGATTTCTGAATCATTGCCTGAGAGCAGAACAGATACGGCACTTCTTCTTTTTCCGCCTGATAAGCTCCCTGAGACGCCTGAAAAACGATTTCATTCAAATCTCTGTCCTGACTTTTCAGCGGATAGATGCCCGCATAAAGATTGGTATCATAAGGCTTGCCGTAGCGCTTCGCATAGTCGCGGACTCTCTCCAGCAAGGTGCAAAGCCATGTATCCGTTTGTTCTGCGCTGCCCCCAAGGCGCAGCATCAAAAAGCCTTGTTCTGATACCCTTGCCAGAATATCACTGTCTTCTGTATATTCTCCCAAAATCACAGCGCAGTAACGAAGGAATTCATCTGTTTCCTGTCCACTGCCCAGTCTGCGCAGGCGGTCTGTATCCACATAGAAATACACAGCCTGATACAGTATACGATTTTTATCATTGATATACTGTTTATAATACCGTTCCAGATATTCCATATTCCCCAGACCTGTGGTTTCGTCCGTTTCCACATTCTGCTGGCTTTCTTTCAATTTCCTGCGGTATCGGCGCACCGTCAGAAGCAGCACCACTGCCATGACCAAAAGGGCAGCACCCATGGCTCCCATTGTCCAGTACAATCCCTGAGAGCTGGGCGGCGTTTCCACGGAAGCCATCAAAAGCCCTGTCATCTCTGCCGGGGATACTTCCGCCAGATACGCCTGCAAATCCGACCGAAAGGCGGCAGGAGCAGCCTCTGTAAAATAGAGCATATAGGCATTTTCTCCAGAAAAAAGGGGGAGTTCATGGGCATGATCCAGCTGTTCCTCCTCTGCTTCATAGCCAGAAAACAGGTCTACCTGCTTCTGCTGGGCTAGCTCCTCCCGGTGGTCTGTGCCATCTGCCTCATAATATACGATTTCATATGTACTTTGGTCAGAAAATTCTGCCAGCAGCTCAGGGATGACCCCTGCATAGGTCTGGGTATCTTTGTCAAAATACTCCAGAGGATAAGCGTCGGGATTTCCCGCAACATAAATCAAAGTCTTTTCTTCCACAGTCAGCACCTCAGTCTTTACGCTTCTTCTGTATGGTTCCTTTCAAACAAAGTCATATTATGACGGGGGCAGGCAGCTTTCACTGTCTGAATCTGCATCTCCACTTCCTCAGACTTGGCATCCATGGACTGGAGCAGACCTTGGATCATTTCACGGACTTTCGCAATCTGTTTCTGGTACCCATTCAGCTCTTTTGCCCCTTCTTCCAGTTTTTTCTCCCATGCCGCACGCTCTTCCTGCATTTTTTCCTGGGCTTCCTGCTGGAGTTCGTCCTTATACCGCACAGCCTCCATGAGGGCAGCAGCAACATTCATCTGCTCCTGCTTCTGCTCCTCCAGCTCTTTTCTCACACGGCTCAGTTCTTCTTCCAGGGCTGCAATCTGTGTGCGGTATTGTTCCTCCTGCTTCTTCTGTTCCGTAACTTTTTCCGCCAGTTTTTCAGAAAATTCTTCTTCCATCATGGTGATATATTCGTAAACGCTGGCTTTTTTGTAGCCCCAAAAACCTTTTTTCAGTTGATCCAATTTCATATGAAAACCTCCTTTTTTATTTGAACCGTATCTTTTTCCGTTCGATTCTGCCCCAAGCGTGTTTTCTTCTGCGGTATCCAATCAGAGCCGTTGCCCGCACCCATGCCAGCACCAGACGCAGACAGGAAACCTCCACCACACAAAGCCCAATGGCTTTGAGCACATCGGAAAAGGACAGCTTCAAGTCCACCGTATAAATGCGGGCAAAAAATGCCGTCAACGACAGGATTGCAGAGTACACCACATAAATACCGAAAAACAGTATCATAAATGGCACATTGATCAGGTCTACGGCAAATGCCAGTACAATGGTGAGAATCCCAAAGACCTCGATATAAGGCGAAAGCAGCTCATAGACCAGAAAATACAGATAGGAAATCAATCCCACAAGACCATATTTCGGATTCAGGAAAATCCGTCTGTGGCGCATCATGCTCTGGAACAGCCCAATATGCCAACGTCTGCGCTGTTTGCATAAGTCTCCCAGTTTCTCCGGCGCCTGTGTCCAGCAGACAGCGTCTGTGGCGTAGCGGATACGATACGGGATACCATTTTCCCTGCAATACACATGGAGCTTTACCACCAATTCCATATCTTCGCCAATGGTGCCGGGGTCATATCCCCCTGCTTCCACAACGGTATTTTTATGAAACAGCCCAAAGGCACCGGAAATGATGATGCTGCCATTGAACCGGTCAAAAAGTATCCTTGCCGCCAGAAAAGAACGGTCATATTCCAACACCTGCATACAAGGGACAATCTTGTCCGGCATTCGGTAAGACACCACATGTCCATCATGGATTTCCGTACCATTGCAGGGACGAACAACGCCGCCCACTGCCACCACGCTGCTGTCCTCCAGCACAGGGCGGACGATTTTTTCCAGAGAATCATACTGGAGCACAGAATCGGCATCCATACAGATAAAATAAGGATATTTTGCCGCATTGATGCCCATATTCAAAGCGTCTGCCTTACCGCCGTTTTTCTTGCGGATGAGGGTGATGGGCACCTTCCATTCGTAGCTTTCATAAATGACTTCTTCTGCCTGGCAGGGAATCTTCCGCTGTATGGGGCGGCTGATCTGCTGCATATGAAAGGCATCCCGCACCACTTTGGAAGTATCGTCGCTGGAACCGTCATCCACAACGACAATCTCATACAGTTTATAGTCCAAAGCAAGCAAAGAACGGATGTTTGCCTCAATGGTCACTTCCTCGTTATAGGCAGGCACCACAATGGTGACGGGAACATAGTATTCCCCCAGCAATTCGTTTTTCAGCTGGTTCCGCCGCTTCATTTGATACAGTTCGGAAGTGCCCACAGTCACTGCCAGAAACAGAAAACTGGCATAACCAATCATATAGAGGACGAAAAAGACACCCACAATATCAAAAAATTCTTTAAACGCATCCATCATGGCTCTTTACACCTCCAGACTTTGCAGTTTGCGGGATTCCAGCCGATACATGAGCATTTCTCTGGCATAGCGGTCACTGCCTGCGGTAATATCCACCACATCACCGTAATTCACATGGAGATGCTCCAGACTTTGGGCAGCAGCATAGCGCACATACCAATTGCTGCTGTGAAGGGCTTCCTTCAGTGCATCTATCACTGCTGCCCCTTCATAAGACGCCAGAGAGGACGCTGCCACTGTGGCAAACTCCCATTTCGTATCGTCTTTATCCTCCACAAACGCCAGCAAAGGTCCATAAGCCGGTTCATAGGGATATTTGCCGCAGTACCGGATTGCCGACAGACGCAGCTCTTTATCCGCTTTTTTATCCATCATGATTTCGTACATTTCCCGCTGATACTCGCCGGAGCGGAACCGGATATAATTCAGTATGGCAAGCTGGGTATGAGGAGAATACCGCATAATATTCTTCCACAGCTCCTCAATAAGTGCGTGATAATCTCCTGTATAGGAAAGAAGCCCTTCGGTAATGAGTTTTTCATGAAGGAACACGCTGCCGTCATCGGCAATGCGAAGGGCTTTGGCTATGGTTTCCGGCGTTCCGAAATGGTACAGGGCTTGCAGAGCATTGAAACGGCAGTAGAGATTGCTTTTCTGCACATAATCCAGCAAAATGTCCTGCAAAGAGTCCATTGCCATCTGTTTATCCGCCGTATAACAGGAAAGGAAGTAAGCAAAATACCCTGCCTGCATATTCTCCTTATCCCGATAAACTGCCGCCATATAAATGACCACCGGTCGCATCTGATGGCGATACTCCCGATACAAATCGGGTTTTTTCTCCATATCCTCCTGCAAAACCTGATGGAATGCCATCAAATGATTGATATGGGAAAGTTTCCGCCGCAGCTCCTGCAAATGGGCTTCCTCCACATTTTTGCCTGCTGCCAGACGGGAGATCTGGGCATTGATTTTGCTCCGCATCTTCTGGCACCGATTCTGCATACGAGATTCGCTGCCTTTCAGGAGCAAATTATAAATGATGTTAAAGACGATCATGCTGGCACAAACTGCGCCGTAGATATAGATCATAAATTCAACTTTCATATATCCGCTCCTTTCTTTTGGTATATATCAGCGACCACTCCAAGCCGCCTGCAAAACATCGTAAGATTTTTTCAGACGTTCCTGATATTCCTCGTATTCTCCCCAGCCTTCCAGAGGGAAAGACGCCATGGGGATACGTCCTTTGATATCACTTTCCACAGCCGCGCCTACGAACATTTCGTCAATCTGTATGTATTCCACACCATAATGTTCATAGTAATCATCGTGTATCATTCTTTCAGCAGGATTGGAGAAATTCAGCAGCCCCCAAGGAATCCTTATTTCTACACCATCTGCCGCAAAACAGAAATCCGCCAGAGAATCAAAGGCAGGAGAATCGGGGTCCGCATTGCCGTAGCGCAGTTTTCCCGTTTCGTAAGTGGGCATGGCAACCCAGCGGTTCCCCGCATTGACGCCCTCCCGTTCCATAATGGAACGGATGGGACGGAACACAGGGGAATCCTTTTCCCGCCAATATTCCTTCGCATAAGGATTTTTATAATCCGTTTCATAAGCATACATGGCCCAAAGGCTCTCGTAACGCTCCTGCACCAGCACACGGCTGTTATCCTTGCCGTCGATGGTCACCACAAAGTCGCAGCCTCTTTCAAAGGAAATCTTCTTTTCCTCCCAGTAAGTACTGCCTGTTTTAGGCGTCGTATCAATGGGAAGGTACAAAACGTCTGTTTCCGGCGAAAATCCATCCACATAGAAATACAGATACCTTTCGTCATAATCCATATACACATCCATGGCATCTGATGACCAGACAGGCTCTTTGCCCTGCCATTCCGCAGCGTTGCCGTCCACGGTGCAGACCCTTTCGCCGCTGCCCAGCCAAAACTCCATCAAGCCATAATTCTGCCCGTCTGTCTGTACATCCTGCCAGTTATCCACGCCAAAGCTGTAATTGGCATAGACCGTATTCCAAGTGTTTCTGTCCCACACATCCTGCCATGTGGACACAAAGCCTCCTGTCCAGCCAGCACTTCGCATTTTCTGCCACAGCTCCACAAGGGCTTCTCCCTGCTGCTGTTCGTTCAAAGGGGAATGATTTTCCACCACAGGCGTTCTGGCAGTGGAAAAACCAAAGCCCACTGCTGCCACCGGCACTGTGTGATACCGATTGAGCAAAGTCAGATAGCCGCTGTATAAATCCCCCGTTTCCAGTCCTGCCAGCAGTTCTCCCAGCTTCGCCTTCTGTTCCCGGGTGAAATATTTCTGATAGTCCGGGCAAAGGGTTTCCAGACGATAAGACACGAAATACCCGGACAGCAGTTCCGCCGTCGCGCCGATATGCTCCATATCCACCTGATTGTATGTGTCAAAGCGGGCGTTATACAGCGTGTCATACACAAAGGGGTCATCCCAAGGGGAATTGACAAAGGAAATGAGCCGCTGTTCTTTGTATTTATCGCTTTCGTAAGCGGTCACCCGATCCATGAGTTTTGCCATGGCTGTTTCAAAACGTGAAGCTTCCGGTTTGGTGTAGAAATAAGTGCCCTGATAGGAAGTTTCTCCTAAGGTGCTGTGATTGGTATAGGCAATGATGCCGCTGTCCCATTCGTGCCCCAGCAGATAGCCCAGTGTCCAAGGGGAAACATCCCACTGATACCAGCCAGTGCCTGTAAAATTCCCCAGTTCGATGGCTCTGTTGCCATGGATGACATCCACGGCTTTGGTGGCATTTTCCAGCAGGAGATCCACAAATTCCTCCTGATAAATGTCTTCCGCTCCATAATTGGCGCGGTCAGGCACCGACAACCCCTGCAGCAGATACAAGGGCTTTTCTTTTGTGGTGTTATAGTCATAAAACGCCTCATAAAAATCATCGTCCATGACTGTATGGACCCGAATGGTATTGGCACCCATCTCACCAATCTGTTCCAGCCAACGGCTATAATCTTCATAAGCGGGCACAAAGTCCAGCATGGCTTCACCGGGGATGTTGGAGGATAAATCCACGCCCCGTATCTCCATGGGTTTCCATGTGTCCCCATCCAAATACTGTATCTCTTTTCCCTGGGTGCGGAAATGGGCTGTGACGGATACCTCCGGTTTGAAATCCACATAGATTCCCCGATAGTACACCAGGTATCCTATCCCTGCCAAAAGGAGGACGACTGCCAGAGAAGCGAGAATGAATCGTTTCATCATTTCACATACCTCCTATTCCACCCATTGGGTTGCTGTCTTGGACTGGTGACAATACTGCCGCAGGCTTTCGATGTTTTCATCCAGCCATGCGCCCCGTCTGAGCATAAAACCTTCCATCCATTCCACCGCCTGAGTGTAACTGGAGGGGTTTACCTCCTCTAAGGTCTGCCCTTCCTCCGGTCTGCGCCGCTGCAGGGAACTTAGGTTGGTGGCATCATAACTGAAGCCCCACACCGCGTCATTGCGAGCAATGGCAGGTCCAAGATAAGCAATGGTTTCTTCCATATAATTAGTCAGATATTCGTCAGAAAGGTATGTTTGCCGTAATTCTTGATACCGATTCAGCACCCGCTCCACAAAATCCTCATCTTTCATGAGAGCGCCATACCATCCTCTGTTTGCCAGATACAAACGACCACTGGCAAAGGTGCGGATATAGTTATCCAGCATATTGTTATAGTCCCAGACAGGACCTACCGTCAACTTTCCTCGCACATCCCGATAAAAATAGGTAGAACGGGAGAACATATCGTTGTTCAGCAAAAATTCCTGAAGGATATAATAATCCACGAAAGAATCCACATCTATTTCTTTCTCGTAGTCATACTGCCCGGAAACCATATCCGAGGAATAGAGTCCTCGCTCAATGCGGCTGATGTCCCGCTGTATATAGTCCAGAACGCCTTGGCTCTGGTATTCCTCCTGGGGATACAGCACTTGTATGCCTGTGGAGGAAGTCACCTGTTTCGGATCGTCCTCCTTGGTGGAAAATTCCATTTCGTATGTATACTGGGTGTAGTTATTGAGGATTCTGTTTCCATCAGGGTCATCCAGCAGCACCAAATAGCTGGTTTGGTCACTGCCTTCCTCGTAGTTGCTGAGGTTCACCCGATAATCGTCTTCCTTGATGGTTTCCATCAGGACATAGACCCCCTGATATTCTCCATTGAGGATGACTTCACAGAAACGTACTTCCGGCGCATAACCCATGATTTCCGCGGAGATATTCATCCACATATAGTTTCGGATGAGGGTTTTATCCAGAAATGGTCCATGGAGTGCCCAATCATTTTCTTTGCTCATGCCCAAAAGCGGCAGGTCCCGATTGACCAGTCCCTCCGTATCCTCCACTAGCTTCACACGATAGCTCTTTTTATTGAAATGGCGGGAGGAGTTGCCTCGAATACGAATCATGATATTGCTTTCCATGTCCGGCGTATCTGTGGGATGATGGTTCTGTTCCTCATTGCTCATAACAGACAGTATGGCAGAAATCATGGTGTTTCCGTCAGCTGCGGTGGTGTAGCCAATTGTTTCTGATTGGTCATTGAGGATGGGCTCGCCGGGAATGACCACACCGCCTGTATCAATGACCAGCAAAGGCAGATGGGTACAAAGGGTGGTGCCGTCGCAGTCGCATCCGGCGTCTGGCTGACGGGCAGTGAGATGCTGATGGACCCGTTTTTCCGGGTTTTCGGTATCTACGTTGTCGGCAAGAAATACCGCAAGCAGTACCAGCACCATTGCAGCAATCCCTGCAATACGATATTTCATTTTCCTCCCCTCCCATTAGCTGCTGATTTCGTCGTTCTGCATCACCATGTTGCAGTATTCGATATTGCCGATTTCATAGATGGCATCGGTGATGCTTTTTCCTTTCATATTTCCTTTTGTGGCATTGCCGGCTTTATCCAGCAGACGTTTGCTGATTTCATAAATAAATTCCACACTGTTTTCTGTGGTGTTCTTTACCCGCAGATTTGCTTTCCGGGCAAAATACTGGAACATGAGCGCTTCGATCCGCGCCTCATTGACCCTTGCGGTACGAATGATGAACAACACACGATTGTCATTTTTGATGCGTCCGAAAATCAGCAAAATCAAAAACGTAAATGCCCCGCCGATACCAGCAATGAGGAAATCGCCGGAACCGCAGCAGATACCTGTGACAATGGTCCAGAAAATGTAAACGGTGTCACGGGAATCCTTGATGGCAGTACGGAAACGGACAATGGACAGGGCGCCCACCATACCAAGGGACAACGCAATGTTATTGCCAATGACGATCATGACTGCCGTTGTGATGACCGTCAGCGCCATGAGGGAAACATTGAATTTTCGGCTGTAAATGCTTCCTTCATGGGAAAGCATGTAGGACAGGTAAATCAAAAAACCCACCAATGTTGCCACCGCCATACGCAGGATGATGGTCTGTAAATCCAATTGCCCCGTGCTTTCTAAAAACTCCAGTAATACTTTTCTCATACGACATCCCTCCTATAACGCAAATTTCATGGTGGCGCTCCGCGCCAGACAATATTTGCTCACTGATAATTCCGAACGATTGGCTTCGTTGACCAGTTCCTTGATATAACTGAGCAGAAAGCCGTTATATTTCACTTCCAGCACCCCATTGAACCGATCCAGCACCGGACACATGTTCAAATCCGGTGAAAACAACTCCATACAGCTTTCTGTTGCCTGAATCTGATGATCAAATGTGATGCGGATTTTATTTTCCTTGGCGATATAGGCTTTTCGCTTATATTCCACAATGGTTTTGGGGCGATAACACGCCATGTGCATGAGCCCGTAGCACTCCGCCGCAAAAGGGTCCGTATATTTCAGCAAGCTGTGATACCTGCCTTTTGTCAGCTCTATGGCATCTTCCCGGGAAACCCGCAGGGAACGCTTTTTCTGGTAGCTGCCTTCCTTCTGTTTCATTTCCAGCATGGCAAAATCGGCGGCAGGGTCGTAAATCCTAAGACGAATTTTCCGCCGCAATTCCAGACCATCTATTTTCGCCTCATAATCCCGCTCGTTGATGGTATCAAAATACAGGGAGCGGATATTGTAGCCGTTTGCGCCGTTATGGGCATCCTGTATCATGACCTGATCCAGCTGACCGGAAAGTTTTTTCATATCAAAAAGTGTCATGAAATACTTCTTTTCCTGACGATATACCTCATTCAAATAACATCCCTCCCAAAAGAAAAAGCTGCAAAAAATCAGACACAGGGATGCCAGTCATTTTTGCAGCTTGACGATCATAGCAGTTCTCTGCCGTAGACTCATAGCTTTGCGTCATCGCTTTTCAACGATTTTGCCAAAGGATTCAATTGTTTTCTGTCTGCTCAGAAAATGTGGTGTAAAGCCGGTTTTTGCCCAGCTGTTTTGCGTGATACAATGCTTCATCGGCTTTGCGGTAAAGCTCATCATAGCTCACATTGGGCGTGGATGCCACTGCCAGCCCCATACTACAGCTGGGAGAAACCTCTATGCCGTTCCAATGTATTCTGGGAATTTTGCTGATGACTTCTTCCGCATATGTTTCCATACAGGATATGTTACAACCGATCAGCAATACCATAAACTCATCCCCACCGATTCTGCCAATCCTTGCTCCCACAGGGGCATGATGACGCAGGATGTCAGCGGCTTCTTTGAGCACATAATCCCCTATGGGATGCCCATAATGGTCGTTGATGTCCTTAAAGTCATCCAGATCCACAATCAAAGCAGCCAGTTTTTCTCCTTCCCGCAGTTCAGACAGTTTTCGTTTGCCGTAACGCTCGATGGAGGCTTTGTTCAATAGACCGGTGAAAAGATCCATTTGGATTTCTTTTTCCAGCTGACTGATCCTGTCCTTTCGGTCTGTAATATCCGAAAGAATCCCAATACCCAAAACAGGCTCGCTCTGCTTATTGGTCTGGGTAATGACGCGGATTTCAAACCATCTGTTTCCGCCGTTTTTGACAGGCAGCATAAACTCATACTTTTGATAAGGAACACCCTTTTTGATATTCCGCATACAGGTAAGCAGGATCTCTTTATGTGATGAGGACAGCTGTTCCAGATTTTTGATAAAATCATAAAATTGAGGGATACTTTCTGGATGATCGAAGTAATGCTTCCACTCCTTGGAAAAGCGAATCCAATCTTCCTGAATGTCCCATTCAAAGGTGATGGAGCTTTCCTGCTCACGAATCATTTCATACTGCTCAATGGTCAGACGAAAATCCCGCTGGGCATCTGTCAGTTCCTGCTGTACTTCCCGCATCTGGTTTGCCTGACTGATTTCAATGCGCAGGTGCTTATACCGGATGAGATACATCAAGATACACAAGCAGATGGTCACAGAAAAATTGACGATCTCACCCACACTGAATATAGGGTTGATAAACCAGATATACGTCAGGTAGCATACGCCCAAACTAATGATGGTATAAAAAGGTTTGAACATCAAAAAACCGGAAAAGAAAAAAATCGCCGTGACGATGGTAAAGTACGCCATAGCACCAGACAGATACACATTGTACATATTAAACAGCAGATGCCAAAACAAAATCATGCCAACGCTGATCATGTAAAACCGATGTCTTACCATAACTGACAAACTGCAGAAAAAATCAATGATCAAAAATGCAGCGCAGCATACCAAATAAATCAGATAAAATCTCAGATAAATCAAATGATTTACCATCGCATACCCCATATTGCTGAAAAATAACACTCTGCATATATTACACAGTTCAAAAAGGACACCGAACGCCGATCCGATCCGAAGAGCAATCTGATTGCTCGATACAGATTTTTCCACAAAATCTGCATGTGATATTTTTGCGCCAAGAATCCATTTGATAAGCGCATCAACTCTAGTTCCCAAGCAAGTTCACTCCAAAAATGCAAAATGAAGACACATTGTCAACTTTCGTAAAATAAAAACCACCCCTCAATTTCGAAGATGGTTTGCTCTTATCACGATATATTCCCCAAAGGCTCTTTCAGAAATTTTATTCTGAATGTTTACTTTGATTCATTTAATAGTACACTATGTAACGACAGAAATCAACGATTTTTTGGCATTTTCTTGTTTTTTCATTGCATATAAAAGCCAGAAAATCAACTGTTTCACCAAGAAAGACACAAAGAGGCAAGTATGAGAAAATGCCTCCTGACATCTTATCATTTTATGAAACGCAGAAGTTTTCTTGTGCAAAACATGCACATAAGTCAACAAAATAATTATTCTGTCTTGAATGAATATTTTAACCGTATTTTTCCTGAAGAAAGCATATAAGTGCAAAAAAGGCGTTTCCTCTTACGAGAAAACGCCTTCTGCATTTCTACTTATAATTAGTACAGTTTTGCACCTGCGGGGATTCTGTCATCCACCATCAGCAGGTTCAGACCTTCGTGACCATCCACTTCATGAACAGCGGAGATCAGCATACCACAAGAGTCAATGCCCATCATGTTACGAGGAGGCAGGTTTGTGATAGCGATGCAGGTCTTGCCTACCAGTTCTTCGGGTTCATAGTAATCGTGGATACCGCTCAGGATCACACGATCTGTGCCGCTGCCGTCATCCAGCACGAATTTCAGCAGTTTTTTGCTCTTAGGCACTGCTTCACATGCTTTAACTTTTACGGCTCTATAGTCGGATTTCGCGAATGTATCGAAGTCCACGAATTCTTCAAAGAGAGGTTCTACCTTTACGTTGGAGAAGTCGATTTTTTCTGCAACGGGAGCAGAAGTTTTGGATTCTGCTTTTTTAGGCATGTCCAGGGGTTTCATTGTGGGGAACAGAATAACGTCTCTGATGGAAACGGATTCTGTCAGCAGCATAACGAATCTGTCGATACCTACGCCCAGACCGCCTGTAGGAGGCATACCATATTCCAGAGCTGTCAGGAAGTCTTCATCGATCATGTTTGCTTCGTCGTCGCCTGCTTCTCTCAGGTATTCCTGATATTCGAAACGATGACGCTGGTCGATGGGGTCATTCAGTTCGGAGTATGCGTTGCCGTATTCTCTGCCAACGATAAACAGTTCGAAACGTTCTGTGAATTCCGGTTTATCGGGTTTTCTCTTTGTCAGAGGAGAGATTTCAACGGGGTAGTCGATGATGAATGTAGGCTGAATCAGGTTCTTTTCTACGAATTCTTCGAAGAACAGGTTCAGGATATCGCCTTTTACATGACGTTCTTCATATTCTACATGATGTTCGTCAGCGATTCTCTTCGCTTCTGCTGTATCAGCTACCTGATCGAAGTCTACGCCGGAGAATTCTTTAACAGCGTCTACCATGGTCTTTCTTGCGAAAGGTTTGCCCAGATCCAGTTCGTGACCGCCGTAAACCACTTTTGTGGTACCCAGTACGTTCTGCGCAACGGTACGGAACATTTCTTCTGTGATGTCCATCATGCCGTTATAGTCTGTGTAAGCCTGATACAGTTCCATCAGGGTGAATTCGGGGTTATGACGAACGGAGATACCTTCGTTACGGAATACACGGCCGATTTCATACACACGTTCAAAACCGCCCACGATCAGACGTTTCAGAGGCAGTTCCAGAGCGATACGGCAGTACATGTCGATATCCAGTGTGTTATGGTGTGTGATGAAAGGTCTTGCGGAAGCGCCGCCGGGAATGGTTTGCAGTACAGGTGTTTCCACTTCCAGGAAGCCCTTGCCATCCAGGAATTTACGGATTTCTGTGATGATGCGGGAACGTTTGATGAATGTGTCACGCACTTCGGGGTTCACGATCAGATCCAGATATCTCTGACGGTAACGCAGTTCCTGGTCTTTCAGACCGTGGAATTTTTCGGGCAGTACCTGCAGGCTCTTGGACAGCAGTGTCACTTCTTTTGCGTGTACGGAAACTTCCCCTGTTTTTGTTTTGAATACGAAGCCTTTGATGCTGATCAGGTCGCCGATGTCGAATTTTTTGAATGCGGCATAAGCTTCATCGCCGATGTCGTTACGACTTACATAAGACTGGATGTTGCCGTTTCTGTCCTGAATGTTGCAGAAGGACGCTTTCCCCATGATACGTTTGCTCATAAGTCTGCCGGCGATGGCAACGTCTTTACCTTCCAGTTCGTCGAAGTTGTCTTTGATTTCATCGCTGTGATGTGTTACTTCGCATTTTGTGATTTCAAAGGGGTCTTTGCCTTCAGCCTGAAGCTGTGCCAGCTTTTCCCGTCTGATTTTAATCTGTTCGCTCAGTTCCTGCTGTGTCATTTCCTGTGCAGGCTGGTTGTTCTGTTCTGCCACTTTGTTTTCCTCCGTTTCCGTGTTCTCTTATGCAAAAAATAAAAATTATTTCTGGATGTTCAGAATTTTAAATGCCACTTCGCCGTCGGGTGTATCTGCCATAACGGTTGCGCCAACTTTCTGACCCAGCAGCGCCATACCCAGAGGGGATTCGTTAGAGATTCTGCCGTTCATAGGGTCTGCTTCTGTGGAACCAACGATGGTGTATTCCATTTCTTCGTCAAATTCCACGTCCAGTACTGTTACTTTGGAGCCCAGGTTGACAACGTCCATTTTCAGTACGTCTTCGTCGATAACTTCCGCGTTGCGCAGCAGGTTTTCCAGCTGTATGATACGGCTTTCGATTTCGCCCTGTTCTTCTTTCGCAGCGTCATATTCGGCATTTTCAGACAAGTCGCCCTGTCCTCTTGCTTCTTTGATTTTTTCTGCTACTTCTTTTCTGCGTACGGTTTTCAGGTTTTCCAGTTCCTGTTCCATTTTTTTCAGACCGTCATAGGTCATGACTACTTTTTTTGCTTCTGCCATTGCTTATTTCATCTCCTTGCGGGTTTTATCCAATTTTTCAAAAATAGGGATTTTCCTTGATATTACAAGGAAAAGGGAGGGCTTACCGAAATGCCCTCCGAAAATTCATTGATAAATTATATACTAAGGTAAGTAATTTTGTCAATGTTTTCTCCCGGGAAAATGCGATTTTATCCCTGTTTTTTCGGAATTTTTCGTCTTTTTCCGCCCAGAAGAAAACCAACGGGACACAACTGTCCCAAACCGGCTTTTGCCTCTGCCGCTTTTTCGGCGCCGGGCGCATCAAAATACGCCCGAAACATCTGATTTTCACAATAAGTACGGGCTTCTGTCAGGGCACCTGCCTCCATCTCTTTTTGGTTGCCAAAGAAAAATCCGTCTGCTGCCAGCACATCGGGACGGCGGAGGGCAATCTTCTCTGTGACAGTGCCGTTACCCACCAAGTCTAGAAACACAGCCCCTTCCGCCAATGCGTAAGCCATAGCGCCGTTGCCCTTAGCACAGGAAAGCACCGCGTCCGCCTCCCGAAAAACGCCGTAGCCCACGGAGCTGAACACTTCCACCACCAGCCCTCTTTCCTCCAGGAACCGTTCCTGCCATGACACGAAAAAAGGCTGACGGTCTGTGAGGATACCCAGACGATTCACCCAGCCGGGCAAAGCTGCCAGTGCCGCTTCCGTTTCCCATTCGCCGCCGTCTGCCACCACGAAAGAAGCTCCTTCCTGTCGTTTGCCCATGGCTTCCAGCCCTGTGGCTGCGGCTTCTGCCCCGAATATGGGATAGAGTTTTCGTCCTGTGGCAAAGGGCAGGATATCCCCAGGCAAGTC
>PPYE01643920.1_pt1 | contig 14921 bp, 8 predicted proteins | sample 1559881 | NCBI WGS metagenome assembly PPYE01 (sample SAMN08240022, study PRJNA423297) | Human gut metagenome, whole genome shotgun sequencing project. | reverse complement strand
ATCCCCGAATCACGTAATCGTAACGTTCTCCATTCGGAAAACCTTCTTCAACTAGTTGCTTATTTACCACCCAGATTAACCGATAATCGGGATATTCTTTTTTCATTTCTTTATAAATTGCTAACGGCGAGTCACTAATTTGTCGCCCTCCAAAGCTTTCAAAAATAACGGTGGGCTGCTTTGCGGGCCGGTAGTTAATTTTGAAGGCGTAGGTTAGGAGGCGGCGTTTGACTTTTTCAATGAACGTATCAAGCTTCATGCGTTTACCATCCTTTTAAACATTCTGTATTTATTATAGGCTATATTTTATGCGCCTAAAGATAGTACATTATTTTCCAACATTAAAATATTGGTTAGTTAATTTATCCACCGCTTGCCTTAATGAAGGCTGGTTTGAGCGATTACCTTGAAGATTGCTAAATACTACGAAAGCTTTTTTGCCATCCGGACTAATCCGGACATGATCTTCAAAACCATATCCGTAACCGTTAGCTCCGTAAAAAGATTGCTTCTCCGTATAAAGGCCACCATGATACCTAACTTGAGCAAAGTTAATTGGTCGATATAACGATTGTGTAGTCTGCTTGCCCAACAAATCCCCATTTAGCAACTTAGACAATACTTTATAGTAATCCGGTGCAGACATGTACACTTGTCCAGTGCCTAACTCTGATTCAACCGTGGCCATATTAGGCTGTTGCAATACTTGTTTAACCATATTGCCCTGTTTTTTTAGGCGGTATCCTCTAGCAGCGTCATATCCAGTAGTATCAGTTGCAAATACGGTTTGTTGTAACTTCAATTTGCCCGTGTAGCGTTCCGCGAATAATTGTTGGTAACTGTCGCCCGTCACCTTTTCCAAAATCATCGATAATAATACATAGTTAACGGGTTGGTAATTCCACTTACCGTATTTTTGTGGTTGAAATTTAACGTTCCTTCTAAGAATTTTTAAGTACTGGGTTCTGGGCAGACTGTCGCCCTTATAATTGAGCTTGGGTAATGATAATCCCGAAGTCATGTCTAGCAGTTGACGAATGGTAACCTCTGCAGAACCTGGAATTCCTGTTATGTATTGATTAAGATGATCCGTAAGCGCGATTTCATGCCTATTAACCAAGGTCATCACTAATCCAGCCGTAAGTGATTTTTGCAAAGAATCAATTTCGTAAGCAGTAGTTAATTGGTTCTTTTCACCACTCTCATTGTCTTTCGTTCCCGCTGTGTAACTATCAATAATTTGATTATTCTGTATTAAAATTGCTGTTCCACTAAAACCGGTCGGTGAAAGCGCCCGTCGAAGCCGCCCTTTCTCCGCGGAGTGAGCTGCCTGCGGAATTGCAGGATAACTATATTTTTCTGTATTTGCTGGCTTTCTTAAATACGCACTTGCTTGGCCCCAGATCAGTACTAGTGCAAGGATAATTAGTCCTCCAACAATTAATTTATTGATCAATTTTCTTGACATTTTCTATTTCTCCCCCAAATAAATTTACCAGATATAGTTTTACACTAATTGGCGAGAAAGAACTAGCTTAAGCAGAAAAATTAAGTATAAGTTTAAGCATTACCAACCAATACTTTAATAAAATGACTTTTAAAATAGTTAAATAAGTCAATTTGGTTTGCTAATTGGTATCGTTTGCATTTGTCCAATAAATAGGGTATTTTCCTTATTTTAGGGCCAAATTGTGTCCTCTACACCCAAAAATGATTTAGCCATTATTGAATCCAATAAAATAAAACTCCTAACTAGATAGACAGAAATTTCACTTATTTCTGTGCCTACTAAATTAGGAGTATAGTTTAAAAAATGTTTTACCTTTTTTGCACTCTATTTCTATTAAGTTAATTATCATTCGGGCTTCCAAATTAAACCCTTCAGAAATTTTATTCGTCTAAATTTGTTGCCAATTGGTTGTTTTTCCGCACGTACTTGCTTATAAAGCTATCAAAACCAAAACTAGCTAACAAAATTATAAAAGGTAAAAATTGAATAACATACCTACTCCTTCCTCCTTCAAAAAGAAGCAGGAAGAAAAAGAATCCTATCACCGTATATTTTAGCAGTTGAACCATCCATTCCTCATTAAAACAAGTGAACACCATAAATAGCAAAGTCAATAACCAAATCACTTGCGTTACAAAAGAGAAACTATTGGTTCGACTAGCTCGGTTTTTAACCGTAAATAACCTTCTAGGTAACGTTTGGCTTAAACTCTTATCTACCATCATCGTGTCAGCTTCATTTCCCCACGTAAACGTTCCGTCTTCCGTATTGTAGATCTGCTTATTCATCAAAAAACGTTCATAAGCCGTTGGCCCCATTTTGTTGAACCGTTTTTTTAAGACCCTTAAGTCCCGATTCTTACGATTTTCATAATTTTTAATCGACTTATCTTTAAAAGTATCTTGAGGATTATACCCTCCACGTCCAGAAATCCCCATTGCCGCGAAGTGAAATAGCGAAAACGACTTATTTTCATCAACAGAAACCAAGTTAGTATTTTTCTTGTAAAGACTAAATGCCGCAAAAAACGCAACTACTAATATTACAAATAAAGTTACCACTCTAACGCTCATTCTGCGTTCGCCCTTTACAAACTGCAAAAGAAAAATTATCAACAGAGCAATATAAAAAATAACTAAAGTAGGCTTTAAAAAATAACTAACCACTAGCAACAAGCTTAAAAATCCAGTTAAAATGCTTGTTTTAAGTTTAGTGTTTTCCTGATGAGTTAACAGTAGAACAATGCCCATGTTCAAAGAGCTTACGCAAAATGCCCATATATCACTATAGGGGATTGTTATCCATGGCGAACAGCCGATCAGTAACAAACTGGCTAAAATATAGAAATTAGATAAACGTTTGCCATAGTTCTTTCGCAAAACCCTTCCTAAAAACAAAATCGAGAAATCCAATAAAAAGATGTTCAAAAAACCAAGTTCTTTTGTAAAAAGTACTAACTCCGGTTTACCAAAAATAAGCCATAAAAAATGCTCTGCACTTAAAAGGAAAAGATTGTTAGGATAAATGGAAAAATAGTTGCGATCCCAAATCGGATGTCCAATTGCCTTATATAAGATGAGCGTCGGATCCCACTTAGTTATCGAAGTCATTGTCATCACTATCCAGCACTGCCAAATAAATATTGCCGTTAACACAAGTAGGTAGGTAACTTTATTATCCAAGCGTTGAAAGTCTTTCCTTAGCAGAATTATCAAAACTATGCTGATGGTTGCAATATCAATAGCTAGTACCATCTTACCCGATAATTCAAACAAATCATTTCGTAATAAGCTAGCGGCACCCAAAATGCTTAGTATACCTAGAAACACAAAAAATATATTAATAAATTTATTGCTTAGGCCTTGTATATTGAATTTCAAAATCCTACATTCCTTTGTCTACAAATTTTTTTGTGTATTCATCCTTCTCAATCGTAAAACGTGGACGATGCTTAACTTCCGAGAAAATTTTCCCGATATATTCACCAATCACGCTAAGGGAAATTAACTGTACGCCCCCTAATAACCAGATGGAAATCATTAGTGAAGTCCATCCAGAAACTACGTGCCCAACCGTTTTTTCAATTAACGCATAGATCATTAATACAATACTGATCAAAACGATTACCGTTCCCATCCCGAAGATTAAATGAATTGGCGCGTCGGAAAAGGAGGTAATTCCATCCATCGCAAAGCGCACCATCTTTTTTAATGGATACTTCGATGTACCGGCAAACCGTTCTTTACGTGCGTAATAAACTTTATCCGATGGATACCCCACTAGTGGCACGATTCCCCGTAAGAAGAGGTTTCGCTCTTTAAATTGAAGCAGATCCCGTACAGCTCGTTTACTCATCAAACGGTAATCAGCCGAATTGGGGATGAGTTTAACCCCGATTTTTTCCATCACCCGATAAAATAACATTGCTGTATCACGTTTAAAAGCCGTATCAGTATCGCGATTATTGCGGACACCGTAGACTACGTCATTACCTGCATAATACTTTTTAACCATTTCAGGGATTGCATTTACGTCATCTTGTAAATCAGCATCAATCGTGATAATCATATCTGAAAATTCAACAGCCGTTGTCATTCCCGCAATTAGCGCATTTTGGTGACCATAATTCCGACTAAATTTGATTCCAGTTATGTCATCAAAATTTTTAGTATACTCTTCAATTAACGACCACGTTTGATCTTTGCTGCCATCATCAACGAACAAAATTTTACTTTCGGGATGAATTAATTTTTGCTTTTTTAAATTCATTAAAATGTTTTCTAACTCTTTGTGCGTTTCCGGTAGCACTTCTTCTTCGTTAAAACACGGAACAACTATTGTTAATAAATCCTTCATCTGATAAACAACCTTCCTAAGGGATTATCTATTTATTTGAAACACATACTTAACTTTTAATTCGTTATGCCCCTTTTTACAGTAAACCTTGGTACTCCCCATCTTACCTAACTTTACTTTATTGGTGCTTAAACTACGTCCATTAAGTACGTAGCGCGTACCTTGGTAGCGCACTACTGGTACCGTAACGTAGGCGCTTTTTCTTTGATTCCACTTAATGTTAATCCAACCGTCCTTAACAGAACGAGAAAAATTGTCTTCATTTAAATAGAGGCCTTCAATCCCTTTAAACATTTGATATAAATTATTATTTCTATTTTTTAAAGAACCTGGTTTATTTAACTTCTCCATTTGCCGAGTAGCAGGTAAGTAATCGGGAATTGGTTTAGCTAAAATTTTCCAAGGAGCATTTAAGTCTCGACTGCTAAATGCTCCTTGAATCGCGTAATCCTTCTGTCCTCGATATGTTATGTAACCAACCGCTCCCAATGGTTTAGCAGAAACATTCCATCTGTTCAATGCATCTGAAAAACGACTGACGGTGTCCATCGCGCTTACACAAGTCAACCCCATTAAAATAATGGCCAGCACTTTAAAATTATGATTTAGCTGTTGACCATTTTGTAAAACAGATAGCATTCCATAAATAACCAATAGAATACCAATCGGAGCTATGCGGAAAGGAAATTGTAAAATATACATTGCAGGAAGTATTTTAAAAAGATCATTCCACGGAAAAATCCCACTTGCCAGCAGTAAATAACCAATACCTACCCATTCTAGAAATTGCTGATCCCTATTCATGGCATCCCTACGTAAAATAGCAATTCCAACTGCAAATGCCAATGTCAATGCAATTGCTGGAGGCAAAGCCGCATTTCCAGTAGTAGCCCCCCATTTTAGTACACTCGCTTGCGGGTTTGCATACGGATAAGGAGTCATTAATTTATCTTGCGAATTCAAGATCAGGTAAACGCCCCAAACGTTCACCGTACCAATCAATGTGATCACTGCCGAAATTACACTATCCCGTACTATTAATAACCGCTTTCCTTTTTGGACGATCATGGTATAAATAAAGATTACGCAGATTAATGACAAACCGATTATTGAGGATAAAATATGTAGCTGCATCAACACAATCATCGTTAATGCCATTTCAGCTATATTGACGTTTTTGCTCCGTTTTCCATCAGCCATCCGGATGGCGACTGCAACTGCTAATGGTAATACGCTCGCTCCCACTCCTAAAAACTCGTTATCAATAACCCAAGAAGTAATTGCAAAACTTGTAGCGTAAATGGTAGGACCAATAAGCAAAAGTTTTTTATCCTTTATCCCGCCAACTTTTAGCATATAGTATGTTGCCGAAACTGACGTAAATACAACTATAAAATTAAGCACTAGCTGTAAACGATAATATGATTTAAGAATCCATAATAAGAACCCACATGCATAAGCAAAGATTGGTCCATAAAGCACATTGATGTATCGACCAACTCCTCCAAACCCGTACATCATAATGAAAGGCTGAAAATTATGTTCCCTTATTTGCATATACGTATCATAAAATCTATTCAGATGAAAAATTGTATCCGCAGAAATGATGATGCTGTTATGAAAAAATATTTGGGGAGAAACAATGAACATGGAAATTAAAAAAAGTTTCCCCACCACCACGAGCCGTTTTTTATTAGGCATTAACCTACTCTCCTTATGATCAACTTAAATTACTAAAACAAAAATAATGCATAATACCCAAGCTACTGCAACTAACCATAAACTATATTTTGAAATCAAGGATGATTTATAAGCCAACCGTAACTCATTTTTTCCCTTACGGCTACTAATAACTGGGGTACCTATTTTCGTTAATTTAATGGCGTCATTATTTAACTTTGTTCCATTCAAAGAAACCTGTGAATTTTTGTATACCGTAACTGGCACCATTGTTTTTTTTGCATTTTTATTACTGTGCCAACGCACGGTCAAAGTGTTTCCTTTAACGCTCTTATGGAATCCTTTTTGATTAAAAATGATTTCTTCTGCGTAAATGCCGTAAGGATTATTGTTAGCAAATAAGTTTTTACTCGAGGTTGGTAAATAATCTGGATAACCCTTTGTAACCAGCTTTAGCCCCCTTTTGAGATCTGCACTCTTCATCTCGTTACGGAACTCTGCTGCAGTAAACTGTTTAGTTTTAATAATGGGAGTCTTCGTTGAGATTGGCCAATTAGAATACCACACTAAGGCTGCATTTTGAATTCCGTTAAACGTTCCCATTGCAATAAAAACAGCTCCAATAATTGCTGCAAGTTCGACTGGAACAAAGCTAGACTTGGAAGAATGTTTCATTTCGCTTAAACTCATCGCGAAACCAGCGATCAATAATACCGATGCGATAGTTAGGAAACGGTATGGAAATTGAAGTAAACTTTCAATTTTACCAAAATAAGTACCGATTGTTCTCCAAGGGACCACGTTAGATGCTAGAAGTAAAAACATTCCGCCAATTAACGTGACCACTTTATTCGTAAAATCAACAACCTTCCACTTGTACAATACATACCCAATTTGGACTAAATAAATAATACTTACTACTAAACCCAATTCGTAAATAGATGTATTCCCTACGGATAAATTAACGGTTTCCTTAGACATGTTTGCAACGGGGAATGGTGTAACTATGTTATTAGTACTGAAGACTTCTAACATTGCGCCCCAAACATTAAAAGTTAAAACTAAACATAAAATTCCGGCTTCCACCGTTTTCCAAAATAATTTAATCCGCTCCTTAGTCTTAACTAAGCCAATTACAAAGAAAATTAAAAACGCCACGACCGTAAAGAGTGCACTAAGCACGTGAACTTGAATTACTAAAGCCACAACCAGTGCTAATTTAACTGCCGAAAATTTACGCGGGTCAAATTTTATCATGTCAATTCCCACCATTATTTCAAGTGGCATTAACATCGTTCCCCAAGCCATAAAGGATTCCACCGTTACCCACGATTGGATCCAGTAACTAGACATGAAAATTACCGCCGCAATGGTGGCAAACTTTTTCTCGACTCCTAATTTAGTTGCCAATTTATACATTAAATAACCGCTAATCACAAATATAGCAAAAGACGTTACAACCTGAAATTTTAACCAACTTCTTACAAAGAATAAGATTAACCCTAAAAAATAGGCAAATCCGGGCCCGTATAATGCATTTATAATTCTTCCACTTTGATTAAAGCCGTAATCCATTTGAAAGAAGTTAAAGTTATGGGTCTTTAATTGCATGTAAACATCATAAACACGGTTGAAGTGAAAGGGCACATCGGCTCCAAAGATGATGCTTTTATTAAGAATCTGTGGGGAAACAAACAGCAATCCCACAAGTAGTATTATCAATCCTGGATAATATTTTTTTATTTTTGGCATAATCTTAACTGACATTTACCTACTCTCCTAAATAATAAAAATACTGTGAATAACTTAACAGCTAAAACAACTATTCTAAGTCAATCACAGTATTTATATAATAATTGTTTACGCCACACTAAAGTATAGCATAGCTATTCTGCTGAATGCTCAGATACCCAAACAAACTTATCGGCTATTTTTATTTTAAAGAACTTTGCGCCAACTAACGTTTTGTTGATAGGATCTTCTAATACTCGTGTTTCTAAAACTGTAAAAGTTACGGCATCAGCTTGAGCTATATCAAAATTACCGAGGAACTGGGTATCCTTTTGCCCATATACACCGCTCCATAGTAAGGTTGCATCCTTTAATTTAATGCTTTCAACTGGATTACTAATCTTTTCTACACTATAACGGCTGCGATTAAACACGTAATTCATTGCTTTTTGGGCACTTCTACCATCGTTCCATGAGTTATATTCTTGATTAAATTTTTCGACCTTTCGTTGATAATCTCGCCATTTCGGATCTGCGCTTATCCATGAATTGATAGCTTCTAACAATTCGGCAGTTGATCTTACAACCGGCCCTGGAACAAACTCTTCATAATCATCTACGTAAAGTCCCCGAACATAATCTTGGTACTCTTCTAGGTCTGGAGCCATAAAGATCATTGGCTTATTAGTAACGGCAAAATCAAATAATACTGATGAATAGTCAGTTACCAACAAATCTGCTACTGCAAGAAGTTCAATGTTAGATTGCCAATCAGAAACATCGATAATATTATCCAATTTCTTAAATTTAGGTCTACCACTCGTAATTAGAGGGTGGAACTTAACAAGTACTACCACATCTTTAGGTAGTGAGCGGCTTAATTTTTCAAAATCAACTTTACTTTCCATTCCATACTGGTCTACATAAACAATCTCATCGTCTCTCCAAGTTGGTTCATACAAGATCACCCGTTTAGTAGCAGTAATTCCCAATTCTTGACGAATTTTTTCTCGTTTAGTAGAGTCCATATCTAATAACTGGTCAATTCTTGGCAGCCCACTCATAACGATTTGGTTATCACCAAGTCTGAACGCATTCTTCTGCAAATCAGCAGCAGTTGCGTTCCCAGCTAAAAGATAATCCCACTTGCGGCCTTCAATCACTTGATTTTTTTGGTATTGGTAGATTGACTGTCCCGGAATAAAGTCCGAACTTAAATCCGTCCCGACTTTTTTCAACGGGCTCCCGTTCCCAGTTTGAATTACCTTCATCCCCCGAGGCTTTTTCCAATTTACCGCCACCTCAGAATTAGTTATATAAAAACTGGCTCTTGCACGGGCAACAATCCCCTTTAACGATTTTTTAATCACATAAGGCAAGGCTGCAGAACGGAAACGTTCAGTTTGATCAGCACTCGCCAACCACAATAATTTATAACCATTAGGATGGGCTTTAAGATATTCATACAAGGCACGAGGATCACTATCAGTAGCGCGCCCGCCATTACTTTCAAAAACTATTAACTTGCTTCGCTTTAAAAATTGGCCAAATAAGTTAAGTGCACCCATTTCGAGACTTGTTACTCCTAATGCACGAGCTAGTTTACTAGTGAAGAAGCCCTTTTCTCCGTTATCCCTAGTAATATTATTATTAATAACTTGTTCCACAGTATTCTTTGAAGCATCACCATCTCTACCGTAGGTACAAAATTCATTATAGAACCATTCCAATTTACTACCGTACTCGGCTTCTAATTTATCCGGTTTTTGTAAATAGTGGATGATTTGTTCAGTGCTTCGGGCAATTGGCCCTGGTACGGTTTTAACGTAGTCCAAGTAAACACCACGGTTAGAATCATCAAGGTACCAATCCAAGTCATAAGCAAAGAAAATCATTGGACGTTTTAAATATCCGTAGTCAAACATTACGGAGCTGTAATCAGTAATTAAGACATCAGCAATTAGATACAGATCCGCAATGTTAGGATACGCTGATAAATCATAGGCAAATCCTTCAAATTCATGAATATCAATCGCGTTTGCTACTAAATGATGGAGCCGCACTAAAACCACGTAGTCGTCTGCTAGTTTATCCTGCATTGCCTTAAGATCCATCTCAAAATCAAGTTTCCCGGCTTGACGATATGTTGGGGCATACAAAACCACTTTCTTATCAAGAGGGATTCCAATATTCAACTTTAAGTTTTTGATGAACTCAGGGTTATTATTGTTAATTAATTCATCATTTCTTGGAAAGCCCACGCTAAGTACTTCATTTTTGAAATCAAATGCGTTCGCACCCACTCGGTCCATGTAAGCTGATGGCGAAATCAAATAATCCCACCGTCGATTTCGTTTCATGAAATTGCGTTGCCCTTTGGCTGTGCTATTTCTCATGGAAGGCTCTTCTAGACCCATCTTTTTCATGAATGTACCATGAAGCGTTTCTACTTCCACTTGTCCTCGTCTCTTGACGTAGGAGTTAGGAAAGTTGGTATTTTGTATAAAGTATTTTGCTGTAGCTAAATAATACCAGTACTTAAAGCTTCCTCGGCGAATAACTTTTCCCTGTCCACTGACTTTAGTTGATAAATCAGTTACCGGCCAAATAAATTTGTATTCAGGATGGGCCTTTTGCCAATATTCGTAGATTGCCCGAGGATTGTCATCAAATGACCTACCCCAAAAACTTTCTAGCACTACCGTCTTAGAGCTTAACGGTAGCAGTCTCATCAGTGGGTAAGCGATGTAGTAAGCCACTTTTCTTTTACGTACTGAATTGTCAATCCAGTCCCACTGCTGCAATAGTCCAATTTGGAACCTTCCTACGTCATTAACTTGTAGTTTTAATTTTAGATTCTTAAAACGGCTAATTTGTAAAATATTCCGTGACTGGTAATCTGCCATTAAAATAGGAATTCTGACATTGTTCTCATCACCAGCAATATCCACAAAAAAGTTATAGTATCCACTCTTAAAAAGTGGTTTTTTACCATCAATGAACTTAATATTAACTTCAAAGCGATCATTAGTAAGCGGGTTAACCTCAAAAGCATCATAAGATTCTTTTGCATCAGTACTGATCATCAAGAACTGCACTTTACTAGTTAAATCATTTATTAATTTTGAGCTTACTGAAAAGGTTAGCTGAAGTACCCCATTAACAAGTGTATAGTTTTCAACCTTCGCACTATTTTTTTCAAATATAAGGTGTACTCCCCTTAACGATGAGGAAACATCTACGCGGGCTTTACAGCTACCATTCGTTAAGGTGAATACTTGTTCATTTAAAGGGAACCTAAACTGATATCTTCCCATGTTAGTGGCGTTATATAAGTAAAGCCGACCACTAGTGATCCCATTTTCTAGGTCATTACAGTCAAACGAAATGCGATACTTGAAGCAATCTCGTTCTTCTTGAATTAACTCAACTCGTGAAGCGTAACGCTCATCCTTCCCATAACTGAACATAAATAATGGATCTATCAGGTTTTTATCCGTCAAAAAATCAAATGTCAAAATATTTTTATCGGTAAGCTTAAAATCCTTCACCAACGGAAGGTTGCCGGCTAGAATCTGATTCTGCATTTTAGGTTGAACGTCAAAAAACAAATTCCAGGCACGATTAAAATCATTATTGATAACGTATTCTTCAGAGCCACTGGCGATTCTTTTAGGTGTCAAAAGAGCGTTTCGGCGCTTAACCGGACTACCGACCGGGGTTGTAATCGTTAAATCGAGATCCGTTGCAATTAAATCAATCACCCAACGTCCTGCTCCAATTTGAGCCAGAGCATCGTTTACATTGATTGCTAATTTAAAGGCGTAGTATGTAGTTCCCCAAAAAATACGCCGTCGCTTAGTTTTCTTTTTAACAATTACTTCGATATTAGTACTTTGGTGACTATGGGTGTTTCGGATATGAGCGTCAAACGCGAAATTAGACTTTTCAAACTTTGCAATTTGACTAATGAAACAACGCCCTTCAACGATTGCTTGATCGTTTTCCCAATAAACACGGTCAACCTTCGACTTACCTTCAACCGCGCCCTTTGTCAATTCAATTTTTTCGGCTAGTTCCGGACGTAAAGCCTTATTAATGTAACGATACCGACCGTGATCACCAACAATTTCACCAATTTTTTTATATTGGTATCCGTAACGTTTAAAGTCTGGAAAATCACCATTCAATAGCGCGTAGTATTGAATTTGTTTTCTAATGGAAAGTTCTTTAATTACACTTAAATCATAGTTCCTTAAAAATTTAACTAAGTCCCGTTGAAACTTAAAGAGGGTTTCTTCGCTAGCGTTTTGGAATCCGTTTAAGTAAAGTGGAATATCCATGTCTAAAACCTTGAAGTTAAAGGCTTCCTTTAATTCTGGACTTCCTCCCAACTCTAAAATAGATTTTCTTGCCATTTCTAAAGTCTGCATCCGATCCCAAAACAACTGAAAATTAGCCCTTTGCTGAGTAATGGATTGGTTAGCTCCCTCTCGAACACGCCAATGATAAGTATCTTCAGCGATAACATCAACAGATTTAGCTAAAAGATGGTACCGCATTGACACCGGGATATCTTCATAGGTCAATCCTTCTGGATATCTTAAGCCGTTTCCTATAAAAATTTCAGCTTTATAGACTTTATTCCAAGCCGTAGTATCGTAAACTAAATTAGTGTTTACGTTAATATTAGTTTGAAGTAAAGTTTCCGGAATTGCTTTTTCATGCAAAACCGAAGGGTATACTTTTTTAGAATTAAACCTATTTACAAATCCCGAAGCGAGATCCGAACCCGTTTGTAATAGGGAACCTACTAATTTTTCATACGCATTTTGGGGAACTACATCATCCGAGTCAACAAATGCAAGAAATTCCCCAGTAACATAATCCAATCCTGCATTTCGCGCTGCACTCAACCCACCGTTAGGAGTGTGAACGGCAGTAAATGTCGGATATTTACTATCGTATTCATCAAGAATTGCTCCTGTATTATCTGGGGATCCATCATCTACCATGATGACTTCGATATCTTTATATGTTTGGCTTGCTAACGAATCCAAACATTCTTTGATATAATCCTCGACTTTATAACAAGGTACGATAATGCTTAGTTTTCCTCTTACAAACTCTCTCTTCACCGCTATTCTCCTCACAAAATTATAATAATGCTATGAAGCCCGCCGCTAATTTATGAAAAATTCGAGCCGGATTTTCTAACAAACTAAAAAATGAATACCCCATAATATGTGAAAAACCAATTCCCAGCATTAACAATACAAGAATCACAACTGCTAACCTTGTCATCAAGGTCATTTTTTCTGGTAGCACTTGCTTGTAAAGTACATTATGCACTGACTTTTTAGCTTCAGCAGGTTTACTACCCTGAGCTATCTTTTCTTCTACTAATTCTTTTTGGTACGCCTCAACATCAAAATCAAGTTGTTCCGCCTTTTTTGTTGCTTGATACTCTTTTTTCTCCTTAGCGGACATTGCCTTAAAATCCGCATAAAAAGCGCGGTATTCGGCAATTACCTTTTCAGCTGGACCGACGTCTTTTAACTCACCGTAATGCATCCAAGCAACTGTATCACAAATCTTTTCTACCTGTCCTAAAGCATGACTCACAAATACAATTGTTTTTCCTTGCTTTTTAAATTCCATAATTTTGTCAACGCACTTTTGGTAAAAAGTTGCGTCTCCAACAGACAATGCTTCGTCAATAATAATGATATCTGGGTTAATGTGCACCGCGATGGCAAAGCCAAGACGGGAGCGCATCCCAGTTGAGTAATCTTTTACAGGCTGGTTAATAAAACTTCCGATGTCAGCAAAATCAATGATATCCTGACGAATATCATTAATTTCTTTGATTGATAGGCCTTGCATCAACCCTTTTAGTCGAATATTTTCAAGCCCCGTCAAGTTCCATTTAAGTCCTGCACCGATAGAAATAATCGAGGTATCCCCTTTAACATCTACCGTTCCAGTGGTTTGGGGGATAATTCCCGAAATGATGTTTGAAATGGTTGATTTTCCCGAACCATTCACTCCAATAATCCCGAGAGTTTCACCTTGCTTAACGTCCAACGAGACTCCCTTAAGTGACCAAAAATGCGGTACGTCTGTTTTTTTAATATTAAAAAAGTTTTTTAACCGATCGCTTTTACTTTTGTATAAATCATACTCTTTAGTTACATTTTTAACTTGAATTTTATAATCCATATATCAATTCTCCTAAATCAAATCCACAAAATCTGATCTGAATTTATTGTGTAAATAAGACCCAAAAATACCTATCAAGATAATAAAACACCAGAAAAATAAAGTAAGTGCGGGATCTTGTAGCATGGTCCCGGTAGAAAACATCGAGAGGCGCATCCCGTTTATTACGTAATAGAAGGGATTTAACTCTAGCAATCGGATTAATGGTCGTGGGAAGTTAGAGGTTACAAAATTAAATAACACCCCACTCATGTAAAACAAAACCCTTAAAACGGACTGCAACGTGATGTGCCAATCCCGGATTAAGACACTAACGGTTGAGTTAAAAATACCCAATGCAAACATTAAAACGATCATGCAAAAGAAGTAGTAAATGAATTGAAAGCTTAATAGCGTTAAACCAATATGACTAGCAAAGGTTAAAAACAGGCCAAAAGCAATCATGGTCCAAAAACTATATAAATTTCCGTATATCTTGATCGAAGGTAAAACATTAATCGGAAATTTCATCTTTGAAACCAAGCCAACTTGTTGATACACACTTTTTGAAGCATCTAAAGTAGTTTTGTTCATATATAACCACGGGGCAATTCCGGCAACCATCCAAGGTAGATACGGAACACCCGGTTCTGGATCTCCATGTTTCAAAGCTACGCCGAATACTAAATAGTAAATTCCAATTTGAATTAGCGGATTTAGAAATTCCCACGTTAATCCTAGATAATGACTTTGATATGTAGCACGATCATCGTATTTTGCCATACGACGAATTATTTTAAAATTCAAAAATTGATCGCGAACTATTTGAAACAATGTGTTCATAAAAATATTCCTTCCATAGTTGAATATATTTTTTATTAAAAAAGTTGATTACATCAGATTAATGCAAACCAACATTACCGCAAATTATTAAGTATAATTT
>PPYE01455140.1_pt1 | contig 14921 bp, 12 predicted proteins | sample 1559881 | NCBI WGS metagenome assembly PPYE01 (sample SAMN08240022, study PRJNA423297) | Human gut metagenome, whole genome shotgun sequencing project. | reverse complement strand
ATAACAAAACATCTTTTTTAAGTCAATATAGCAGTAGTAATAATACATACACTTTTACTAACATTGCCCCTTTAATTACTTATTGTATTGAAGAGCGGAAAAGAGAGATAATAGCATCAGGAGGAAATCCTAATAAAGAGGAAGACTGGAAGAAATGGGAGTCCGAGAATCCAGATTGGAATAAAGTTGTATTAATTCCTGTTAAAGTAGAAAGTAACTCAAACAATGAAGTGGTTGCTATATCCAATAGTTTAGACATGGAAAGTGCGGCACTAAAAGGAGGCACAAACGAAAAAAACAAATTAAAGATGCAAATTTTCTATACAACATTTTAAGAATGAAAACATTATAATTAACAATAAGAGTAAATGCCATTATTTTCGCAAATAATGGCATTTACTCTTCAAACATATACAATTTTCGGAAAGTTCCATCTCATCAAGACAACACATATAAATCTTATTATTTTGTCTTCTCCAAAAGGAAGCTTGTTTTCATAAAAAAAAGAATCAAAATTATTTTATTTTCTACAATAAAATCCATATATTTGAAAGTGCTTATTTATTAACCAATAAAAAATAATAGTTATGAAAAATTTAGCAAGCTTTTTATTAAGCGTGATGCTCATATGCTTTAGTGCATGTAGCAACAATGATGATTTAGTGGAAGTTAGACAACAAGTCACACCACTTAAAAATTTAGCCCGATCTACCACATTTAATTACCAAGGAAAAAATTACACCTCGGAAGAGCAAGTAGACTTGCAGCCGAAGCTACATTTTATAAAGATACAAATTACAACGGAGCTGAATTAAAAATAGGCGCAGGTAATTATCCTGATTTAAATAGCTATAGCTTTGATAATTGTATTAGTTCTTTCAAAGCATCAACAACCAGTCCCGGTTTTCCAACCTCAGCAGTAACAGTAAGATTATATGCAGACAAAAATTATGGTGGGCGTACATATGCATTCTTAATAGCAGACGGTCCCGGATGGAATAACACCTATACTAAAGATGTTCCTAATTTAGGAGATTATGGTCTTAATGACAATGTTTCTTCCGTCAAAATAGGCTATTGAAGCACTAAAAACGCAAAAAGGAAAGAAAATAAAACCATAATTAATATATGAATTATTAGGAATATTCAGTAAATCATATAAAATTAGCCAACTAATTCATACTTACAGTATTGCGAATTAGTTGGCTTTTTTGTATCTTTAAATATTCCCCCAAAAATACGGTTTGACGGCCAAGACGGGGGGAGAAATATCCCAATTAAGATATGGCGAAGATACAAAAGATTTCAGAAATTCATCCTACTTTGGGTTTTACAGAATTCGATATTCTGGAAAAATATCGTAAGAGTTTTCATGAGAGTAAACTTGGCAGCCTTCATTCGGTGTTTCCGTTTGAGAGCATAGCTAAAGAGATAGGCCTTTCACAATCTCACTTGGGGTGGAGGAACAGTTTCAGTCCTTCCGCAAAGATAGCCCTTATGGTACTGAAGGCTTAGCTTACACCGGATTCTCTGATAGGTTACTGGTAGAACATCTTAACGGAAACATACACTATCAGTTGTTCTGTGGTATCATGATAGCCCCGTCCTGCCCTATAACGAACTACAAGATAATCAGTGCTGTCCGTAATGAGATTGCATCCCGTCTTGACATTGACTTCCTTCAGGGAATCCTTGCCTCACACTGGAAGCCTTATCTTGAGAATCTTCACGTGTGTATGACCGATATCACATGTTATGAAAGTCATATGCGTTTTCCTACGGACATGAAGCTCCTTTGGGAAAGGATCGAATGGCTCTATCGGCATATCTGCCAGCATTGTAGAGATCTTGGTATAAGACGTCCCCGTAACAAATATACGGATATTGCGGTATCCTATCTGTCCTATTGCAAGAAAAGAAAGAGGAAGGTCTCAAGGACAAGGATGCTGAAATGTCGCATGATTAGACTCCTGGAAAAACTCATCATACAACGGGATGACATTCACAGAGAATACGGCTCTTCACTCACATATACACAGGATTATCAGAAACGGCTTTCCATAATCAGAAAGGTTCTTGTACAGGAAAAGGAACTCTTTGAAGGTAGGAAAATCAGTGACCGTATTGTCTGTATTGACCGTTATTACGTACGCCCTATCGTAAGGGGCAAGGAGACAAAATCTGTCGAGTTCGGTGCAAAGGTTAATAATATACAGATAGACGGAATCTCGTTTATTGAGACATCTCTTTCAAGGCATTCAATGAGGGCATACGTCTAAAAGATTGTATCCGTATACATCAGAAGTTGATGAATGTAAGGGTAAGGTGTGTGGCTACCGATTCCATATACGCCAATAATGCCAACAGGAAGTTCTGTACAAAATATGGAATATCCACATCCTTTGTGCGCAAGGGAAGAGCGGCAAAAAATGAGCCTTTGAGGAAGGTGCTTAGAAGTGAACTCTCAAAAGAAAGGGCCACCCGGCTTGAAGGGAGCTTCGGTACTCAAAAGCAACATTACTTGCTCGCAAGGATAAAGGCACGGAACAGGAAGACGGAAATCCTGTGGATTTTCTTCGGAATACATACGGCAAATGCCATACTGATGATTGAAAAGATCAGGAACAGAACGGTGAAAGCAGCATGATATGAGTTTACTGAAAGAATCAGAAGAGGTCATCAAACTTCTTCCGGAACTTCATAGCTTGCCCGATAAGAGTATATTAGAATATAGAGAAAAATGACAATAAAAATGGCATATGAAGTGATTATACTCTATCATCTTCATATGCCATTCCACTCGCGGGCATCCACATCAAAAAACACATTCAACTCTTCACCTGCCTGAATATTAAATTGCGCTATCTTATCTGCTCCAAATACGTCAAAACACATTTTTTTAGGATATTGATCATGCGTTTCAATTACGTATTCTTGTACTTTCCATTCATTTCCTGTCTTTGAAACTCCTCCTCTCGGTTCGAGGACTGCTATTACTTTTCCTGCTAATTCCATATTACGTTATTTAAATTCGCCACGAAAGTACACTTTTCCTTGCGAGTAAACTAATTTTTTCGCCATTTTTTGCGCTTGAACCATAATCTTTTCGTAACTTTGGCAGTTAAATGAATGTAGAGATATAGAATATAAATATAATAATATAAAACTATGAAGTTCATCGTTTCAAGTACTGGATTATTCAGTCATTTACAAGCTATTAGCCGAGTAATCAACTCCAAAAATTCGTTACCTATTCTTGATTGTTTCTTAATGGAACTGACTGACGGAACGTTGTCGCTCACTGCCTCTGACAGCGAAACGACCCTGTCCACTTCTTTGGAAGTAAATGAAAGTGACGGTGACGGACGCTTTGCCGTTTCTTCAAAAACCATACTCGAAGCCCTGAAAGAAATACCCGAACAACCACTGACTTTCCTGGTAAATACAGAGAATCTGGAAATCACCGTACAATATCAGAATGGTAAATACAGCCTGATGGGACAAAATGCCGACGAATATCCGCAGGCTCCCGCATTAGGCGCAAATGCGGTACACGTAACAATGGGCGCTCCGGTGATGCTGGCAGGTATCAACCGTTCTTTGTTCGCTACTGCCGATGACGAGTTACGTCCGGTAATGAATGGTATTTATTTTGATATCACTACCGAAGACATCACTTTCGTAGCCTCAGACGGGCACAAATTAGTACGCAATAAAACATTTGTGGCACACGGCGATGAAAAAGCCGCTTTCATTCTGCCCAAGAAACCGGCAACCCTGCTGAAGAACCTGTTGCCGAAAGAACAAGGAGATGTGCAAATTGATTTTGACGACCGTAACGCTACGTTTACATTAGAAAACTACAGCATGATATGCCGTCTTATCGAAGGACGCTATCCCAATTATAATTCAGTAATTCCGCAGGATAATCCGCACAAGGCCACCATTGACCGCATGATGCTGATCAGTGCGCTCCGCCGTGTATCTGTATTCTCATCACAAGCAAGCAGTTTGATAAAACTCCGCCTCAGTGAAAATCAGATCCAGATCTCCGCACAAGACATAGATTTCTCCACCTCAGCAGAAGAAACACTGACTTGCCAATATACAGGAAGCCCCATGAGCATCGGCTTTAAATCAACATTCCTGATCGATATTTTAAACAATATCTCGGCACAGGAAATACTTTTCGAACTGGCTGATCCTTCACGTGCGGGTGTTATTGTTCCTGTAGAACAGGAAGAAAAAGAAGACCTGCTGATGCTGCTGATGCCTATGATGCTGAACGACTAAAAACGACACGCCACCATGTGGCGGAAAAACAATATATAATACAAGCTGAAAATGAAATTGAACTTGAAGAATCCTATTGTTTTTTTCGATTTGGAAACAACGGGAACAAATATAAACACAGACTGGCCGAGGAGTTCCTGCGCGCAGGAGTAGACATTGACATGATGAAACGAAAATTCATTGACGTGCAGGTGATTTATCACAAACTGGAACAGCGCACCCTGTCTGCCGCCTATAAATTCTATTGCGGAAAGAATCTGGAAGATGCCCATACAGCCGAAGCCGACACACGTGCCACATACGAAGTACTGAAATCCCAATTGGACCGCTATCCGGAAGAATTGCAAAACGATATGGCATTTCTAGCCGAATATTCAAGTTTCAACAAGAACGTAGATTTCGCCGGACGCATTGTTTATGATGACAAAGGCGTGGAAGTCTTTAATTTTGGGAAATACAAAGGAATGTCGGTCAGCGAAGTATTACAAAAAGATCCGGGCTACTACAGCTGGATACTGAACGGTGACTTTACGCTGAACACGAAAAACGTACTGACAAAAATCAGACTACGTGAATCGGGAATGATGAAATGAGTATGAAAGGAAAAAAAATCGTACTAGGTATAACCGGAAGTATAGCCGCCTATAAAGCGGCTATACTCATTCGCGGACTTATTAAGAAGGGAGCGGAAGTACAAGTCGTGATTACCCCCGCAGGCAAAGAATTCATCACACCTATCACTTTGTCTGCATTAACAAGCAAACCTGTTATCAGCGAGTTTTTTGCCCAGCGTGACGGGACATGGAACAGCCACGTTGATTTGGGACTATGGGCGGATGCCATGATTATCGCTCCGGCTACCGCATCCACTATTGGTAAAATGGCCAACGGAATAGCGGACAATATGCTGATCACGACTTATCTGTCAATGAAAGCTCCCGTATTCGTAGCTCCGGCAATGGATCTGGATATGTTCGCACACCCTTCCACCCGGAAGAATCTGGACACGCTCCGTTCTTACGGAAATCATATTATAGAACCGGCAGAAGGGGAACTGGCAAGCCATCTGGTAGGAAAAGGCAGAATGGAAGAACCGGAAAAAATAGTGGAAATTCTGGAAGCTTTCTTTGCCAAACAACAAGACATGGCCGGAAAGAAAGTAGTCATTACCGCCGGTCCAACCTACGAGAAAATAGATCCGGTACGCTTTATCGGCAATTATTCTTCAGGAAAAATGGGATTCGCACTTGCCGAGGAATGCGCTTCACGTGGAGCGGAAGTATCGCTAATCAGCGGACCGGTAACGATTCAGGCCCATCACCCTAACATCCGCCGCATAGATGTGGAAAGTGCCGGAGAAATGTACGAAGCCGCCATCCGCGAGTTTCCTACAGCTTCGGCCGGCATCCTGTGTGCGGCAGTGGCCGACTTTACCCCGGAAACCGTAGCCGGTCATAAAATCAAAAGAGAGAAAGATAATTTAACACTGCAACTGAAACCCACACAAGACATTGCTAATGCGCTAATTACCATGCGGAATACAACAGCGCAGCAAATTAGCAAATTGACAAATCAGCAAATTATTAAAAAGGAGCAAGAATATGCTGCAATCTATCTATATACAGAATTATGCATTGATTGATACATTGGATATCAGTTTCACCCCCGGCTTCTCTGTCATCACCGGAGAGACCGGCGCCGGTAAATCGATTATTCTAGGCGCTATCGGCTTGTTACTGGGACAACGGGCCGATATCAAAGCGATCAAGAAAGGCGCCAATAAATGTATTGTAGAAGCACGTTTCAACATCTCCGCCTATCAGATGGAGCCTTTCTTTACCCAAAGAGATTTGGAATATGATCCGGATGAATGTATTATCCGCCGCGAGTTATATGCATCAGGTAAAAGCCGCGCATTCATAAACGATACTCCGGCCTCATTGGCGCAGATGAAGGAACTGGGCGAGAAACTGATAGATGTACATAGCCAGCATCAAAACCTGTTGCTCAACAGTGAGGGATTCCAATTGAATGTATTGGATATCCTGGCACAAGATGACAACGAACTTTCAGCATACAAGGATATTTATACCGAGTACAGAAACGTATGCAAACAGCTGGCCGACTTCATAACGCAAGCCGAGCAAAGCCGGAAGGATGAAGATTACATCCGGTTCCAACTGGAACAGCTGGATGATGCAAACCTTCAGGAAGGAGAACAAACCGAACTGGAACAGGAAGCCGAAACCTTGAATCATGCCGAAGAGATAAAAGCGGGTTTGTACAAAGTGGACCAAATAATGGCTTCGGAAGATGCCAGCCTGTTATCCGCTACCAAAGAATGTATGCAAACCCTGCATAACATAGCGAGAGTGTACACACGTGCCCAGGAATGGATAGGGCGTTTAGACAGTTGTTACATAGAACTGAAAGATCTGTCGCATGAAATAGCAGGCGCACAGGAGGAAGTGGAGTTCAACCCCACCCGTCTGGATTATGTAAATGAACGCCTGAACTTAATCTACTCTTTGCAACAGAAGCATCACGTACAAACAATAGAGGAATTGATAGCCGTGCAAACCGACTATCATGAGAAGCTGAACGCCATCACTTCTTTTGATGACCGTATAGCAGAACTTACCGCCCAAAAAGAAACGCTATATGACAAAGTGATAAAGCAAGCTGCTGTGTTGACAAAACTCCGTTCCCAATCGGGCAAGCACATTGAAAGACAGATGCAAAGCCTGCTGGTTCCTCTCGGTATGCCCAATGTGCGCTTTGTGGTGGAACTGAATCCGCGCAAGGAACCGGACAGTAAAGGGATGGACAGTGTGACATTCCTGTTTTCGGCCAACAAGAATGGAACATTACAAAATGTAGCTTCCGTAGCATCGGGTGGTGAGATTGCCCGTGTCATGCTTTCGCTGAAAGCCATGATAGCCGGAGCTGTGAAACTGCCTACTATCATCTTTGATGAAATAGACACCGGAGTTTCCGGTTCCATCGCCGAGAAAATGGCGCTCATCATGCAGGAGATGGGAAAACAAAACCGTCAGGTCATCAGCATCACCCACCTGCCCCAGATTGCAGCACGCGGCATCACTCATTATAAAGTATATAAGGAAGATACGGAAACAGGCACCAACAGCCACATCCGCCGCCTGACTGATGAAGAAAGAGTAAAAGAAATTGCCAATATGCTAAGTGGGGCTACCTTGACAGAGGCAGCCCTGAACAATGCAAAGGCGCTGATAAGTGGCTAGTGCCAATTACCACTAACCACCTGTCACTAACCATTAACCACTTATTAAATATGTTAGAAAAGAATGAAATGATTTTCGGTGTACGCGCTGTTATTGAAGCCATACAAGCCGGAAGAGAGATAGATAAAGTATTGGTGAAGAAAGATATACAGAGCGAACTGTCCAAAGAACTGTTTACCTGCTTGAAAAATACCCTCATCCCTGTTCAGCGTGTACCCGTGGAGCGTATTAACCGTATTACCCGGAAAAACCATCAGGGAGTTGTAGCATTCATCTCCTCTGTCACCTACCAGAAAACAGAAGATCTGGTACCTTTCCTGTTTGAAGAAGGAAAAACACCCCTATTCGTCATGCTGGATGGAATTACCGATGTACGTAACTTCGGAGCCATTGCCCGTACCTGCGAATGTGCCGGTGCAGATGCCATTATTATTCCCTCGAAAAACAGTGTCAGTGTCAATGCCGACGCAATGAAAACATCAGCAGGAGCTCTGCACACTCTTCCCGTATGCCGCGAACAAAATCTGACTAATACCATCAAGTATCTGAAAGACTGCGGATTCAAGATTGTAGCAGCCACGGAAAAAGGTGATTATGATTACACCAAAGCAAACTATAAAGATCCTGTATGTATCATTATGGGAGCCGAGGACACAGGTGTTCCCTACGAACACCTTTCCCTGTGCGATGAATGGATCAAAATACCGTTAATGGGTAAAATAGAATCATTGAACGTATCGGTTGCCGCAGGTATTCTGATTTATGAAGCTGTAAAGCAACGCGGCTTCACAGAAGACAAAACGGCATCCGCTTTATAAATACCGTATCATCGTTAACAAACAACTAACTATATCATGAAGAAAGTACTTTTGATACTGGCATGCGGCATAGCCGCCCAGCTAAGCTATGCACAAGCAACCCCAAAGTGGGCCGGCAAAGCTAAAAAAGCCGTTTTTTCCATCGTTACATACGATAAAGATAACAAAATCAAGAATACAGGAAATGGATTCTATATCAATGAAAATGGAACGGCATTATCCGATTATACCCTGTTTGAAGGAGCCGAACGTGCAGTAATCATTAATGCGGACAGTAAAGAATTGCCTGTATTGCGTATCTTGGGAGCCAACTCCATGTATGACATCGTAAAATTTAATACTGAAACCGATAAAAAGACCATAGCATTAAAATCGGCATCACAGCCGGCATCGGTAGGTGAAACAGTCTATCTGCTACCCTACTCGACTCAAAAAGCGGCAACCTGCCAGACAGGGACCGTCACCAAAGTAGACACCATCGGCGACAAGGCATATTACTATACACTGGCAATGACAACCAACGAAAAAACAGTAAGTTGCCCTATTATGAATGCCAATGGAGAAGTATTAGGTTTAATCCAAAAAAACGCATCGGATGAAGCCAAGGAAAGTTATGCCATCGGAGCTACATACGGTGCCTCGCTGAGCATCACCGCCCTTTCTTTGAACGATATGTCACTGAATAAAATCGGCATCAAAAAAGGACTGCCCGAAACAGAAGACCAAGCACTGGTGTACCTGTTCATGGCATCTTCACAACAAAATCAGGACGAATATATCACCACATTAAACGATTTCCTGGAACAATATCCCAACAGCGCGGACGGATATATACGCCGTGCCACTACTTATATGGGATTTAATGATGATGAACACAACGCTTTGGCAGATGCCGACCTGAAGAAAGCACTGGAAGTGACAGCCAACAAGAGTGAAACGCAATATAATATCGCTAAATTAATTTATTCGTACACCATCTCTTTAGGTGACAAGAAACCATACGGTGACTGGAGTTACGACAAAGCTCTCTCCATTATTCATGATGCCATGCAGGCCGACAACCAACCCATTTACACACAATTGGAGGGAGACATTCTGTTTGCTATGAAAAAATATCCTGAGGCATACGCCGCTTATGAAAAAGTGAACCAGTCTTCCATAGCCTCTGCCGCTACATTTTACTCGGCAGCCAAAACCAAACAACTGATTGAAGGAACAGATATGAACGAGGTTATTGCCTTGATGGATAGTGCTGTGGCACGTTTCACCAAGCCTTATACATCGGAAGCGGCTCCTTATTTCTATGAACGGGCAGAGATAAAAGCCCAGACAGGCAAATACCGTGAAGCGGTAATAGATTATGATACTTTTTATGATGCCATCGGTGGACGCGTTACAGCCGCCTTTTATCTGCAACGCGAACAGGCGGAAATACAATGTAAAATGTATCAGCAAGCTATCAACGACATTAATAAAGCAGTAGAAATGACTCCTGAGGATGTAGCCATGTGGGTGGAAAAAGGTTCGGTGCATCTACGTGTAGGGCAACATAACGAAGCAATAGAAGCATTGGAAAAGGCTATCTCTTTAGACCCGAAAGCCGCAGCCGCATATCGTATGCTGGGATACTGCCAGATACAATTAAAGAAAAACAAAGAAGCCTGTGCAAATTTTGCCAAAGCAAAAGAACTGGGCGATGAAGTGGTAGACGGACTGATACAGAAGTATTGCAAATAATACCGGGAAGCTCCATCTGAAATCCGCGAATCTTGCTACATGATTTCTGAAATCTTGTTGCATGATTCGCGGATTTTTGCTACAAGATTTCAGGAAACATTCCCTGTCATTCATGAAAAAGCAGGAAAGAAAAAAATTCTACTTATCTTCCAACTGCCGTATAATCAGTACCCGTTTCGTATCTTCCGTCACCCGGAAACGGTCATCGCTACGCTCTCCTACCAGCCATACAATCCGGTCTGCTGAGCAAACCACATACTGATTTTCTTTCTGGAAAAGAGAAAACTTACGATCTGTCAGATAATCGCTGACCTTCTTTTTCCCTTTCATTCCGAAAGGAACAAACTTATCCCCCTGCCGCCATTTACGCACCGTGAGAGGTAGTACCACCTTATCCGCATCCAAACAGGCCGTATTCTTATTCCTGGGGATGACAAAGTCCGGCATTATTTCCTGCGTTTCCATTGCAAGCCGGAATGGGGGCACATTTTCCTCTACTTCCTCATTCGCCGGCTTCCTCCTGCGAATAATCAGCTCCGTCCTGTCGCGCAGCACCTCCCATCCGGCAGAAACGAATCTTTTTCCCGACTGGGCAGACAAGCTGCGGAATACATCTCCTACCTGAACGGAATTGAAACCTAACGGATGAAGAATCTCAAACAGCAAAGCCGCCGGAGCACTCTCTTCCATCAAACGAGAAATAAGAATATGGCCGGACTTTTCCATCACCCTTTCTTTCCCCGCCTCTATTTCCTTATTATATATAAGAGAAACATCAGTCAGACGTCTGGATGTTTCAGCTATACTTTCACTGACAGAAGGATTCAGCTCACGCAACATCGGAAGAATATTCAGACGGATTTTATTACGCATATATTCATCTTGCAGATTGGTACTGTCTGTAACATAACCTTGACGCAAACAACGCAAATAATCCAAAATATCCTGACGGCTCACCTCCAACAAAGGCCGTACAATGCAGCCGTTATGCGGACTGATACCTTTCAAGCCATTGATTCCCGCGCCACGTATCAAATTCAATAAAAAAGTTTCCACACTATCGTCCCGATGATGGGCTACGGCAATAACAGCCATCCCCCTCTCCTTACGCAGTTGTTCGAACCAATCATAGCGCATTTCGCGAGCTGCCATCTCAATAGAAACATGATGCCTTGAAGCATAAGCGACTGTATCAAAATGAGTAACATGCAAAGTCACTCCCAGCCCTTTACACAACTCATTGACAAACCTTTCATCTCTATCGGACTCCTCACCACGAAGATGGAAGTTACAATGGGCAGCCTCACAATGATACCCTAAAACAAGCAAGACACGCAACAAAGCTACCGAATCCGCTCCGCCACTCAATGCCACTAACACCTTATCATGCAAAGTGAAAAGTTGTTTTTCCTCTATATACTTCTGAATATTCCAATGAAACATGACACAAAGATAAGGGTTCTGCAAGACAAAAACAAAGTGCCTGTTCTTTATTTAAAAACAATCTAAATAGTTTGCATACTTCTAAGTAATAACTTATCTTTGCGAAAAATTTAAAACAAGATGCGTTTATCCGAATTAAGAACAGGAGAAAAAGGCGTAATAGTCAAGGTGTTAGGTCACGGTGGTTTCCGCAAGCGAATCGTTGAAATGGGTTTTATTAAAGGAAAAACCGTAGAGGTAATCTTGAACGCCCCTTTGAAAGACCCTATAAAATACAGACTACTAGGTTACGAGATCTCTCTCCGAAGACAAGAGGCAGATATGATTGAGGTGGTAAGCGAGCAGGAAGCACGCACGATGCAGAACCCTTACCATGGTTCCATAACAGAAGATGTACCCGTGTCCGAATCAGAACTGGTGGCACTGGCAAAAGGCAAACGCCGTACAATCAATGTAGCCTTAGTAGGTAATCCTAATTGTGGAAAGACTTCGCTATTCAATATTGCATCCGGCGCCCATGAACATGTAGGAAACTACAGTGGTGTGACAGTAGATGCCAAAGAAGGTTTTTTCGACTTCCAAGGTTATCATTTCCGTATTGTAGATTTACCCGGAACCTATTCTCTTTCAGCCTATACTCCGGAAGAACTTTATGTACGCAAACATATCATTGAAGAAACTCCGGATGTAATCATCAATGTGGCAGACTCTTCCAACCTGGAACGTAATTTCTATCTTACCACCCAATTGATTGACATGAATGTGCGTATGGTCATCGCACTGAATATGTATGACGAACTGGAAAGCAGCGGCAACAAACTGGATTACATCAAGTTAAGCCAATTGATCGGAGTGCCTATGATACCTACTGTCTGCCGGCGGGGTGAAGGCATAGACCAACTGTTTCATGTTATCATCGGTATTTACGAAGGCGGGGATTTCCTGTCACAAAAGGGCGAAATACGTTCTGAAATTCTGGAAGATCTGAGAGACTGGCACAAAACCTATGTACCCGACCACGAATTCGGAAGTCACAAAGAAGAGGAAGATGCCCGCCCACGCGGATATATGCGCCATATTCACATTAACCACGGTCCTGAACTGGAGCGCAGTATCGAAGAAGTAAAAAAAGCAATCAGTCAAAACGAAGACATACGCCATAAATACTCCACCCGCTTCCTATCTATCAAATTACTGGAAAACGATAAGGAAATAGAAAATTTCATCTCTACACTGCCTAATGGCAAAGAAATCATAGCGATACGCAACAAGGAAACCTTACGTATCCGTAAAGTGATGAACGAAGACAGCGAGCAAGCTATTACGGATGCTAAATATGGTTTTATTACCGGAGCTTTGAAGGAAACATTCACCGACAATCATTTGGAAAAAGAACAAACAACCCGCGTGATAGACAGTATTGTGACACATCGCATTTGGGGATATCCTATTTTTTTCCTGTTCCTTTACATCATGTTTGAGGGAACCTTTGTTTTGGGTGACTACCCTATGCAAGGTATTGAATGGCTAGTAGACCAGTTGGGCAACCTGATACGGAACAATATGGCTGAAGGTCCTTTGAAAGACTTACTGATAGATGGTATTATCGGTGGAGTGGGCGGTGTTATCGTTTTCCTGCCGAATATCCTCATATTATACTTTTTTATTTCTATATTGGAAGATTCGGGGTATATGGCACGCGCTGCATTTATCATGGATAAAATAATGCACCGGATGGGACTGCATGGCAAGTCCTTTATTCCACTGATTATGGGATTCGGCTGTAATGTACCTGCCATAATGGCAACACGTACTATAGAAGACCGAAAGTCCAGACTAATCACCATGTTGGTGAATCCTTTAATGTCCTGTAGTGCTCGTCTTCCCATATATTTAGTTATGATAGGTGCTTTTTTCCCTAACTGCGCCAGCTTTATGCTACTTTGCATCTACACAGCAGGCATTTTATTGGCAGTAATAATGGCCCGTATTTTCAGTAAATTTCTGGTGAAAGGAGAAGATTCTCCATTTGTGATGGAACTCCCCCCCTATCGTATGCCTACCTCTAAAAGTATCATGCGCCATACATGGGAAAAAGGAGCACAATATCTGAAAAAGATGGGAGGCATTATCATGATTGCCTCAATTATTATCTGGTTTCTAGGGTATTATCCACAACATGATGCTTACGAAAACGTGGCTGAGCAACAAGAAAATTCATATATCGGACAAATAGGCAAAGCCATAGAGCCTGTTATCAAACCGCTAGGATTTGACTGGAAGTTAGGAATCGGACTTATTTCAGGTGTGGGTGCTAAAGAACTGGTAGTAAGCACACTAGGAGTATTATACACAAATGAAGGAGATGTGGAAAATGTGAATCTTTCTAACCGCATCCCCATTACTCCACTGGTTGCATTAGCTTACATGCTGTTTGTATTGATTTACTTCCCCTGTATTGCCACTTTCGCAGCAATCAAGCAAGAATCCGGCAGTTGGAAATGGGCCATATTCACAGCAGGATACACCACTGGATTGGCTTGGCTTGTTGCATTTACTGTATTTCAAATAGGAAGTCTTATCGTTTAATAAACCTAAAATTATTTGTTTATCAAGCATGGAGTTACAACAAATTATAGTTATTGCAATTGTATGCCTCTGCACCATATGGATAAGCATACGTATCTTTCAGTATTTCAAGCGCATAAAGAACAATAGCAATCCGTGTGAATGCTGTAGTTCGGACTGCGCCATGAAGTCTATGCAGAACAAGCCAAAGTACGGTTGCGAAAAAAATGCAGAAAAAGTGAGAAAAAAATAGCAGAATATTTGCAGATTAAAAAAAATGTCGTACCTTTGCAACCGCAATCGAGAAACAAAGATTGCTAACGACAAGGTTCCTTGGATGAGTGGCTTAGTCAGCGGTCTGCAAAACCGTGTACGGCGGTTCGAATCCGCCAGGAACCTCCAAAAGCGAAAATGGATTAGAATGAAAATTTCTAATCCATTTTCGCTTTTCAGCTACTTACGTCCTCTATGGTAGAAGTAGAGAAGGGTGGGCTTTCCACCCCCGCGACTCCACTGGAGATGTTGAGGCTTTATAGCTCCCTCTATAAATTATATTACAGACATCCATCTGCATGCGAAATCAAACAACAAACCGTTTTCACCCCGTATGACGAATGTGAATATTTTATGGACGGGTGCGATATAATGTTAGATCAACTTTATTCTTATCCCCTGGGATTAAAATGCATTATATGCCATGAGCAAAGGAATTATAGTTGTAGAAGGGCTCAGCGGAAATTTCTGGTTGTTAAGTTTTAAAATTAGCTACCTTTGCTTACCTTTGTTTTATGAAACCCGA
>PPYE01030773.1_pt1 | contig 14921 bp, 12 predicted proteins | sample 1559881 | NCBI WGS metagenome assembly PPYE01 (sample SAMN08240022, study PRJNA423297) | Human gut metagenome, whole genome shotgun sequencing project. | reverse complement strand
AAGATACTTACTGCAATTCATAACTCCTCCATGAGCCTCTTTTATTTCTCTACCGAACAGATTTTAAGTAAAAACCGTCCTAACCGTCAGAACAAATCGAATTATTCTCAGGACTGAAAGCTGTTACACCACGTCCGAACGGTATCCAGCATCCCGTAATTCGTCATATCCACTTGAAGCGGCGTAACGCTGACGTAATTGTGCGATGTTGCCCAGAAATCGGTTCCCTGAGTGCTGTCACGCGCGTCACCGGCGGCGCCGAGCCAATAAATCGTCTCGCCTCGCGGATTAACCTGCTCAATCACGGATTGGGCGGCGTGACGACGACCGAGACGTGTCACGACTAACCCAGAGAGCTGGTCAATCGTTGTGTTGGGGATATTGACATTCAAAAGGAACGGCGCAGGAAGCGGACTTTTAATAAAGTTGTCCACAATGTACTCGGCCACCTCCGCGGCGGAATCCAAACAAGACCAGCCCGAATGCACCTGAGAAAAAGCAAAGGACGGGCAACCGAACAAGAATCCTTCCATAGCGGCAGCGACGGTTCCTGAATAAAGCACGTCGTCACCCATGTTCTGGCCGCAGTTGATGCCGCTTAAAACGATATCCGGTTTTTGAGGCAGCAAGCCGGTTAAAGCAATATGGACACAATCCGAAGGCGTACCGTTCACAAAGAAAACATTTTCCTGAACCTGACGAACGGAAAGCGGACGGTTAAGCGTTAAGGAGTTACTGGCCCCGCTGTGGTTTTGTTCGGGTGCAACCACTGTGACATTGCCGAATCGGCGGATACGACGGGCGAGTTCCTGAATACCGGGCGCTAAATAACCGTCATCGTTTGAAATCAAAATATTCATCGCTTTCCTCAGATAGCCGAAGTTTTCAGTCCTCAATTATCGCGATTTTCCGACTTCTTAGCCAATGCCGCGAGCGCAGACCGAGGACTATCAGAGGAAAGAATTTTTAGAGGCGCCCGAAAAAGCAAAAGCCGCAGGTATGCTAAATCTCTGCGGCTGTGCATCGATGTCGGCAATCGGCCGACGAAATTATTTGTCCTATCGAATAGATTAGGCGGTAGCCTTAGACAGGGTCATTCCTGCGGAAACAGCAACGACTTTTTGCTTCTTCTCTTTTTTCTCAGACTTCTTAGCAAGGGAGATCAACTGAAGAGAAGCTCCGGCTAATAAAAGACGAGTTTTCATTGGAAGAGATTCAGGCATTTAGTCCTCAAAGGTTGTTATGAAATCACCTTCCAATTTAGTAATTCAATATGACAGCTTTATGACAAAAATGAGATAAATCTCAAAGTTTAGTGTTTATCCTTAGACGCTTACCATGACGCGGTAACCTCTTCTTTCAAGTTTGTCGCGGATTTTACAAAGTGACTCTTTATCTGCCTTTTTTAAACCGGCCGCCGGTGTGTCGCGGTCAAGGGTGTAAATCATGACTTCCCGAGGCTTGATTTCTTCCAGCACATCAATCCACGGATCTACAAACTCGTCTGTCGTGTTATCCACGGACTGTCCTTCAAACTCACCTTTCATGAACATCGTCTGAATAATCGGACGAACCGTCATGTTTTTGAGTTTCTCGATGACACCTTTTACATCGTACTTGGCGTTCGGACGATCAATGCGCTTGATGTAGTCCGCGTTTACGGTATCGAGCTTCATAATCGGGTTGTCCACTTTTGCCAAAGCTTTAACAACCTTCTCGCGCGCAAGGAAGGTAGAGTTGCTTAAGACGCTGATTTTTGCGTTGGGAAAATAGCGATCTCTAAGCTCAATCGTGTCATCAATGATGAGGTCAAAATCAGGGTGAGACGTCGGTTCTCCGTTACCGGCAAAAGTAAAGACATCGGGAACGACGCCTGTTTTCTGCAGATAAATAAGTTTCTTTTCCAGAGCTGTTCGAACTTCTTCCCGCGTAGGGAGCTTGCGTTTGGCGTCGTGGTCTTTATTAAAGCCGCATTCGCAGTACACGCAGTCAAAAGAGCAGACTTTGGCTTCAGCCGGCAAAAGATTGATCCCTAAAGAAGTACCTAAGCGTCTGGAATGAATCGGTCCGAAGATTGGTGAAGGAAAAAGAATACAAGCCATGCCGACCTCCTCCGTGAGAACCGCAAATAACAAAAAAGGCTGCCACTTGGACAGCCTTTCGAGAATTTGTGGTCGGCGGCGGGATTCGAACGACCCAAATAAATCAAAAGGTTATATCCTACTCAGATCAAATTGATACATTTGTTGGTACATTTGACGTTTTCGATCTGGAAGACAGCCCACTAATTAATATATTAGCGGAAAGGTTCTGGATTGTCTTTTAAACCTCTGGGTTGTCCATTATCGGAGTTGGATGGCACATCTTTCAATGATTCGTCTATCGCTGACTGCGCGCTCTGCACATTCTGCAAGAGTTTTTGAAGAGAGCTCAAGTGCGCGTTTAAATCGATCACACTCTCCAAGCTCCCTCTGTAGGCGTCGCTGAATCTGGGCGTCTCGCTCGCGCACCCGGAGAGCAGAATCGTTAAGGACACCAATAGACTTTTCCAACTGCGCAATTTCTTTATCCTTTCTATGTAACGTTTCTATCTGGTGAGCAAGTAGCTGCTCCCGCTCCTGCGTCCACCTCAGCTCCGTCTCCTGCTGGCCGAAGTGGTAACCCAAGACACTCGAAAACATGACGGCAGCAATAATCAAAATTACTCGGATCATTTTCTGAAAAAGAGTTCTAGTTCTGCGTCCGGCGCAAACCACATTCATTCTTTTAAAAATATTTTCTTTTCTTCCGCTCTTCGGTTTACCAGCCCTGGGAGAACCTGTCCAGCACTTTTCCTCCATTTTGGAAATTCTTCAGCAGCACCTTCATAATCTCCCGCGTTTAGTTTTCTTAGTAATGTTGATCTTCTGACGGCAGGCGTCAAACCAAGGTTAAACAACCAACTCATCAAGGCAATAAACTGATTCTCCGTAACTGGAACTTTGACAATGGCGGCTAACTCCTCCTGTGTTTGAACCAGGTCTTTAGCTAGAAGGTCGTATGCTTCATTGCGCGTAATGTGCTCGCCTGCGTGCACGTCTTTCGTGTGGCCAAAACCAATGGTCCACACCCCAGCAGGACAGCGATAAGATTCAAGGGCCGGACCACCCTTAGGTCCTTGTTCAAACTCCGCGATAAATTCAAGGGCCACGTCGGGATGAAACATGAGAACGTGTTGTTTCATTAGTCCACTCCCATTTTCTTCCTAAAAGCAAGCTCAACAATTTTTAAGAGACGTGTTCCCATCCAGCCCGCCACACCTGAGAATGCTCCGCCGACATCAGGAGATACGCCAGCGAAGTTTATGACGCAGATATACGCGATAAGACCGCTAAAAGCGGATACGGCGACTTGAATCAAACATGCTTTCATGTTGAATGGTTTCTCCCCATCTAAATTCGACAGAAAATACAGCAAGCCTCCGACGCTCGCGAAGGCAACGGCTATCAATGAATCTTTAATATCGTCAATCATCTGTGCTCGGTAAAAAGTAAGTTTCAATAGATTCATTGTCATAGGTCTCGAATAAGACTCAGAAAAAAAGTAAAGCCTCAAGATTTTTTCTCTTGAGGCCCTTGGTTTATTTAGCCGCCTGTTTCGCTTTAGCTAGGTTCTCCCTTCGTTCTTTCTCCTTTTCCCTGATTCTTCGAATGCGCTCGTCTGTATCGCGCTGTTCTAGCTTTAAGGTAGAAGGGGGCAATTTTCTTTTTGTCGCATCTCGAACCTTAGCTCTATGCTGTTCTTTGATTGCTTTTATTTCCCTATTAGTATCTAGGCCAGCCATAGCTTCTTGATACTCAAAATCAACCAGGCGATTCTTCACACCTACGGAGTGTTCCAGCGCTCGGCTCAATTCCATCGGCACATGATTTCCTGTGAAGCCGTTCACACCGAATAAAGAGGTTAATTCTTCGTGGGTTTCTTTTGCAAAAGGAGCACTCCTCAAAAAACCATAGCCCGTTTCATAAGAAATAGCCTGTGCAAGTCTTGTGCCGTGATACGACCACGGAGCTAATGCCGGACTAAGATTTTTAGCTAACCACGCCCCGCGCTTACGGAGTTTCTCCATTTCTGTATCTGCCTTATCGTTGACGACTTCTTTTCCTGTGAAGCTGTCTTTATTCGCAAACATGGCAAGACCAAGACCAACAAGCGGATGACTGGGCATGAGCGGCTGAAAAATGCTAACGCCGCCCATTTGGTTATCAGCGTCAAACATATCTCCGCCTGGAATCCAGCGGCTAATATCCAAAAATTGGGCTTGTCCCGTAAGAGAGTCGTTCCAAATTCTCACAGATTTAGGCGTCAAGAAGGCCGTCAAGCCCTTCATGAAATCGGGCATAGTCTCAGACTCATAATCCTGAAGTTTTTGCGCCCTTTCCCAGCGTTTCAAAAGATCGTCGTCATCCCCTCCGCCTCCAGCTAACAAGAAATATGTAGCCATATTCAAGCCATAGAGAACGGCCGCAGGAGCTAGAAATCTATGCGGATACACTAACGCGGTCTTGAGAAGACACGGGATAGCCTTGTATGTCCAAGCAAAGAACGGTACGGCATAATCACGAATTGCCGCGGCCCCTGTAGGTAAATCGTCATACGTGAAGATGTATGAAGTTGCGTAATCTACAGCGTCCTCAGGCGACATGAGCGCCTCTTCGCGGGCCTTTTTGTACAGCACCAATTTAAAGAAACTGTCTTCAAATTCATATGCGCTCCGCAGTTTGGATCGAAGGCCCCAAGACAAGACGCCATTAACAAGATCAATCGCCTTATCAAGGCCCGATTCACTGCGGTTTAAAAGCTCCTGCAACTGCTTATCAGGTACGAGCGCGGCCATTTCTTCCTTAGTGAACGAACCCGAGAAAAGACCATACTTAAAAGCCTCCTGAATGAGTGTCGATCTTTTTTCACCCTTCGCAAATTCGCGGGCCGCCTCAACGTACTTATTAACCTCCCAATAGCTGACCCCTGCAAAATGACACATAGTGATGTTGCCGACGGTGTTATTAAAGTGAGCGACTGGATTAAGGACGGTTTTACCTTCCTTCCAGGCGGACAACATCTTTTTATATGCCCTGGTAAAGTCGTTCTGTGCCTTCGAGACATTCTGAAGTTGTGAGAACACCTCTTGAGTCACATAGCGGCCTGACAAATTCGCGTACTTCTTGACGCCCTGCACTCCTGGGATGTCGATGTTAGGCACTGCAACATAACCATCGGCGGGTGTACTTCTCGAATATCGAGAATCTTGCGCTAACTGGTTATAAAGCCGCATGACGGCTAAATCTCTCTGCGTGCTCATGTAGCCGAGAACGAAACGGCTTAACGAGTCACGCACTTCGCCCATAAGGATACGTTCGTCATACGTGAAGTCGCGCCAAACAGTCAGCCCCTCAGAGATTAAAGCGTCTTTATCATTTCCAAACAGAGTTTTAGAACGAGGGTCAGAACCGACATACTCAAGTTTTCCGCCCTCATAATTCCAATTAGAGTCACGCAACTCCCATCCCGCGGCTAGGTACTGCTCAAGCTCGGTCTTAGTTGTCGCAGTTTCAAATATGCCGCGGCCCTTCAGGTGGTTAGCCGTGAGTGAGGAAATCGGCTTATTCTTTCCGAAAAATTCATCAAAAATAGTTCTCTGAAATTCCTTCGAGGAGCGGTTGTAAATTCGCGGCAAATACTGTCCGCGCCACCGCTCGGCGGATTCTTTGGAAATTCCACCGAGACGAAGTAGTTCATCAGTCTGTTTGTTGAAAATGTCCTGCATAGCCGCGGCCACGCGCACAACTCTTTCAGGCGGAATAACGTTAGTTTTGAGGCATTTTTCAATGATGTCCGAGACCATTTCACGTTCTTCCGCGCTCCACGTGGACAACTCACGAACAATCGGCTCTAACTCGTGCATGATGTATTCCTTGTCGGCCTTGAATTGGCGCATGAGCTTACGTAAATCTTTACTCATCGTACCGAGCTGAAAACGATTGCCCGCCTTAGCGTCGATTAGATCGAATGTTCGCTTCAGGATTTTTGCTCCGCCGTCATACAGTGATTCACCCCATCCAAATTTGACATGACCAAATTCATCAGAAACGAGCGGGCCAAAACCCCACGAGGTATTACGAGAATGCGAACCGCCAGGGCCGCCGCTCTTAGAAAATTCAAGTTTTGCCTCAAGGCTCATTACTTGAGCTTCTTTGGCGCCCTGGATTTCCTTTTTAGCCATTGCACGAACATTAGAGACTGCAATATCTACCAAGTCCTGAGTCGTTAATGAGTCCGCATTCATCATGCCGTGGCGAACCATCCAGGCGACTAAGGCCGCTCGGAGCTGATTCATAAATCTCTTGATCGGGGCGCTTAAGTCGGATTTATTGGCCGCAACTTGCACAAGATATGCGGTTGCTTCATTCGCGTTATTCGGGTCTTCTCCTGCTTCAGTTAATCGCTTGTATGCCTCTTGAGCAGTCTTATCCCCGTTTGCATTACCGACCTTGACGAGCTGTAAACCGCGCTTCAAAACCGGTTGCATAACCTCTCTAAATTCTCTGTCCGCGGCCATATGGATGCCGACTTCATGCAGGAAAATACCTCGGGCCTCACCTTTCTTTATGTTTCCTGTCAGGATGTATGCTTCACCCGTTTTCAAGTTATAGATGCCTTGAACAACACCATCTTTGGAATACTTGATTTCTAAATCTCTCGGAGATAAACTATCATCATCCCCCGAGGAAGGATAAGGTGTAGTTAAACCCTCTTTTTGAGGCCAAAGCTCCCGTGTAGCCTCGGGGTTTTCTCTATCTACAGAAATATGATAAAAGTTGTTCGACTTATCTAAATGGTGTCTTACAACAATCCTCACGGGATAAAGTCTTTCGTCTATTTCAATCTTTGCCTTGTAGTGGCTCACTGCGTAAGGGTCTGTTACCCCGTGTACGTTTGGCGTCCTATCTACAAATTCCGACTCCTGCACTAATTCTTTTACGTGCAACAATGCTAAGGCGTCCTGCCAATCCTGCTTTCTGTAATGCAGTGAATGTTTTACGCCTTTCGATGTAATCGTTACATTGGTTTTGTCAGAAGTGATGGTGACTTGATTTCCGTTTTCCTCTAGCTCTTGTTTGACCTTAGCTAATACCTCTTTTCTCACTAACGTCATGTCCTCCTTGTCAGAGGTGATTTCAGAGGAAGAGGCTTTTATTGTCTTCCGAATGTCTTTGGGAAGCTCCTCTAGGTCATAAACAAATTTAACACGCCCGCTTTTTTCTAATACCTCAAGAGATTCTTTCCCGATTAGTTCGGAAATATCGGCCTTAACTTCTGCCGAAACGTGTTTTGAGCGCCCAATTCGTTCGGCCTCTTCCTTTATTTCCTTTTCTTTTTCGGCCTTTTTCTGCGCGGCCCATTCTTCCTTAGTCGGCTTTCTCTTCGAGTACAGAACGTCCCCGCGCTCGTCATGTAGGCGGTCATTCTTAGCCGCCCTGGCGAACATTATGCTTTCGTCTGCTCCTTCTTGCGGTTTACCATCGCCTTGATTGTCTGCTGATCCTCGGGCGTCATTCTCGCCTTGATCTCCTCCACCGTCCCGCCCTGGAGCATTTTGCGTAATACTGCTAGACCCTGCGGCGTTTTCGTCAGTCGTTTTGTATCGAGCGGCTTTGTTTCCGTATTCGTCATCTAATATCCCGTTGTAGTAATTTAAAACATCCCTCCTTGTGGGGGGTTCCATGCCGAACATATTATCATTCTGTGCTTCCTTAGCGGCATTGATAGCGAAGTCAACTGCCTCTTCAAGAATGCGTAATGGTTTCTCAACTCCTCTTTGATCTATTGCAAAGAGTTTCTTAAATTCCATCACATCAGGGTCTTCAAAAGCGTCAGTCTGTCGGGCCAAGTCTTCAAGTTTTTGGCCCTTCTGAATACCGACCATGAGCGCGTGAACGGCCTCGACAATCAGCGGCCTGATGTCCAAGTCTCCCGCTCCCTCAAGCTCAATCGCCTTAGGTGCTAAGCGGGCCAAGATGTTAATAATGCGTTTTCCTTCGACCCTCACGGCTGTAGCGAAAAGGTTAGTCAGGCGCTCGGATTTATACGCCTTTTGGAAAAGGGCATTATTAAAGCGTCGGATAGCCTCAGAGTTTGGCGTCCCGTCACTCTGCACAAGTTGTGCTACTTCCTGCTGAGGCAAAGAAGACAAGAATTGAAGGATTGACTCGTTAGAAGGTGAGTCATCGGCATTGAATTTCAAGTTTGAAAGGTCAACTCTATTCACGTCATTTTTCGCAACTTCGACGGGATTAAGTTGAAGATTGCTCGTCGTATTGCTCCTGTCGCCAATATCCTCAGTTATGTTTTCTGTCGGCATGACGCGCACCAGGACAGGATGTTTCATCGACTTAATAATCTGCGGGCTAATCCCGTGCAGGTCATCGGCCTCAAATTCCTGTCTGTAGTTTCCCGCTGTGTTGTGCGCATAGGCGTACTGCATAGCCGTAATACGGCCGTTGCCCGCGATTGCATTAACTCTCTGCGGGTTTCCGTACTCGTGATTGCTCATACCGTTAATGTCATTAGAGGTGAGAATATCGTCAGCCTCAAGGACGGCATATTGAACGGGGATTCTCGAGCCTTTCGAGTCAACGGCAAAATCTTTGCGGCCTAACTGCACGGCGGGCACGGAGCCATACGAGACTACAGGCGCGCCGTTAGCTAAATCTCGGCTGTATCCTGTGCGGCCATAGTCAAGATTATTCGCCATTGACTTCATCTGCATGACGCTCGAATTAGAGGAGCGGTCACGGTTTTGAAGGATAGGACTATTTTCTTGTTTGGGCGCGGCCTGTTCCCGCTGTGTTTTGGCCTGCGGGACATCGACGGGGGCGGGCGTCGGCTCGGCCTGGTTCACCGCGGGTGCACTAAGTGCACTGTTGACATTTTCATCTTGTTGGAGCTGAGCCTGTTTTAAATTCGTGTGCTGTCCGAGGTTTTTAATCAGGTTAGCAATTGGCTCACCGCTATTGTCTGCGGTGTTTGCGGCCGCCTGGTTAGGCTCGGTCGCATTCTGCTCAACCTGTTTTTGAATGTTCTGCTGTTTGTGACTTGCACCAGCGGCACCATTGAGCGACCCAATCGGGCCGCCTGAGATACCGCCTAAGGCCGCGCCATAGCCTGCACGCTTAAGAATATTGTTAAGATCAAAATCCTCTTTGCGGGCGACATTTTCGCCTACAGCATTTCCACCTTCCTCTAAAAATTCCTGAAAACCTTCTTTGCCCGCGTCCTTAGCTCCGCCCTTGATGGCGGCTCCAAGAACAGATTTATTAACCTGTTTAGACACGTCACCCGCGATAAGTTTTGCAAGTGTCCTATCTGCGGCACCGCCCGTGAGCGCGTTAGCCAAAAGGGAAACGCCACCAGCCACGCCCGCTCCCTTGTAGCGGTCTTCAAGGTTTAAATCATCCGTAGCCGTGAACGTGTCGGCCGCATTCATGGCCGCATTCGTGGCCGTAACAGTGGGCGCGATAACCTTATTAGGATTAGCAAACTTGAGCGCCTTAGCTAAACTTGCGGCCTTAGCACCTGCGACACCAGGGATAAACATTGAACCAAATGTTTTGACAAGATCATTAGTCACGCCGCGGGGATTCTCCGCTAAGACTCTCGGCAAGTCGGTGTAATGGCCGTCCGCGAAAAACTTAGCTAGATTCTCTTTCTGTCGGAGCGCCTCTGGGCTTAACGTGTTTTCCTCAAATTTGTTCGTGAGGTTTTCAAAGCCGTTGCTTGCGTTCTTGAGAATATCGAATTTGTCTCCCGTGGCTAATCTAGCCACATCAAGGGCCTGTCCAGCGACTGTGGCGGGCAAAGTCAATGCGCCGTAGTAGATGTCCTTAACAGGCTCGAAAAAGCCGTTAACGGCGTCTTCTGCCTGTTGTAGCCAAGAACGGTTATTCACGGTGAGCGCCGCTGTCCTTTCTTTATCTATTTGATCGAGTTGCTCTAGGAAAGACGGCTCACCCTGCGGTGCTATAGGCACGGGCATAGTTTTCTGCTTCTGTGCGTCGATTTCGTCTAATTCGTCTAAAAATCCCATGTCTTTACCATCCGTACTTATTTGCGATTTCTATAGCCTGTTCTCGGGTTATCTTTCCATTTCTGTAGAGGTCTTTGACTTGTTCTTTAGTCATGTAATCAGCCCCTGTCTGAATTTCAGGAGCAGGAGCCGCGCCAGCCGCTGGAATAACACCTCTAATGTATTGACTAATAGGCGTTATCGGTTGAGCACCTGAAGCACGTGCAAGACCTCCGACTGTTTCAGGAGACGAAATTAAAGAAGTAACTCCATTAATGAATTTACTCAAATAGCCCTGCTCCTCTGTCGGGGATTGAGTTGTGTTTGTGTCCTGCGGTGCGGGTGGATTAGAGATAACTTCGTTGTAGTAATCCATCGCGGTATTAACATTGAGCGGAACACCTTTGGTCTCAAGACTCCATTTGTTAGCCTCATTGAATCTTTGAGGGGATACAGTAGGTTTGCCGTTCCAGTCCTGACCGTCTCCGATCATGTCTGCTACTGTCCAGGCGGCCTTAGGCATAGCTGTAGAAGTGCTCTTAGGCGCAAAACCACCTGCGCGGGCTTGAGTGTCTCTCAAATTTTTTGTCGCCATTGAAGCGGCAGCCGCGGCATTGTTTCGGTTAGAAATGGAGTTTTGAACCTTTTCGTAAACGCGGCTCAAGCCGTTGTTATTATCGCTAACAGCGCCTGTTGCCTGATCAAAAACTTGACCCGTATTGCCGATATTCTGAAAAGGCATATACGCCTTTCCATTAACCGCGCTAATCATCGCGTTTCTGTTGCCTTGATCGGTCATATCGGCGCCAGCAAACGAGTCTAAAACCTGCTGTGTCCCGCCGTATTTCTGCTGATTCAGCGCGATTGCAGAGTTATTAAGAGCAACTGTAGACAAAGCCTTACGAACTGCACTTTCATTCATTAACTGATTATTTTCAGCTTGTAGCCGCTGAAAATTAAGTTGCGCAGGCAATGCAAATACACCTCTAAGGCTATTGGCCAGCGCGTTAGTTCCTCGATCACTTAAAGTAAATCTCATGCTTGATCCTTAAAATCCGAGTTTCTTAGGAATGCCCGTGAAAAATGAGCCTATGCCGCCTGTGGTTTTGGCCGCTCTAGGCACCGCACCTGTTAGCGCGGTGCTCGGGCCCACAAGTCCTGCCGCGTATGCTTCAGTCATTGCGGGTGTTAACTGTGCTCCGCCGATAGCTTCGGACATGGCGGGTGTAATACCTGAAGCGGCTGATGTTGCGCCTAGTCCTGTTTCCGTGGCCGCGGCCGCCGCGCTCGGGGCTGAGGCCGCTAGGCCTGCTCCCATAGAAATTGCCGAGCCGAGTGCGCTTGCAATTTGGCCGCCGAGTTTCCATCCCTGCTGACCCTCCGCCTTCGCCTGTGCGCGTAACTGCGCCACTCTTTGATTACCGTTGTTGAAACTGTTCATGAGGTTGATTTCATTTTGCAGGTCTGCAAGTCGGAAACCTTCATTCTGTCTAAGGCGTTGAGCAGAAGTTACGGCGCCCATCATTTGCGCTAAGTTGCGAACGTCCTCTAATGTCTGTGCGTTAGCGCGTGCGCGAGCCGTGGTGTAGTCAGAAGAAACATCACCTTGAGTCCCGCCTTTTGTCGCTGTATTAAGTTGTACGTTCTCAACTGGCTGTGAAATCGCCTGTTTAGTTTGATCCGATAGCGCCTCTTGTTGTTTGAGTCGGTTGTCCGTCTCATACTCAGGGAGAGCCTCCATAATCTTCTTAGTAACGTCATCGCCGTTTTCTTTAGATTGCTTGAGCGCGTCCAACAAAACAGAATTAGCTTGTCTGTTTGCCTTGCTGGTACCGTATGCGTTTGCGGCCGTCCCTGCGGCCACCAATGCGGCTCCGATCCAGGCCGCCGCGGTCATGTAACTCATTTATTCGTTCTCCTAGTCGTGAGCTTTTCTGCTTCCGCTGTGGCCTCGTTTTCGGCCTCCTCGACGGTTTGCGCAGTAGTCGCAAATGAAGCAGTTACGAAAGTATCTGTAAGGGCGTAAATAACCTGTTTTCTGCCTGCGTCCGCCTTAAAGACCGCGTATCCGTTGATTTCTGCGGCCTGTTCTCCCAGATTTAGAATGCACCGCCCCGATATTTGCAGGACGGTTGGAACCTGAAGGAGCGCACCTGTAATAACAACTCCCGCGGGGATTTTGATTGTGCGGGCGTAAATTCCTGCAAATAAAACAGACTCAACGTTGATTTCAACCTGCGGGCATTTTTCTAACGCGTACTCAAATTGCCGCACCTTATCCAACGTTTCAGCGGACAAGGCGGGCACTTTGATTTCAGGAATGGATAGCGGCTTATTCATGGATTAGGCCCCGCCATAACTTGAGTGAGTATCCGAAACCCCTAAGCCTCCATTCTGTGCATACACATTCCTAAGACTTTGATTTTGAGCGGCTAACTGTTTCGCGGCATTGCTGTACAAGTAGGCGTTAGCCAAGTCCCCAAAGAGATTCCCAACCTGTGCAATAGTTTGATCTGAAGCACGCTGATTCAGGTTGTTTTGAAGCTGTGCTGTAGCCATACTGCCGACATCAGCACCGTTCAAACCCTGCTGGGCCATAGACAAAAGATTTTGTTTGGTAGCCTCGTCCGCTCCTCTGAGACGGGCCGCGGCGTCATCGGCAATCCCTGAAGCACTTAAAAGGCCCTTATTCGTTCTGCGCTGTAACTCTGCGTTAGAGTCCACATCGACCGAGCCGCCCAAAAGTCCGTTACGGGCCAAGGCAAAACGATTATCCCTTTCTGCTTCCGCGGCCTGTCTGTTAACTTCGTCAGTATTTAGGCGGTACACTGCGTCCCGCTGCTTGTCGTACAAGACGCCCCTGTTTGCATTGTTGAAAATGTTGTTTATGGCGTTTGTGGCTTCCTGCACACGCCTCTGTCGCTCTTTTTCCTGCTCCATCGAGTAGCGTGCATATTTATCACTGGATTTAGACCCACCCTTGCCATATTTGACAAATAGTGCGGGGCCTTCTAACAGCTCGGCGTCCTGCGCTAAAAATTCCTGAAGCTCAACTCTAATCATATTTCCATCCTTACAGTCCGATAAATCTCCCTAAAACCCGCGGGCCTTAACAGGCGCTCCATAGCGGGGGATACCTCAGCTTGAACCTCAGTAGCCCCCGCCGAGTTCCAGTATTCAAGAAGATATTTTCTGTAATAGTTGAGACACTCAAGAATTTTTCTGCCGCCGACGGCGCAAATATTTACGACCGTTTTTCGCGGGTAAAAAAGAAATTCGAAAACACACACAAATATAGGTTGACCGTCCTCTGAAACAAGTAGCGCGGTCATTCGTTCGTGCTCCAATAATTCACGAATATCAGCGCTCGTATATTCGCCGTGAACTGCCTTTTTGACGCACTTATCAACGAGCGGCCCCACTACGTCCCACCGCTCGTTTACGCTCGAGCCGCGTATGACTTCGATTGAAAACATTACAGCGGCCCCAAAGAATCAAAATAGATTGTTATCGCGTCAAGCCTGAAAGGTTTATCCGTGAAGTTTCTAATGCGGAAAGAGAAGGCCGTCCCCATGACCTCAATAGGGATAAGGCCACCAGGCCGAGTATTACCGCTCACGAGTATTCCAGGCGTGTATGCGTCACGGTTTCTCTCGTCATACCCAACTGATATTTCACACTCACCTTCGCAGACAACATCAACACCGTAAATCCGCTTTAATTCCCCTGGGCGTTTAAGGTCCATGTATGGAATCTCAATGAAGACTTCAAAAGGCTCTCCATCGTCCGTTGCGGCCTCTTCGTCGAGCTTGAAAACCTCGTCCCCGCACCTGATGTATAAATCCTGTCCGAGCTGTGCCACGGCCTCCACATTCTCATTTAGGAGGTACTGAGACCAGGCGGAAATGCGTGACGTTCTCGACAAGGAATAAACAAATAAATGTTTTCCTAAACAGCAGACATATTGACCTGTGCCATAAAAGTAGAAGGCCTGCGGCTCGGAGTCAGTCTCCTTTAGAGTTGAGCGAACGAGCGTATCAATCGGTGAACCTATATCTACGTCCGCTAAATTGTCCGTGTAGGCAAGTGTCGTGATAGAGCGGAAGCCATAGTCAGATAAGAAATACAAGTCACCCGCTACGGTTGCCACGGTCTTAGGAAATGAAGTACCGACGTTTTCAACACGGTCTATCAGGCCCATAGCATTCGGATCGGGATCAGTCTTCCATATCTGCGCGGAGTCTCGTGTCATCACCACAAGATTATTTTTGTAGATACCTAGGGCATTAGCATCTTTAGCCCCCGTGGAGTTGAGGCCCGTGGGCAAGAATCCTGCGTCACGAGAGGCCGACCAATCGCGACATTTACCAGTCGCACAATAGCGCACCGTATCGCCCTTTTCGCCCACTGCAAACATCTTTGAGTTGAGCTTGAGCACAGCTTTTGAATGCGGGCATTTTGCGTCAGTAACAAGCGTATTTGAGGCATTATCCAAATAATGATGTCTCGTCTGCCCGTTCTCGTGTGTCACCGAGACGTAGATAAATCCGTTGTAGTTGTCGGCGAAGTGAACAGATTTAACAGGGGAATTATTATTAAAAAGCCTGTCAGCCACAAAAAGCGGATTACTGTGGCTGATAGCGTTAGTCCCGCAGTAGAAAGTATGGAGCTTTCCCTCATACGAGAAAAGGCCGCGGGTGCCTGGAGTTAGATCGCCTATTTTTGTGAGTCCCTGTCGCTTAGAGATTGCCAAGCCTGTAGTTACATATCCGTTTTTTAGCTCCTGCAATCTATTTGCGTCCGACACTGTCGGCCC
>PPYE01130841.1_pt1 | contig 14925 bp, 10 predicted proteins | sample 1559881 | NCBI WGS metagenome assembly PPYE01 (sample SAMN08240022, study PRJNA423297) | Human gut metagenome, whole genome shotgun sequencing project. | reverse complement strand
GAGTGATCTACTGGGGATTTGAGAGAACCAGAAAAAGAATTGTTTTCGGCGTGAAGAGAATAGGCGGCTGGGATGTTATCCCGTGGAAAAATGTCGCACAGAAGGAAGCAGATGTGGAAAACACTGCGGAAACTGTTACAGTCGTAGAGGGAAGCCTTCCGGAAGAGGCGATTGCGCCGGAATGTTCGGAACCAAGATATGCTGCAATCGAGAAACTGGTAAGAGAAGCCGGACAGAAAATGCTGAAGGCGAGACCGGGTGAGGAAAATATCCACAAAAAAGAGGGACTTGCAAATTTCTGCACGGATTATGATACAGCGATCCAGAGATTTCTGATCAAAGGTCTGGGTGAGATTCTTCCGGGAGCTGCTTTCTTCGGGGAAGAAGACACGGAAGGAAACGCCGGTGCTGATGCAGAGGGTGAATTTACTTTCTACATAGATCCGATCGATGGAACTACGAACTTTATGTTTGATTATCATCACAGTTGTATATCGGTTGGTCTGGCGCATGGCGAGCAGATGATTGCCGGATTTGTATATCATCCATATGTGGACGATATGTATGTGGCAGTGAGAGGACACGGAAGTTATCTGAATGGAAAAAGACTTCAGATGGCTGACAAACCGGTGGAAGAGGGAATCGTGGAATTTGGCTGTGCGAGATACAATGAAGCAGGAATCGACTGGCTGTTCCGCGTGGTAAAAGAAATGTTCCAGAACAGTCTTTCTATTCGCTGCGGTGGTTCTGCGGCACTGGGACTCTGCAGAGGAGCATCCGGAAGTAACACCGTTTATCTGGAACTGAAACTGCAACCGTATGATTATGCGGCAGCATCGGTGATCCTGGAGGAAGCCGGCGGCAGAATCACACAGATCGATGGCAGCCCGATTACCTTACATGAGGGATGCTCGATCATCGGAGGAACACCTGCAGCATGGCAGGAGAGCAAAGAGGCCTTCGAAAAATTAAAAGAAGAGATGTAGATCAGAACCGACAAGATTCTAAAAATCAGTAAAAAAGCATTGTGTGGTTGAAAAACTGCATAGTGCTTTTTTATTACGAAAAAGTTAAAATAAAATAACAAGTGTATTTCGTGCTATTTTGTTGCTGAAAATGATTTTCAATAAGAACATTAATGAGAAAAAAAGTCAATTTCTGGTTAGAAAATGCTAACATTTTTGTGGACATGAAAAAAGAGTTATGGTATAAAAATAAATGGTTAGAAAACGCTAACGCAATGGTGTATAAATAAAGAGGAGGAAGGAAATGGCAAATCAGAGATTGATGAAAAAAGTTGCACCAGTTGTTTTGAGTGCAGCGGTCGTAATGACAAGTATGCCGGCAACAGCTTTTGCAGCAGATTTTTCTGATACAGAAGTTACTGTAGCAGAGGAAAGTGCTGATATTGAAGAAGCAAGTGCAGAAGCTGCGGACACAGATGTTGTGGAAGATACAGAGGATACAGATGTAGACGTTGAAGAAGCAGCAGAGGACGTGACAGAGGATGAAGAAACATCTGATGAAGAACTCTTCAGCGCAGAGGTCAGTGAAGATGAATTTGCTGATGAGGCTGGAGATGGACAGACAGAAGGCGAAGCATATGTCCTCATGAACATTCCTTATGACGATTTTTATAAGGCAGAATTAAAGAATAATGATGTGAAAGTTGATACATTCACATCTGCAACAAAACAGAAGACAAGATCCAGTTATGCAAAAGGCTCTTATCACGTAAATTCAGATGGAAGCGATATCACTGGTGTGACTTTTCCTGTGAAAGTATCTGATATTTCAGTATTGAAGGACAAAAAACAGATTAAAGATAACGATTCAGTGAGTATCACAACAGCTATAAAGGGAAAAGAAACTACTACAGAATACAAAGGAAAAGATGCTCTTTTTGAAAGCGACTCATATTCCTATTATGTTCTTTCTAAGGAACCATCCTACTACAAAGAACTGACAGTCGGTGAAGATGGAAGTTTTACATTCAGTGCCATTGAAGGTAAATCAGCAGCACCGGAGACAAAACAGGTGCAGGCTGAATTCAAAACAAAATCCAACCATGGTGACTACCAGCTGAAGTTTGATAAGACTGAATTCAAAAGCATTATCAATATAGATACTGACACAGTGTATGGTGCAGTTATTAATACAACAGACGGAACAACCTATGGTCTCTGCCATCAGGAAAATATCTGGAAAGGATATGAGTTGGCATGGAGTACAGGATATACAACAGAAAGTAATGGATGCCATCTCAACTCTGAACATTTTGAGTCTATGATCGGAAAGACAATTGACAGCGTAACATATTATGCAAGTAATGGCATTTATACATTAGATATTGCAGATGTAAAGGTTCTGGCCAAAACTGGCGTGAAAGCGACTGTTGCAGATATCCATACAACTGATACAGAAGCAGCTGTTACACTGGAAGGCACTCTTCCAGATGGATATTCTGCCAAATATGCCGTTGACGGAACAGAAGTTGCTTATGCAGACGGCAAGATTACAACAGGGGCACTGGCGGCAGGTTCCCATACATTGACGATCAGTGATGCTAATGATGTATATGCTCCGATTCAGGCTTCCTTCTATGCAAAAGAGGCAAATGTACCGGCTGTATATGATGCGACAGAACATAAAATTGCAGCAGCTGACGGAATTACTGAAGACCAGTTAAAAGCATATATTAAAACAATTACTTCTGTAACAGTGGGAGATAAGACTTATGCAGCTTCAGGAAAAGGTGCAACAGTGATTGTCAAGGAAGACGGAACACTGGATACCTCTAAACTGGAATTGGCAGAAGGTACAAAATTTGTAGTAACATCCAGTTCATATGATAATCTCGAATTCTCTTACAGCCTTTACAGCTATGTGTACGCAGGACTCACCTGGGGCGAATACTGGAGCCAGGAAAATGTGACTGCAGCGGGAAACGTAAGCGGATCTGATGAAAAAGACTCTCATAATGAATCTGATACAGGCGCATTTGATGCAGTAACAAGAGCTACAACAAATCATGGCCTTCACAGAGGAAGCTATCAGTGCATGGCAACAATTTATACAACAGAAGGCAATACATATCAGTTATCTTACTGGAAGAGCAGTACAGAACCGGTTCTTGCAGATGGAACAGTTGCAATCTGGACTCCGGCAGACAGAAAGACTGGTACTCCGGCATCTATTCAGGTAAATGGCGGAGCGAAAGAAAGCCTTGATCATTATGCAGTAACAGGTATTAAATATGTCCCTGTACAGGTAAAAGCTGAAGATTATGCAGATTTTGCAGCAAAATATCCGGTAGTAAAAAATGGTGAAATACTTGTTGGTGGTTTCTCTGAAAACAATCTGAAAGCATACAGCGAGACTGCAAATGTAACAGTAAACACAAATGGACTGAAAACAGTAACTAAGAATGAAGATGGAAGCTTCTCTTTCAGTGCAAGAAAAACAGGAACAGAATCCGGTATTCAGGGAACTGATCTCAAAGTTGCAACTGGAATTAAGCCAGAGGTTAAAACAGCAAGTGGATCTTATGGAGAATTCCTTCGTGTGGATCTGAATGGTAATTATGGTGGTCTTGGTGCTGCAATGCAGGCAGTTAAATGGGATTACTATGGAAATGGTAATACAGTACTTGCAACATATGGCACGAAATTTGCTGCTGATAACTGGATGCATAAAATGATGGGAATTCAGCTTGGTCTGACACATTCTGTAAGATGCCAGCTTCCGGCAGGAACAGATGGAACAGGTCACTGGAAATTGACCGTTTATGCACTGGGATATCAGGACTATACATTTGAGTTTGATGCAACAGCTACCAATATTGTGACTTCAACAGATCCGTCCACAATTGATACAACAGCACTGAAAGCAGCACTTGAAAAAGTAAAAGCTCTCAATAAGGATGATTATACAGAGGAATCCTGGAAGAAAGTAGAAGATGAAGCTACTGAAACACAGGAAATGCTGAAAGAAATTGAGGCAGCAATTAAGAATAAGACAACAGTTGCATTCAGCCAGGCTGCAGTAGATGAGCAGGTTAATGAGCATCTGACAGCAGCAATCAATGGACTTGTGAAGAAAGAAAAACCTGTAGAGCCGGTAGTGACACCAGATGTTAAACCAACAGTAACACCAGGTAAAAATGAAACTAAGCCAACAGCAACTCCGACGCCAGTAGTTAAGCCTGGTATCACTGCAAAAGTCTCACAGGTTTATGTCGGAAAGAAAGCTACAATCAAAGTTACCAAAACTAAGGTAACAGGAAAAGTTACTTTCAAATCCAGCAATAAGAAAGTTGCAACAGTCAACAGTAAGGGTGTTATCACAGGTAAGAAAGCTGGAAAAACTGTTATTACTGTAAAAGTTGGTAAATACACCAAGAAATTAACAGTTACTGTTAAGAAACCTTCCTTCAAGCTTGTAAAATCTTCTGCAAAACTGAAAAAAGGTAAGAAAACAACGATTAGAGTAAAAGCAGCACCGGTATCTAAAGTTACATACAAGACCAGCAACAAGAAAGTTGCAACAGTTAACAGCAAAGGTGTTGTAACAGCTAAGAAGAAAGGAACAGCAAAGATTACTGTTAAATGCAATGGAATTACAAGGACATTCAAAGTAACAGTAAAATAATTCCTTTATAAAATACACATACAAAAGAACGGGGGCCGTTTATAACTGCCCCTTCTTTTGTATGTTAAGGGGTAGATTATATGTACAAAAAGAATCTTATGAAACTTCTTCCGGCAGTTGCTGTAATTATTGCGATCGCAGCAGCTGGATTTCAGCAGGACAGTGAAGTGAAAAGTACAAAAACAGTTCAGGCAGCTGAGAATGAACTGATAAAATCAGATGAACTTACGAGTCTGCTGACAACTGCATATTTTAATGACGGAGGAATGAAGGATACGGATGAGGCAGACAGCAGCATTCTGAAAACAAAGAAAAGTAAATCCAAAATAAAAAAAGCGGGAATTACGACAGGAAAAACAAAAGCACTTCCGGAAAAGTCAGCAGCAGCTTCTGGGCAGGGGCAGGGAACGACCACGACACCTACAACTTCTGTTCCAAAGGGCGGATATAAAGATGGGATTTATCAGGGAAGTGGAACTGGATTTGGTGGAACGATCACTGTTCAGGTAACGATTTCCGGAGAAAAGATTGCTTCTATAGAAATACTGAGTGCTGCTGGTGAAACAGGCTCTTATTTTGCATCAGCCAAAGGCGTGATCAGCAAGATGATCTCCGGTCAGACTCCAAATGTCGATGCAGTAAGCGGCGCAACCTATTCCTCAAATGGAATCATCCAGGCAGTTCAGAATGCACTGTCAAAGGCCGGAAAAGGAAAAGCTGCAAAGACAACGAAAAAGACGACAAAGAAGAATACCAATACTTCAAATAAAACAACAACGCCGGTTGAAATTACAAAACCGTCCGGAGAGGTAACTTATAAAGATGGAATGTATACTGCAGAAGCAGAAGGATTTGACGGTCCAGTAAAAGTCACTGTTACGATTAAAGACGGAAAGATAACCGCAATCACAAATACGAACACTGATACAAAAGAATATTTTAATAAAGCATGGAATAGTATTCAGCCAAAGATTCTCGAAAAACAGGCAGTGTATGGCGTGGACACCGTAAGCGGAGCAACGTTTTCTTCAAATGGTATTCTTAAGGCGGTACAGAAAGCCCTGGAACAGGCTGCGGTAAATGTGACACCGGCACCAGAAGTGACGGTAACTCCAACTCCGGCACCGACAACCGCTCCAGCACCGGTTATACCGGACACCCCGAAGGTTTTATATAATGACGGCACATATACGGGTACCGGAATTGGATATGGTGGAAAGATAAATATCAGTGTAACAATTAAAGATGGAATAATTACGGAAGTATCTCAGACCAATGAAGGAGAAACACCAAGATATTTCAGAAATGCATGGAATGTAATACAGCCGGCAATTATTGCAAAACAAAGCACAGATGGCATTGATACTGTATCAGGAGCAACATATTCTTCTGAGGGAATTCTGTATGGAGCAAAATCAGCTTTAGAGCAGGCTTTAAAAACTTCAGATATAACAGCGACACCAACTCCGAATCCAACAGCAACACCGGAACCAACGGCAGCACCGGAACCAACGGCAGCACCGGAACCAACGGCAACACCGGAACCAACAGCAACACCGGAACCAACGGCAGCACCAGAGCCAACAACAGCACCCGGAGCTGGGTATAAAGATGGAAGTTATACGGGAACAGGAGAAGGATTCAATGGTCAGGTAACTGTTACGATTAATGTATCAGGGGGAAATATTGTGTCAGCCGGATATGATGGGGAAGATGATGAACCGGAATTTTCAAATGCATGGAATGGCATTTATAATCAGATCATGGGAAAACAGTCTGCCGATGGAATAGATACAGTGACAGATGCTACATATTCTTCAAATGGACTGATTCAGGCATTTCAGAGTGCTATCAGCCAGGCAAAATAATAAATGTTCGATAGTGAAAAAGAAAACTTGAAAATATAAGGAGTCTGAAAGGAAAACTTTAGATGAAATACCAGAATTTTATTATGAGAATTTTGTGTCTTCTGTTGATTCTTGCCGCTGTAGTAGGATATAATTCTATGCAGAAAAAAGATACGCAGGCACAGGAATCACAGGAGATTACGGCACTCACAAAGCGTGTGGAGAAGCTGGAAGAACAGAATACGGAGATACTTTCTGCTCTGGAAGAGGCTGCTAAGAATCAGGAAGCAGCGATCGCACAGGCACAGAGGGATGCAAAAGACAAAGATGATGCTGCAAAAGAGGATGCGGAGGAAGCTGACGCTGCAGATACAGAAGAGTCTGATGATTCTGAAAATGTATACAGAGATGGTACGTATACCGGTTCCGCACAGGGATTTGGAGGTGCGATCACCGTACAGGTCACACTTGCAAATGATGAGATCACAGATATTCAGGTGACAAGTGCACCGGGTGAGGATTCCGCTTATCTTTCGCAGGGAGAGGGCGTGATCAGTTCCATCATTTCTGCGCAGAGTACGGATGTGGATACGGTATCAGGTGCGACATTCAGCTCTACAGGTATTATCAATGCAGTTGTAGATGCTCTTGGAAAGGCGGAGAACTGATGAAAAAGAGGCAGAGAAAGGTCCGTCTGATCCGGGCTGCCATACAGCTTGTATTTTTTATCTTTTATCCGGCGCTTTTTTCAACGGCATTTGCGGGCGTGAAATCTATTTTTCAGGCAATTGCAGCACACCAGCAGATTGCCTGGAACTCATTTCTTGATGTGACAGGATTACTTCTTCTGGTTACGATTTTGTTTGGCAGACATTTCTGCGGATATGCATGTGCATTCGGTTCATTGGGAGATGCCATGTATGAACTGACTGTTTTTATCAGACAGAAAGTATTTCATAAAAAGGGAAGACATGGTTATCCGGAAAAAGCAGTCAGAATTCTTCAGAAGGTGAAATATGTGCTTCTGGCATTTCTTCTGCTTTCCATCCTGATCGGATGGTATGCATCCCTTCAGGGGATGAGCCCGTGGGATGTCTTTTCCATGCTGACAGCAAGAAAACTTCCAAATGCTTCTTATAAGATTGGAATTATCCTGCTGGTGCTGATCCTGATCGGAATGTGTACACAGGAAAGATTTTTCTGTCAGTTCCTTTGTCCAATGGGAGCAGTTTTTGCAATGATGCCGATCCTTCCGTCTGCACTGTTTAACAGAAACAGGGAGAAATGCCCTTCAAAATGCGGACTGTGCAGGAAGAGATGCCCTGCACATCTGGAGATTGACGGAGATACACCGCTTTCAGGGGAATGTATCTGCTGTCATGCCTGCCAGGTGACCTGCCCACGTAAAAATATTCAGATTGGCCCGGTAAAAGAGCGGGAAATGGTGAAAGAATGAAGATAAAAAAGAAGTCAGCTGTCATGCTGTGCGGAGTTTTCTGCGCGGCATTGACAGCAGTTCCGGTACTGGCGGATACAGAGGTACAGAAATATACAAATACCGATTTTGCAATGGATACAGTTGTGTCTGAAACATTGTATACAACAGGAGATGACCTGAATACTGCAATTGGTCAGAAGATACGGGATATTGAGACAGAGTATCTTTCCTGGACGGATGAGGATTCCCAGATCGCGAAACTGAATGCAGCATCGGGAGAAACAACGGAAGTTTCGGATGAGCTTGCCGGCTATTTGGAAAAAATATTTCAGCTTGCGAAGGATTCGAATGGAGCTTTTGATCCAACGATTGGAAAGATCATTCGTCTCTGGGATATTACAGGAGAAAATCCTCATGTCCCGGAGCAGTCAGAGCTGGATGAACTTCTGAAAGATGTGGGATACCAGAAAGTATCTCTGGATGGCGATAAGGTAACGCTGGAAAAAGGAGCTACTCTGGATCTGGGAGCAACCGGAAAAGGAATTGGCTGTGATGTAGTTTCTGATTTTCTGAAGACACAGGAAGATGTGTCAGGAATGATCCTGAACCTTGGCGGTAGCAGTGTTATGGCTTACGGTGAGAAACCGGATGGTTCTGACTGGAAAGTTGCCGTGACTGATCCGCGTGATGTCGAAGGCGATTACCTTGGTGCGATCACACTGGAGGGTGGAGAATTCCTTTCGACTTCCGGTGACTATGAAAAATACTTTATGGAAGATGGTAAGAGATATCATCATATCCTTGATCCGAAGACAGGATATCCGGTGTGGAATGGTCTGGACTCTGTGACGGTTGTCTGTGACAGCGGACTTCTGGCAGATGGACTTTCTACAGCATGTTTTGTACTTGGAATGGATGATGCATTAGAATTGCTTGAGAAATATAATGCGGAGGCAGTCTTTGTAGATGAGGATAAGAACGTGTATCTGACGTCCGGGATGAAAGACCGTTTTGAATTGATGAAGAATACCTATACAGTGAAAGAGGCAGAATAAAAAAACAACGAAATTGTCTTCGGACGATTTCGTTGTTTTTACGTTACAGTAAATGACTTATATCAGATGTGAGATGACTCTTACCTCTGCAGGTGGTGAGCAACAAAATTATATCAGTGGCGGGCATTTTTGAAAAATTAAAAGTGGATACGTTTCAAAACTTCATTAGTCAGTGTTCCAATCAGTAATCCGGTAATGACACCGGAGATCAGCAGTGCCGGTGCATAGTAGATCAGACCGGACGTCATGGTGATCAGACAGGCAATCAAAAGCTGACCAATATTATGGGAGACACCTCCGGCAACACTGATACCGAGGATGCTGAAGTCGGATTTTTTTTTCATAACCGTCATGACAGTGAGGCTTAAAGCTGCACCGGCCAGACTGTACAGAATACTGAAAAGATTTCCGAACATGAATCCGATGATAAAGATACGGATGACAGAAACAAGGGCGGCTTCTTTCCAGGTATATTTTTCAAGGATAAACAGGACTGCAAGATTGGCCAGCCCGAGTTTCATTCCCGGAATTCCGGCAAAAAAGGGAATCAGTGATTCCACATAGCCAAAGATGATTGCTACTGCGGCAAAAAGCCCGAGATTGGCAAGTTTTTTCTGATTCATGGCAGGTTCCTTTCAGGGAGAATTCTCCCGGAATGATGATAAAGTTTCAGACAGCAGTATCGAATTCAGGGGAATCTTCATTGAGGGATTCTCCTTTTTCGCCTTCAATCACAACTTTATTCGGCAGACAGACAATCGTTCCACCGGTACTGTCAACTGCTTTCTGTTTCATACAGAGGTGGTCCGGGCAGTCGGCTTCGGTCATTTTGACCTCGCCGTTTTTTATTTCGCATACATTGGTGCCGTTTATTTTGATCACCTGATCTTTCCCAAGGGAATAGGTGCCGTATTCCTCGCCGTTTACGGTAATTCGAATACTTCCGTAATTCCCGCGGCGGGTGAGATACATGCCACCCCAGAGGAGTAGGGCAAACACCACGATGCCAATAATAAAAGTCAGTTCTTTTTTCTTCAATTTCAATACCTCAGTCAAAAAAGTATGTTCATAAGATGCGTAGAAGGTTGAGTTTATGGTTTCTTTTGAACCTTACAGATACGCAGATTATCATAGCATATCGAAGATTGATTGACAAGCACAAGTTAGAAATAACAAACAAATGCACGGGGATTCGTCATGGACATACTTTATTTAAGAAATATTCATTGTTTTCCCCGGTGGAAAGTGGTAAAATAGTAAGGATTTCTTAAATAGGACAAATACGATAATTTCGTATATAAGCGATCAATAAATACAGAAACAGGAGCAGGCTATGAATTTATTCCAAAAAGTATTCGGGACAAGAAGTGAGCATGAAGTAAAACGCATCATGCCGCTTGTGGAGAAAACAGAATCACTCCGCCCGGAAATGCAGAAATTAACAGATGAACAGTTAAGAGACAAGACCAGAGAATTCAAGAAGCGTCTGAGTGAAGGTGAGACACTGGATGACCTTCTTCCGGAGGCTTTTGCGGTTGTACGTGAAGGTGCCAAACGAGTTCTTGGTATGGAACATTACCGTGTACAGATCATCGGTGGTATCATTCTTCATCAGGGCCGTATCGCAGAGATGAAGACCGGTGAAGGTAAAACCCTTGTTTCTACACTTCCGGCATATCTGAATGCACTGGAGGGTAAAGGCGTTCATATCGTAACAGTCAACGACTACCTGGCAAAACGAGATGCTGAGTGGATGGGTAAGGTTCATGAGTTCCTTGGACTGACAGTAGGTGTTGTCCTGAATGATATGAAACCAGAAGAGCGTCGTGCAGCATACGGATGCGATATCACATATGTAACAAACAACGAACTGGGATTTGATTATCTTCGTGACAATATGGTCATCTATAAAGAACAGCTGGTACAGAGAGATCTGCACTACTGTATCATCGATGAGATCGACTCCGTCCTGATTGACGAGGCACGTACACCTCTTATCATTTCCGGACAGAGCGGTAAGTCCACCAAGCTTTATGAAGTATGCGATATCCTTGCACAGCAGCTGGAACGTGGTGAAGCCAGCCATGAGATGACAAAGATGGCAGCCATCATGGGTGAAGAGGTTGTTGAGACCGGTGACTTCGTAGTAAATGAAAAAGATAAGATAGTCAATCTTACTGAACAGGGTGTGAAGAAGGTTGAGAAATTCTTCAATATTGAAAACCTGGCAGATCCGGAGAACCTGGAAATCCAGCATAACATCACACTGGCACTTCGTGCACATAATCTGATGCACAAAGACCAGGATTATGTTGTAAAAGATGACGAGATTCTGATCGTCGATGAATTTACCGGACGTATCATGCCGGGACGTCGTTATTCTGACGGACTTCATCAGGCAATCGAAGCAAAAGAACATGTTAAGGTCAAAAGAGAGAGTAAAACGCTTGCGACGATCACATTCCAGAACTTCTTTAATAAATATGATAAGAAGGGCGGTATGACCGGTACAGCACTTACAGAAGAAAAAGAATTCCGTGATATCTACGGAATGGACGTTGTAGAGATCCCTACCAACAGACCAGTACAGCGTATAGACCTCGAAGATGCTGTATATATGACAAAAAAAGAAAAATTCAATGCAGTTGTTGAGGCTGTTAAAGAAGCTCATGCGAAACAGCAGCCGGTTCTGGTTGGTACGATTACCATTGAAACATCCGAACTTCTCAGCAAGATGCTCCGTCGTGAAGGTATTGCGCATAACGTACTGAATGCGAAGTTCCATGAACTGGAGGCTGAGATCGTTGCACAGGCCGGACAGGCAGGAGCTGTTACAATTGCTACCAACATGGCAGGTCGTGGTACGGATATCAAGCTTGACGATGTGGCAAGAGAAGCCGGTGGTCTGAAGATCATTGGTACAGAACGCCATGAGTCCAGACGTATTGATAACCAGCTGCGTGGACGTTCCGGACGTCAGGGAGATCCGGGTGAATCCCGTTTCTATATCTCTCTGGAAGATGATCTGATGCGTCTGTTTGGTTCTGAGAGACTGATGAAGATCTTTACTTCACTTGGTGTTGCTGAGAACGAGCAGATCGAACATAAAATGCTTTCCAATGCAATTCAGAAAGCACAGGAGAAAATCGAGTTCAATAACTTCGGTATCCGTAAAAATCTTCTGGATTATGACCAGGTTAACAATGAACAGCGTGAGATTATATACAAAGAGCGTCGTCAGGTTCTGGATGGTGAGAACATGCGAGATACGATCTACAAGATGATCACAGATATTGTAGACAGTACAGTGGACATGTGTTTCTCTGATGATGTAGATGCAGTTGACTGGGATCTGAATGAGTTTAATACAACACTCCTTCCGATTATTCCGATCGAGCCGCTTACTACAGAGAAAGTAAAAGGCAAGAGAAAAGATGAAATCAAACATCTGATCAAAGAGGAAGCCGTGAAGCTTTACGAAACGAAGGAATCTGAGTTCCCTGAAGCAGAGCAGCTGCGTGAACTTGAACGAGTAGTTCTTCTGAAATCCATCGACAGCAAGTGGATGGATCATATCGATGATATGGAGATCCTTCGTCAGGGTATTGGACTTGTAGGATACGGCCAGAGAGATCCGGTAGTAGAATACAAGATGAGTGCTTTTGAGATGTTCAACAATATGATCAGTTCTATTCAGGAAGATACGGTACGTATGCTGTATCATGTCCATGTTGAACAGAAGATTGAACGTGAGCAGGTAGCGAAAGTTACCGGAACAAACAAAGATGACACATCTGTTAAGAAACCGGTTCAGAGAAAAGAGGACAAGGTTTATCCGAACGATCCGTGTCCGTGCGGAAGCGGCAAGAAGTACAAACAGTGCTGTGGACGTAAATTGATGAAAGCATAATATATTAATATATAACAGAGCACCGATTCATATATTGATTCACAGGTAACCGGATAACGATCTGGCGAACTAACTGCTAACTATGACTAGGCATTCTCTCAGGAGTACCTTCGAGAATGAGTCATCGTAAGCAGTGGATTTTGCCAGAATCTAAAACCATCCGGAAATAACCTGTTCATTCAATATATGAAGCGGTGCTCTTGTTTATATACAAAAACTCCCTGCATGAATTTGGTTACATACAGGGAATTTATAATGTTATTTAAAAGAATTTTGCGATTTCGCTGAGTTCTTTTCGATGTGGGCGGATTGGGTCTTCGGCTGCTTTGCCGACTGCGATAACGGATACAATAGTCTCTGTTTCCGGGATGTTCAGAATCTCACGGAGTCTGTCTGCTTCACGGAGTCCCATGATCAGAGTGGACAGACCGAGATCTGTGGCTTTCAGAATGAGATTTTCGTTCTGCAGACCAAGATCGTAGCATCCCCATCCGTTGCCGAGTTCGTTATCAGCACTGCCGTCTTTCTGAAAACCGGCACGGTCATGAACGAAGGTTGTGATGATCAGTGCGGCATGTTCTGATTTACCGGCATTTCCGGCGTCCGGCAGGCATTCCATGCGGATTTTATCTACCATCTCTTCAGACAGGACACAGTAATAACGGCCGGTCTGGGAGTTTTTCCAGGATGGAGCTTCCTGTGCGGCACGAAGCAGTTCTTCCATCTGTTCTCTGGTGACACCGGCACTGTATTTGCGGACAGTTCTTCTTGTTTCTAATACTTTCTGAAATTCCATGACATTTAAGCCTCCTTAATATGTAAATGAAATGGCATACAGGAAATTCTGTATGCCATTATTATGCCATTTTACGTCAGAAAATGCAATTCTGCAGAACTGTTCATATACAAATATCCGGCACGATAAGGGATTTTTGTTCAAAATTTCAAGATGTATCATCTGATAAACAGATATGCTGTATATCCGATATAACTCAGTACACAGATAGCTCCTTCTGTACGATTCATAGACTTCCTGGTATATGCAAAAACAAACAGAAGGATTCCGCTTACCAGCAGAATTGCACAGTCAATAACAGATTCAGATAGGATATGAAGCGGTGAAATCGTAGCTGACATACCCAGGATAAAAAGAATATTGAAAATATTCGATCCGATTGCATTTCCAAGAGCCAGACCGCTGTCTCCTTTTCGTGTAGCTACGATTGAAGTCACAAGCTCTGGCAGGGAGGTACCGATCGCAACAATGGTGAGACCGATAAAGTTCTGGCTCACACCAAATGATACTGCAATCTGGCTTGCATTGTTTACTACAAGATTACCACCGAAGATAACGGCAACAAGCCCACCGGCGATAAAGATAAGAGATTTATACAAAGGCATGCTCTTTTCATCCGGACAGCTACTTCTTGTTTTTAAAGCAGAGAAAATCATATTTACAATGTAGAAAATCATTCCGGAAAGAAGCAGGATCCCTTCCAGTCTGCTGAGTCTGCCGTCTGCGATCATAACACAGAGAATCGCAGTGATCAGAATATTAACCGGCATATCTCGTTTCAGAATATCGCGGTTTGTTTTGAAACCAGCCATAAATGCGCAGATACCTACAACAATAAGTCCATTAAAAATATTGGAACCGATAATATTGCTGACAGCAATATCATTGTTGCCGGCAAGTGCCGCATTGATGCTGACAGAAGCTTCCGGGGCACTGGTTCCCATGGCAACGATCGTAAGACCTATGATGACGCTGGGAATCTTGAGAAACCTGGCAAGTGAAGAACTTCCCTCCACAAAAAAATCAGCACCTTTAATTAATAATACAAAGCCGATAATCAGTAACAGATATTCCATATAAGCTCCTTTCCTGTGATAAAAGCATGGAATAAAAAAAGAGACCTTTATCACATCAAAAAAATTGATTGATAAAAGTCTCGTTGATTACAACAATAACCGGCCGTATGGCGTGATGACGATCATTGTTTCATCCTGTATGCAGGATGATAA
>PPYE01433309.1_pt1 | contig 14934 bp, 17 predicted proteins | sample 1559881 | NCBI WGS metagenome assembly PPYE01 (sample SAMN08240022, study PRJNA423297) | Human gut metagenome, whole genome shotgun sequencing project. | reverse complement strand
TTGCCATGCTGCTGTTATTACTGGAGAAAGAGATGCCATTGGATGAAGTGATCTTTTATAATTCAGGGATGGAATTTCAAGCAATCTACGATATTCGGGATCAAGTCAGACCGATCCTGGAGCGGCGGGGCATCCGGTTCACTGAGGTGAAACCGGATGCCCCGTTTTTATATCAGATGTTGGAACGGCCAGTGTTCTCAAAGAAGAATGGGTACCACCTGGGCTACGGCTGGTGCGGCGGACCCTGTCGCTGGGGGACCAAGCTGAAAACCAGAGCCTTGGATGGCCTTAGTCTGGATGCGGAAAAGCACTACATCGGGATCGCCGCGGATGAGCCAGATCGTCTGAAAAAACTACAAGCCCCCAAATGCTCGCCGCTGGCCGAAGCAGGGATGACGGAAGCGGACTGCTTGGAATACTGCTATCAGCGGGGATTCTTTTGGGAGGAAAACGGCGTCAGGCTGTATGATATCCTGGATCGTGTCTCCTGCTGGTGCTGCAAGAATAAGAACAGAAAAGAGCTGAAAGCGATCTATCAGTATCTCCCCCATTATTGGTCGCTTCTGAAGGAGCTACAGGCCCAGATCCCTATTCCGATGAAGCCATATAGCCGCAAGGGAGTCCCTTACGGCAACCTATTCGATTTAGAGAAAGTATTTGAACGGGAGATCCGGGAGGAACATTCCAATACCCCGCTCAAGGGAAAAAGGAGGCGGCATGAGGCAGTCAGATAGCGGAGGAAAGCACCATCTTCACATAGAACTCACACAGCGGCAGTACCAGCTCCTGTGCCGGCAGGCCCAGGAATGCGGCCTGACCAAGCGGGCCTTCCTGGTGCGCCTGATCGAGGGCACACCGGTCAAGGCCCGCCCTGCCCAGGAGATCCGTGCCCTGCGCACAGAGATCCATCACATTGGCAACAACATCAACCAGATCGCCCGTAGCGTCAACGCCGGGATTGCCAGACCGGAGGATGCCAGGCGCGGGCTGTACCTGCTGGACCAGGTTTATGAGCTGATGTACCAGGTGGCGAAAAAGTAGATGGCGATTACCAAGATTTTGGCCAGAAAGGGGCGCCTGGATATAGGCATCCGTTATGTTCTTAATGGGGACAAGACCCAGGAGCAGGTCCTTACCGCCCGCATGAACTGTGAGCCTGGTCGGGAGGTGCGGCAGATGCTGGAGACCAAGCGGGACTATGGCAAGGAGGACGGCGTCCAGTACTACCACATGATCCTCTCCTTTCGTCCTGACGAACTGACTCCGGAATTGGCCCTGGACATCGCCAGGGAGTTCGCGGAGGAGCACCTGCCCGGCTATCAGGCGGTCATCGGCGTCCATGTGGACAAAGCTCACATCCATGCCCATATCCTCTTTAACTCCGTCAACGCGGACACCGGCGAGAAGTATCACAGCAACGCCCGGAGCTACTATCAGCAGATCCGGGCCGTCTCGGATCGGCTGTGCCGGGAACACGGGCTCTCTGTTATCATGCATGGGGAACCGGCCAAAGCGGTGAGTTACATTGAGTGGCTCCGCCAGTCCAAGGATCAGCCCACCTTCCGCAGTCTGCTGGAGGCGGATCTGCGGGAGGCCATCCAGGACGCCAACGACCTGGGGCACTTCTTCCTGCTCATGGAGCACAAGGGCTATGAGATCCGCCATGGGAACCGGCTGGGCTTCCGCCTGCGGGGACAAGAACGCTTTATGGTACCCGGCAGGAAAGATCCATTGTTCACCGAGGAGGGCATCCGGGCCGCCATCCAGGGGAACCTGTCCGCCATTGAAGCCGGGCGGCGGCCTGCCATCCTGCCCCGGCCAGCCTATCGGCCCTACACGCCCCATCCCAAGTACAAGGGCTTTCTGGCCCTCTATGTCCACTACCTCTACCTGCTGGGGAAGGTTGGGCGGCGGCAGGAGCCGCCCCGCATGACGCCTCAGCTCCGGCAGGCGGTGATGAAAGCCGAGCGATATCGGGCGCAGTTCGCCTTCCTGCGAGAAAACGGCATCACCGGCCCCGACGATATGGCGGTCTTCTTCGCCCGCACAGAGGAGTCGCTGGCCAGCCTGACCAAGCAGCGCACCATCCTCAACGTGCGGAAAAAGAAGCGGGTGCGGCTGTACAAAGCCCTGGCGGACGCAGAGGCCCTGGCCCCGGCCAAAGCTCTCTATGAGGACGGCCTGTCCGGGATGGAGGCGGAGTTTGCCCAATACCTGGAGGCGGCCGCTGTAATAGAGCGATCCGGAATCCCAAGAGGACAGCTCATGTCGGAAAAAGCGGCGGTCTACCAGCAGCTGGCGGAGCTCAACCGCCAGATCCGCCAGGAGCGGAAAAACCTGGCCCTGTGCCGGGAGATCATGGATTGGATACCACAGATGGAAAAAACGATTCAAAGTGCAGACGAACTGAAGAAGGAGGTGGAACGAGATGAACATCGGAGGCGGTGAGGCCGCCGATCAACTGGTACGCATGATGCTTGCCAGCGGTGAGGTGGCCGTCCGACTGTCCGGCTCGGCCTTGAAAAATGTGCTGGCCCTGACCTTGGCGCTGGCCAAAGATCATAAAAAAATCTACGGCAAGGTCAATCTGGGGCGGATGCTGCGGGAGACGCGGGATCTGCGCCAGTTCCCCATGACCCCGGAGCAGTACCGGCAATTCCACAAGCTGGCCAAGCGTCAGAAACTGCTGTATTCCTCTATCCGCGACCGGGATGGGCGTGGACGGCTGATTGACGTAATCCTGCCTGTGACAGAGTTGGATCGGGCCAATCAGATTTTCGGGCGGATGTTGTACCAGGAGCCGACAAGGCGTGAGGAGCAGGCCCCCCAGCGGGAGCGGGAGAAGCCGGCCCAAGAGCGCGCAGGAGCCCTCCAGGAGCGGCAGGAGCCCGGCAAGGAACAGCGGCAGGGGGAGGAGCCCCAGGACCGCAAGACGGCCCCTGTAGGCCAGCGTCAGGCGGGGCCGCCAAAAAAAGATTCTCGGTCGGGACGAGACTCGCACGTTACAAAAATCAGCTCCTCTATATCCAGAGAGAGCGGAACTACCAGGATGACGCCTGAGCGTCCCTCTGTGGAGGGGCGTCTCAAGGCATACCGAGCCCAGATCAAACAGCAGTCCATCCCGGCCAGGCAGAGGACCAAGACCAGGCAGAAGGAAAAATAAGACAGGCAGTATCCTGGCAGGAGTTCCTTCCCATCGGGGGCGCCGGATCGATCCGGCGCCCCCCCGGTATTTTGCGTTTTACCGGAGGTGATCGTCACTGAAACAGCCATCCAAGGCCGGCAATCTGCTCGTCTGGCTGTTCCTCTATCTCCCCGTTGTCTGGGCGGCTCTGCTCCTCGCCCAGTCCCTGGGCGTCGGCCAGAGCCTGGCCGACGGTCTGCCGGAGATCCTCTCCAGGCTGACCGAGGCCCTGGAGCACCCCTTCCAGATCCACTGGACGGAGCACAGCCTGGCGTCTATTTTGGCCTGCACCGGGCTCTATATCATGGGTGTCTGCCTCTACCAGTCGGGGCAGGGCCGGGCACGGGACGGAGAGGAACATGGCTCCGCCGCCTGGGCATCCCCCAAACAGGTCAACGCCATGTTTGCCCAGAAGCAAAACAAGATCCTTACTCGCCACGTCCGCCTGGGCCTGGACACCCACAAGCACCGGCGCTCCCTGAATGTGCTGGTCATCGGCGGCAGCGGCGCGGCCAAGACCCGAAGCTATGTGAAACCCAATATCCTGGAGGCCAACACTAACTATGTGATCACCGATCCGAAGATGGAGGTGCTCACCGCTACCGGCGGCTGGTTGAAAAGCCAGGGCTATGACATCCGGGTGCTCAACCTGGTGAACCTGGAGCAGTCGGACGGGTACAACCCCTTCCGCTACCTACGGGATGAAAAGGACGCCCTGCGGCTGGTCAATAACCTCATCCAGGCCACCACCCCCAAGAACAGCCATGAGTCCGATCCATTCTGGACCAAGGCCGAGACGGCGCTCCTCCAGGCCATCATCCTTATGCTGTTTCATGAGGCCCCAGAGTATGAGCAGAACTTTTCCATGGTCATGCGGGTGCTGGAGTATGCGGAGGTGAAGGAGGAGGACGAGGAGTACGTCTCCCCTCTGGATCTGCTGTTCCAGGCCATGGAGCGGGACGACCCCAACAGCGTGGCTGTCCACCAGTACAAGGTCTTTAAGATGGCTGCGGGCAAGACCTCCAAGAGTATTTTGGTGTCCACCGCCGTCCGTCTGGCGCCCTTCAATCTGCCTCAAATCCAGGCTGTCACCGACCACGACGACATGGATCTCTACACCCTGGGAGAAAAAAAGGTGGCCCTCTATGCCGTGATCCCGGACAACGACAGCACGTTTAACTTCTTGGTGTCCCTGCTCTACGCCCAAGCGTTCCAGGCCCTCTATTACAGTGCTGACCAGATCCACCATGGGGCCCTGCCCCGGCACGTCCACTTTGTGCTGGACGAATTCGCGGCCATGCCTCTGCCTGGCTTCACTCGGGAGCTGGCCACCATGCGCTCCAGGAACATCTCCGCCAGCACCATCATCCAGAACATGGCCCAGATCAAAGAGCTCTACAAGGACTCCTGGGAGACCATCCCCGGCAACTCAGACACCATCCTCTACCTGGGCGGCAATGAGTCCAGCACCCACAAGTACATCTCCGAGGCGCTGGGCAAGGCCACCATCGACACCAAGACCCATGGCCAGACCAAAGGCAGGTCGGGCTCCTGGTCCACCAACTTCCAGATGAGCGGCCGAGAGCTGCTCACCCCGGACGAGGTACGGGGCCTGGACAACCGATATGCCATCCTCTTTATCCGCGGCGCCAAACCCGTGATGGATCTGAAGTACGAGCTGACCGAGCATCCCGCCATCCGCCATACCGTGGACGGCGGCGGGCCACCCTATATCCATAAAGGAAAACAGACAGCAGCGTTTCAAGGAACCCCTTTTTTCCAGGCATTTTCCGCTGACACATTTCATGAAGAAAAGGAGAATGCTGCATGAAAAACGATTTTCACGACCGCCCCTCTGAGCGGCGCGCCCGCAAGGCATACGCCGTGTTCGTCTGCCTGGTGGCCGTCCTGTCCCTCACGGTCATGCCTGCCCTGGCGGCGGATGACCCTCTGGCGGTGGTCGATAATCTCTCGGAGTTTATCTTTTCCCTGATCCGGGCCATCGGCCTGATCCTGCTGGGCTGGGGCATCGTCCAGGTGGGGCTCTCGTTTCAGTCTCACGATCCGTCCCAGCGTTCCAACGGATTCCTGACGCTGGCGGGTGGCATTGTGATCACCTTTACCAAAGAGATCCTCACCCTCATTACCGGCTGATAAAAGAGCGAGGTGGCGCAGCTGCGCTACCTCGCTCACTTCATAGTAATGCTTGATAATCTCGACGCCCATAGAGGATACGTCGGATCTGCACTGTCTGGCCAGAGACTACATAAAAGACCAGGTAGTCCTTGACGATGAGATAGCGGTATCCCTTGGCGGCCAGGGCCAGATCTTTGGGGCGGGGGCACCGCTTCGGCATTTTCGACAGGCTGGCGATCTCCTCTGTCAGCAGGTCATAGTACCGTAGAGCGGCATCTGGGGACAGGGTATTCAGATAATCGATGATGTCCAGCAGATCCTGCTTGGCGGTAGGATAAAGGATCACGTCATAGTTTTCCATGGACACGCTCCCGCAACTGACGTGCGGCGGTCAGGAAGTCCTCGCCCTCCGCACCAGAGGTGATCTCCTGCTCCGCCACCGCCAGCTTGCCATAGAGATCGATCAGCGCCCGCTGACGCTCATATTCTTCCATACTGAGCACTACCATATCTCCACTGCCATTGCGAGTGATATAGACCGGCTCATGCGTCTGGCGGCAAAAATCAGAGATCTCGTTGGCATTGTTGCGCAGATCAGAGATTGGACGAATAGTTGGCATATTGTTCGCCTCCTTCAAGGATAGTATAGCAAAATCAAGAGTAAATATCAATATAAATTTAGAGTAAAGTGTGGTGATGAAAATAGGAAGCGGGAATTGGATCGTGGACAACCTCAACTCCGCCCTGACCACCTGGAACGACAAGCTGGCGGAGATCTGGACTCTCATCAGCACCAGCCCTGAGAATTTCAAGGGCGGCGGCGTTTGGACGGTAATTCAGAACATCAACGGGGCCCTCCAGGCCGTGGGCTACGGCCTGCTGGTGCTCTTTTTCGCCGCCGGAGTGGTCAAGACTTGCGGCAGCTTTGCGGAGCTAAAGAAGCCGGAGATGGCCTTCCGGTGCTTTGTGCGGTTCGTGCTGGCCCAGGCGGCGGTAGGGCATGGGATGGAACTGATGACGGCGCTGTTCAGCGTCGCCCAGGGCATGGTATCCACCATCATGTCCTCCTCCGGCCTGACGGCCATGTCAGCCACCACCCTGCCCAGTGAGATGGTGACCACCATCGAGAGCGTGGGCTTTTTGGACAGCATCCCCCTGTGGGCCATTACCCTGCTGGGCTCCCTGTTCATTTGGGTGCTCTCCCTGGTGATGATCCTCACCGTCTACAGCCGTTTTTTTAAGCTCTATATGGCGACGGCCATCGCGCCCATCCCCCTGGCCAGTTTCGCGGGACAGCCCTCCAGCAGCATCGGCGTGGCCTTTCTCAAAAGCTACGCCGCCATCTGCCTGGAGGGCTGTGTCATTGTATTGGCTTGTGTGATCTTCTCGGCCTTCGCCTCGGCCCCGCCCGCCATCACGGACAGCACCCTGGCGCCTGCCACCATTGTGTGGAACTATATCGGGGAGCTGATCTTCAATATGCTGGTACTGGTGGGAGCCATTAAGATGAGCGACCGACTCATCCGGGAGATGATGGGCCTGGGCTGACCTTTAGTGCCACAGCCCCTCGGTACTGACGGCGGACTGCCCGCCAGCCCTGGCCTGCCGCACCCTGCGGGCAAATCGCGCCGCAGCGGTCCGATCTGCCCAAAAGCCGGAGAACCAGTCCAGGGCCTTGCGGGCCGCAGTCACTACCCAGGACAGGGCGGCCAGGCCCACCAAAGCAAAAAAGATGCCGTCCGCCAGCGCGGTGTGGGCCTGATACCAGCTGTGGAACACTGTGAGCATCCCTGTGGCGTACAACAGCGGTACACCCAGGCGGAGCCGGATCGCCAGGCGGAGCAGGATGGGCAGGAGAGCGAGCCCCACCCCCAGAAACAGGAACAGCATTGCCGTGACCTCCTTGTCCAGTTTGCTGGATAGTACCATAGATGGGCGGTGGCTGCAACAGTCTGTTCGTCGATTTTTCAAAAAACTGAGTACCAGACCAAGGAGGTGATTTTTTGGAAGTAAGGATCAACAAAGAAGTCCGCGACTATCAGGAGAGCCTGTTTTTCGGGCTCTCCCTGCGGCAGCTCATCTTCGCCCTGCTGGCCGTCGCTGTGGCGGTGGGCGTTTATTTCGCTCTCCGCACCGTGGCAGGGGCCGGGAGCATCGGCTGGCTGTGTGTACTGGCCGCATTCCCTTTCGCTGTATGCGGCTTTTTTACCTATAACGGTCTGACCTTCGAGCGGTTCCTGATCGTGGTGATCCGCTCGGAGTTTTTATATCCCCGGCATCTTGTGTTCAGATCGGAAAACCTCTACGCCAAATTGCTGGAACACACTGCGATGAAGGAGGATCTCAAGATTGATTAGAACCCTGCAGAACACGCTCAAACAGGATAAAGAATGTTTTGCAGTTCCAAGATCCGTACAGGATACCATCCCCATCCACCGCCTCTGGCCGGATGGGATCTTTCAATTCGACACGAAGTATTCTAAAACCATCCGTTTCTCCGATATCAACTATGCCATCGCCTCAAAAGAGGACAAGGCCGCCATGTTCCTGGGATATTCCGAGCTGCTCAACGCCCTGGATACCGGCTCCACCACCAAGATCACCATCAACAACAAGCGGCTCGACCGGGAGAACTTCCGGCAGGAGATCCTGCTGCCCCGCCGGGACGACTACCTGGACGGCTACCGGGCGGAGTACAACGCCATGCTCATGGACAAGGTCACCGACTCCTCCAACAGCGTGGTGCAGGAGCGGTATATCACCCTGTCCGTCCACCGGAAGAACATCGAGGAGGCCCGCGCCTTCTTTGACCGGGTGACCGCGGATGTGGTGTCACGCCTGAATCATCTGGACTCCCACTGTGAGGAGCTGAGCGCGATGGACCGCCTGCGGGTGCTCCACGACTTCTACCGCACCGGGGAGGAGTCCGAGTATCGACTGGATCTGCGGGACTGTATGCGGAAGGGGCACTCCTTCAAGGATGCCATCTGCCCGGACAGCCTGGAGTTCAAGAAAGACCATTTCATCATGGGCGGCAAGTTCGGGCGGGTGCTGTTTCTCAAGGAGTACGCCTCTTATATTAAGGACTCCATGATCAGCGAACTGACGTCCCTGGACCGCACCATGATGCTGTCCATCGACGTGATCCCCGTCCCCACAGACGAGGCGGTGCGGGAGATGCAGTCTCGTCTGCTGGGAGTGGAGACCAACGTCACCAACTGGCAGAGGCGGCAGAACAGCAACAATAACTTCTCCGCCGTGGTGCCCTACGACCTGGAGCAGCAGAGGAAAGAGACGCGGGAGATGCTGGACGACCTCACCACCCGCGACCAGCGGATGATGTTCGCCGTGGTGACCCTGGTGCATCTGGCGGACACCAAGGAGGAACTGGACAGCGACACCGACGCCCTCCAGTCTGCCGCCCGCAAGCACCTGTGCCAGCTCTCCACCCTGAGCTGGCAGCAGGCGGACGGCCTGGCCACCGCCCTGCCCCTGGGCCTGCGGCGGATCGACGCTTTGCGCACCCTGACCACCGAGGCCCTGGCCGTCCTTATGCCCTTCAAGACCCAGGAGGTGCGGGATCGGGGCGGCGTGTACTACGGTCAGAACGTCATCAGCAAGAACCTCATCATCGCCAACCGCAAGGAGCTCCTCAACGGCAACGGCTTTGTGCTGGGCGTCTCCGGCTCCGGCAAATCCTTCACCGCCAAGCGGGAGATGGTGGGCCTGGCGCTGGCGGCGGACAATGGCCGGGAGGATAGGGCGCGCCTGCCGGATGACATCATCGTCATCGACCCCGAGGCGGAGTACCGTCCGCTCATCGAGGGGCTGGGCGGTGAGGTCATCACCATCTCCGCCGCTTCCCCCAACCACATCAACGCCATGGACATGGAACAGGGCTATGGCGACGGGGAGAATCCCGTAGTGCTCAAGTCGGAGTTCCTTCTCTCCCTGTGTGAACAGCTGGTGGGCTCCGGCAAGCTGACAGCCAAAGAGAAATCCATCATTGACCGCTGTACCGCCCAGTGCTACCACGACTACATCCGGGGCGGATACCGGGGCGGCGTCCCCACCCTCCAGGACTTCCACGCCGAATTGCTCCGCCAGCCGGAGGCCGAAGCCCGTGACGTGGCTCTGGCCATCGAGCTGTTCACTGAGGGCAGCCTCAACACCTTCGCCAAGCCCACCAATGTGGACACGGACGCACGAATCCTCTGCTATGACATCCGGGATCTGGGCAAGCAGCTCCAGCCGGTGGGGATGCTGGTGGTGCTGGACAGTGTATTCAACCGCATCATCCGCAATCGGAAGCTGGGCAAAAACACATGGGTCTATATCGATGAGATCTATCTGCTGTTCCAGCATGAGTACAGCGCCAACTTCCTGTTCACCCTCTGGAAACGGGTGCGGAAGTACGGCGCCTGCTGCACGGGGCTGACCCAGAATGTGGATGACCTGCTCCAGTCCCACACGGCCCGCACCATGCTGGCCAACAGCGAGTTCCTGGTCATGCTTAACCAGGCCGCCACCGACCGGGCGGAGTTGTCCAAACTCCTCAATATCTCGGACAACCAGCTCTCCTACATCACCAATGTGGATGCCGGACGCGGGCTCATCAAGTGCGGAAGCGCCATCGTGCCTTTCATGGACAACTTCCCCCGAAACCGGCTCTATCAGCTGATGACCACCCGCCCGTCCGAGATGTCGGCGGCGTAAGGAACGGGGCCGGGGCGTTCCGGCGTCCCGGCCCCATGGGGAGGTGACAGAGCATCGAGAAGATCAAAGAGAAACACGCCGGCGCCAAGGCCATGAAAGAGAAGGTCAAGTCCGCCCCCAAGGAGCTGATCCGCCGGGGGCTGGAGGACGGCACGGAGCGTCTGCGCCTCCAGTTCCGGGATGCCGCTCAGCAGGGCCAGACAGACGGCTATGGCGGCGACCAGATCGGGGACGCCGCCTCCGGGGGTGCCCGGCAGGTGGAGCGCGGCATCAAAAACCTGCTGAAGCGGCGGGGCACACCCAAAAGAGGGCGGACGGAACGTGCCCAAATACCGCAGAGCGGCGAGTCCGCCGCTCACTCCGGCCAGCCTGGCCGGGTACAGATCAAGACGCGGGAGACAGTCTCTCATACCGCCTCCCAGGATACCGGGAACGGCCGCATCCAGGAGGCAGGCCGGGATCGGGCGCGCCGTGTGGCCCAGGAGACAGCGGCCCGCAGCCCTCACAGAGAGGGCGCGGACGCCGTGTCTCCGCCAGGCCGTAGTGAGGCGCCGCCGGCCCTGTATTCCGAACACACCGCTGTCAAGACCAAGGACGCCTACATCCAGCGGCAGGCCCCCTCCGTTCAGGCGGTGCCCCAGGGGCGGCGGGAGTTCGTTCAGGAACAGGGCCGAGCACTGGTGAAGAAACAGGCGGGCCGCCCCGCGCCTTCTGTGGGCCGAGGAAACGGTCCCGGGCCTGGCCGGGCTGGGCCGCGGCCTTTGGATAGAAGTGCCGCGCCCTCTGGGGGCTTTGGAAGCTCCGGGATCAAGGCGGGGCGTCCGGGAAAAGCTGGCGTCCAGCGGGCCGCCGGGCAGACAGTCAAGACGGCGGAGAATACCTCCCGGAACACCATCAAGACGGCGAAGGGGGTGGTCAAGACCGCCAGGCAGGCTGGGACAACGGCACAGAGGACGGCCCAGGCGACCGCCAGGGCGACCCAGCGGGCGGCCCAGGCCGCCCGCCTGACAGCAAGGACGGCCGCCGTCACCGCCCGCTCCGCGGTCAAAGCCACTGCCGCCGCGGCCAAGGCGGTGGGAGCCGCCGCCCAGTCTCTGGCCGCCGCAATCGCCGCCGGCGGCTGGGTGGTGATCGTGATCGTACTGGTAATCTGCCTGGTGGGGATGCTCGTCGCGTCCCCCTTCGGCATCTTCTTCGCGGACGACAGCAACGCCTCGGACGCGGTGTCGCCCTCCGCCGCCGTGGCCCAGATCAACAGCGAGCTGACGGACCGGCTGGAGGAATTGCGGGCAGACGGGATATACGACCGGGTGGAAGTCCAGGGCCAGCCGCCGGCCTGGTCAGATGTGTTGGCGGTGTTTGCCGCCAAGACGGCAGGCACGGGGGACGGCGTGGATGTGGCGGTGCTGGACCCGGAGCGGGTAGAGCTTCTTCGCACGGTGTTTTGGGACATGACAAAAATCACATCCTCCGCGGAGACGGTGGAGCATCCAGCCAATGGGGACACGGGGGCCTGGTCGGAGGAGGTGCTGACCATCACTATCACCCCCAGGACGCCCGACGATATGCGGGTGTTCTACAGCTTTACCAAGGAGCAGAACGAGGCCCTGGACGAGCTCCTGGCCAGCTCGGATATGCTGACAGATCTGACCGGGGATCTGTCTGTCTCCAGTCAGGAGGCCAGGGAGCTGCTGGCCAGCCTGCCTGCGGATCTGTCCCCGGAGCGGCGGGCCGTGCTGGAGACAGCCTGCCGGCTGGTGGGCAAGGTCAACTACTTCTGGGGCGGGAAGTCCCTGGTGCTGGGCTGGGACGACCGCTGGGGCACGCTCCGGCAGGTCACGGCGGCGGGAAGCTCCACCACCGGCACCTACCGGCCCTACGGGATGGACTGCAGTGGGTATGTGGATTGGGTGCTCTACAATGTGTCTGGCGGCGCGTATGTTATCGGCCACGGCGGAGGCGCTCACGCCCAGCACACCTACTGCGCCTCCATCTCCTGGGATGAGGCGCTACCCGGCGACCTGGTGTTTTACCCGGAGGATTCCCATGTGGGCATCGTGGGGGGCCGGGACAAGGGTGGCGAGTTACGGATCATACACTGTTCCAGCGGATACAACAATGTGGTGATCACGGGCATCGAGGGCTTTACATCCATTGGCAGGCCGGTATACTACAGCGAATAGGACAGCAAAGGGACGCGGGTAGAAAGCCCGCGTCCCCGATTTTTTCCACAAATCCATACCGCAGGCCGTGGCTGCGGCGTGGATCTGTGCAAAAACGCTTTCAAACGACGAGGAGGAAGGAATATGGCGGTTTTCCGTGTAGAGCGGACCCGAAACTATACCATCATGAGCAACTACCACCTGCGAGACAAGCGCATCTCTCTGAAAGCCAAGGGCCTGCTGTCCCAAATGCTCTCTCTGCCGGAGGATTGGGATTACACGCTCCCCGGCCTGGCCTCTATCAACTCCGAGGGCAAGGATGCGATCCGCGCCGCTGTGGCGGAGTTGGAACGGGCCGGGTATATCCAGCGCCGGCAGACCGTCGATAAAGATGGGAAGTTTGGTAACAACGAGTACATCATCCGGGAATACCCGGTCTCTGCCCAAAAGCCCCAGGAGGGGCCGCCGTCTGCTTTTCCGTCGTCGGGTTTTCCGACGACGGAAGAACCGGTGACGGATCTCACGTCGGCGGATATCCCAACGCAACTAAATATAGAAGTAAGAAAGAAAAAGAAAAAACAAAAAACTGACCTACGAATCAAAGAATCGCTTCCCTTCCCCTCTGCCCCCTCCTCAAGCCTTGGGGAAGGACAGGAAACGAAGGGAAGGAATCGGAGGGGTAGAACAGATCATGCGGTGACGCGATCTGAAATGGACGCTTACCGGGAACTGATCCGGGAGAACATCCGCTATGACGACTTCGTGCGGGAGCACCCATGGGATGCGGGCCAGCTGGACGAGATGGTGGAGCTGATGGTGGAGGCGGTCTGCTCCAAACGGGAGGCCCTCCGGGTAGCCGGGAATGAGCTTCCCCAGGCGGTGGTAAAGTCCCGCCTGCTGAAGTTGGATGACGGTCACATCCGCTTTGTGTTTGACTGCCTGAATCACAACACCACCCAGGTGCGGAACATCAAGCAGTACCTGCTGACCACCCTCTACAACGCCCCTGTCACCATGGAGAACCACTACGCTGCCCAGGTCAATCACGACCTCTATGGACAGTCTTCTGCCTGAGAGTCTTTGAAACAGTCAGCCGTTTTTTTCGTCGTGCATCTGTATCTGCCGTGAGATCGCAATCCCCTCCATATAGCGGTCCAGGATATTTTCGACATTCTTGATGTGTTCGGCCGGCAGCTTACTCAGACGTGCGGTAACACCCAGCACATCCGAAGTCTCTGTATTGCCGGTCAAAATGTAATCACTGGAGACCAGCAGGACAGAGCACAGCCGCTGTAAAACCGGAACAGACAGCCCGACCGCGCCGCGTTCCACGCCAGACAAATATTGGGCGGTAATATCGATTAACTCCGCCAAACGTTCCTGTGTCAAACCGGCGGCTTCTCTGGCCTCTTTGACACGCGCACCGATCTGTACATTTCCCGCTTTTTTCTCTGTCATTTGATAACTCACCTCTCGCTTGTAGTTTAGGTGAGTTTTGTAGTATAATACAGTTATTCACAATTTAGTTTAACTCGGTTTTATAATTTACTTGTGCTGAAGGAGAATCCCGGTGAGAAAAGTCGAGAGAGCCTGCGCCTTTACTGGCCACCGCCCACGGAAATTCCCCTGGGGCTATGATGAACTGGATGCCCGGTGTGTGAGTCTGAAAAGCGCCCTGACGGAACAAATCGAACAGCTTGCCAGGAATGGCGTCACCCAGTTCCTGTCCGGCATGGCCGAAGGGGTGGACACCTGGGCGGCTCTGGCTGTTCTTGCCCTTCGGGGAAAAAATGACGCGCTGAAACTCCACTGCATCCTTCCATGCAGGGAACAGGCGGAGCAATGGAGCGCACCAGCGCAGGAGATGTACCGCTCTATTTTGGAGCAGGCGGACTCGGTGGTCTATGTCAACCGGGACTACCGCAAAGACTGTATGTTGGAGCGCAACCGTTTCTTGGTAGAGCACAGTGACATCTTGCTGGCTGTCTACAATGGAGAGCGGCGTGGCGGCACGGCGGCCACGATTCGCTATGCGAGAAAAGCTGGCCGGGAGATCTGGATCATGGACCCGGAGACACATCTTGTGACCCGTGAGGAGGGCATCTGCCAGACTGCAGGAAAATAGCCGCCGACAAGGAAACGGGAGGTTCCCTTTTGCCCGGGATCTATGCTATAATAAAATCCACAACAGCCGCAGCTCGACCAGTGCCGGCTGAACCAGTGAGGATCGTATGACCAACCAGGTTAAATTCCGCTCCGGCAAGCGCCTGCGCCGTGACTGGCAAGGCTTACAGGATCAGAACACTGCATCCGCCAAGGGTGCAGCAGTTCCTTGCGGCCTTTTCACGCCCTGCGTCAGCCTGTCCAAGTGACAGAGTGTCGCAGGGCGTTTTTCTATCTTTGGAAAGGAGTCAAAAAGTATGAGCCTGCAATACACCTGCCCCGGCTGTGGGACACCCTTGGGCTATGAGGGATTGTGCTGGAAATGTAAATCTGAACAGGAGCGGAACGCTGCTCTTGCCTGGACAACGGAACAAATCACAGAAAAGCAGAGAAACCTGATTCAGAACATCCAGCGGCTGGCGGATATGGAGGACCCGGAGTTCACCGACTTCTGGCAGCTGCTTGGCTACCATAATGCCATCGCCCCGGAGATCCAGCGGGCGGCACTGGCCGCAGAGGTGTTCTGGCCGTGTGAAATCTATTATCACGCTCCCGCCGATGTGCGGGATGGTC
>PPYE01433308.1_pt1 | contig 14934 bp, 14 predicted proteins | sample 1559881 | NCBI WGS metagenome assembly PPYE01 (sample SAMN08240022, study PRJNA423297) | Human gut metagenome, whole genome shotgun sequencing project. | reverse complement strand
ACAACAAAAAAATGAGATAGGCAAACCCTTTCGGGAATGTCTATCTCATTTTTTTAGGCTATTTTGCAACAGCCCCTTGCTGTTTTATAAGTAGGAAAACTCAGACCTCTTCGGTGTGCAGGAACCAGGCGAAGCCGTAGGGATACAGCTCCACATCGTTCAGGTCCTCCCGATGGCCGCCGTACATCAGTTCATCGTAGGGGCCCTTCTCCCAGGAGGAGACATGGAGGAACTCGGGGCTGAAGTTGAAGAAGGCGATGAGCTTGTGGCCCTGGTACCAGCGGCCCACCCCCAGCACATGGCTGCTGCCGGTGTCGAAGGTCCAGACATCGGCCTGGGCGTCAAAGGCCTTTTCCTCGGCGCGGATGGTTTCCAGCCGGCGCAGCCCTTCAAACTGCTTGCCCTGGCGGGTGGTGGGGTCGTGGCGCAGGGCGGCCAGATCCCACTGGAACTTGCCGCGGTGGATGTAGCGGCTGTCGTCCCACTTTTCGGGGTCCTCGTGGTAGCTGTAATCGTTGAGCTGGCCGATCTCGTCGCCGCTGTACAGCACCGGGATGCCGCTCTGGACCAGCATCCAGGCGTGGAGCATCAGGTCACAGGAGATGGCCCGCTCCATCTTGAAGGGGTCCTGCTCAAATTCGGCGGCCTCCACCCCGCACAGCGAGGCGGTGGTGCCGCAGAGCCGGGCGTCGCCCAGCCGGGGGTCATCGTTGTAGAGCTCACCGCGGCTGTTGCTGCCCGGCCACTTGCCGGTAAACCAGTCGTTGAGGTACTTCTTGTGGGCCACCTCGTTGGTGCCGAACCGGGCGCCCAGCCAGGGGTAATCCAGGCCCCAGCCGATGTCGTCGTGGCAGCGCAGGTAGTTCAGGAAGAGGAAGTCCCGGGGCAGGGCGCAGACGGTGTCCATCTGGTGGCGCAGCAGCGAGACATCCGCCGTGGCCAGCGAGTTCCAGGTGGTGGCCATGGTGGTGACGTTGTAGAGCATGTGGCATTCCGGCTTTTCGGGGGTGCCGAAGTAGGGCACCACCTTGGCGGGCTCCATGACCACCTCACCCAGCAGCAGGACGCTGGGGCAGACGATCTCACAGACCATCCGCATCATCCGCACCAGGGTGTGGACCTGGGGCAGGTTGCGGCAGGAGGTGCCCAGCTGCTTCCAGATGTAGGGCACGGCGTCCAGACGGATGACATCGATGCCGCGGTTGGTCAGGTAGAGCAGGTTCTCGGTCATGTCGTTGAAGACCACCGGGTTGGCGTAGTTCAGATCCCACTGGTAGGGATAGAAGTTGGTCATGACCACCTGTTTGCAGTCATCCAGCCAGGTGAAGCTGCCCGGCGCGGTGGTGGGGAAGACCTGGGGCACCGTCTTCTCGAACTCGTTGGGGATGTCCCAGTTGTCGTAGAAGAAGTAGCGTTCCCGGTAGCCGGGCTCTCCGGCCCGGGCCTTGCGGGCCCACTCGTGGTCCTCGCTGGTGTGGTTCATGACAAAGTCCAGGCAGAGGCTCATCCCCTTGGCCCGGCAGGCGTCGGCCAGATGTTCCAGGTCGTCCATGGTGCCCAGTTCCGGCTCCACGGTGCGGAAATCTGCCACCGCATAGCCCCCGTCGCTGCGGCCCTTGGGGCTCTGGAGCAGCGGCATCAGGTGCAGGTAGTTGACCCCGCACTCCTGGATGTAGGGCAGCTTTTCCTCCACCCCTTTGAGGGTGCCGGCAAAGGCGTTGGTGTACATCATCATCCCCAGCAGATCCTGGCGGCGATACCAGTTGGGGTTGGCCTCCCGGGCGGCATCCTGGGCGCGCAGGGCGGGCTTGCGGTCGGCCCAGGCCCGGCGCAGCATGCTGACACAGTAGTCAAAGGCCTGGGTGTCGCCGTGGTAGAGCTCGCAGTAGAGCCATTTCAGCTCGTCATAATGGCGGGCCAGACGGCGCTCGAAAGCGGCCTCGTCGGTCTCTGCCGTGGCCGCCGCCGAAGCCTCCTTCAGCGCTTCCTTCTTGGGAGCGGCTTTCAGGGCCTCCTTTTTGGGAGCGGCTTTGAGCTTCTCCGGCTGGGGGGCGGCTTTCAGCGCCTCCTTCTTGGGGGCCGCCTTGAGCTTCTCCGGCTGGGGGGCCGCCTTGAGGGCCTCTTTCTTGGGTGCGGCCTTCAGGGCCGGCTGTGCCTCGGTCTTGGCCGCTTCGGCCTTGGGCGCAGCCTCTTTGGCGGGTTCTGCCTTCACCGGTTCGACCTTGGGGGCTTCTGCCTTAGCCGGTTCCGCCTTCACGGGTTCAGCCTTGGGCGCTTCCGCCTTGACCGGCTCAGTCTTCACGGGCTCGGCCTTGGGCGCTTCTGCCTTGACCGGCTCGGCCTTCACAGGTTCCGCCTTGGGGGCTTCCGCCTTGACCGGCTCGGCCTTCACGAGCTCGGCCTTGGGAGCTTCCGCCTTGACCGGTTCGGTTTTCACGGGTTCCGCTTTGGGCGCTTCTGCCTTGACCGGCTCCGCCTTCACGGGTTCCGCTTTGGGGGCAGCGGCCGGCTTGGCAGCGGGTGCCGGCTTGGACGCCGACTTGCGGGCAGAGGCCTTCTTGTTCTTTTTGGCTTTCATGGGGATTCCTCCTTCTGATTTCATCCGCCCCTTCCAAGACCGCATCCAGGGCGTCATCATTTCCTTCCAAGGTGCACCCCCGGCCCAAAGACGATCCGGCTGGGGAGAACCTGGCCTTTGTGAATCCGAATGGGGCCATCCGCCGGGCGGCAGGTGTTCCCGGTGGCGCGGACCATCCCAAACCGCAGCCTCCCCTGCCCGGCGGGCGGGGACACTGCCGGCAGAACAGCGGGCGCCGCCCCTTGGCAGAGCGCCCCGGCCTTGTTCTGGTATCTCATTATACTACATCTTTCCTAGTTTGTGTATCTTTTAACACATTCCTCCACAAAATGGTATGTTTTTTCCCGTTTTGCCATGGGAAGGGCTGTTTTCCGCCCCTTTCAGGGGACCAGGCGGTAGCGGCCCCGGCCGGTCTTTTCCAGCTTTCCCTCGGCGCAGAGCTTTTTCACCACCCGCTGGAGCTGCCGCCGGCTGCAGTGCAGCCGCAGGGTGGCGGCCTCGATCCCCTCCAGGGTTTTTCCGGCGGCCACGGTGTCCAGATAGCGCAGCAGCCGCTCCTCCAGGGTGGCGGCGGTGGCGTCCACAAAGGCGAAGTACTGCAGCTTGTCGGCGTAGGCCCGCAGCAGCATCTGCAAAAACCGCACATCCGAGGCCAGCCGTTCCCGGTGGGGGGCGATGGGCAGGCAGAGGCAGGTCACGGCGGTGCGGGCCTCCACAAAGAAGGGAGTCTTGTCCCCGTGGACGAACTCCAGGTCCCCCAGCACCACCGGGCTGTGCTGCTGGTTCACCGGCACCATCCGCCCGTCCGACCGCACCCCGTAGACCCGGACGGTGCCCTGCACCACAAAGAGCAGCGCCCCCAGGGGGGCGTCGGGACCGGTGAGCTCCTCCCCCTTGTGAAAGCGGCAGAGATGAAAGGCCAGACCGCGGGTGTCGAAGCAGTCCTCCAGCTTGCCCCGGCGCAGCCAGGCGGCCACGGCGGCGGGGTCATAGATGCGTTCCACGGTGGATTTTTCCCCCTTGTTTTTTCTTTTTATTGTGACATATGGCACAGAAAAAAGCAACCTGGGCTGGTAGGATGGCGGTGAACCCAAAGTGCGGAGGTAACAATATGGAAAACGATCTCTTCAACAGTCCCCGGGTGGGCCGGGCCTATCTGCAGCTGGCCATGCCGCTGGTGTTCAGCATGGTGGTTTCGCTGATCTACAACCTGGCCGACACCTTTTTTGTGGCCCAGACCAACAACACCGCCCTGGTGGCGGGGGTTTCGCTGGCCACGCCGCTCTTCACCCTGCTGATGGCGGTGGGCAACATCTTTGCCCAGGGCGGCAGCTCGCTGATCTCCCGCTATCTGGGCCAGCAGGACCGCCAGGCGGTGCGGCGGATCAGCTGCTTCTGCTTTTACACCACCATCCTGGTGGGTGTGGTCATCGGGGTGGTCATGCTGCTCTTCCGGCGGCCCATCCTGGGGGTGCTGGGGGCCGATGACCAGACCTTCCCCCACGCCTCGGCCTACTATTTCTATCTGGCCCTGGGTGCGCCCATCCTGATCCTCTCCTTCATCCATTCCAACCTGCTGCGGTCGGAGGGGATGTCCCGCCAGTCCATGATCGGCACCATCCTGGGCGCGGTGATCAACATTGTGCTGGACCCCATCTTCATCTCCGGCCTGGGTCTGGGGGCGGCGGGGGCGGCCATCGCCACCATCATCGGGTATCTGGGCTCCGATCTCTACTTTCTGGTGGTGGTGCTGCGCCGCAGCAAGGTGCTGTCGGTGCTGCCCGCCGAGTATGGGGCCAGCCCCCGGCAGGTGGTCCAGATCCTGACGGTGGGCATCCCCGCCGCCATCGTCAACCTGATGCAGAGCGCCAGCATGGTGCTGACCAACCAGTTCCTGCTGCCCTACGGCAACGACAAGATCGCCGCCATGGGCATTGTGCTCAAGGTCAGCATGATTGTGCTGCTGCTCCTCACCGGCCTGTCCTTCGGCGGCCAGCCCCTCTTCGGCTACTACTACGGCGCCGATGACCGGGCACGGTTTGCCCGGCTGCTCCACTTCTGCATCCGGTTCATCAGCGTGGTGGCGCTGGTGCTGTCGGCGGCGGTCTTTGCCGGGGCAGGGCTGCTGCTGCGCTGCTTTATGAACAACGACGCCATTGTGGAGGCCGGCACCGTCATGCTCCGCTGCCAGGTGGCCACCATGATCTTTGTGGGCTTTGTGCTGCTCATGACCATCGTCTTCCAGTCCATGGGCAAGGCCGGAGCCTCCTTCCTCCTCTCCATCAGCCGGCAGGGGGTGCTGTTTGTGGCGGTGCTGCTGGTGGGCTACCGGCTGGCGGGCTATCCCGGCATCCTGCTGGCCCAGGCCGGGGCGGATCTGCTGACCATGGTGGTGGCCCTCTTCCTCTTTGTGCGGGTGCTGCGCCGCAACGGTTATACCTGAGTCTGTGCCAGGTCCTTTTTCAGCGCCTCCAGCAGCCGCTGGGCGATGGGAGAAAGGACCTGGTATTTTTTCCAGATCACATACATCCGGGTTTCCAGCACCGGGTCCAGGGGGCGGAAGCAGAGATCGCTGCCGGGGCCGGTGTCCACCAGATGGTCAAAGGTCAGCAGATACCCCAGCCCCTCCCGCACAAAGACCGAACCGTTGTAGGCCAGGTTGACGGTGCCCGAGAGGTTGAGGGTGTCGGCCAGCTCCCCGCACCAGCGGGGGATGTCCCACCGCATGCCCTGGGCGGAGCAGATCAGCTGCAGCCCGGCCAGGTCCTCCACCCGGATGGCGGTCTTGCGGGCCAGGGGGTCCTCCCGCCGCAGGACCAGCCCCCAGGTGTCGGCCTCGGGGATGGCCAGGGAGTTGTAGCGGTCCAGGTTGGGCGGCTGTACAATCACCGCAAAGTCGATGAGCCCCCGGTCCAGCCGCTCGGTGACCTGTTCGGTGTTGCCGCTGGTCAGGTGGTAGCGGAAGAGGGGGTGCCGGGTGCGGAAGCGGCGGATGGTCCGGGCCAGGTACTGGATCTGGTAGGACTCGGCGCAACCGATCCGCACCTCGCCCCCGGCCAGCTCGTCCAGGGCGCGGAAATCCGCCTCGGTGCGCTCGGCCATCTCCAGCAGGTCCTCCGCCCGCCGGCGGAGGAAGGCCCCCTCCTTGGTGAGGCTCAGCCCGGCGCTGGTGCGCCGGAAGAGCTTTTTGCCCAGCTCGGCCTCCAGCTCCTTCATCTGTTTGGAGAGGGTGGGCTGGGACAGATGCAGGGCCTGGGCGGCCCGGGTCATGTTGCCGCTGCGGGCAATCTCCACAAAGGAGCGCAGGGTATGCAGTTCCATCGTCTTCCTCCTTTCTTATATATGTAAGTATACCAGGGCGCATTATTCCAGACAAGAATAATACAATATGAATCATTGCTATTAGACATTTCATCGCCCCCGCTTTATACTGAAAGAAACCCGGGGCCTGTCCCCGCAAACCCTGAACCGCAGAAAGGACGGCAGACGCGATGGAAACACTTTCTCTGACCCAGGCATGGGACAAAACCTTTCCCCAAAGTGACAAGGTGGAACACAGCAAGGTTGTGTTCCACAACCGCTACGGGATTTCGCTGGCGGCGGACCTCTACCGCCCCCGGGGCGCCGGGGGCAAGCTGGCGGCGCTGGCGGTCTGCGGCCCCTTCGGGGCGGTGAAGGAGCAGGCCTCCGGCCTCTACGCCCAGACCATGGCGGAGCAGGGCTTTCTGACCCTGGCCTTTGACCCCTCCTTTACCGGGGAGAGCGGCGGCCAGCCCCGGTACATGGCCTCCCCCGACATCAACACCGAGGACTTCCAGGCGGCGGTGGACTACCTCTCGCTGCGAGAGGATGTGGACCCCGACAAAATCGGCATCATCGGCATCTGCGGCTGGGGCGGTCTGGCGCTGAACACCGCCGCTCTGGATACCCGGGTCAAGGCCACGGTGGTCTCCACCATGTACGACATGAGCCGGATCAACGCCAAGGGATATTTTGACGCCGAGGACAGCGAGCCCGCCCGCTACGAAAAGCGCAAGGCGCTGAACGCCCAGCGCACCCTGGACTACAAAAACGGCAGCTACGCCCTGGGCGGCGGGGTGGTGGACCCCCTGCCCGAGAACGCCCCCTTCTTTGTGAAGGACTACTACGACTACTATAAGACCCCGCGGGGCTACCATCCCCGGTCCCTCAACTCCAACAATGGCTGGAACGTCATCGGCTGCATGTCTTTTCTCAACCAGCCCATCCTGCAGTACAGCAACGAGATCCGCAGCGCGGTGCTGGTGATCCACGGCGAGAAGGCTCACTCCTGCTACATGGGCAAGGACGCCTTTGCCGCCATGATGCAGGGCAACCCCTGCCCCGACAACAAGGAGCTGCTGCTGATCCCCGACGCGGTCCACACCGACCTCTACGACGGGGGCGGCAAAAATGCCATCCCCTTTGACAAGCTGGCCCAATTCTTCCGGCGCTATCTGGGCTGATTTCCCACAAAAGATAAAACCCCGGCCCCTTCCGTCTGCCAAGGACGGAGGGGGCCGGGGCTTTTTGTGATGTTGGGCTCAGGGCCGGGCCCGGTCCCGGGTGGAGGCCCGCCACAGCGGGGTGGTCTGGACATAGCAGCAGCGGTAGGGCAGAGAGGGCTGCCGGATGCGGTCCAGCAGGATGCCGGCGGCGATAAAGCCCATCTCGCCGGAGGGAATCCGGACGGTGGAGAGCTGGGGCTCGGTGACCGAGGCCTCGGGGGAATCGTCAAAGCCCACCACCATCACATCCTCGGGGATGCGCAGCTTCATCAGTTTCAGCGCCTTCATCAGGTGGACGGCCAGATAATCGTTGGCGCAGACAAAGGCGTCGGGCAGATGGGGCATCCGCTGCAGCCGGTCCACCAGCCAGGCGGCCTCGCCGTAGGGGGCGCTGTTGGGTTCCAGAATGCAGATCTGGGGGTCCATGGTCAGGCCGGCCCGGGCCATGGCGGTGCGGAAGCCGTTGAACCGCTCGTAAAAGCTGTTGCAGTGGGTATGGTCCCCCACAAAGCCCAGGGCCCGGGCGCCCAGAGCGATGAGGTGGTTGGTCACCGCGATGGAACTGGTGGTGTTCTCCATCGAGATGAAATCCCCCGCCATGGCGGAAAAGTCCGCCCGGGCGTAGGTGTCGGAGAAGATCACCGGCACCCCCAGCTGGCAGATGAACTCGCTGTACCGGCGGTCAAACATCTCGATGCAGAGGATGCCCGCGGTGTTTTCCAGCACAAAGTTGGCGGGCAGCCGGCATTCCCGGTGCTCCTCGGGCTGGATCTCGTAGATCATCAGGGTGTAGCCCTCCCGGCTCATCCGGTTGGCAAAGTTCGAGATAAAGTTGGAGCCGTAGTGGTTGCGCCCCGGCATGCACAGGGTCAGCATGGCGATGCTGCGGTTTTGGACCGTGGGCCGGCCCAGGGGTTCCGGCATCTGGTGATAGCCCATCTGCCGCGCCTTTTCCAGCACCATCTGGCGGGTGGTTTCCGGCACGCTGCCCCGGCCGTTGAACACCTTGGAAACGGTATTGCGGGAAAGCCCACAGGCCTGGGCAATGTCCTGCATGGTGATTTTTTTGGCTGCCATCGCGCTGCTCCTTCCGTTGTATTGTCTGGTTTTATTATACACCCGATGGGCACGCAACCACAAGAGTGTAAAATTTTGTAAATCGTTTTTTCACATTTGCACAATTCCCGTCCCGGCCGATTGTGAAAGGCTCCAAAGCTGCGGTGGAAGGGCAAAAAACCGTTGACAAAGTAGGATTGGTTGGCGTATAGTAAAGTCACAAGGTTACAAAACGTAAACTAACGGTGTACAAATGTAAAGTCAGGAGATGGGACAATGAAACAATCCTTGCTACCCGATGCCCAGACCCGCCACAAGAAACTGGTCTACATCAAAAACAACTGGCAGCTCTACGTCTTCTTTTCGCTGCCCGCTGTGCTGCTCACACTGATCTTCAAATACGTGCCCATGGGCGGGTTGGCCATCGCCTTTGAGGATTACAACAACCGCCTGGGCATCTTTGGCAGCGACTGGATCGGGCTGGCCAACTTCCAGCGGTTCCTCTCCTCCACCGAGTTTCCCCGCCTGATGGCCAACACCCTCAAGCTCAGCGTCTACGGTCTGCTGTGGGGCTTTTTCCCGCCCATCATCCTGGCGCTGCTGCTGGCCCGGGTGCGCCGGGTGGGCATCCGCAAAAAGATCCAGCTGCTGATCTACGCCCCCAACTTCATCTCGGTCATCGTCCTAGCCGGTATGATCATCGCCTTCCTCTCCCCGGTGGGTCCCATCAACGCCGCCCTGGGCACCCAGTCCAACCTGATGACCGATCCCGCCGCCTTCCGCCCCATCTACATCATCAGCGGCATCTGGCAGGGCGCCGGCTGGGCCTCCATCATCTACACGGCGGCCCTGTCGGGGGTCAGCGGAGACCTGGTGGATGCCTGCAACATCGACGGCGCCAGCCTGCTGCAGCAGATCTGGAACGTGGACATCCCCACCCTGAAACCCATCATGGTCATCCAGTTCATCCTGTCGGCCGGCCAGATCATGAACATCGGCTTTGAGAAGGCCCTGGCCCTGCAGACCGACCTGAACCGTGCCGCGTCCGAGATCATCCCCACCTACGTCTACCGCCTGGGCCTGGAAATCGGCGACTACGGTTACTCCACCGCGGTGGGTCTGTTCAACGCAGTCATCAACGTCGTGCTGCTGCTGGCGGTCAACGCCATTGTCAGCAAGCTCAACGACGGTGAAGGACTCTAAGAGAAGGAGATGGCCGTATGGAATCCAGACAGTTTTATACCCGCAAGGACAAGGTGGTCCTCTGGTGCGGTTACCTGGTGCTGGGGTTGTTCTCCCTGGCGGTGCTGGTGCCGCTGATCTATGTGGTGCTGGCGTCCTTCATTGATCCGGTGGTCCTGACCAACCAGGGCATCAGCTTCGCGCCCAAGGACTGGACGCTGGCAGGCTACCGCCGGGTGTTCCAGGACGACATGATCGGCCGGGGCTTCCTCAACTCCTTCCTCTACTCCACCGCCTTCGCGGTCTTTTCCACCATCATCTGCCTGCTGGCCGCCTATCCCCTGAGCCTGCCCCAGTTTGTGGGCCGCAAGGCGATCAACACCTTCTTCCTCATCACCATGTTCTTCGGCGGCGGCCTGATGCCCACCTATTTGCTGGTGTCCAACCTGAACCTCATCAACAACCCGCTGTCCCTGATTCTGCCCGGCGCGGTGAATGTGTGGAACATCATCCTGGCCCGCACCTACTACAAGTCCATCCCGCTGGAACTTCACGAGGCCGCAGCACTGGACGGCGCCTCGGAGCTGCAGTACTTCTTCCGCATCCTGATCCCGGTCTGCAAGCCCATCATCGCGGTGCTGGTGCTCTACCAGTTCGTGGGCATGTGGAACAGCTACTTTGACGCCATGATCTACCTGGAGGACCAATCGCTCCAGCCGCTGCAGCTGGTCATCCGCTCCATCCTGGTGCAGAACACCCCGCGGCCCGGCATGGTGGCCGACGCACAGAACGCCGCCATGATGGCCAAGATCGCCGAGCAGCTCAAGTACTCCACCATCGTGGTGTCCAGCCTGCCGCTGCTGGTGATGTATCCCTTCTTCCAGAAATACTTTGAAAAGGGCGTTATGCTTGGCTCGGTCAAGGGCTAAACATTCCTCATACAATCAGAAAAAGGAGAAAACAAGATGAAAACAACCATCAAACGCAGCCTGGCGCTGGCCGGTGCCGTTGCCATGGCGTTGACTTCGCTGACCGCCTGCGGTTCCAAGCAGAGCAGCGCTGTCGCCTCGGTGGATGCCGCCTCGGCGTCCTTCCCGCTGACCGACACCGTCACCTTCACCGCCTTAACCCACGAGCCCTCCTTTGCCGGGCAGGAGATCAACGACCGCCTGATCGCCCAGCGCCTGGAAGAGGAAACCAACGTCCACATCGACTGGACCGTCTATGTGGATGACCAGTTCGGGGAGAAAAAGCAGCTGGCCCTGGCCAAGAAGGAACTGCCCGACATGGTCTTTGACGCCCAGATGAGCCAGTACGACCTGCTGCGCTACGCCAAGGACGGCACCATCATCGCGGTGGATGATCTGATCGACCAGTACATGCCCAACCTGAAGAAGATCCTGGACGAGAACCCCGAGTACCGCACCCTGATCACCGCCCCCGACGGCCACATCTACTCCTTCCCCTAGATCGAGGAGCTGGGCAGCGGCAAGGAGTCCATCCAGGCCATCGGCGGCATCCCCTGGATCAACAAGTCCTGGCTGGATGAGCTGGGCCTGGCCATGCCCACCACCCCCGATGAGCTGACCGAGGTGCTGCGCGCCTTCAAGCAGGCCCATCCCGACAGCCTGCCCCTCTCCTTCGTCATGAACGGCGGCAACGAGGATGTGGGCGTCCTGCTCAGCTCCTTCGGCTACGGCGACACCACCCAGGACAACATCTTTGAGATGAAGGACGACGGCACCCTGCAGCATCTGCCCATCCCCGCCGGGGTTGTTCCCTACGAGCTGCGGATGAAGACCAACCTGGGCGGCCCTCTGGCGGTGCTGGACAGCTACTACGGCCAGTACACCACCATGCCGGACGACGCCACCCTGCGCCTGGACACCATCCAGCAGCTCTACTCCCCCTGCATGCAGAGCGATTACGACTACCCCCCATCTTCTTTGACATCGACACCACCGACCGCATCACCCAGATCGAGACCGACCTGAAGCCCTACGCCGAGAGCCAGAAAGCCACCTGGATCATGAACGGCGGCGCCGAGGAGGGCTGGGGCGACTACATCGCCAAGCTCAACGAGATGAACCTGCAGGAACTGCTGCAGCTCAAACAGACCGGTCTGGACAACTACTTTGCCAGCACCAACGCCCAATAACAAATCAACACAGTCCGCTGCGGTCCCGCCTCGGCGGACTGCTTGTGCTACGGAGAAACAACTATGAAACAGCCCAACACCCTCGCCCGCGCCCGTGCCTATGAAGCAGAGCACCACACCCCGTCCCAAGCCCGCCCGGTTTTCCACGCCGTTCCGCCGGTGGGCTGGTGCAACGATCCCAACGGCTGGTCCGTCTACCAGGGCCGTTACCACCTGTTCTACCAGTACCACCCCTATGCCACCGTCTGGGGTCCCATGCACTGGGGCCACGCCACCACCACCGATTTTCTCCACTGGGAGGACCTGCCCTGCGCCCTGGCGCCGGACACCCCCATGGATGAGGCCGGGTGCTATTCGGGCGGTGCCATCCAGTGGAAGGATCAGCAGCTGCTTCTCTACACCGGCGTCCAGCCCGAGGGGGAGGACACCATCCAGCAGCAGTGCCTGGCCCTGGGGGACGGGCGGGACTACCGCAAGGCCCCGTCCCCGGTGATCCTGCCCGAGGAGCAGCCCGCCGGGGCCTCCCGCAAGGACTTCCGGGACCCCTACCTCTTTGAGGAGGGCGGGGTGCTCTACGCCCTCATGGGGGGCCGGGGCTTCAACGGCCACGGCCGGCTGCTGCTCTACGCCAATGACCACCCCGAGGACCCCGCCCACCGCTGGCGGTTTGTCCAGGTCATGGCCGAGAACGACGGCAGTCTGGGCAGCATGTGGGAATGCCCCAACCTCTTTACGATGGATGGGCGCACCGTGCTGGTGATCTCCCCCCAGTTTACCCGCCAGGCGCCGGACAACCGCTACCACTGCGGCAACGACACCGCCGCCCTCATCGGCAGCTGGCAGGGCCCCGGCACCCCCTTTGTCCGGCAGGCGGACAGCCCGCTGGACTACGGGCTGGACTTCTACGCCCCCCAGACCCTGCTGACCCCCGACGGGCGGCGGGTGATGATCGGCTGGATGCAGAACTGGGACCACTGCTTCCCCGAGGAGGACGCCGCCTGGTACGGCCAGATGTCGCTGCCCCGGGAGCTGTTCTGGCAGGGGGATGCCCTCTGCCAGCGTCCGGTGCGGGAGCTGGACGCCGCCCGCCGGCTGCGGGTGCAGTACACCGGCCAGCCGGTGGGAGAATCGCTGCTGACCCTGGACGGGGTCAGGGGCCGGGTGCTGGACTGCGAGCTGCAGCTCCATCCCGAAGAGGCCCGGCGGTTCGGCATCCGGTTCGGCTGCGGCGAGGGTCGCTGGGCCGAGCTCCGGCTGGACCTGGAGGACGGCATCCTGCGGCTGGACCGCCGCCACGCCGGCGGCTACCACGACCTGCTGGAACTGCGGGAGGTGCCGCTGACCCCGGTGGGGGATCTGTTCAAGCTGCGGATGGTGCTGGACCGCTACTCCGCCGAGTTCTTCCTCCAGGACGGGCAGCAGGTGGCCAGCATGACCCTCTACAACCTGCCCCAGGAGGCGGACGGCATCTCCTTCTTTGCCAAGGGGAGCTGCCACATCGACCTGCAGCTCTACGATCTGGCGCTGTGACGCCCCAACTTCACCACGACAGGAGAATCTGACCATGACCGACGTTGTTGCCCTGGGGGAACTGCTCATCGACTTTGCCCCCGTTTCCACCGATTCCGACGGCTACCCCACCCTGAAAGCCCAGCCCGGCGGGGCGCCGGGCAATTTCCTGGCCGCCCTGCAGGCCTACGGCTGCTCCACCGCCCTCATCGGCAAGGTGGGGGAGGACGCCTTCGGCCGCCAGCTGGTGGCCACCCTGGACGGCCTGGGCATCGGCACCCAGGGCATCCGCACCGACCCCGCCGTCTTCACCACTCTGGCCTTCGTCACCCTGGACGAGACCGGCAACCGCTCCTTCAGCTTTGCCCGCAAGCCCGGCGCCGACACCTGTTTGCGGGCGGACGAGCTGCCCTTTGATCTGCTGGAGGGCTGCAAGGTCTTCCACTTCGGCACCCTGAGCCTGACCAACGAGCCGGCCCGGGAGGCCACCCGCACCGCCGTGGCCTACGCCAAGGAGCAGGGCAAGCTCATCAGCCTGGACCCCAACCTGCGGATGCCGCTGTGGCCGGACGAGGCCGCCGCCAAGGAGCAGATGGAGTGGGCACTGCACCAGGCCGACATCGTCAAGATCAGCGACGAGGAGATTGACTTCCTCTGGGGGCTGAGCCCCGAGACCGGCGCCCAGAAGCTGCTGGACGAGTACGGGGTTCGGCTGGTCTACGCCACCCTGGGTCCCAAGGGCTGCCACTTCGCCAACCGCAACGGCTGCGGCGAGGTGTCCTCCCCCACCGGCCTGCATGTCATCGACACCACCGGTGCCGGGGACATCTTCGGCGGCAGCGCCATGAGCCAGTTCCTCAAGCTGGGCAAAGCCCCCGAGGACCTGACGGCGGAGGAAATGCGGGCGGTTACCCGGTTTGCCTGCTGCGCCGCCAGCCTCTCCACCCAGACCCACGGCGGCATCCACAGCGTGGTGCCGGAGGACGCGGTCCGGGCCATCCTGTAACCCATAGACAGCACAAAACCCCGGACGGAGCCGTCCGGGGTTTTGTTTTCCACCAAAAGGGTGGGATGTTGTGGAAAATTCACTCTCAGTTGTCGCCCCGGAGCACCCGGTCGTCGCAGTAGAAGGAGACCCACTGCCCCCGGTAGGTCCGGCAGGGCATGGTGGTCTCGGGGGTGCTCTCCAGCTTGCCGGCCTGCATGGCCAGGGCGTCCTCCAGATCCTTTTCAATGTAGCTGGGGTCGATGGGGCAGGCGTGGTGGCTGGGGTAGACGGTGTCGAACTGGTCCAGCCGGGTCAGCAGCTTGCGCTGGCTGGCGATGTAGAGGTCCAGGTTGCGGGTGGCGCCGAACATATAGATCGGCCCCTCCTTCTGCACCGAATCCCCCGAGAAGAGCAGCTTTTTCTCCCGCTCCAGGAAGGCCACGCTGCCGTAGGTGTGGCCGGGGGTCTCGATGACTTCCAGCCGGTAGGTCCCGCAGTCAAAGACATCCCCCTCCTTCAGCGGATGGAGCCGGAGCTTGTCCCGGTCGGCCAGCATGGGCCAGTCCTTCTCGTGGACCCAGGCTTCCCCGAACGCGGCAACGCCGCCGGAATGGTCGCCGTCCCCGTGGGTCAGCAGCACCTGGACCGGGGCGTCGGTCAGGGCCGCCACCGCCGCCCGCACCCCGTCCCCGGGCAGGCCGGTGTCGATGAGCAGGGCCTTGTCCTTCCCCAAAAAGAGGAACGCCCGCACCATCCCATCATCCAGGGCATAGAGATTTTCCCGCAGCTGTTTCGTCTGTAACATCCTTCATTACCTCCCTGATCCGCAGATTCCGGTGTTGTCTGTCCGCCCCCGCCCAGGCACGGCGGGGGCGGACAGACAACACCGGAATCTGCGGATCAGGGAGGTAATGAAGGATGTTACAGACGAAACAGC